>Ga0247837_1006675_pt1 | contig 16032 bp, 14 predicted proteins | sample LaCtaG_2_FD_187115 | JGI IMG/M metagenome (GOLD analysis project Ga0247837, IMG submission 187115) | Freshwater microbial communities from meromictic Lake La Cruz, Castile-La Mancha, Spain - LaCruzMarch2015_14.5m | ecosystem: Environmental > Aquatic > Freshwater > Lake | place: Spain: Castile-La...
CTCAGGCATTACTTCAACACCAAAAAAAGTCATCACTGATTTAAACCTCAGGCATTACTTCAACACCAAAAAAAGTCATCACTGATTTAAACCTCAGGCCTTACTTCAACACCAAAAAAAGTCATCGCTGATTTAAACCTCAGGCCTTACTTCAACACCAAAAAAAGTCATAGCTGATTTAAACCTCAGGCCTTACACCAGCAGACTCAAAGACCATCTTGGATGCAGACCAGGTTACAGGCGTCTGGACCAGCAGCATCACTGGCTGAAACAGATGGGCCCCTCTTGCTGCCTCCACTGCTGCACACCATGGCTCTGCATTGCAACCACACTCCAGCTCACCCACTGCTCCACCCTGCAGCCAGCATGCCAGCCGCCTTGGCCCTACCACGCGGAATGCTGCTGCTTTGATTTCACGTTGTGGTGACGATGGTGCCTTGTCATTATGCTCCTTTTCTCCATTTTCCTTTTCACAGCTCATCATATAAAAATAGAGCAGTATTTTGAGTTTTTCTTTAGAACACTCACCTATATATAAAATAGTAAACAAAGCTAAAAATAAAAAATAAAATGTGCTCTAAAACAGAATTAAATATGCATTCCTATTTTTTACGTGGTGGGGAAAATGGTTCATGGTTTATGGCTCCATATAGATTATATGAAAAAATTGATGAAAATGATGGTGAGATTGATACTGATGCTTTTGAAAAGGGCTTATCACTTGAGCCACATAAGGAAGATTATAGAAGCATTTTGAGCAGACTGAAAATAATACAGCCAGAAATAGGTAAAGGTGCATTTGGGCGTGTTTTTAGATGTACATTAAATGGTAACAGAGAACTTATTGTTAAACTTCCAACTACACTGCTTAATTTAAAAGTGCTTGAAATAGACGGAAATGGTTATTTGACCAGAAATGAAATATACACTAATGAAAAGGATAAAAAACAACAGGATAAAGAGGCAAAAAATGAGTTTATGGATGAATTTAAAAATGCAGAAGATATTTTAAATCCATTGATGATCAAAAAAATGAAATTTCAAGCAGGGTATGCACATTCATTCCAAACTTCTGAAGAGCTATCAAGGTTTCATGCAGAGACTCTTGAAATGAAACAGCATCCTGGATATGCCCATCTGCACAAACTTGTGCACTTTGTCCCTGAAATTCCATGTATCTTGAGTGAACCTTGCACTGGATGTGTTATTGATCTCATAGATACAAAACCTGATATTTTTAGTTTGAATACAGATTCAATACATTTTTTAACCATGCCTGATATTTGGGTTGATATAGCCTATCAGATGGGGCAAGCTATGCTCTTTATGCGTGATATATGCAAAGTATCACATAATGATATCAAGCCTGAAAATATTTTCTATACTCCAGTTGATGCTAGTCATCATGGCAGTGGTAGCAAGTATCATTTCCAGCTGGGTGATTATGGAATATGTTCTAAATCAAATGAGGAAATTAGACTGACCTCTTTATTAGATGGAACACCATGGTATTTGCCACTGAAAGGTCACTGGACAAGTAGTGAAATATGTACCAGAATGCAAATTTCTATATTTTCATATGCAGCTTCACTTTTAAGCATGATCAATTTTCCTGTAAGATGGTTTAATAGAATAGGAAGAGGGGATTTGCATGGTTTTTATTTTGATTCTGTTTATCATGGGCATGCAGCAAGATCTATTAGACACATGGAGAAACTTTTACATGGAATTACTGCTACTAATCTAATTTTTCCAAAAATGAAATATTGGTTTGAAACTAGTCCATATTACCTTTTCAGAACTATTAAGCATATGCTGCTCCCTAGACCAGAATCTTCAGAAATAGAAGCTCAATTTGATGATTTTCAGGATAAACTTACAAAAATAATGAGTTTGAGAAAGAAAAAACGAGATCAATGGGCATGTCATCATTCACAGCATGAAAATATACACTATCAAATGGGACCTAGTGAGAGAAAAATAGTAGGAACAAAAAGACAACGTGATATTTCTGATCCTGAAAGACTATTTAAATCTAGAAAATTTAACAGTCAAAGGCTACATAAGAGGAGTGGTTCATCCATATAATAAAACATTTGTAGCAGCATGAGCAAAAAGAGAGCAATTCAGAGTTGTGTGCACACAGGCCCAAGCTGGGATGTTTTTTATATGGGAGATGAAAGTGATAAATTTCATGCTCCACTAGCTCTATATCACTACTCATCTTCCCTCTTAGATCCAGCTTTGAAGAAGCTTCAAATACCATTTAGGAAAGAAAAATTGACTGTTGATGAATGCCTGAGCACATTACGAATTATAGGAGATCCAATTGGCAAGGGGCAGTATGGTGTTGCTTATAGGTGTGAATACAGAGAAATGGGGTATGTCATAAAACTTCCTAGGAAAGCTATAGAAAGTAAAATAATAACCATTGAGAATGGAAAAGTACACTATGATGAGTATGATCAGGATCATGATACTAAAAACAGACAGATTAAAAACAATGCAGTGTCTATATTCAATCTAGAATTTAAAAATGCAGAGAGAATGCTGGATCCACCAGGGTATGCAGCAAATTCTATGGCATATACTGATTTCGAAACACTCACAGCAGAGTTGAAAAGGATGAAAATGCATCCTGGATATTCCCATCTACATAAAATAGAGCATTATTTTCCAGAAGTGCCATGCATTTTAAGTGAATACTGTAACGGTTCTATTTTTAGTCTCATAAAAACGCATCCATTTATGTTTATAATTCGTCAGAAATCAGAGGTACCACCCTCTCACTCTATGCTGCCTGCTGCTTGGTATGATGTGGCCTATCAAGTGGGTCAGGCAATGCTTTACTTGCGTGATGAATGCAAAATAGCTCATAGAGACATAAAACCTGGTAATATTCTGTATAAAACCAGGGCAGGTCTTTGTCATTGTTTTTTGAGTGACTTTGGTGCATGCTCAAATCCATCAAGGCAGCTTGCTTTTCCTCTTATGATTGGAACAGAATGGTTCAATCCTCCATATGGACATTTTGCTAGTAACACATGTACAGCCATGCAGGCTTCTATTTATTCTTATGCAGCCACCCTGCTGAGCATTTCTAATTTTCCTAGGGTATGGTTTCAACCTACAAAAGATGAAAAACAAGATGTGAATGGATTTTATTACATGAAATCAAAACATATAGGCGATTTGACTTGTATACAAAATATATATTCCAAACCAAACAGCTGTAAAATATTGAATAAATTTTCAAGTGAAGCTCCAAAACCTGAAGCTTATCTTTTTCAGCTTATTATGAAAAAGCTCATGTTGCCAGGATTGATTGCATCTGACATTGAAGATAGCTTTAATTGCCTACAGGCAAAACTAATTAAAATTGAAAGAATAAGACAAAAGCACATACAACAAAAACAGCAATAAACTGCTGCAAGGTTGCTGCTATAGGTGTGCTATCTTATATTGTTGGATACATATAAAATTTAAAATTACAGTTTTGATTTCACAATGATAGAGATTTTGGTGGGTCTCCTCATAGCCAGGCATCATCATCATTATCAGTATGCAGCTGAGGAAGGCTTAACCTTTGGATTGATTGTGGCATGGCAGGCAATATGCATGGTGGTCTCTGAATGGTATTATAATTTTTATAACAGCCATAACAGAAAGAAGAGGAGAAAAACCTTAAAATTATTAATATCAAAATCAAAAAGAAAAAAAGAAAAAACAGAAGAAGAGACCAGGAATGAGGAGGATTCTTCAGAAGATGAAGAAGAGGAGGGGGATGGGACCACAATGGCTACTACAACAGCAGACAAAATAATCATTGCAAGCCCAAGGCTGCTACATTCAGACAAAAAGTCTAAAACTAATAAAAAAATAAAAAATGGAGTGATGGGGGTAAGAGGGGGGCCACTGCAACCAGCGTGTGCGGCCACACTTGCTGTCGTAGCTCTTGTGCGATTGGCAGCCGAAGCGTTTGGATCCACAGATGTGATGTTGTCTGCTGCTATTTTGGCTGCAGTGTTGTTGTTGATTACGTCTATTGTGTTTGTTGAGCCATCACAAATAGTTTATGACTACAATAACAATAATAGTAGAGGTAGCAGCATAACCACAACAACAATAAAGTTCAGAAATCCAACACCATCAATCAAAATACAACAACAACATGCCTCTAATAAGAAATACAATGTGTTTGCTGTGATTCTGGCATCTATTGCCTTGCTGTGTTGCTTTCTATCACCATCATCTATGCCCAAAAATACAAGAAGCAATAGTAGCAATAATAATACTAACAGCACCACCATTGACATCATACACAGTAGCAATAATATTAATAAGAAACATGATGAAAGCCAGAGAATGAGTATGATGCTGTTTTTTCTGGCCATAGACCTCATGTCAACAGCAGCGCTACTGCCACCAATAAGGAGAAGAACAAAAAACATTATTGGTAAGGATACCATGACCTTTGCAGAAGCAGAGGATGCATCCAGACAAAAAAAACAGGTATTATCATTTGATTATTTCATGAAAGTTTTGGTGGAAGCTATCTTTCGAATTGCATGTGCAGCTTTACTATCATCATTCTCAAGGAGGGAGCAGAAAAAAAAAGCAGACTGGATCCTGTGGGGCGCAATGCCAGCGCTAATGATTGCCTTTCATCATTTTTTCAAGCATCTCTGCTATTCCTCTTCCTTATTAGTATTGCCACCATTAGATGCTACAAAGTATGCAGCAGCAAAAAAGGAGGATAATGAACTCATTATTAAACAAAGAAGGAAAAGACTTTGGATACTTTATGCCTGCGTGTGCTGCACAGCGCTAGGTCTATGTGCCAGCCACCATATCCATCTTGAGCTGATTTTGCTTTGGTGTCACTTTATCACGCGCTGGTTTCAGTTCAGTTTTGCCTTTATGCATGGTTGCTATTTTTATGTGTGCTACTGCTATTACTATTGCTGCTGTTATCCTTTTTACTGGTATAGTCATCAAGTTGATAACAACAATACTAACTGCAAAACAAACATAAAGAGTATGATTGAACCAATTATAATACAAAAGCAACAAAGACAGCAACAAAGCAGTAGTAGTAGTAGCAGTCTTAATACAAAGATACAAGTTTCAACACCACCACCAACTATTATGGCAATGAGCAATGCTACATCAGCAGCAGCAGCACAGCAACCACTGATGCTGCTGCAGCAAAGACAACAGAAACAGCCCTCCTTTTTTTTTTCTCATCCTGCTGCTGCTGCGGCTTCTGATCAGTATCATCATCCATATTATTATTATAGCAATAAACCATGCTGAAATTTTTGTGATGGGGTAACACAAGCATCACTGCTACACAATAATATATTATTATTATTATTTTTATGCTTACAATCAAAATGAACAACATCATGTGGGAACGTATTCTGGTGTTGATACTTGCGTGTGCTGCTTTTTTGTTTACCAGCATCTCCTTGGTATCTATGCATCATAACAACAAACTATACAGCAACAAACGAATGGCCATGTACAGCTATTATTATAAGCATCATGCTGATGCATATCATCACCATGCGCCAGACAATAATCAATCCTTATTATTGTTGGATCTCAATTATACCACCACCCATAACAATAATAAGCATCATAACAATTTTTCTCATCTTTTTTGATATTGGCCTTGGTGGTGCAGTGGTTTACGCGCTCGTCTTTGAATCAAAAAAGAGGTTCTTGATTCAAGACCCAAGGTTGATACAGGTGGCGCCCTCGTGGTGTGACTTGGGGACATAGTTCCCAAACAGACTCAGGTGTGATAATAAACGCTGCTGGTCAGTCCCACCTTTATATTATCAATACCTTTAATATTTTTGTCTACTGTATTACTATATATAATATAAACAAACACCTTTTAAAAAGTATAAGTATTATACATGCCCAGAAAAAAGAGTGGTGGCATTTCATCTGCAGCTTCCACTCATAAGAAAGGCATCATTGCTGAAACAAATACAGGCAGTGATGAATCAGTTGTAGTACCACAGCAGCTGCCAATCGATGATACTAGCAGTAGAATGACAACACGCTCTTCTGCAAATAAGGAAATCATATCATTAACACCACATCTTTCATCACCAAAACAGTCACTGCATTTTCTGTCAACCCCTTTGAAAATACCACCACCAAAAAGGAGAAGTGAAACAACAGAAGTGATACACCCAATTGCTGCTACTAATTTCAGCCAGCAAACAATGCTTGCACCTGCACTTCAGCAAGCACCTTCTTTATCCTTGTTATCATCATCCACAACAACACCCTCATTATTAACACAACAACAACTGAAAGAGACCCAGCAATATCTTGAAGGGAAGATGACAGAGGGTATAAATAATCTGAAAGAAAGGTTTGCATCCTTTCAGCAACAGGCAAAAGGAAAAACACAGATGAATGAAGAACAGGGACAAATGCAAAATGTTACTGCTGCAAGACTTCTTCCTCCAACTTTTGTAGCTCAGCCATCACCACCATCTGCTACACTACAGTATGCAGAGCCACAGTTATCAGATGACATGCCTACTTCCACAGCGTCCCACATGATGATGAGTGGGATCCCTTCTCAAGCAGAATATATCAAAAGTGGTAACCCCTCATTTTATCGACTGCAGCAACAGTCAGATGAGAAACTGCTCATGTGCTCCAAACTACCCCACTATATTGCAGCTGCTTTCTGTCCATGTGTGTATATGCAGAATATCTTTAAATTGATGTCGAAAAATCAACAGCAGGGCAGTAGAGGCGAGCTAATTGCCTTTTATGCTACATTTATCTCTTGCTTCCTGGACCTGCCCTGTCTTTTTTGCATCAACCAGTTTTCAAATCGAACCTTGGATAGAATGGCAAATAGAGCATATGATAATGCTGATGATGATGGCTCAGATAATAATATAGGTCTATTTGACTATATATTGAAATTGGGACACTTTGGACCCTTTAAATCAAATGAAGACACAACCTGGGAGAATGATGGGAGAGGCTGGTATGTTTTTATTTTATTTTTATATCCAAACACCACACATTGGCATATAATAATAAAATTACAACAGGGATCTCAATGATCAATCTGAAGATTGGTGGCCAATCTCATGGTGTTGCTACTACTCCAGTCAGGCATGCCATCAGTGCATCACTTGCAATACCATTGGGGGAAATGCCCCACGAGTACCTCTCTGTTTTGCATGCATAGTGGCCTCAGTTTATCCAATCTGTGTGGCCCCCCTCACATGTATGCTGCGAAGCATTGCAGTGGAACAGATGCAGAGTGATGAGTGGTTGATGGAAACCTGCACCAAGAGTGTCTTTTGTATGCCCTGCACACTGGTATAAAAATACTCACATATACACATACACTGTTGGATAACAATCATAAGAATGCTTCTGCTACCACAACCAAACTAATTATTTTATTTTATTGTTTCACAGGTCCAAACATATGATCAACTGATTCAAAGCAGATCCAGCAGTAGTAGTTTGACATTGGTGAATGCTCCAATGAAACAAAATTCTATGTTTAATATTCAAAGTAGAGGTAATGACTATTATGATAACTATCATCATGGAAGTAGTAATATTGGTGGCCTCTTGAAAATGTTATTTGGTTGAGACATGATGATGCTGCTGCTTTATATGTTAATCATCCAAAAGGAAGCTCCTCATCATCATCTTCTTCATCCTCATCCAGTTCATCCTCCTCCTCCTCCTTCTTACCAGTCTCTTCCTCTTTTTGTTCAGCTATGGCTGCTATTTTTGTGGCAGCCTCCATTTCAACAACAGTTCCAACACCACTATTGCTACCAGCATGTTTGTGGTCTGGGATATCAACAGCAGAAAGGTTCTGAATGAATTGAACCTTCCTTTTCTTCTTGGATGCCTCTTCTCCCTCCTCCACCTCTTTTTTTGTGGGGTTGGTGGTCACTGCTGTTTTTTGTTTGGTGGTAGTGGTGTTATTATTAGTAGTAGTATTGGTATTCTCTGGCTCTCCCTCTCCTTCAGTAGAAGGAAGAGAAGTGGTTCTTTTCCCCTTTTTCTTAGAAGAAGCTGCAGCATGATCCTCTTCATCCTTTTCTTCATGAGACATCTTCTTTGCTGCCTTCTTCTTTTGTTTTTCTACATCTGAAACTGTAGTTGCTGTGGTGCTTTTCTTTTCAATTTTTTTACCACCAGCATTTTTGCTGTGGTTTGTAGAATGATAGTCAAGCATGTCTTGCTCATCCTCTTCAGTCTCCTCATCTGTTGTTTTTGCATCAGAGCTGCTGCTATTATTGAAAAGAACAGAAGAAGAGCGCTTCTTGCTTTTTTTCTTGATTGATTTATTTTGGATAACAACATCTTCATCCTCATCCTCATCCTCATCCTCATCATTGCTGCTGTTGCTGCTTTTCTTCCTCTTCTTGCTAATGCTGCCATCATTAGCATTGTTAGCATCACCATGAATGTCTTTCATTTGATGATGACTCTCTTTCTTTTTCTTCTCTTTCTGCTGATTTTTTGTGGAGGGGGAAGTAGAAGCCAAAGGTAATGATGGTTGTTCACGTTCAAACTGAGCTCGCTCCACATGAACCAGCTCAAGCCTAGCACGAATCAGCTTGGTTTCCAGCTTGGCAACACGTCCTGTGAGTATGGTTTTTTTCTTAAAGAGAATGGGTGACTCAATTTTTTTGAGGCGATTCACCACCTTTTTGGTGATTTTCAAAGGCTCACCAACAAGAGCTGCAGTGATGGTTCCATCCACAATCCACCCTTGTTGTTGTGTTTGTAAAGTGGAAGGAATTTCATGTACTGAAGTTGAAGAAGTTGGAGAAGATGAAGACATGGCAGTGTTGCTTGTTGCTACTTCTATCGAAAGAGAGCTAGGACTGGTGACGTTGGCCAATTTTTTTTTATACTTTCCTTTTTTCTGCTGTTTGTGCTGGATTGCTATTATTTTTTGTTTTGAAGATGATAGTAGCAGAGTGCTCTTTAAATAGCAAAAGTGCCGGATGGCTGATGTCACCTGCCCCATTGTTTTTTTAAAGTGTCTAAAAGGGATTAAAAAAAGTTATTATTATTATTATTATTATTATTATTATTATTACAACTCCTACCACTTATAAAATATTACACCTCCTATTAATAAAACACAGAGGTAAAAAAACAGACCTAGTATGTGTATTAAAAAACAAAAAAAAACAGCCCTTGTTGTGGTTGTGTTTTCACCTTAAAAACACCATCCAAATTTGATCTTGATTCACACAATGATGGCAACACCAACTACAGCTGCTGCTTCAGCATCAAAAAGGCAGAAAAAGGAAGCAGAAGGAGCAAAAATGGATGATGATGATGAGGAAAAGGAAGAAGAAGGCAACAACAGCAAAGCTTTGATTACAAATTTTGATGCAAGAGCAAGTGCCTTTATAACCTCATGGCTGACAATTGAAAATATGTTACAGCATCGCCTTGCTTCCACAGCATTACCACGCAACTCAGCTGAAGAAATGTGCTGTGCTTCAGCGCTGGTGCTCTGTCTTGCACCCATTCCCATCCAGTCCACCATTACAGCTGCTCAGACCAGCGCTGCTGAAGGCACAGGGCAGATGAGCGCTAGAGCGACCTTTTTGGTACTACGCATGCTCTCGTCTGGATGGTCTTCTGTGTATGAGACTGAGGCACAAGCGCTGGCTGCTGCTGCTATGAAGAAGGGAGCTGGCTCAAAGGGAGGAGCGAAAAATGCTGGACCCAAAGAGAAGCTCAGTCGTTTTTTTGGTGGTGAACATATGCTGATCCACTCCTACCAGCTCATCAAGCGTGGTGGAGGCTACTTGATGGGACCTCGTACTGAAAATTACCTTGTGGTTTCCCCTGGTATGCTCTTCACACTTAAGACATGGGGATCAAAGATTGAAAATGTATTCAAGCTGCAAAAAGAGGATGTGCAGCCCTTTGATATTGCTATAGTGCAGCTTGCACTGAAAAGCTCAGACTCAAAAAAAACAGATGAGATGCTTGAGCTGCGCAGTTTCAAAGTGCTGGAAGGTGCTAGTGCAGCAGCAAAGGCATTGGTCCCACCTTCTATTTTGCCTGCTTCTCTACAGGCAAAACCCAAATATAGTTTTTATTTTTATAAAGTCCAATAACATGTTTTACTTTGCAGGAGGCAGCCATTGCACAGTCAAGGTTTATAGATGCCTCTCACATACTTCAAAATAAAAAAGAAGAAGAGCCACTGCAGCTCCTCCCCAAAGGGCTCAACCAAGAGTGGCTCAAGGCGAATCTTTCATCTACAGTCTCGCTTATTCGTGTAGTACCACACTCGGTCAGCTCTGTGTTTTTAGTTTTGTTAATTTATAATAAGAACATAAATGATATATGGCCAACAGGGAATCTTTGCTGTGGGGGCAGACGATGTGCTGCGCTTTCATGCTGGTGAAAATGAGGTGCTGGCAGATTTGCCATCTTCATCATCATCGAATAGTGTGCTGCTGGTGCATTATGAGCCACGCCAATATGCCCCTGCAGCCTCACGCGATTGGATCATCAAGCTGTTAAACCTTGCAGTGATGCTAGGTGCAGTGGAGCTTCTAATTGCGCTGGATACTTATCGCAGTAAGCGAGATGAAAACAAAGAACTCAGCATGCATGCTTTTGCACGTGTGGATCTATCAAAGATTGTGAATGCTATGCTCAAAGTCAAGCCAACTACAGCAACTGGCATCAAAGCCATCACAAGTGTCTTTGAGTCTCAGGTATTTTTTTTTTTGCTTGATTTTTAAAAACTTTTTTCAATTATTTTTGATTTTTTTGTATATAGAATATGGCCTCTACACTCAAGTACCTTGCTGTGTATTCACTTATACCATCTCCTGACAATCTCACTCAGAAAAAGATCCAGATTGTCATTGATCTGCGCAAGCTTACCCATCGCCCAGCTGTCACCTTGATGATGGATGATACAACTACTTCTACTATAGGAGAAGGAGAAGAGGCTAAAAAACGCACCAATGACAAAAATTTGCCCTATTCAGCTTTAATGCATGTTGGATCAAAGTGGGAGCGAGCTCATAATGCACATGTGTTTGTGGATGGCCGCCTTGTGTTTCATTTTGCAGCTGCAATTACCCTATCAGAGAGCGATATGGCAGATGGTAGCAGCTATGGCTGTGGTTGTGCACTTGAGACTATTGCACTACAGTCTTCGCATGGTGATGGAATTGAGTTTGAGGCATTTTCGGATGATGAGGCTATTGACGAAAAGCCTACAACTACCACTATGTCTAATTATCACCCTACTCCTCCTACTGCCTATGCATCTCCTCCTCCTGCCTATACATTTCCTCCTCTTGCTAAAGCATCCCCCCCACCCGCTGATGCATCCCCCCCTTCAGCTGAAACATCTCCTCAGCCTGTTGAGACTGATGAGACTGACGAGGCTGCTGAAATGGTGGTTAATGCTGCTACTGCTGCTACCACTACTTCTACTCCAATTAAAATGATAATGATGGATGAGGATGATAATGATACTAACATTGTCATTATGGAAGAGGAGGGGGGAGTCAATCCACATACTACAGAAAAAAACAAGAAAGGAGGAAGCACTATCAACAACAACAAGCGTAAACGTGCTGCAGTTGCTCTCTCTGATTAGAGAGTAGAAAATAAATTTCTTAGAAAAGTGTTGTTTATGTGAGGTTGTCCTTGAATATGAAAAGAAGAAAAACGAATAAACACATACACAAAACTGAGAGGCTATTTGTTCACACCAAAACTTCATTATCAATCAAAGAAAAACAAATCTCCTCCATTCTTTGATAAAATTTGTTTTGTTATGTGTGTGTAGTCCACAAGGACAGAAGAGCAACCACTAAAAAGTGAACATTATTATTTTCTTGGTGGTGCAAGAAAGAACAACCCAGTCTTATGACCAACCAATTCCATATTGAGTGCTTCAGTAAGAACATTAATGGCACGGTTCTTTGCCTCCAACCTAAATTGACGACTTTCCTCATTTTTGTGATCGGCTGTAGAATACTTGTTGATGGTAGCTGCAATTTGCTTTGCAAGCGCTTTGAGCGCAGGCTCATGAGCGCACTCCTGAATCCGTGCCTCATGTGCTGCCTTTTTACGCATATACTCATGCCGTTCTTCTGCCTGTTTTCGTTTTCCAGACTCTATTTCCTTTTCACGAATCTCGCGCAAAAGCCCATGCTTCCCAAGTGGAATATTTGCCTTGCGCAAAAGTTTCCGCACATCACCATCATAATGCATTGTTTTCAAGGACCAGGTTTTCCCAGAGCCATCCTTGGCTGAAATCCTGAGCTCCTCATCCCCAAAAATCACAATCTCAGGTGGGACTCCCTTGAGTCCATCCATTGTTCCAACATAAGCATATGTGACAATGGATTCGTTTTTCTCTGTTTTCTGCCATGAGCCATCATCTGGATAGCCAGCATAGCGTTCTTTATGCAGAAATTCAAAGACTGCAGAATCAATCTCTGCAGCTGACAAAGGCCTCTGCAATGTTTGGCTGCTACCAACACCAATCTGAACTTTACCGTCTGCATAAGACCAATGCTCATATCCATCATTGCAGTTATATGTGTGTGCCATTGGTGAAACTGGTCTTCCACTGTGTATCATTCAGTATATATTCACTACATTTAACGGCTAGTTGCTATTTTGGGCATTATTATTTTTATATTTATTAATGATATTAAAACATTTTAAATTTATAATAATATTGATTCTACAGCAGATGTTGCAATCTCAACAATGTGTATACTACTACTGTAGATAACTATTCTTTCAGACTGAAAATACAAACCAATTTATTATCATTACACATATTTTCCACCATGCAGGAAAAAAAAACTATTCCAGAGACGAAGAATTAAGAAGAAGCCTGTCAAAGTCCCTTGCAAACACGTCTTTGATCCTCTCCTGTAAATTAGAGAGAATGCGTTCCTTCAGTGGAGGATGATTTGCTGCAGAAAGGCCACTTGACACTGCATTCTGTACAATAGCCAATAAAATAAACTGAATGTCTTCATCCTTGACACAAGCAACTGCCTTTCTGTCATTGAGTGTTGCCTCTGCTGCTTCAATCTGGCGAGCAATTATAGCCATTCTGGCAGCTTGCATATGAGTAGCAATATGCTCTCCAGTGGGAAAATGAGTTTGGAGATAGCCAAGAAGCTGTTCCTCGTTTTCAATATATGAAAAATTAGTTTTACCCTTGGATGCATCTTCTGGTATCATCCAGATGGTGGCCTGGATGTAGGTGGTACCATGCTCCATTCCACCACACAACTCCCATGCTTCAACCACCTTGATATATTTATAAGCAGGCACCAGGGGCACTAAATTGTTAGTAAATGTCATGCCATGTACTATTATGCGTGTTGATGCATTTGTGTCATATTTTGCACTGATGTTCCAATCCTTTTCCAGATTGTACCCCCCTTTTGTAAGAAATGTGGTGATGCAAGCATGTATCTCATCAATGTATAGCATTGGGCGTGAAGGGGATGTTCTGTAATATTAATGTCAAACTATAATAAAAGGAACAAGCAAACAAAAAATAAAAAGACGGTTGCTATTTTGGGCAATTTAAAAATCTAAAATAATATATATATTAAACATTATTAAATGTAATAAAAAGCCAAATGATAAAACACCAGTCTTCCACCACCACCACTGCTAAAATTCAACTAAAAATGGCAGAAGCCAATATCAAGGCAAACTTAACTTTGGGAGGTACACCCTATGAGCTAGAGCTATTACTTCCTTCTCAATTTCAGGATAAAAGGAAAATATTACTGCTACTAGCGCCATGGGAAGGCATAGTGCTATGGGCTGCAACCCAGAGTGCTCGTCCCTTTCAACCCTTTTCATTTGAAACAAGAGAAGACACACACAAACAATACACAACAGGGCAGCATATCTTGCGCTTTATTCAGCAAAATATGGGCAGCACCCTTAGCGGGGCAGCGCTGAGACGTCTGCTTTTGTTGTTTCTGGATGTTGGTAGTGGCAGTGATAATGATAATGATCACATTGCCAGAGCTGCTCTGGAGGTGGAGGCACAAACTGGTACTAGACAGAAGTTGTTATCAAGGCATTCTGGTGACAAGACCCAAAAAAATCCAAGTAATACTGCTACTGCTAATAAAAAGAGCAAGAAAACTTCCACGACTACTACTACTAGAGGAGATTCAATAGCTGCTGGTAGTAGTAGTACTATCAATGGTCACCCACAAGTAGACAAAGATTTCAAGTGGTGGAGTGTATTTGAAAGAAGCAGAAGTACTGCTGCTGCTCACAACAGCAGCAATGACGAAGTAGTGGAGAGTGAAATGAGAATGGCTGCTACTGAGATGGAACACGATGTTTTGCTGTTTGGGAGCCAATTATGATGATAATAAATTATCCCAAACACAATGTGTGCAGCATCAGTACATCACTTCATGCTGATGTCATGCCCTGATTAAAGCGATAGAAGGCTGCTAAATCAGGAAGTTCAAATGAAGAATCAATGAGGCACTTGATGTCATATGTATACTTGACTTCCTCCACATCATTGTTGTTATGATTGCAAAGAGGAGGAAAATGATAATCTGATGTAATGTTGCTCTTGTAATTGCTCTTGTTACTACTGCCTTTGTTATTTTTCTTCTTCTTGGATTGCTGCTGCTTGGTGTTTTGCAACTGTGGGTGAAAGTAAAAAGGAGGAGGATTGCAAGGCAGGGATGTGGCTGTAGTTGTAGTGCCAGCAGCGCCTTCCTTCCCAAAAGAGTATCCCTTCCCAATCCACTTCTGGTCCCTCTGAGAGAAGGCAGCGACAGGTGCAGTGTCCTGATGATGCACTCCCACATAGTTGGGGTGATGGTAGCAAGAATAGTGCTTGGTGTTTGAAAAATAGGAATAGTCAGCACAGCAGAAAAAAAGGGGTCGATTGAAGCAAGGCAGGTCCTTCAGTTCATCTGGGATAAACAATTCAGATGACTGTTTAAGCAGATGAGGAAAGAGGTGGTTGTAAACAGGCATCCACTGAGTGCTTGAACCAGGGAGCATGATACTGGATGGTGGTTCCTTCTTATTTTTGTTGTCATTATTTTTAGCCCAAGCCAATGAACGTTGCTGCATTCTCCAAGCAGATTGTTGATAAAGTAGATGAAACTGCTTCAACTCTTCTATTGAAGAATCAGAGATAGACTGTTGTTGTCTACTACTGCAACCTCTATTAATACAATGATCAATTTTTTTATGGGTTTGTGTGTTTTTGTGGTGTGACACACAAAAGTGGACTGGATACCAACAGCAATGATGCACATCAGGAAACATGATACCTATTTATGCCAGTGAATAGCTAAAAAATCTATTTGTGGCATACAGCACAAATCTATTTCCGTGCTATAATATAATAATCTATTTCTGGTACATATATTAATAAGAAATTCTACAGCTGTAATTATAATTATATAAAATGACTTTTTTTTTACTTGAAAAAAATCTATTTCTGGGTGTAATAGTATTGCAACTGGTCATCATTGTAGCTGCAGAGCAGCTGGATGTCCAGGTGCAGATTCAGAACGCTCCTCTGACTGCAAATGTGGCTGAATCTCTTTCCCAAAACAACAATGGCACTTCTAATATTATTGATATTATGAGTGTGCAAGAGGAAGCAGAAGCACAGGCCAATCCTGCTACTGCTGTTGCTACTACTACTGCTACTACTGCTACTACTGATGTTATTGCTGCTACTACTGCTGCTGCTGCTGCTGCTGCTACTACTACTACTGATGTTGCTGCCACTGGTGGTGGTTTACCTACAACAAGTGCTGCTGCTACTGACTCTACAACAGCTGCTGCTCAATCTTCTACAGTAGAAGCTGCTACAGCAGCAGCTCAGACTTCTACAGCAAGTGGTGCTACAGCAGCAGCTCAGACTTCTACAGCAAGTGGAGCTACAGCAGCTCAGACTTCTACAGCAAGTGGAGCTACAGCAGCTCA
>Ga0247837_1006677_pt1 | contig 16029 bp, 16 predicted proteins | sample LaCtaG_2_FD_187115 | JGI IMG/M metagenome (GOLD analysis project Ga0247837, IMG submission 187115) | Freshwater microbial communities from meromictic Lake La Cruz, Castile-La Mancha, Spain - LaCruzMarch2015_14.5m | ecosystem: Environmental > Aquatic > Freshwater > Lake | place: Spain: Castile-La...
GGCCGTCTACTGCCGTCGTCACTCGGTATTCGAGGAGAGTGACGATGTCTTCGAGGCGCAGACGCTGGTATTTGTCGTCTTCCACTACGAAGATGTGGACCTCACTTTCCATTTTATACAGGGAATTGGAAGAGATGCTGTGGGGTTAGGGAGATACAGGCTGGGAGATAGTCAAGGGAGAAAACAATAAGAGATATGGAGGGGTGTGTATAGAGATTTGGATATGATGCAGGCTATTTGCGCAGTACTGTGTCTATACAGGTAGCGTAAGGATTAGGACTTGAATTTACCACAACTACCTTCAATATATGCCATTCCCTCTCCGATCCACTGAGAAGAGAGTAGTCTGCTGTTCGAGTAGAGGCTAAATATAGGGGAAATTCGCAGACGATTATCTGTGAATTCGCAATTACTAATTCCACAGAAATCGACCTTTGAGTTATTCCTAACAAGGAACATTCCCTGCTAAAAAAAAACTTTACATAGAAATAACTATATTGAAGCTTAAAGGCCGGTCTATAGCGATTGGCAAATTGCACAGTCTTGTCCCTCTGTTTCCGGCTTATTTCCAGTTTCGATAGATAGTTCCACACTTGGACTAACTTGGATTTGCGAACTGCGCGCTTGGTTAATCAGGCCTCTAAGGACTCCCGGCCTAATCGGCTTTATGAGAAAGTCGAAAGCGCCCTTTTCCAGGCAGGACGTAATCATCTCCATATCCACAGTACTACTCATCATAATCACAGGTATGTCCTTCAACCTCGGAGTCTCCTTCAGCCTCTTCAGCAGTTCGAACCCGTCGATATTGGGCATCATGAGGTCGAGAAGGATCAAGGTCACGTCTAGTTCTGGGTCTTTAAGCTTGTCCCAGGCGTCCTGGCCGTCTACTGCGATCGTCACTCGGTATTCGAGGAGAGTGACGATGTCTTCGATGCGCAGACGCTGGTATTTGTCGTCTTCCACTACGAAGATGTGACCCTCACTTTCCATTTTATACAGGGAGGTTGGGAGAGGGGCTTTTGGGGAAATTAGGGAGATACAGGCGATTTGCGCAGTGCTCGAGTAGGGACTGGATACAGGGAAATCGCAGACGATTTATCCTGTGAATTCGCAAGTATTTAATTCAGAAATCAACCTTTTGAGCTACTTTACCTCTACATCCCCCTTCTACACACCGGACAAGTCCCACTTCTGCCCAGCCACCCCCTCAAGCACTCACTATGATACACATGTCTGCAGGCCAGTCTCTTCCCTTCCTCCCGCTCCCTGAACTCGCACTGGCAAATTGCACAGTCCTGTCCCTCCGTGTCCGGCCAATGCACAGTTTGGAGAGACTGCACCTGCTGCGGAGTCGCTGGGACGTGGGAATTGCCTGGGAGTAGAGAGGCGAATAGGCGGAAATCGAAGCTGTGGAGAGGCGTAAACACTGCGAATACTAGTGGAATTGGGGGTAGGACTGGGTGGAAAAGCCGAGGGTCGTCTTCACTACGGATTTCCTCCACTAAGTCGCTTCCGCAGCGGGTGCATGAGGAGTTTGTGTGCTGGACGTCCAGGAGGAGGGAGTGGCGGCAGTTGTGGCACCAGAAGCGACACATCGAATAGGACATTTTGGATATGGAGTGTTAGGGGTATGGACCGAAAGCGCCTATTCCTCGACCGAAATCAGCGAAAATCACCCGATATTTCCCAAGTTTGTAAGCGAAATCTGTCCTACAGCTAACATTTACACTTAAGTTTGGGCCTGTTCGGCACAGAACTCAGCGAAATCGAGTTCAGACTGCGGCCCAGTCCCCCCTCAGCCACCACTTTCCTCATCACCAGGGCGAACGCAGCCTCCACATTATGCCCAGTCCGCGCAGAAGTCTCGATATAGTCCACAGCCTCACTGGCAGCGAAGGACTGGGCCTCTGCAGGATTGACTTGGCGCTCGGTCTGGAGGTCGTCCTTGGCGCCTACGAGCACTATTTGCACGTTGGGGGCGGCCTTTGAGCGCACTTCTTCGATCCAGCTCTGTAGACTTTGCAGGGATTTGCGGCTTGTGAGGTCGAAGACTGCTAAGGCTCCTAGTGCTCCGCGGAAGTAGGGCGCAGACACACAGCGGTACTGCTCCTGTCCACAAGTGTCCCAAATCTGCACCTTCACATCAGCCTTATTCACTGAAACAGTCTTCGAAGAGACTTCGATGCCTTGGGTTCTGCCTTGTGCATCGAAGCGGTTCTTCGTCAAGCGTGTGATTAGCTGCGTTTTCCCCACTGTTGAGTCGCCGATGAGCACTACTTTGTGGTGTTCGACTGGTTTGGAGGTCATATTACAGCCGAGTTCCGCCTACTCATAGTTCGAACCCCAATGGATTTACAGAAAAGCAGTCTGGAAGCCTGTATCCAGGCCGGCAATTTGCCCGGTTTGGAAGCAACCACCGGCCAGCACTCCCTCCCAGTCCTCAACCAAGCTCTCACCCTCTACACCCAGCAGCCCTTAACCCTGCCACAACTCGAATGCGTGCACTTCCTCGTTCAGACCGGCGCCACCGCCCAGGACTGGATGCTGACCCAAGCAGTCCGCCTGCAAGCCCGAAAAATCGCGGAGAAGCTCTTAGAGAAGGGATGCACAGGGAATGGAGGGCTATTAGAGGGAAATCGGCGCTTTTGTGGGCGTTGGAAGGCAGGGATTTGAGGGCGGTTGAAGCGTTGGTGCGGAGAGGGGCTGAGGTGAGTAGGAGTGATGAGGGTGGGAATACGGCGCTGCACTATGCGGCGAGACTGGGCTTGTTGCCTGCGGTTCAGCTGCTTTTGGAACATAAAGCGGAGCTGAGGAGCCGAAACAGCCTGGGAGACACGCCCTTACATACAGCAATTCAAGCTGGACACCGGGAAATCGCAGCGAAGCTAGTTGAAGCAGGTGCAAGTCTGACAGCGGAAAACACAGCTGGACAAACCGCGCTTTCGCAGGCGGATGAGAGACTAGCAGCGGACCTAAAACGCGATTACGGCCGCAGAGCGACTAATTCGAAGCCGAAAAGACAGGAAAACGGAAGTAAGAAGATGTCCAGGTGGAGAGAAGTGCCGAAGGCTGCCCCCGCGCCAGAGCAGCCCTGCGAAGGGATGCTTCAGCAGCTGAGAGTGGAGCTCGCACAGGCCCTAGAAGGCAAAAGAGCCGCAGAACAGCAAGTCCAGGCCCTGCAGTACATCCTTGACCAGCGGTCTCTCGAAGTCGAGCAGCTCCGCACGAAGTCCGAACTGTCCTTCCTGCACCTGCCCACCAGGCCCCAGGCCCCAGAGCAGCTGCACTTCTCCTTGCAGAGAGACGTACAGCGCTTTGAGGAGGAGGTGGAGTCCTGGCAGACAAGGACTGCGCCAGTGCTGGAGTCCTTGGTAGTGCGAGTACGCACTGCTGCGGGGTCTTTGTGGCCGGGGGCGGAGGTGGAGGTGTATGGGTCCTTCGCTCAAGGACTGCATTTGCCTGCTTCCGACCTGGACATCGTCATTTCCGCCTGCAAACAAGACTCTGTAACAGCGCTTTCCAGACTGGAAGCACTACTTCGGAACCAGTTCTACGTCTCTTCTACGACTCTCCTGTCGACTGCCTATATTCCTTTGTTGAAAGTGCAAGTGAAAGGCACGCATGCGGTGATGATTGACATCAGTGTGGCGCAGTCGCAACACAGTGGGAAAAGCTGCACAGCGCTTGTGCAGACTTATCTACAGCGGTTTGCAGTGCTCAAGCCGCTGCTACTAGTGCTGAAGCAGGTGCTGTACGCCTTTCAGTTCCACGAGCCTTTCAAAGGAGGACTGGGGTCGTATGGACTGACGCTCATGGCCGTGTTTGCGCTGCAGCAGAAAGGAACTGCCTGGGAAGCGCAAATTGCAGGCAATTCCAACAGGTCTGCACAGGCACTGTTGGAGCTTTTTCGCTTCTACACCACTTTTCCCTTCCTTTCTCCCATCAACCCTACAAATCTCCCGAGTCCGTTGGAGCCCGACAACCCTCCGGACCTGCCCTACCTCCTCATCCAAGACCCACTGAACCCTGCCAACAACGTAGGCCGCAACACCAACCTTGGCCAGCTGCAGGCCATCCTGAAAGCCTGCTCCAAGGCTCTCACTCAGGTGGTTTCCGGCCCCAACGCCCTGGTCCAGATGCTCTCCGCTGCCCGTCTCGCTCTGCTAAAGGGCGACTAGACTGTTAGTTCTCGTGCATTTCCCTTGCGGAAGACCGCTTGGATCCACACTCGCTTCATGCGCAAAGCCTCCTTGCGGTTTTCCACCAAGCGGTAATGGTACTGGTTTTCCACTTCTTCGAAGTCTGCAAAGCGCGCAGTGAGTGTTTCTTTGGTGAAGTAAAAGACTCGGGTGCCGTCTTGTTTGAGATAGTAGTCCTCGCCTAGTTTGTTGTGTTGGTGGCTGGCGAGCCGCAGTTCTGCCAGGTCGTACTTCCCGTAGTCTCGGAAAAGCACGCAGCCGCCTGGCTGTAGGTGGCGGGTGGCGTTGAGGATGGCTTGGCGCTGGAGGTCGGGGGCGATGGCGCTCAGCACGAAAACCATTAGGACGTAATCGCAGGGTGTGAAAAAGACTGGAACTTGAGTGGTGATGTCACACACCGCTGCTTCTATTCTGTTCCTCGCATACAGGTCATTACCCCGCAAAATATCTATTGCAGTGGGTGCGAAATCCACCGCCTGCAGAGATATCCCAGGATTCCGCTCAAACAAGGGAAAAGCTGCATTCCCCACGCCACAGCCCACTTCTAACACTGTGATTCCAGGGGTGAGCAGCACTGGGAACTCACTGTCCAGGTAGTGTCGGTCTTTAAAGAACCGGTCCCCATTCTCTCGGTAGAAGGTATTCCACATCTTCGTGCTTTCTCTCTCGAACTTCTCCTTGAAAAACGGCTTCACCTGGCTTTGGTCAGCCTCCAACACCGCCCTGGCTGCTGCCTCGTCCTCCTCCGCCCACTCGAAGTACTGCACAGGTCTGCCCTCCATTGCTACAGTGATTAGGAAGAGCTGAGCGAGGGCAGCTTGTGCGGCCGCAGAGGGGAAGTAGGCAGCTGCTGGAGACGGAGATGGGTCGTTTTGGTGTGGAATTTGCGTCTCGGGGCCGGGGAAAGAGACCGAGACTGGTCCTTTTTCAGCTTCCCCAGGATCCACTCCCTCTGGTAGCTGTAGGCTAGGACGTCTCGAATGGAGTCAGTTGGGAGGTTGCCCTTGCCATAGCTGTGCTTAGGGTCCCTGTCACTGGGCAGAAACTGCCTCTTTTTTCCACTCTTCGTCTCTTCCAATAGGTCCGGAAGCGGCTGCGGCCGGGGCGTGGGACTCAGCGAAGCTGCTCCGTCTCGAAACAGCTCACAAAAGGCTTCCAGCGTCAACTCCGCCCTCCCCGAAACTCGACTTATCAGCGCTTCCAGGACTTGCAGCTCAGTGCGGAGCCCTAGTCGCACAAGTCCTTGCAGCATATCGCTCACACTCAGGACTCCTCTCTGGCGAATATCGAAGAATTTGAACCCGGCGAATAGCCCGGAGGTCCGTTCGTGAAGTTTCGTGGTGATTTCGGATTTCAGCCGATCTGCACTTTCCTGTTTCTCCTCAGTGCCGACAGGTCCCAGTGCGAAAGTAGTAGTTCGACCCAGTGCGAAAGCAGGGTCCAGCGGAGTGTACATAAAGTCCTCAATAACTCGACTAAGCCTCTCCAGTAGTCCCCGCCCCTCCGCATCAGTGCAGTAGGCAGTGATCAGCCGAGCCACTTTCTCCTCCCTAATGCGGTGCAGACACTGCGCGAAGAGAGGGCTGGGTAGGGCGCCGCAGTGAGTGGAGTCCAGCCTGAGGAAGTGCTCCTTCGCTGCTTGCAGGAGGCGGAGGTCGACGTGGTGCTTTTGAAGCTTGCGGGAGCTGGGGAATAGTTACATGAGACGGAGGGGAGAGGGGGGTTGGGACTTGCGGGGGACTGGGGGGTGGGAGTCGGGGCAGAGGAGCAGCCATTGGTTGGCCTGCGGACTCCAGTCCAGTACTTGCAGGGCGGATTTGTACTGTAGACCGCTGGGGCTGGAAAACCGCTCTCTGAGAGTCCTCTGCAGGTCCTCAGGCAGGTGAATCTGCACCTTGTTCAAAAAGCCCTTGAACTCTGAGTACGGCAGCGCCCCACAGTCCTGCGGGTCACTGATGTGGCATAGGGTCCCCAGTGCTTCCTTAGCCCGCTGCTTGCGGCGCTGTCCTGCAGCTTGCTCCATTCTATTATCCCTGCGTTTTCACTTCCTTCCTGTTGGTGCATGACTCTGCGATTTGTCAATTTGGACCGGTTTAACTTCTATAACTGTGAAAAGCTTCCTTTTTGCACTAGTTGCAGTTTAACAAAGTGTTGATTTACTCGAAAAGGCGGAATTGTAGTGTTGGGATTCAAGCGTTTTTTGCATATCAACGGGAGAAAGGGAGTGGAAGAGGGCAGAAACAGAGTAAATTTGATTGAAAACACACCAAATAGTGATTTCCTTGCGCAAACTCACAATTTGACAGGCCGATTCCTAAAATTAACCATGGAAATAGCTAAAATCGCTATAAATTGCTTATTTTCCTCTATTTCCCCTACTTTTCTTGTTCTGTTTGCACCGATTATATCGATTCATCAACCGACTTGTGTGCTTTACCGCAGTTTCCTCAGCACTTTTCAGCAGTTGCACTCGATTTATCGTATACGGATACTTCACAATCCCTTTGATCTGCGCCAAATAAGTGGCTTTCCAGTCCTTTCTCCTCATAACAACGTTTTGCTTGTTTTCATGGTGCACAAAGTATACTGTGTAGTTGACTCTTTGGCGGATCATGCGGGAAATGCGTGTTTTTCCTCGTTTAAAGTAGGGAGAAGGCACTGTGGGCTTGGAAGTGCGAGAGATTACTGTGAGTCTGGGGGTGGGTTTGGCTGAGTTGCCTAGGGAAAGGCTGGAAATAGGCGGGGAAGGTTGGAAATGGACTGGGAAATTGGGCTCTTTGCGGAGAAATACGAATTCGTGAGGCAGATTTTTGAGACTTACCATATGATTATAGGCGAAAAAGGGACCTTTGAGGTATTTTTGTGCCTTTAGCGTTAAATCGCGCGAATTATCGCAATTAGTGCGGGTTTTTAAGGGAAAAGTCGTGTTTTCAGCCTATATCAGTTACTGCTGCCAAAGGCAATCTTGCGTGATTTCCTTCTTATCGCCCAAAAACCGCTTTTAAACTAAATGGACGGCCCAGCAGACCCCTCCGCTCTGCTCCTCCAGAAGGCGAAGTACAACGAACTCTCCAACTTCCACATCCAAAGTGACCTCCACGCAGTTTCCAACGTCAAAGCCATCCAAAAGCTGTCCAAAAAACTGCGGGAGGACTCAGACACGAAAGACGGGAAAATCTCCGAGTCTGCATTTGTGCGGATTGTGCTCAGTCTGTTTCGACTGAAAAGCACCGATTTGCCGCAAATGCTGTTTAAGCGTACTCTTTCCCTAGGCTTCGCTACGCGCTATTACCGCAACAAGGGACAGGAGGAACTGATTAGTGAGAGGATTGACCTGCATGACATCATTCTGGCGCTCACGCTGCTCAGTAGGATTGAGGAGGACAAGAAGCTGCTGCGTGAGGGATATGTAGTCATTTTCGAGCTTACGGATATGGATGAAGACGGCTGCCTAACCCCTGAAGAAATCGGGAAAATGTTCGAAGTGATAGAGAAGATCTTCGCAAAAGAGCGCGCAGACCTGCACATCCAAAGCCGAGTGCTGCTGGAGCAGCTCAGCCGTGTAAAGGCCCGCCGCTGCTACGAGTGGGCCATGGTGGCCGGCAACCTTGAAGCCAAGATCCAAAAGGACGAAGGACTCATCACCTTCCTCGAGTTCTCCGAAACACTCAACCAAATGCCCAAACTCCGCCAGCAGTTACTCCCACACTACCGCGACTTGAGGACTGTGCTGACGGATATACCCAGTGAAAGGGTGTATCAGGTCTCGGACTACTATAGGGACGACTTCGTGATGTTCCGGTATGAACTGCATACGATCTTCGCAGCGGGGATGAGGAAAAAGAAGGCGGAGCAGGACGGACTGAAGAGGGCTGGGGAGGCCGTAGTGGGCGAACGCAGAGTCAGGCCCGGAGCCAGATCTGAAGCCCGAGACCGGGCCGATGACCCTTCCAAAACCCGCCAACCCGCAGACTCTGGCAAACTGCACGAAATGAAACTCCCCCGGGCCGCAGACCTCGAAAAACAGCTCCTCAAACCCCCAAAAAACCCCCTCAACCCCAAGTCCAAAGCCAAAGACACCGACAAAGGGCCGAAAGAGTGCCCCGGCATCATCAGAACTGACGACTCCACGAGGGAGTCTCGACTTCCACCTGGCGTTTGGGACCTGAATCCGAACGCTATGGACCTGTATACCAGAGATAAGGAGGGGCCGGAGGAGCTGGACAGAGTCACTGTGAAGGCGGTCAACAGGGAAGTCGCGAGGATTTTGGCAGTTCCGAAGAGGAAGACGGACTTGATATTGGAGGAAATGGAACAAAATAAGAAGGATGAGCAGCAGGGCGGGAGTAAGGAAGAAGCCGTGCAAATTGACATTGAGCGCATAGCCAAGAAAGTGCGTGGGAAGCTGGACAGCATTCCCAAGTACCCCACCAAGACCTGGACCAAGGAGTACCCTCCAGAGCGCCACCGCTAGGTAATAAATGGACAAGTCCCACTGGCGGGCCTGTTTCCTGTGTCTCTGCTGCTGCAAGTTCTGCAGGAAGAGGTATGCAGTCCAGCCCAAGCAGAAGGGCAGTTCGACTATCAATTCGTCCATATCTGCGGAGGTGCAGGATAGGGAGAGGTCCACATTTGTGAAGCAGATGCATGTTTCTCAGCAGAACAGTTTGGTGGGTCATATGAGTTTGTCGAAGGGGAAAACTCTGCCCGTTGACGCCAATTACTTCAAATCTCTCCTTTCCAGACACGATGATGTGGACTGCGATAGTGAAAAGGCTCAAAAGTATGATGATGTGGTGGGGGTGCCTATTCTCAGGAAAAGACTGCGAATAACTGAAGACGCAGAAGAGACGTGCGACCCTCGAAGCCACACTCTCTAGCCTTCCTGTCTATCCATAATGGCAAAACAGCCAATCTGTCCCTCCCTCAGCCCTTAATCTCTCCCTATAACAATAATGCAACACACCAACAGCTCCTCCTCTGATGGCGAATTGTACGAAGTGGAGACTATTGTGGACTCAAGAACGAATACCGATGGAGAATTGGAGTACTTGGTGCAGTGGAAAGGCTACAGTAGCAGTCAGAACACTTGGGAGCCCAGGGCGCACCTGGCAGGGGCGCTGCATGTGCTCAAAGCCTTTGAAAGCAAGCAGAAGTCGGCGAATGGCAGTGTGGAATTGGAGCTTGGTGCGAAGAAGCGGAAAAGACTGTGTGCAGCTCCTGATACACATATGCAGCAAGCCACCGAGGAAAACGACAGTTCCGAGGAGGAAAGAGGCAGTCCAGCGCCCCACAGAGCGAAGCCCGAGGACCTGGAAGTCCTGAGTGTGCGCGTAGTCCGTGGCGACCTAGTGTGGACTGTGCGGACTAGGACAGGGCAGAAGAGAGACATGTCCTTGGAGCAGGTGAAGGCGCGGGCGCCGCTGACGCTGATTGACTACCTGATATCCAAGCTCAGATTTGCCTAGAGATTAGGGAGTTTGAGGCTTGAGACCGGCTTGGGCTAGGGACTGGAGCATGAACTGCTCACGGGCTTGGGCGGACTCCATGTTTTCTGCGAGTTCGTGAGTGTTCCACTCCACTACCTGCCACCCTTTTAGTCTCAGCAGCTCTGCACGCATGCTGTAGGCCTTGTTTGCCTTGAATTCTCGCTTTTTCGACTTCACCAGCCGTTCGTCGGCTTCATATTTCCCAACTAGGTCGTAGGCCGGGAGCGCGAGTGAAATGCCCACCTTCTCCGGCATCTTCGCAAAGTCGACCATCGCAAGGTTGTTATAGGCATACCCAGCCACCATCTTGAACCCCAGCTTGGCCAGCAGACTGGAAACTAGTCTGAACTGCACCGTCTCAGTCCGAGTATAGACAGGCACCCACTTCCGCATGTCGAAAGCGTGGGCTTTGCCGTAGGTTTTCTCGATAAATTGCTCTGAAATGAGGGCCGGGTGCTTGGCTTCGAGGAAAGTCCGGAGCACTCGGAAGGGGTAGTGCTTGCGGAGGGGCATGACAGCGCCTTCCTCTACTCTGGTGATGAAGGATTTCAGCAGTTCAGAGTTGGAGGAAAGGGTGTGGAAGAGGTAGAGAGCTAGACGAGGGGAGAAGTCAGGCCGCACCGAGGGCAATTTAGGCAGTAGGTTTGCTTCCAGTGAGGACTGAAAGGCAGGCGGCAGGTCCGCACGTACACTCAAATGATAGGCCAAATCAGCGATTTCGTCCCCTTCCATGGCCGGCAGTTTGCCCTCCACCTGCTTCCTGAGGCCTGCAAACAGCTCGTCTCCGCCCCAGTTCAGTCGTACGAAGGCCTTGCACACGTCTACCCAGTTCCCTGCGCTCATACGCTCGACTCGTCTGTTCACTACGTCTTGCTCTATGGCGTCCAGTAGTCCTTTCATCCGAAGTCGCTTTTCTGGGGCTATCTCTGCATTTGCCAGCCCTGCGCAGAGCGCTGCAATTTGGTCATCAGAGAACTCCGTAATGCGGTCCACACACAAGTCTTGGATCACCTCTAAAAAGGCTAAATTGCGGTCAGAAGTCTCAGTCCTAACCCGAGTCAACGACAGGTATCTGGCATTTATAGCGGAATGAGAGACAATGTAGGGAGCGACAGCCAGCAAATTCAGGTCCTTTACAGTCCGAATTTCCTTGTTCAAAGCCGCGTAAAGCGCTGTGTAGAGCGACTCATTCTTCAGAGAGCGAAATCCGTACAAAGAGGACAGCAGTTCCTGAGCATTCATATGCTCCACTGCGGCTTTGCATTGACTATTGAGCATCTCATTCATGGTATCTCGCCCCCAATGTGCATACTTGACCCCGTCCTTCCCCTTATAGTTAAGTGCATATTTGAGTCTGGCGACTTCTCGAGGCGACAGAGTAGGCGGCTTGGCCAGGAAGCGCTCTCGGTAGGTCTTCCAGTACTTGAGGTCCTGGACTTCGTCGATGAAGGAAGACTTGAAGGCTTCGTCGATGAGGTTGCCTTTGTGGGCGGAGGCGGAGATGAACTCGGGGAAGGGCGTGGAGAAGCCGGAAAGGGAGTGCAGGTGGTGGCTTTTCGGCTTTAGCAGACGTAAAGCCGCCGCGGTCATATTTGCTAGAGACAATGGAAGGCTGGAAGAGCCACAAACCGCCTAAGGAACCACAGAAGACACAGCAGTGATAAGCACATTCTAAACACAAGGAAAAGCCTATTCAGCCCTAGTGCAATTTTAGGTCTGTCCAGGCTTTCCCCCACTGCGTCTTCCCGGCTTCTTGATCGACACACTTTCGAACATCGACGCCAATTTATCCAAAGTGCTTATCGGCCGAGCAGCTGCCTCCACCCTGCTTCCCTCCTGCTTACTTGCCGGCACAGTGGCAGGCCGCACTGCTAAGCTCTGGTCAGTTGTGTACTTGAAGAAAGCGTTGGAGTAGTTGCGGGGGTGGTACAGCTTTGCAGGGAAGCGACTCAGCACCCAGTCGCTCAAGTCGCGGGGAATCAGGCTTAGGTGGGGACTTGGACGGTCGATGCAGCGGAGATGCTCTTGGACGGCGATTGGCTTTAATAGGAAAGTCCCATCAGATACTTCGGAAGGCAGACACACATAGTAACTCGGCCACGGCCTTACTTCTCCCGCATCCGTCCCAAAGCCACTAGAACAGAACAAGCACAGTCCCTTCCCCTGCAAGTCCTGCATCAACCCCACTCCCTGCGCCTCCTCCACAAGTCCCAACCACGCCACTCCATAGCACAGTTGCAACTCTATAGATGAAGATATGAGCACATCGACCACATACAGACTAACCTTACATGGCTTTAGGTCATATGTGCATAGGGAACTTAGGGCCGGAGTCAGTCGTAAGGGAATTTCACTATCCGCCCCCTCAAAAGTCAAAACTCCCTGTAAAGTCAAATGAGGACTACAAGTCTCCAATAAGGCGTGAAATTGCCTTACTAAGCCCTCTTTATCCGCTGTCCCCGCTATATCCAGCCTCTGTCTCGCGAACTCCAAAGACGCACTGCTCCACCGTTGTCTGCAGTTCGTCAACACCACCACTTTGCAGTCCTTATGCACACTCAGCAACGCACGCAGGCAAATCCCGGCCTGCGCCTGCATTTCCTCCATCTCCGCCTCTCTTTCCTCGGTAAATCTGACCTCGTTTAGACCACTTAGACACTCGCACAGGCCTTTGGAAGGGTCGGAGGGAGGGTGGATACACTTGTGGTAGTCGGGATAGAGGACGTAGATGGGCAGAAGGGGGGCTTTGCGCAGGGAGAGACTGATGAGGAGCTCGAATAGCTCGGATTTGAGGGATTTTATGAGGGTGGAGTCTTTGTAGGGGAGGTCGATTAGGAGGATTGGCTGCATTAGGTCGAATATAAGGGCCATTTTAGCGGAGGAATTGAAGAGTTTGGACCTTTTCAGAGATGAAAAGTCGCTTTTCTGAGCGATTTGCAGCATAATGTGGCAGAAAAGGTAAGTTTGTAGGTAATTTTTGCATAATAATGGCGACTCTACTCACTTTTATCTCCGCAAGCCTGCTTCCCACCCCAATCTACGCCGAATTCCTCCAATCCCGCCTCGCCCCCGACCAAGTCCTCTACAGCGCCTCAGCCCTGCCCCAGGCCCTAGCCCATTCTCTATGCTCCACAGTGACTGAAGAGGCGAACTGGACTGGAGACATTGGTGCGAGACTGGCTGAGGCTGAGAAGCACCCTGCAGTGCATGTGGTTACCCAGGAAGAGTTCGAAAGAGTGTTTGAGTTGATGATGGATAGAAGGCCGCAGAAAGAAATCGTGGTGGAAGGCACGAGAGAAACGCCGATTCTGACTGAGCGAGAGGAGTGGGAGTGGTTCTACAAGCACTGGCAGAGAAAGCCTCAGAGCCAGGAGGAAAGCAAGTCCCTCAGTCCCCCGCCTTCCCTGCAAACAGCCGCTTTCTGCACCTTGCGCGAACTGCCTCCCACAGACCAATACCGTATCTACGTACTGAACCTGTCTGCCGCCCCGCTACCCAGCGTTTCCCTCTACAGTGGCGTAGCAGGGAACTACCAGGCGCTCCTGCCTCTCTGCACCCTGCCCACCGGCCCTTCCATCCTCCTGTATTCGCAGCGACCCCAAGGAAAGGTGTACCTAAGTCTGTGGTCTGACACTCAATTTCTCTGCGGATTATGGGTATATAGCTAGGATAATGGAAAGACAGGCGAGCAGGTTTGACGTCTGTTCCGACGAAGTGGTCCTAAGGGTACTCAGTTTCCTATGTTCAGCGGACATACTGCGTTCCAAGGCTCTCAGTACTCGCTTCCGCACTTTGATTCAGAGCGTACCGGCGCTATTGGAACATATAGATTTGGCGAGCTTCCCAGCCTCGCTCAGCAGTTTCTTTATTGTCAAGATGCTGTCGCAGCATAGAGTGTACAGTCTCAAGTTTGCGGCTATTACGACGGTCACGCTGGCGAGATATTTGTCGATTGTCACGAAATCATTAGTGCGACTTGAAGTCCCCAACTCCAGCATCGAACTAACCAAAGCTCTCTACCGCCTAACACTCCCCACTCTCCGCAGTCTGAACATCCGCGGGTACTCTCGCCCCATCACGGACAAAGATATAGAAACCATTGCCACTGCACTGCCGGGACTGGAGGAGCTGGACTTCACAGCAATTCCACACCTCTCTAATGAGGTTGTCTCTATGGCGATTGGCTTCTGGCCGAATTTGAAAGTACTGAAAGTGCGTGGCTGTCTAGACCTCGACAACTCCCTATTCGCAGCCATGGAGCGCCACACCCGCCACCTCGAAGTCCTCGAAGTGGGCGGCACTCCCGCCTGCTTCAACATGAAGATCTCCCTCAACGGCATCCAGTCCCTCTGCGCCACCCGCAGTCCTCTCAAAGCCATCACCTTCGACTACTGCACAAAAGCAGGGAATAAGGTCATAGAGGCAGTCTGCAGGACTTTCGGAGAAACCCTCGAAGAACTGCACATTCTGCGGGACTACACTGAGAAAACCGCCTTAATCTCCGAAGAAGGCACTGAGGCTTTTCACTATTCTCCGCATATCAGGCGACTGACGATTGAGCACACTGGCAGTTTTGCTGACGGCCTGGCGACGCAGCTGGCGACGTGTTTGCCGGAGCTGAGGGAGTTGTCGCTTGCGGAGTGCTTGGTTAGGTGTAGTTTGGAGCCCTTGGCGACTGGCTGTCCGAGACTGCTGACTGTGGATTTATCTGGGGATTCGTGGGTCACGGAAATAGCACTGAGAGGACTGGCTTGCCACCCAGGCCTTCAGATCCTGTATTTGGGACATTTTGAACACTCTGGGGCTGAGTGTGACAAAGTCGTCCGCAATGAATATCCGTCGAAGGGACTTTTCATCGAAAACCTATTCAAGCGAGAAAACGGCTTTCCAGCACTTAAGTTGCTTTATCTAGAGGAGAGCTGCACACTTAGTGGCTGGCTGCGCACTCGCCTCAAGTTCTGCCGAAGAGCACTAAGAATCGAGTTCAGACCAGAAAGTCAGGTGAAAGTACCTAGCTAAAGGGAGGCGTCTGAGGGATGGAGGGGTGCGGGGGGACGCCACTGCTACTGATCCGACCCCAGCTGATATCCGGCGATATTGGCTCTGCTCGGTGCAAATCAGGCATTGTTGCGCTGGAACTGAAGTTTACTTTATTGGATATCGCTGGTAGGTCCTTTATCATCTGTACCTGCAGGATTACCAGCTCTGAATCACCAGCAATTTCCGTCAGAATCTGTGCACCGGGCTTGATTTCCTCATCCGGCATCTTTGTCATCATAGGTGTACCAAACATCTCACCAAGATGTTGAAATTTGACTTGCAATTGGCCGATTATTGGCGTCTGAGACCAATTAATTGCCAGTAAACGGTCGTTTTGGATGCGTTCTAAGTAGATAGTTGGAAATAAGATCTTCAGGCTGGCCTCTTGAAGGTGTTTTATTCGTTTTCTAGTCAGTTGATATTGCAAATTGAAGGATTCCGAGTGGGCTTTGATGTCCGCTTCCAAGCGTTCTTTCACACCCTCCAGTTTCAGCTCTAGGGAGTCCACCTCAGTAGTCATCCTCTCCATAGTGTTTTTCAGCCTATGCTGAAATTGGTCAGGAAGAAGCTGAGCGATTCTCTCACTGATACTAGCCTTTAGCAGGCTTGGCAGGTCCTGCAGGTTTAGACGACAAAACCGCTCAAACTCGTGTCTGAAAACCTGGATTTTGCCTTTTAGTTCAAAGCCAATAGCTGCAGGACTGGGACTTGCGCCTGCATAGTGTCTCACTACCTCTTCAAAGGCTTGCCTGGTCACCAGGCAAATGGCTCGCTTGCAGGGAACTAGAGGCAGGTGGAGAGGAAGGACGGGCCTGGAGAGCTGGGACTTGGGCTCGAAGCCTGGGGCTGGACAGAGCTCGTCAGACCAGCAGAGAGCTTGGAAGCGCCGGGCTTTGACCTGCAAATAATGAGTGAACGACAGTAGAGGCATATCTGGACTGGGAGTGTTGTTCCTCTGGAAATGCATGTCTTAGTAGATAGAAAGTCTCGGCCTGAAACATATAGACCAATCGTTACCTTCTCAATATGTCTCGATAAAGCACTAAATAAGCTATGGACACCTGTCCTTTCCTGCTTCTAAAGAGGTAGAAATACTGCATGAAGAGACTTCCTGCCTCATTTTTACTTATGCACCATTGACCTTAATGAAGAAACTTTGACTAATTCACAATTCTGCCCAATAATAAGGCTTTTGCAGGGAGAGAAGAAGAGAAGTTGGTCCTCCATACTTATTGAGAGTCTATATTTTCATCAGCGGGGACGAGGAATGCGGAATTTGTTCGTAGCGACGGCCATATCTC
>Ga0247837_1006678_pt1 | contig 16029 bp, 3 predicted proteins | sample LaCtaG_2_FD_187115 | JGI IMG/M metagenome (GOLD analysis project Ga0247837, IMG submission 187115) | Freshwater microbial communities from meromictic Lake La Cruz, Castile-La Mancha, Spain - LaCruzMarch2015_14.5m | ecosystem: Environmental > Aquatic > Freshwater > Lake | place: Spain: Castile-La...
TGGCAGTCATTAGCGCCATATTCCATTACATAGAGAGATCTTTAGGTAATATATTGGTCCCTCTCGAACAGTGTGTTAGGTCGCTCAGCATCAATTCCTTACTCCTTTTCTTTCCTATTGTATGCTATTCTTAGGAGTAGTCTCAGTGTGTTCAAATAGTTCAATTTAGGCAGTGAGCCTATATTCCGGTAGATGTGAGTTGCATTAGGAAGAAGACAGCAGTAAAGTATGCAATCCATTTAGCCAGATACCTAGTCTCTAGGACTTCTAGGCCTATCTCTTGTTGTTATTCTTGTCTCTATGCATGCCCTGCAAGAGCGCTTCGACTGCTGCCAGCCGATCTTCAATGGCAGTGAGTCTGCGATCAGTGGAGGAGAGAAGGACATGTCAGAGACCAATGAAGGGCAGGCCAGAGGCAGTTCCCGGTTTCTGCGGAGAGAAGGGCGAGCCAGTTGTGGGTCCCTGAGTGAAAGGCAAGCCAGAGGCAGTTCCCGGCTTTTGCGGTGAGAAGGGCTGGCCAGTTGCAGGTCCCCGAGTCGAAGGAGGAATTGGCTGGCCTGGATAGAGTATGGGGTGAAGCGGGTCGATAGCGTCTCGATTTCATATTATGGCTCGTTTGATAATCCACCTTTTTTCGTCTTCAATAGTTCAGTGCGCTACGTTGTTTATTGACGCTTTAGATTGTGGTCCAATCAGTTTCTTCTCGAAAACCACTCATTTAAGTGCTCTAATTAGTTTCGATTCTACCCCAAAGGTCCCAATTGACCCTGCAGAGTCAAAAAATATCTAAAGTCAGGGACAGTGCATATGAACCTTTCCGCCTCTAGCCCATTGCCCTTATATACGCCTCCGTGTGCAGCAGTACTTACAGAGAAGTAGAGACAACACTAGTTGATGCAGGAAAAAGGAGGAGAGGCCAATAGGTCCACTGAGTCCTCGACTAGTTGAAAAGATCGTGACTCTGACAGTACAGCCTATATCGAAATAGAATAACTGCTGTTCCGTTGTAAATTGCTGTCTTTCCATAGTTTCGAAAGTCTTTCCAGCAGGAAAGAGGGAGGGCAGCATCGGACAAGCACAGGGACTCTGCAGTGAGCCCGTCAGTTTCCCATGACTTCACTTGTAGCAGGCATTAAAGAGTCTAAGACCTGTCCCTTCCCCGTCCCCCTTCATTACGACCCAGCCCTAATATGGGAAAAGTCTGTCTGCGGCAAAGCTAGAGCAGACTAGGAACAGCTGCAAAGGCCTGTGACATCTGTTAAAGTGCTGAGATTTTACCTCACCCCATGCCTAGAGTGCAGCGATGTCTCAATCAAGTGGAAGAACTGGCTATACGCATTCAGCCCGACCTGACAGTCCACATCAAAAGCGGAGGTATGGACTTCCATGTCTTTGGAGTGCGTTGCCGTCCTGCATGTTTTCCTTCTGGCTTGATTTTATGGTGTGGACTTCCTCACAGAGGAAGAGAACGACTTCGCACACTTTTCCGTCTACTTTGCTGTGGCACTTTTGACTAACTGAAGGGAGGAACTGATGGCGCGGAGTGGTACGGAGTCATGTGTCTCGGGAATCCTTTAGGACTCTCTATTCAGCCGGGCCTCGATGGCCGTCAGCCGCGCCTCGGTCAACCGCGCCTCAAGGGCCGTCAGCCGCTGGTCAGTAGAGAGAGGAGGGGCGCGGCCAGTCTGAGCGGGATTAGGCTGTGGGCGGGGTAGAGCGAGTTGTGGCGCTGACAAGCTCAGAGGATTTGGCCCAGTCAGAGTTGCTCTGAGACGAGGTAGAGGGGCGCGGCCAGTCTGAGCGGGGTTAGGCTGTGGGCGGGGTAGAGCGAGTTGTGGCACTGACAAGCTCAGAGGATTTGGCCTAGTCAGAGTTCGTCCAGTGACCTTCATTTTTATGGCTCGTTTACTGCCCGGCAGTCCTGAGTCTCTTCCTGCATAACTACTACTCAGACCTATACCGTGTCCGTCTTTTCATACGCCCATTTGAGTCTTTCTGCCTTTAGCCCAGGCACATCCGACATGATCCGATGTTTGTAGCTGCCTCCATCCAAGCAATGCTCACAGAGAAGTCAGGGACAAGGCAGACTGCGGAAACTAGGTGCTGCACTGTGAGGCTGTAGAGATGGATAAGAACCAGTCAGTCGCCAATTCCTGTCTTTCTAAAGGTTCGAAGGCTGTTCCTGCAGGAAAGAGGGAGGTGAGCTTCGCACGAGCACCGAAGCTCTGCTGTAAGTCGGAGTGTTTCATAGTGACTCCACTTGCAGCGGACATTGCAAAGTCCTCAGACCTTCCCTTGCCCGTCCTCTGCAGACAGCCCTTCATTACGACCCAGCCCTAATATGGAAGAAAGTCTGTCTGCGGCAAGGCTAGAGCGCAGGGAAGCAGTAGTCCGGGAACAACTGCAAAGGCCTGTAGCGTCGGTTGAAGTGCTGAGAAGTTCACTTTGGCGTGGAGAGCTGAGTCCGGCTTTGAGGGCGGAAGTGTGGAAATTGCTGCTGAGCTACGCTCCGGCTGAGAAGGCTCGTAGGGAGGGAGCAATTGCGAGCAAGCGAGAAGAGTACTACGCTGCAATTGACACGTTGTATGGGGAAGAAGTGTTAGACCAGGCACTAATCAAGGACATTGCCAAGGATATCCCCCGGACCCACCCCGAGATTCCCTTATTTCGCAATGAGTTCTTCCAAAGAAGTATGAGTCGACTGTTGTATGTCTGGGCAGCAAGTCACAAGGCCTGTGGGTATGTGCAGAGTCTCAACGAGATCTGCTCCCCGCTGCTTGCAGTACTCCTCAGACGCTATGACCCGGAAGTGGATGAGAATGAGTACGAGGCCATACCAGAGCTGGTGCTAAAAGAGGTGGAAGCAGACGCATATTGGTGTCTGAGTATCATTCTGCGCAAGATTCAGGATTTCTACCTCCCTCACATGCCTGGAGTGCAGCGCTGTCTCAACCAAGTGGAAGAACTGGTTAGACGCATTCAGCCTGACCTGGCAGTCCACATCAAAAGCGAAGGTGTGGACTTCCACGTCTTCGGAGTACGCTGGCTGTCCTGCATGTTCCTGCGAGAGTTTCCCTTTTCGCTCAGTCTCAGAGTGTGGGACTCCCTCATAGCGGAAGAGAACGGCTTCGCACGCTTTTCCGTCTACTTCGCTGTGGCGCTGTTGACGTACTGGAGGGAGGAACTATTGGCGCGTAGTTTTGCGGAGGTAATATTGCTGCTGCAGAACTTGCCTACACACTCCTGGAGTGAAGAGCAGCTGATGGCGGTGGTGTCGCAGGCCTACCAGTACAAACTACTGTTTGAGACTTCGCCCAGCCACTTGCGCTAGTGTGTTCCTAGTTAATTCCTACTTATGCAGCTGTTATTTTGGCTTTTTGATTGATGCTTTTCCCCGTTAGCGCACCAGTCTCCTTTTTAGACACGCAGAATTGCAGGTCTCAGAACCTATTAGACTACCCTGGCCTTAGCGTTCTGCCCGATTCTCTCTAAACCTCTGGCGAAAACTACCAAGCCTGAGTAGGCTGAAAGTCCTCCGCTGCTGCATCCAACCCCGCAGTCTGTGGGGTCTATCTAGAACTCACAAAGTCCAGTGCCCCAGCATTCAGCTGCACATCAGGACTGAAGTCCGTTGCTGCAGCACTCAGCACCTGCTTCCTCACAAACCGCTTCCCTCTGCCGCGGAGCATAGGCGGCCTAGATCTCCGCGAGGTGAAGCGTTTGGGAGTGTAGGCAGGTCTAGGGAGAGTGTCTGTGACTGGGACAGGAGACTTGTCGCTGGTGTCGCTCTTGTAGGAGTCGTCTGGGTGGAAAGGACCGTCGGAGAGCTTTAGGTATTCGTCTTCTGAGTCTTCGCTGATTTGCCGTCTGCGGTCCTTGAAGCCGGAGTCCATTACTACAGCCATTCATGGCTGAGCGAGCGCCCTTCTCAACTCACAACTTCGCAGTTGTAGTGTGTCGACACAGTGACGGCCGCTGGCTCGCAGTCCGCGAAACCAACAACCGTGGTTGGTGGCTGCCCGCCGGCCTCGTAGACTCTGGCGAAACCTTCACCCAAGCCGCCAAGCGCCAATCCCTCGAAGAAGCCGGTATGAAAGTAGACCTGTGCGGCATTCTCCGCATTGAGCACTCTGTCTACGGCCCTGCACACGCACGCATGAGAGTGGTCTTTTTCGCTGTGCCCCAGGAAAACCAGCGTCCGAAGCAGACCGCAGACCAAAGGTCTGAAGAAGCTCGCTGGGTAACCTTAGAGGAACTGAGGGGATGGGCGAAAGCACCGCCCGGACTACGCGGTCCGGAACTGCTGGAGTGGGGAGGGTATGTGGAGAAGGGGGGAGTGATAGCGCCTATCCAACTGCTGTGCAGAGAGGATGAAAAGATCCCTTTGCCTCCACTGCAGTTCTTCACTATCACTGCAGACAAGTGCGACTATGCAGAGCTGATTCAAGGCATAGAGGACGGGGACGAGGCCACAGTGCAGCGCTGTCTGCTGCAGCGAATGGACGTCAGTCTGCCTTTCAACGAAAAACTGTGGACTCCTTTGCACCTCGCCTGCAGGCTGAATAACGCGAAAGCGGTCTTTGGCCTGCTGGCTGCAGGTGCTGAAATCACCCAATGTACACATAGAAGACGAAATGTGGTTCACTTTGCAGCTCAAAGCACACTTCCCATCCTTTCAATGGTCCTAATCCGCGCTACTCGCCTATCGAATCGCATTGTAAGGGATAAGGCAGGCAATTCTGAATCAGCAGGATGATAGTGGCGATACTCCACTGCACTTTGCTGCCAGTGCATTCGGCCATACTAGTATGTGGGAGCTGCTGGTAGCCAATGGAGCTGATCCCTCGGTGCAGAATAGGACGGGTAGAACTCCGCTGGTCCTTTTGGGACAGGACTAGGCACCATAATGCTAATTGCTGGCTTATGTAGTACTGTAGTTTTCATACAATAGGCGCTAATTGTGCGTTTGCGAAGGCTATTTCTGCAGGGAATTGGAGATTAAGGACAAGAAACTAACTTCGCACTTCGACCTGAATCTTTTCAGACCCCAGTGAGATAAAGGCACTGAGTTGACTGCGAGGCACGTCTTCATGGGTATACAGCTTCCTTCCGTTCTTGAAAAAGGTCACCGACGCTGCCTCAATGTCCACCCGGACCGTATCACTGGGCCGCAGCTTCCATTGCTCGGAGTTGTAAGAGAATTCACTGTATTGAGTGTGCATCAGTCCTGCACCTTCGTAGCTGAATACATCGAATTCGCAGCCTTTGATGAGCTTCACGCCTGCGGTTTTGCCCTTTTCTGCACTTTCGATGACTCCGATTATGACTTTGTCGAGGTCGTTGCCACTGACTGTGAGCTCGAAAGAGTCCGTAAGTCTCAGATCCGTCCAGAGATGAGTCCAGGGCCGGGCTCCAGGCTTCAGCTGCGCAGCGCCCTGAATCAAAGTGGTGCCCGCAGAAGGCGTCCAGCGTGTAGATAGGAGTTTGGGCACTGTGGGAACGGTTTGCTGGGAGGGTGAAGGCGAGTTGGCAGGTTTGGAGACGATTGGCTGTGGCTGGCTTTTGGTGCTGGAACACCCCATGCTGTATATAAACGCTGACATCACCATAGGAAGGGCAGGCCTCGAGGTGCACGCTCGAGCCACATTGGTCTCAGTGGACTATTAGAACAGTGGAAAGACGCTGCGAGATTGCTCGGCAGCTGGTGAATATAAATGGACACCAACTTGCTTGCGCTCTGCTTGAGGCTTCTCGTGTGGACCAGTTTTCTGCTTTGCCTCAGTACCGCAGCGTCGTGTACGCTGTGTCGGAGGTGCAGAAGTTCATCGTGTAGAACATGTCTGTCCAACTCCACCAGGTCAACATCCAACTCCTACGTTTGTGTGTGCAATGCAGGGTTTTACCCATCAGGTAGTATGTGTGCTGCTTGTGACCGTCGCTGTGCCACTTGTAACAGCGGTCCAACCAACATGTGCACTCTTTGCAAAGCTAACATGAACGGACCTACAGGCGGAGTGTGCACTTGCTCTTCAGGTTATACCTGGGTCGCAGCCCAAGCAGTGTGTTCCAACTGCCCAATCACCTGCAAGACCTGTTCTGGCACGAACTGCAACTCTTGCTATGACGGAGCCAGTAAGAGTGGAAATGTGTGCAACTGTATGTCTGGATATACACCTACTCCAGATGCGTCAAACTGCATAATTATTTGCCACGCGACCTGTCTCACGTGTTCAGGTACTGGGGCTTCAGACTGCACAGAATGTATTAGCATTAACGCGGAATTGAACGGCAACCCTCCAGACACTTGCGTATGCTCCTCAGGATATTTCCGAAATCCAACGTCTGCCAATTGCTCTGCCTGTGACCCGAACTGTGCTGAGTGTTCCAACGCATCAGCGACCGGCTGCACTGACTGTGATGGCGATGCTAGGCTGGTAGGCTCCTCTCCCTCGGCTTGTGTGTGCGACTCAGACCGCTTTCCAGACCCTGACGCTAATAATTGCACTCGGTGTGACAATAATTGTAGGACTTGTGACGCGAATGGCTGTCTTACTTGCGATTCCGATGCACAGTTATCTGGTACTGCTCCGAGCATTACTTGTGTCTGTTCCGAGGGTCATTACCCTAATAACGACGCCTCAAACTGCAGCAATTGTCACAGTACTTGCAAATACTGTACCTCTAACTCGGATAGCAGATGCACTGCTTGCTATGCGAATGCTCAGCTCGCAGGGAGCTCCCCAGACTTTTGCAAGTGCATATCCAGTGCTTTCCCCGACTCCTCGGCAGATAATTGTGTGCTGTGTGACAATACTTGCCTCACTTGCTCGGGAAGCTCTACGTCCAGCTGTAAATCCTGCAAATCCAACGCTAGCTTACTCAGCGGTTCTACCAACACTTGTGTGTGCAATACTAACTACCTCCCAAACCCCACCTCAGCCTCCTGTATCCAGTGCGACTCTACCTGCTTACTGTGTTCTGCTGGAGGCCCTACCTCATGCACTAGTTGTAAATCCAATGCACAGTTATCCGGTGCAAGTCCGTCTTCGTGTGTATGCTCGACAGGGTATTTCGCTAATTTGAATCCTAGTAATTGTTCAATTTGCCACACGACATGTTTGACGTGTTCGGGAAGCACGGATTTACTGTGCACCGGTTGCAAAACTAACGCGGTTCTGTCTGGAACCAGTCCTAATAGTTGCAAGTGCTCGACTACGTCATTTCCCAATTCAACCTCAGCGAATTGTGTACTGTGTGATACAACTTGCCTGACTTGCAGTGCTGCGGGGCCTTCTGGGTGTAGTACTTGCTATACTAATGCCAAACTTTCAAACACTGCGCCCAATACGTGCATATGTACGCCTGGCTTTTACCCTAATACCACGGTAATTGCCTGCGCAATTTGCAATCCTACCTGCTTAACTTGCTCTGGAAGTGCAAACACGGCCTGCTTTACATGTCAACCGTCTGCATCACTCGGAGGAGGAGCGCCTAACAGCTGTGTGTGCTGGGCTGGATACTACCCAAATACAACGTCTGCCAATTGTGCTCCATGCAACTCTACTTGTCAGTCCTGCAGCACTTCCGGGACAAGTGGCTGCACTCTTTGCTATGCCAATGCCCAGCTCTCAGCCACTGCTCCTGCCTCCTGCGTCTGTCCCCCAGGCCGATACCCGAACCCGACAGTGGTAAGCTGCGGGCCTTGTGACAGCACCTGTCAAACTTGCTTGAATGGTACTGCAACTGGCTGCGAAACCTGCAAATCCAACGCTGCACTGTCTAGTGGAAGTCCCAATAGCTGCGTGTGTAGTCTTGGCTTCTACCCAAACCTGACTTCAGCCTTCTGTTCTGCGTGTGATTCCACGTGTAAGGCCTGTACTGCTACCGGACTAAATGGCTGTTCACAGTGCTTCACTAATGCTCAGTTGCTATCCACTGCGCCGTCTTCCTGTGTCTGCATTAGTGGGTTCTTCCCGAGCTCGACAGTCAGTAGTTGTGCGGTTTGTGACCCGACCTGTACTACTTGTTCGTCGGGACTACCTAGTGGGTGTGTCACTTGCAAATCTAATACAAGGCTGGCAGGCGGGAGTCCGAACTCGTGTGTGTGTTCTGCTGGGTACTTCCCGAACCCTACCTCAGCCAATTGTTCCCTATGTGACACTACCTGTGTCCTTTGCACCGTTACAGGACTTTCAGGCTGTTCTACTTGCTACTCCAACGCCCAGCTCTCAGGAGCCGTCCCCTCTACCTGTGTATGCTCCACTGGGTACTTCCCAAGCTCCGCTGCCAACAACTGTGTTCCCTGCAGTCCGACATGCGCTAGTTGCTCAGCAGGCCTGGCCACCAACTGCAAAGCTTGTTTCTCCAATGCTGTTCTAGCAGGAGCAATTCCGAACTCCTGTGTCTGCTCGGCTACCTTTTTCCCGAATCCTACTGCTGCGAACTGCTCGGCCTGTGACGCTACGTGTCAAAATTGCAGCTTGGCGGGGACTAGTGGGTGCACTTCGTGTAAAGCCAATGCTGCGTTGGTGGCCGGCCTGCCCTCGGCTTGCCAATGCACTTCGCTGTATTTCCCCAACACCTCCGCTGCCACGTGTTCCCCCTGCAACGCTACTTGCCTGACCTGTTCAGGGGGGACCGATTTGCTGTGTGTTTCCTGCTATGTCAATGCCTCTCTGACCAGCGGGTCTCCCAGTAGTTGCAGTTGTAGCTTGGGCTTTTACCCTGCCTCCACTGTGGCTTCGTGTAGTGCCTGCGCTATTACGTGTCTGAGTTGCAGTGCTGGAGGTGTTAGTGGTTGTGTTTCCTGCAAATCTAATGCTGTCCTGAGTGGAACTGCGCCTATTGCTTGTGTGTGCATTTCCACTGCCTACGCTGCTCCAGACGCCGCCAACTGTGTCCTCTGCGACTTAACGTGCAAAACCTGCTCCGGCCCTGCCTCCAACCAGTGCCAAACGTGCTATACTAATGCACAGCTGCAGTCCTCCGCTCCCTCTACCTGCATTTGTGCCTCTGGGTATTGGCCGAATATGACAGCTACCAACTGTGGAGCTTGTGCTGGGACTTGTGCTACTTGCCAGGGTGGTACGGCGGCTTCATGCAAATCTTGTAAAGGCGCCGCTACACTGGGAGGCGGAGCGCCTAATGTCTGCAACTGTCCTTCTAATTATGCAGCAACTCCGGATTCTTCGAACTGTGTATTGTGCGACGCTACTTGTCAGACCTGCTTAACCGGAGGGTCAGCAACTGGATGCAGCGCCTGTCTAGCGAACGCCCAGCTATCAGGAACTTCCCCCAATTCCTGCATTTGCATCTCCACTGCCTTTACGCTGACTAACTCAGCAGCTTGCCAACTCTGCGACGTCACGTGCAAAACCTGTAATGGCTCTCTGACTACTAGTTGCACGAGTTGCTACATGGATGCCCATCTCAGCGCTGCCTCGCCCAGCTCCTGTGTGTGCAATACTGGCTACGCCCCTTCCCCCAATTCCAGCGTATGTTCAGCCTGTTCCTCCACCTGCCTCACTTGCACTGTGCAGTTAGCCTCTGACAAGTGCACGACTTGCCTCTCCAATGCCGTTTTGAGTGGGACGGCGCCCACTACTTGTGTATGTGTCGTTGGCAGTTTCCCCAACCCTAATGCAAGTGCCTGTGTCCTTTGTACCAACACCTGTGCTACTTGCACTCAACTAGGAGGCTCCTACTGCCTCACTTGCAAGCCTGCAGCGACTCTAGCGGGCAGCATTCCGAACTCGTGCCAATGTCCCAGCAACTACGCCCCGACTCCTGATGCTTCGAATTGTGTTCTCTGTGCACTCACTTGCGCCACTTGTAGCGTTGGAGGACAAGCAAATTCCTGCTTGACTTGTCTCACTAATGCACATGTTAGCGGCTCCGCGCCCAACCTATGTGTGTGCAATTCGAATGCATATACGCTGAGCGATGCTGCGGCTTGTCTATTGTGCGATGGCAGTTGCTTAAAGTGCTCTGCAGGCCTCGCTAGTTCTTGTCTCTCCTGCTACTCCAGCGCCCAGCTGAGCAGCACCGCTCCCAACACTTGCACCTGTCTACCTGGCTTCTACCCCAACTCCACCACTGCAAACTGCTCTCCCTGCTCCGTGACCTGCCAAACTTGTCTGACTTCATCCGCCATTACCAACTGCGGAAGTTGCAAATCCAATGCTGTTCTGAGTGGCTCTTCCCCCGCCTCTTGCATATGTGTGTCTGGCTACTACCCAAACACTGACTCCAGTAACTGTTCTCTATGCAATATTACTTGTTTGAGTTGTTCCCTGGGAGACACCACTCACTGCGAATCGTGTAAACCTGGAGCGCAGCTGAGTGGCACTAGTCCGAATGCATGTCAATGTCTAAGCAATTATGCGCCTACGCCAAATGCGTCTAACTGCGTGCTTTGTCATGCTACTTGTTTGACGTGTTTAGTGGGCAATCTAAGCTCCTCATGTACGACCTGCTTCACTAACGCTCAGTTAAGCGGAATTGCTCCTTCTTCATGTGTCTGCAACTCCACCGCCTTCACTCTAACCAATTCCTCCGGTTGCCAGCTTTGCGACCTCTCCTGCCTTACTTGTTCCGGAGCCTCTGACTCCTCCTGTATTAGCTGCAAGTCGAACGCTGCACTGGCCTCTTCCGCTCCTAGTTCCTGTGTGTGTGCGACTGGGTACTTCCCCAACGCCACTCCAGCCACTTGTACGCAGTGTTCTCCTACCTGTCAGTCCTGCTTCACGTCAAATAGCCTGACCGATTGTGGAACTTGCAAATCAAACGCAGCTCTAAGTGCGGCCAGTCCTAACTCATGTGTCTGTATAAGCGGATTTTATCCGAACTCAGATGCCAGTTTGTGTGCTCCCTGCAATGCAGTCTGCTTAAGTTGTACACTGGGGGACACCACTCACTGTTTAACCTGTAAACCCGGGGCTATACTCAGCGGAACTGCTCCAAGCGCTTGTCAGTGTCTCAGTAACTACGGGTCCAATCCCGACGCATCCAACTGTGTACTATGCGTTTCTACCTGTCTCACTTGCCAAACTGGAAATCTGGCGACTGGGTGTTTGACCTGCCTAGCGAATGCGCAGCTCAGCGGCTCCTCGCCTAATTCCTGTATGTGTGTCTCCAGTGCCTACACCCTTACTACTTCAGCCAATTGCCTGCTCTGCAGTTCTGCGTGCTTGACCTGCTCTGGTCCGAATGTCTCGAACTGTCTAAGTTGCAAATCCCATGCGCATTTAGCCTCCACTGGCCCTGCAACTTGCTTGTGCGACACAGGCTATTTCCCTAACTCTGACGCTGGCTCCTGCGCTCTGTGCTCAGCCACTTGCCAGACTTGCAGTGTGTCCGCGGCTGCCTCAAACTGCTATAGCTGTAAAACCGACGCGGTATTGGCTGGAACAGCGCCGTCTACCTGCAATTGCATATCCACAACGTACCCTAGTCTTGATTCTTCCAACTGCTTACCATGTGATGGGACTTGCGCAACTTGTAGTCTAGGGGACGCTGCTAACTGCAAATCGTGTAAAGCTGGAGCAGCCCTGAGCGGCGCTGCCCCTAACTTCTGTGGCTGTCTTGGCAGTTACGCTTCTACACCCGATGCCTCTAACTGTGTCCTTTGCCATACAACTTGCTCCGCCTGCAGTATTGGCATCCTGGCTACTGGCTGTTCGGCCTGTCTGTCCAACGCTCATCTGAGCGGTTCAGCGCCTAATTCCTGCACATGTGACTCGAACTCCTTTACACTTACCGACTCCTCCAACTGCCAACTATGCGCTGGGAGCTGTTTGACCTGCTCTGGAGCTTCAGCCAGTCATTGCTCCACTTGCAAAAGCAATGCTCAATTAGTAGCGATGGCGCCCTCTACTTGTACCTGCATCAATGGCTACTTCCCTAATACGGATGCTGGTTCCTGTGCGATCTGCTCGTCTCTGTGCTTATCTTGTTTGACTTCGAATGCAGCGTCTAATTGCTCTGCATGCAAGGCTGGAGCTACCCTGAGCAGTGCTTCGCCTAGTAGTTGTGTCTGTATTCCGGGGAAGTACCCCAATACAGACGTCGCTAATTGTTCCCCCTGTGACTCAGCCTGTTTGACCTGTCAAGGTTCAGGACCGTCCAACTGCTCTTCCTGCCTATCCAATGCCGCTTTGGCTGCTGCAGCTCCTAGTTTCTGCTACTGCAGCGCCCACTACTTCCCTAATCTCACTGTGAGTTCCTGTGCGGCCTGTCACTCGACTTGCTCCAGTTGCCAAGGTCTCAATGCCTCTGACTGTCTCGCGTGCTATTCAAATGCAACTCTGAGCGGACCTCAGCCCAATACTTGTATCTGTGTGAATGGCTATTTCCCTAGCACTTCCCCATCCAACTGCCAAATTTGTGTCACGCAGTGCCAAACTTGCTCGGGTCCTAACACTAACGACTGCCACTCGTGTAAAGCCAATGCGTTGCTTTTATCAGTCGCTCCGTCTTCTTGTGTCTGCGGCCCTGGATTCTATTCCGACCCTGCAAGTTGCCTTCCCTGTCAAGGCACCTGTAAAACCTGCAGTGGAGGGACGCTAAATGACTGTAAAACTTGTTATAACAATGCACTTCTGAGCAGTACTGTTCCCTCCCAATGTATCTGCGCGCCTGGATTTGCTGGTAATACTGATTCCTCAAACTGTCAAATTTGCAATGTGACTTGCCAGACTTGTGCAACTTTGAGTATAAGCGGGTGCAGCAGTTGTAAGTCTGACGCGAATCTATTGACCCTCCCAGGTCCCGACTCTTGCATCTGTGACTTAGGCTTTTCCCCGAATCCTGACCCTTCCAACTGCTCTCTCTGCCACACGACCTGTTCCAGTTGCAGTGACATCGGAATCTCCAATTGTCTTACCTGTAAATTAGGAGCTGTTCTGCAAACCTCCCCAGGACCCAGTTCCTGCCTTTGCTCAGCTAATTATGCCCCGACTCCCGACTCTGCCAATTGCGTGTTGTGCAGTTCCATGTGCCTTACTTGTTCAACGGGGTTGAGTGCATCGATGTGTCTTAGCTGCAACACAAATGCTCAGTTGCATAGTACAAGTCCAGGCGTATGTATATGCTCGCCTGGGTATTTTCCTAACATTGATGTTGCTCATTGTGAGGGCTGCAATCCAATTTGCAGAGAGTGTCTATCTGACTTGGCAACAGGCTGTAGTCAGTGCCAAAATAACGCTCACTTATTGACAGGTCCTCCCAGTGCATGTGTGTGCGACGTTCAATACTACCCGAATACCACCCCAGCTCTCTGCTCTCCCTGCAGTTCTGACTGTTTGGCCTGCATAGGGCCTTCGCCAATTCAATGCAATTCGTGTAAAACTAATGCTTCGCTGGTTTCCAATCAACCCGCGGGCTGCGCCTGTGACCAGGGCTATTACTCAAGTCCGTCTAATTGTCTGCAATGTGACCCTACATGTCTCTCCTGCGCGGCCAGCGGACCTAGTCAATGCATAGCCTGCAATAGTAACGCAGAACTGACCCTAACTGTACCTAGTAGCTGCATCTGTTCCGCGGGATATGCTGGAGTCCCTGACTCTTCCAACTGCCAATTGTGTACTAACACTTGTCTCACCTGCAGCGGCTCAGTGTCCTTTTGCCTGACTTGCAAGTCCAATGCTCACATTGAAACTTCACCCGGACAGTCTATTTGTGCATGTTCAGATGGGTTTTACCCGAACTCAGACTCAGCTTCCTGTGCGTCCTGTGACCCTTCCTGTGCCCGCTGCCAAGGTCCCTCCCCCATTGAGTGCACAGGGTGTCAAGCCAATGCGCAGCTAAGTGGACTTGCTCCGAGTTCTTGCCAGTGCACTTCTTCCTATGCCCCTTCCCCGGATGCTCGTTTGTGTGTTCTGTGCAATGTGACCTGTTTGACATGTGACCAAGGTCTATCAGCGGCAAACTGTATCACTTGTTTCCCTGCTGCGACAGCCACGGCCAAAACTTGCTCCTGTAATGGCGGCTTTTATCCTTCTCCTAACCCAAGCAGCTGCCAGCCCTGTGCACTATCATGCTTGACTTGCGAAGCTATGGGAGCCTCTCAGTGCAAATCCTGCAAAAGCAACGCTGCTTTGGCTGGAGTACAGCCCAATAGCTGTGTATGCATAGGCGGGTTTTACCCGAATCCTGATGCCCGGCTATGCTCTATCTGTGATTTGACCTGTCTTTCCTGTTCCTCAGCAGGAACTAGCGCTTGTCTCAGTTGTAAACCCCACGCTAATTTATCGACTTCCGGTTCCGCTCCCTGTATCTGCGACCCTGGGTATTACGGAAGTCCCGACTCGAGGCAGTGTCTCCCCTGCAATTCCGAATGTGCGCAATGTTCAGGACCCGGCAACTCCGCTTGTACTCAGTGTCGGGCTAATGCGGGATTAGCAGGCTTTTCCCCTAGTTTCTGTGTATGCGCTTCTCATTATTTCGCGAATCTCACTCCTGACCTATGTCAGGGATGTGACCCGACCTGTGGAGAGTGCCAAGCGGCAGGGATTAATGACTGTACGGCTTGCTATTTGCATGCGAGTGTTGCTGCGCCGGGACCTTGTATCTGTGTAGCGGGCTATTTTCCTAACACTACGTCTGCAGCCTGTACCCTTTGCAGTCCCGACTGTTCCACCTGCACCGGAGCCAATCCCAACCAATGCCAAACCTGTCCCATTCTCTCCTCCCTGTCGGGAACGGCTCCCTGCACCTGCATCTGTGACCTTGGCTACTTCGGCAATCCCGCGAGTTGCCAGTCCTGCGCCTCTTCCTGCCAAGGCTGTCAAGGTGCGGGAGCAGACCAGTGTACTAGCTGCAAGGCCAATGCTTCTTTACAAAACTCTATTCCTTCGACTTGCATTTGTAATGCTGGATATGCGGGGAGCGCGGCTTTGTGTCAGCTTTGTGATAATACCTGTCTGACTTGCGCCAGTTCAGCGTCTGCATCGGCCTGTCAGTTGTGTAAATCTAATGCTGTGTTGGCGGGTGGAGCGCCGAACTCTTGTGTCTGCTCGCCAGGCTATTACCCGGCCTCAAACTCTTCCAACTGCCAAATCTGTGACCCTCAATGTCTGACCTGTAGCGGCAGTTCTGCCTTAACCTGCACTTCCTGTAAGCCGGGAGCAGGACTCTCCGGCAGTTCTTGTCTGTGTCTCAGCGCTTTCGCCCCCGATCCGAACGCATCGAAGTGTGTAAGCTGTCAGGTAACATGCCAGTCTTGTGCTGTAGGGTTGTCGTATACTGATTGCAACACTTGCTATGCAAATGCGCATCTTTTGGCCGCTGCGCCTAGTACCTGTGTGTGTGACTTGGGGTACTATCCTGACTCAGATGCGAGCAATTGCAAACTCTGTGATTCTACGTGCACATCCTGCTCAGCTGGCACTTCAGCAGACTGTGTCAGCTGCCATCCTCTGGCTTCCCTCGGCTCAGGCCCTCCTGGCACTTGCAACTGCAACCCGGGATACTATGCGAATCCAACCTCGGCTTCTTGCTCTTTATGTTCAGGAACCTGTTTGGCTTGCTTAGTTGGGGGAACTAGTGGGTGTAGTACTTGCAAAACTAATGCGGTGATTTCTGCAGTGGCGCCTGCTGCTTGTCAATGCGTTGCTACGTACTTCGGCTTCCCTGATGCCGGGAATTGCCAGCCCTGCCACCCGACTTGTGCTTCTTGCCAATCCTTCGGGGCATCTCAATGTCTTTCCTGCTATTCCCATGCCCTGTTGGCTTCCGGCAGTCCCTCTTCATGTGTCTGTGCCACTCAGTATTTTCCCAATCCCAGCAGTCAAACCTGTGCTCAATGTGATCCTTCGTGCCTCACCTGTACTGGAAGTCTTGATACTCAGTGTCTTATTTGCTTCGACACCAATGCTATAATCAGTTCCTCGACTCAGAAATGTGTCTGCGCTGATCATTACTACTCTACAGGACATGTTTCCTGTGGAGCTTGCGACCCTGATTGTCTTCGCTGTTCTGGCAGTCTCTCTACCCACTGTCTCGTATGTGCCGATATCCATGCTACCGTGT
>Ga0247837_1006685_pt1 | contig 16008 bp, 14 predicted proteins | sample LaCtaG_2_FD_187115 | JGI IMG/M metagenome (GOLD analysis project Ga0247837, IMG submission 187115) | Freshwater microbial communities from meromictic Lake La Cruz, Castile-La Mancha, Spain - LaCruzMarch2015_14.5m | ecosystem: Environmental > Aquatic > Freshwater > Lake | place: Spain: Castile-La...
AAATAGCCTAAAAAGGCCTGTTTATAACTAAATTCTCTAAAGTCACTAGATAAATAGCCGTCCGCAGCACAAAACTCACTACTATGTGCAGTTTCCTCGCTGATGTCACAGAAATCGAACATTTGCCCCTTGCAGACTGCCTAGGTCTATCAAAGTAAGCTGTTTAGCATCTTAAAGACCTTGCGGTCCTTGTCCTGGCTGGAAAGCAACTTGCGCCTGGCAGCCCTGCGCACCACCAGAGCAGGGCGAGCGCTGGACTTGAGGTCCACATCCACCACTAGGCGGAAGTTCTTGCGAATAGTGGGCTGAATAAAGTGGATGTCGTAGGGACTGACATGATCCACACTGGTAGAGGACCGTTCGTGCTGCCTTTTGCTCGCTTTCGGGGACTTCGAAGCTTTGGGGAGGTGTCTTTTCCTGAGCGGCACGATGTCCTTGAGGACTCTGGGTCGCTGGATGAGGGGGAAGGAGCTGTCAGCGACTGAGAAGGGCAGTGGGCGAGACTCACGGGAGCGGTTGCGACTGTGGGGAGAGCCTGTGGAGCGGTGGGAGTAGGGTGGGGGCGAGGGCAGTTTGAGTCGCTGGTCATAAATGCCCTTCACGTCTTTGAGCGTGATTGTCTTGGGAGCGAAGGTGGGCTGTTCCTCGTGGACTTGGTAGAATAGAGAGTTGCTCTGGGAGGCTAGTGGGGGACTGGCCCCGGTTCTCTCAGCACTCGCAAGGGACTTCGTTTGATGGCGTTTGGTCCGAATGCGGTGAGAAGTAAGCTTGCGGGGAGAGTGTTTCTGCTGCGGCCTTGACAACAAGTCACTGATGTCAGGCAAAGCAGTGGTTTGGGAGATGGCTTCTGGGTCGGGAAGAGGGGAGGAAAGAGGCGGAGTGGAGCAGGGGAGAGGGGGGCTGGCTGTTGGCGAGTCAGTCATTTCCCTGCAATGGAAACTGCTACAGAGAGCTGCAGAATACACTGCCTCGAATAGGGAAAACTAGAGTTCAGGCTATATTGAGAGTGGCTGTGACACTACCTGTTCAAACTCTTATAAGGGTCTCAGTCTCCATTGCACACTCAAATTAGGTAGCAATGCTTAAATGAGTGTCTGGGTTATTGCATATAAATGGAAATTGGGCCGAGTGTACTGTCCCAAGACCCACGTTCAACCTTCTCTTGCAGGTGATGCTGGTGCTTCCCCCTGCTGTCTCCCAACATGATGTCGACCTTCGGCTGCCCGGAGAGCTTTGTGTTCATGGCAGTGATGGGAGGACTGATGTTGGGTGATGGCATTAAGCGGGCTGAATGACAGAATGTGGGCATCTGGCTTGCGGGACTGATCTGTACCTGCCTATGTGCTTATCCAGAGGTGGTTTGGACAGCTTGGGAGCTGGTCCAAGAATAGAAGTGAAGGAGATAGTCTCAGGCTATTTAGCGTAAAGGCTTGAGCACCCTGCCAGATGTATCGAACTGCTCGAGGACGATTTCATGTGGCTGTGCTTCTCTCTGCTGAAAATGTGTTTAGTGCATGGAAATATATAGACCTGTAGTGGATGTACGGATGTTCGTTCCCTACAGTGTAATAATGGACTGGGCTGAGTGAACTGCCCAGACACCCGTTCGACCTTCTAATGCGGGCAGGCTTGATCATCCCTTACTTCCTTGATGTCTTACACCGTGATTCCGACTTTAGCTGTCCGGAGAGTTGGTGCAAAGTCTCTTTGCGGATTTGCCGTTTCCGTCTGTCCTCTTGGTCTTTCTGTATTTCCCATTAGTGCATTTCGTCACAGCAGTGCTCAGCGGCCTGATTGGCTGTGATCCGACCATCTGGGCAATGCTGGCGAACTTCGTATTTGCAGTTTACTATGCTGTGGCAGTGGACGTGGGGTACGGACTAATGCAGATTGCGGGGACAGTGGTAGGCTGTGGAACTCTAATAGCGGAGTGTGTGCACGGACCGCCTGTGCTGGGGTGGGAACTTAGAGACTGGGAGCTGCTGGTGAAGGGAAGTGCTAGTTGGCTAGCGGAGAAAGGCGCAGGAGTCAAGGATTAATAGCAAGTGACTAAGCTCATTTCTTCACCCACAGCAGCCTACGACTTAGCTGGTGCTACGCTTACTAGTTGCCTACTATCAAGACTCTGTCAAACAGCAACTCCTGCGACAGATTCACCAACTCCCCGCAGCTCAGCACATGCGTAGCCAGTCCCAACGCAGCCACATACGCCACCAGTCCTCCGACCAGCGGCCACACTTCCAACCCCAGCAGCAGTCCTCCGAGGGTCAGCACCGTCCATACGTCCCCAGTCCAGGCACAGCCGAGGAGCACTTCCAGGTGAGCGGTGACCCAGTAGAGAGGGATCATGGGGAAGTAGACGAGGAAGACGAAAAGCGCCTGGAAGAAGGCAATTAGGAGGTGGGAGAAGTTGAAGTGCGTGAGGGCTGTTTCCATTATTACAGGAAAGCTAGCAGTTCCTGTTCGCTAGCACTTCTAATGTGCTGGCACTAGCAGTTCAATTACCTCTTGATTACAAATAGTGCAGCTAGTCTCAGACAGCTCAATACTCTAATCTTCCCTTCCTTTTACGTATAATGGACAATCTCGAGCTACTGAGTACCATTGACCCGGAAATCCAAGAGTTGTTGAATGCGCTTTTCTCACTCCTCCTGATCCCTCTAGTCCCCACCATCGCTTCCACCTTGCTAGAGACTGTGGGCTGCGGGGCGGACTTCCAGCTGATGCTGCTCTACTTGGCGTTCTCACTTTACTATATCGTCGCAGTGGATGTCTTGATTGGGGTAATTCACTTCTGGGCGGGTATGACAGGACTGCTCACAGTAGTGCTCCTGTGCTTGCCGGACCCAGGCACCTTGCTAGCAGGACTGGTTAGCTCTGAGTGCGAGTTAGGGCTGCGAGAGACCATTAGAGACCTGGACATGGTGACAGTCAGCAGAGACGACCTCACAACGAAGGCCTCTGTCCTCCTTTCCACCTGCCTTTCCGCCTAACTAGGTCTCGAGGCATTAGGTCTGTTTCGCTGTGTATGGACTCGACTCCATTTCTCAGAGGTGATAATCGTTCCTCACCATCAAATGCTGAGAAGCGCATCGCTGTTCCGTAGCTTTGCCGGCGGGGCTGCCAAGCCGCACAAGTTGGGCGACAAGTCGCACTTCGAAGTGGCAGTTGTGGCGGCCGGACAGTTCACCAACACTGCGAACATGATGATGGGGACTTTCTGCAAGCACTTCCCCAAAACTCCCGTAGCTTTCATTGGCGACCGCGCCCGTCCCATCATGCACGAGTTCTCGAAAGACCTCTACGCTCACGGCGCCTTCAAGAACGAATCCAGCATGGGCAAGTCCATCTTCCAAGCGCCTGCCAAGGGCTTCTTCTACAAACTTGACAGCGACGTGTTGGAAATCAAGCCAGCGGAGAAGAAACTGGTCCTCCAGGAGAAGGAATACAGCTATGATGTCCTTATCATGGCGGCTGAGGCGCAGTATGACCTGGACGGAGTCAAGAATCTGGAGGTCGCTTTGAAGGACTACTGGAATTCGCATGTTCTCTGCAATGCGCAAATGCAGATTTCAGGAAATATTCCCCGCGTCTCTCGCGAATTCCGGGGCGGAAATATGGTTTTCGCTCTGCCGAAAAGTCCCTACAAGAACGAAGGCACGAGCCACGTCTTCATGGCCGTTAAGGAGCTGAACAACGACAAGACTATTGAGGGGCAGTGGTACGGCTCTAAGTACATCCTCACCTGTGCAGACGACTATATTCACCGAGTGCCCTTCATCAATGACAAGATGAAGTCCTTGGCTGAGCGCTATGGTGTGGAGGTCCGCTACAACCTGCAGCTGAAGGAAATCCTCTACAACAAGAGCACAGACTACCACCGTCTCAGCACTTTGGTGTACCAGAACCTGAAGACAGGCACGACAGAGACTATCAACTATGGCGGTCTGCTGTACTACCCAGGCTCCAAGATCCCCAAACTAGTGGCTCCGCTGGTAGACCAGACCGGCTTCATCCCTGTGGACAAGCACACGCTCCAACACGCCACTTTCAAGAACGTCTTCGCACTCGGAGACTGCACGAACCTGCCCACTATCAGCAACTGCTTGGCAACGGCTTCGCAGGCTCACACGCTTGCCTACAATGTGGACTACTTCACTAAGAACATGCCTCTGAAGGCGCACTACCACGGAGAGTCCGCAACGCCTATCTTCACAGGCATACACCAGCTGATCTTGCCTGGCTTCGACTACAGTCTTAACGAGATAAGCACGAAGCTCACTTCTGACACCAGTTCGTTCCTTGCCGGAATCAAGCAGTCGCTTTCCTTCAAGCTCTTCAAGCGTTATGAAAATAAGTGGTTCGAGAAGAGACTGAAGGGCAAGATCTATGGCCCTCCAGGCTGGACCAAAGGCGCAGCTCACTAGGTTAAATCCCTAATAGGAGTTGGTCTCGCCAATATGTCTCGTCCCCTCAACCCGCGCCTCTCCACTCCCGACACTCGCTCTCGCCTGAACACTGCCGCCCAGCAAATCATCGCCAACACTTCCCTCCGCCACGAAGACCCAACAGAGGCCCGACAGGACGAACTTGACAAGAAAAACAGCACTATCGCTGCACTGCAGCGCAACTTCGAAGGACTCAGCAACATGTGCAAAGAAGAAAGAGCCAAGGCAAACGAGTGGAAGCGTATGCACGAGGAAACGGTGAAAGCCGGGGAGGGAGTGAAGCGGAAGCTTGGTGACTGCGAGGGCAGACTGAGGGCGGCACTGGAACAAGTGGAGCGGCTGACTCAGGAGAAGAGTGGACTGGGCAAAGTAGTGGAGGAAAACGCGAAGTTGAAGACGGAATGGACAGGCATGAAGAGCAATTTGAACAAGGCAGTGCAAGAGGGAGTGGACAAGGAGCGGGCGCTGGACCGACTCAAGTTAGACCTGGAGAAGGCTGGCCAGGCCAATGCACTGCTGCAACTCGACTGCAGTCGACTCAAGTCCTTCAACGCAGACAGTGAAGTGCGAGTCCAGGAAGCCCAGCAACTCTGTGCAGCCGCTCAAACAGCCACAGCTGGCTTGGAGTCCTCGCTCGCACAGACACAGGCCCAGCTCAGTGCTGTCCTGCAGACTCTCTCTGAATACGAGTCTGTGGGCAGTGAGTCCACTCGCCACCTAGAGACGCTCAAACGCGAGCTGTGCGCTAGTGAGGAGGAGCGGAGAGCCTGGGAACAGCGCCACTCAGCACTGGCTGCTGAGTTAGCTGCACTCACACGCGAAACAGGCGCCCTCAGAGGCTCTATCATCGACTCGGAACGAGCTGCGAAGGCTCGAAGCGAGGCTGAAAACTGTGAAAAGGCTCAAATGAGCGAGTCTCTGGCGAAAGCGAAAGCCGAGGCCAAAGCTCTGCGTGCGAAAGTGGTGGAACTCGAGGGGGAAAAGCACTCCCTCGAAGTAGACTTAGCAGAGGCGAGGAGCGGTGCAGACCAGGGCGCTGCTCTGGCGCTCCAACTGCGAGAACAAGACAGTCTGCTCAAAGACTACACCGCTCTTTCCGAGCACCAGCTCATACAGCTGCAGCAAGCCAGCGCTTCTATCCACTCACTGGAGACACAGCTTAAGAGTGCGGAATCCGAGGCGAAAAGCAGCAAAGAAAGTCTGGAAAGGACGAGGAGAGAGCTGGGGGCCTGCAACACTGAACTGCATGTGACGAGGTCGCACTTAGATGCGCTCAAAGGGGAACTGGCCACTGCTGTAGCAAGTGCCAGAGCGAAAGAAGCGGAGCTCAGTGAGGCGCTCAAGGGCAAAACGCAGGAAAATAGGGAGTTGCTGGCTGAGTTGAAGGCGAAATCAACTTCAGGACAAACACTCGTAGGCCTGCTGGAAGGCAAAAGCAAGGAAAACGAAGCCAAAGACAGGCAAGTGAGACACTTAGAAGAGCGGCTCAGTGCCTCTGAGAGCCAGCTGCGGAGTGCTGAAGCGAAACTGCAAGCAGCCTTGGCAGACAACACACAGGCAGACCTGCTCAGCCAGCTGCAATCTGCAGCCAGCGACTTGGAAGCTTGGAAAAAGAGCTCCAAAGAAGAACTGAAAGCCGCTCTGAAGACATCTGAGACTCTGAAGACTCGCATAGCGGAGCTACAGACATCCTTGGCTACCTCTGCCAAGGATGTCGCTCGCTACAAGCAGTTGAGTGAGTCAGCGCAGGCCAGGTCCGACACTGAGTTGGCGGAAGTCGAGTCAGCGAAGGCAGCGCTGCACACACTGTCCATAGACTTTGCACAGATGAGGTCTCAGAATAGACTGTTGGAAGAAAAGGTGAAGGCTGCGGACTTCTCTCTAGCAGACGCAAGGGAACAGCTAGTGAAGGGCCAGCAGCAAGCAGAGTCCGACCGTTCGTCCCTTCAGTCTCTCCGCACTCAGTTCTCAGGTCAGAGTGAACGCATGCACCAACTGGAGCAGCAGCTCGACCAAGCCCGCAACACTTCCTCCCGCCAGCAGCTTTCCAAAGCTGTGGAGGATATCGGACATGCGATCTACGCCCTGGAGAGCAACCTCACCTGCACTAGTTGTCTCGAAGTTCTGAGTGACGCTGTAGTGTGTGTGCCCTGTGGACACAACTACTGCAAGAGTTGCCAGGACGGGTACACTCCTCACTGTCAGCAGTGCGGAAGTTCTGCGGCTGTCAAGTACACGATGAAGAATGCAGTGGTCAATGAAGCCGCCTCGAAGGTCACTTTTGTGAAGCAAGTGCTGCAGGCGGCCAAGCGAGCCTTAGGCTAGTCTTCTGTTATGCCAAGGTCAGTTTCTCTCAATAGATGCTGCCATAGCAGAGTTCCCGTGTGGAGGCTGAAGTCTAGGCCGTAGAGAAGCAGTGCTAGATGCAAGGATTGGGCGTTTGAATGTGGGTAAATGGCGAGCTTTAAAGTGGTGCTTCTTGGGGAGGGAGGAGTGGGCAAGAGTTCCTTCCTCTTTCGCTACATCGACGGCCTATTTCGCTCCGAATACGTAGCCACCATGCGCCTGGACTTCAACATCAAAGAAGTGCAGGTGGCAGGGCAGTTGGTGAAGCTACAGATCTGGGATACTGTGGGGCAGGAGCGACAGAACCGAACTGCTCTGGCCAAGAGCTACGTGCGAGGAGCGAATGGCTGTGTGCTGCTTTTCGATGTCACCAACAGAGCCACCTTCGAAGTAGTCAGCGAGTGGGTCCGGATATACAGGGACTATACAGGTGCACAGACAGAGGCGGACAACATTGTGTTGGCAGGAAACAAAACAGACTTGCATGCAAATCGGCAAGTGGCGAGAGAGGAGGCAGAGGAGAAAGCCAGAGAGTTGGGCGCGGTCTACTTCGAGACCTCTGCCAAGACTGGTGAAGAGGTGGACGCTGCCTTCCTGGCGCTAGCGAAGGAAATGCTGAAGGGCAGGCCAGCTGGACAACCACTTCGCTACTCCGTTTCCCTGCAAAGGCCGCTGCCTAAGAAAAAGCACTGCTGTCGTAGCTGAGTTATCGTTCTTGACAGAACTTAGCTACTGCAGCCAGAACTCCAGCAGCACACCCACAACTACTCCCACGCACACCAACACATTCCGCATCTGTCGCTCCGCTCCTCCCCTGTGCGTCTTCGCGTCCACTGTCCTCGCCACTCCCTTCCTACGCTCCACCAACCGCGCACTCAGTCCATTCACCTGTGTTCTGAGCTGCTCGAGGGTAGTCTGTCTGGCTGTGAGTTGTTCTTTGAGGGCTGGTGCCTTGTCTGTGCTGGGTTGTTTTGGGACGGGGTTGGGTCTGGGTTCGGAGTAGCGAGTGTCCAGGTTGAAGTCAGGTTTGGGCGCAGTCTGTTTAGTACGTAGCAGGCCGTCCCTCTGAGTGCGCAGGAAGTCACGCTGGAGACGGTGGGAGTCCTGCAAGTCCTTGCGAGCACTGTCCAGCTGTCGTATCGCTTTGCTCACTTTCGCTTCTTCTGGCACTAACATGAAGGCAACACGGTGGTCTTCCTGCTTGTAATCCGCGTTCACCCTGTCCAATCCCCCCATGAACACTTCCCCTTCTCTCTGAAGACGCAGTTGCTCATCACTCTCGCTCTTCAGCCGATCCACAAGTTGCCGTCTCTGTATCTCCAAGCGATCTGACTGGGAGTTGAGGGTGGTAACAGTGGCTTGGAGCTTGGCACAACTGGCCTGTGCAGCCTCCACCTCGAGTTGTAGTTCTTGTCTGCACTCAGCCTCGGCTGTAAGAGCTGCGTGTTCCTGAGTGTGTTGGGCTTGCAAAGCGGTACTGGCGCTCTGTAGTGAGGCTACGTGTTGCTGCACAGCTGTGAGTTGGGTCTGTAGTTTGCCCAGTTCTTGCTGCTTCAACTGCTGTTCCCGCTTCTTCTTCTCAAGGAGTCCTTGCCACCCCACACTTGCGGCCTGCAGACCTTGAAGTAACTCCTTCTGTCTGGCTTCCCGCTCTCTCAGCAGACGCAACTCCTCTCGGTAGCGCTCTGCTGCCTGCTCCAACTCTCCCGCCCTGGCTGCCTTCACACCTGCTGCCTCTGTGGCCTTCTGTAGCCTCTCCAACTCCAGTTCCTTCCTCCTCCTTTCAATTTCCAGGCGAGCTGCATCTTCCTCGAGCTGCAACTCAGTTCTGACCCGTTCCTTTGCCTGCTCAGCTGCAGCTACGTCTCGTAGCAGTCTGTCATAGTCTGTCCGCAGTCGTTCCAGTTGCTCTTGGTCCGCCTTGATTCGAATCTGGTCAGCGGAGAGTTGGTCGGAGAAGCGCTTGCACTCAGCCTGACCCTGCTTCTGGTCTTCCACGACTTTGTTCTTGCGAGAGGCGTATTCGGCCTCGTGCTTCTTTACTTCTTGATCTTTGGCTGCGATTTCCTCCTCTAGGCGGTGCTTCTCTTGCAATAACTCGAGAAGAACGGCATCAGATTGGCCCACCACGCCGCCTTTTTTGGCCGCCATATCCCTTTACTAGAGCGCGGTAAGAACTGACTATCAGACAGGCATGCTGGCTCTGCGAGGAGGCGCCTGTGCAGAGGGCGGCTCTATATGCGAGTAAGCCATTCTCTGCTTCAACCAGCTGGCCGCAGTTTCTCGTAGGTGCGAGGCGCAGTCCGAACACACACGCTGTGCACGAGAGTAGCCCAGGTGAGGGAGAGTCGCCAGGTCACGGGAGCAAATGCTGCAAATGCAAGCTCCACAGTTGCGGCAGTGATGTCTGCGTCTCCAGAACCCGAACAGTCTTGAGCACTGACAGCAGACAGAAGTGTCTGTAGTCCACTCAGGCCGCTTGGCTCGCTGGAACGCCCGCAGCCACATGCAAATGTCGTGTATGCTTTCGAACCTCAGCTTCAGATAAGTGACTGGGTCGCCATCATGCTTGAGGCCGATTTCATGCTCAGTGAGGTTCTCTGCAATGATGTCCAGGTCAGGGCCGATGGGCCACTCGAGCGGAGGGTTGAGAGGGAGGGTGAGAGTCTTGGCGAACACCTTCACACGACTGGGCTGCCAGCACTGCTCCACTCGCTGGCGGGCTTCTTCGCGAGTTGCCACCTTGAACGTCACGTCTAGATCCAGGGGCTGACTTAGTTCTCGACTCTGCGGCGGTCCCATATTGCCACTATCAAGATTGTGGAGGAAGTAGCTGCTACTCTATGTACTGTCATCTTCAATAATTTCATCGGAAAAGCGGTTGAGGTGTCGACTGACTGTCTCCACGTCAGCAGTGCGCACTCCCTCCTCCTGCATTGCCTGCACGAACAGTTCGATGAAGCGAGTGAACTGAGTACGGTCGATGCCCAGTCCTTCGTGCACTCTCTTCACTGTCCTTTTGAAGTAGTAGTTGTCCACGCCTGTGAAGGCCTTCACGAACCCGAACTTGACCATGTTCAGCTCCCGCTTGGACATGCTTGAGAAGTAGGGCTGCAGACAGGGCTCAGACAGCACTTTGGAGTAAACGCGGGAAACAATGCACTCGAGCATCTGATCATTGTGGTAGGACTCTAGTCTAACTCGGTGTTGCTCTGCGTCCCGCTCCTTGCTCGCTGAGGCCAGGTGCACTAAATGGTCCAGTTTGCTGCTAGTCTGCTCGAGTGCTGTTTTCTCTGCGGACGGACTGGCTTGTTGTTTCTCCCCTGCCAAATTGGAGAAGCGGCTGAGGTACAGCTGCACATTCTGAGCCTGGATTTCCTTGAGGTCAACAAAGGGAATTGCTCCATGCACCTTGGCAGCCATCAGAGAGTTGAACTTAGCGCGCAGGTTTGTGGCAGAGTTGTGAGGCCGGCCAATCTGTGCCCAGCGAGCATTCAGAAACACCAGGTTGCCTTGAGAGTCCTGCATCACGTCGTAGGCCAGCTCCTGTATTGACTCCTCTTCACGAAGGAAACGGCTGAGGACTTCGAGCAGAACGATGTGAAAGCGCTCAGCAGGAATGAAAGGCACTGAGAGTTCCTCCCACTCATAGTCGCTGGTCATTTGCGCTCTAGCGATCTCCAGTACCGAGCGTCTTTCAGTGCTGGGAGCGGGGAGTTCGAGGAGGTTGGACTTGAGTGAGGTGCGCTGCTGTACTCGTAGACGACTCAGTAGGTTTTCAATGCCCTGCTTCTTTATGCGGTAGCGCCGGACCTGTCCCTTCTGCCACACCACACGTACTTTACTCGGTTCCTTTCCCTTGGGCAACACATACCGTTGCAGCAGCTTCCTATGGTCTCGAGACAGCGTCCAAGCTTTCTGGGCCTGCATTGGACTCCACAGCGCCTTGCGTGTGTCCCCTGTCGAGAAGATGTACAACGGAAATTCTTGCCGTCCATTTTCCAGTGCAAATTGAACTGAACTTAGTGAAAAGAACTGTTGCAGTGGATTAGCGCCTTGGTACAGCTGAATAGATCCAGAGTCGTTGTTGTGCAGTAAGACATCCAGGCCTTCCTCTGATACGAGCAGAGTTTCAGGGATCTTCAAGGCGATAGGGCCTGAAACTAAGCCGAGATGGAACTGTTGGAAGACGTTGTCCAGTGCACTTGCTGAGGGCGGCTGCACAGGAGGATCTGCATGGCCCAGAGGATGGACGAAGCGGGGAGCATGCTTGTTTGCTTCTGTGGCACTGCGGGAGCGTCGACGCTGTTCGGAAATGTTCATGCTATTATAGTGGTCTCTACAGAGTTACAGTAGAAAGCAGCTTGTGGGCTGCAGCACACTCACTGGCCCTTCTGACAGCACCAAGTCTCGAGCCTCTGCAGCGACGTCTGCCAGTCCGTTGTGTTCGACCTGGCTGTCCACTAGCACCACTCCTGCTCCAGTGACTAGCAGTCCATAGCCTCGGTTTCTCTGCACTCGACAGCGTCTGAGTTCCAGTCGCCCTTCGGCACGCTCGTCCAAGTCTATGACGCGCACTCCGTCGTTTGGGTTGGAGGCGAAATTGCAGCCTTCCACCAGCACACTCCCACTGCTCAGCACCACACAAAGAGCAAACTCCTGGTTGCCCGCTGCCACACTTCTCACCAAACTCAGCTCCTGCTCGCCTGGTGCCAGCAACAGCCCGCCCAGCCGCATCTCATAGCACTGACAGTTCTCTATTCTTGCAGGAGCATCCAGCACAAACAGTCCATAGCCGCTGCAGTGCACCCAGGAATTGACCTCCAGCAGCACATTTCCTCGGAGGCACTCTAGTCTGCAGGCGGAACCTCCCAGTCCCTCCACGTTGTTGCTGGATATCAGCACTTCGCCCTTCACTCCTTTCAGTACCAAGCCATCCTCCCCGCATGAAGACACTCGATTCTTCCTCAGAGTCACATTGGCAGATTGCTCTGAGCCTTGGATGAGGAGAGCGCTTTTTTGCACTCGGTCGAATGTGCAGTCCTCGATGAAAATGCTATTGCACTTCTTGAGGACTACACCACAGGCCTGCAGACGGACAAAGCTGCAGGACTGGAGACCTACCTGGCAATCCTCGAGCTCCAGACCTGCTTGAGTCTGCTTACTGAAACTACAGCGTTCCAACTGCACTGCAGCTCTTTGCGCCTCCACTCCTATTGTCCCTTCTCCAAAACGACAACTTGTGATAGAGACACAGCAGTCTCTCGCAACTACTTGAGAAGCTCCCAGCAGCGAGCAATCGCTTAACTCCAAGTCAGCGCTGCATTGTATGAGAGCCTGCTCCAGCGTAGAATCAGCCACTAGGGTTAATTCGCACAGTCGCACAGACGCTTCCACCACAACAGACCCGGACAGTCTCAGCACCGTGCCGGGACTGCCTTGTAGAGTGAGGCTGTGTGTCAAGTGGAGACTTGTAATAGGGAGTTCCAGGCTGGGTAGTACGCAGAGAGAGCATCTAGGTGAGGCTGCCAGGACTCGCGAGAGTGCTGCTCCGAGGTCTTCAGTCAATGCAAAGGAAAGACCCTGGAAGTCTAGTTCCTGTGTAGTCAGGAGTAGTGAACAGCGCAGCGGCTTGGCCGCCATGATATATGGACTGGCCTCATTGTCACGACTGCGAAGCGCAAGCCCTCTATCAGTGTTGCAGAGACAAGCACTACCTCTGTTCAAACCACCACCGAGAGTTCCATTTGCGACACAAGTATGTGAGCATTGCAGGTGAAGTGCAGCGCAGACAAGCACTCGCCCAAGTGCTGCAGAGGGACTTGCACATCCTCGAGCAGGGTCTGCAAGTGGGCGAAGGGATGATAACCAAGTCCGTGTCTCAGGCTGAGGCTTCGGTGCAGGCCTGGACTGAGACTCTGGAGGAGTGGCTAGCCGTGCACCGGACTCAGCTCGAAGCACTGCGGACCCTGGCAGCCAACGGACAGAGCTGCGAACTGTATGAAGCGCTGCTTGCGCGACTGCGTTGCAACTTCAGTGACCCGCTGCTGCGACTTTCCGTGCATCTGCCTAGCTAAGGAGTTTACAGTGGTCAATGAAGTGCTTGAGACTGTCTGGGAGGCACTCAGTCGCCTCACTCTTGCCACAAAAGATGAAGAGCGCCATCATGTGGATAGGACCGACACTGGCGTTCCAGGCGAACACCTTCTTGAAATCGAATTCCTTCAACTGCCTCACAGTGGCCTTGGACACACTTCGGGACAAGTGCTGCACCAGTTCGTTCCGTCTGCGTTCGTAGTAAGGCCGAACCTTGCGCACGAACATCGCAGCATATGTGCAGGGCTGTCTCTGTGTAACAAACACAGGCACGTGCAGGTACTGCAACAGCTCTGGAGTGATGCAAAACTGCTTGGCTAGTGCTTTGACTGGCACTACTCGGCAGTCAGGTAGGAGGGCGCATTTGAGACAGAGCAGACGGGAGATCTGTGGACACTCCATAGCCAGGTCAGGGATAGGTAAGTCGCAGTACCAACAAGTACTGAGGTAGCGACTTAGGTACTCTGTGCGGTAGCACCGGCCATTTTCTGTTCTGCGCACTTTGAAGTCAGTCACGAAGCGCTCCGTCCACAGTTCCTCGTCCCGCGCAGTCTGCAGCCAGAGACGACAGGTTTTGGCCACAGTTTCCAAGACACTGATGCTCAAGTACTTGAACACCTCCAGCAAGGATCTGCGTTCTGCGGGAGTTGCACGCACTTCGATGTGTTTAGCTGGGCGCCAGCGAGCGACGAAGGCTTCGCGCAGTACTTGGCCAGACTGCTTGCTTGAGTTCACAGCGCGCTTGTGAGGTTCAGACTCGTCTTCGCACAAGTTAATGATGAGAGGACGCTTCATAGCATTATAATGTTAGGACAATAGGGAGCCAAAGCTTCTTGGAAATTGCGTTCCGAGGAATCTGTCATTGTCGTACTCTGTTAACCCACACAGCTTATTTCTCCGAGGCCGACAGTGAAACGAGATTTGTGAGTAAGGAGCACAACTATCTGATGTACATATTTTCTAGGCCTGAAGAGTAGAAACTTGGCTGCTTGGCACCGAGAAGTGATTTAGGACTCTTCGTTTCGCCATGTCTTCAGAGATTATTCAGAAAATAAGTGGGAAGTTGGTTTTGGCTCTTTTCGCTTTCATGTTTCTGCTGTGAAAACAAACAGTTCGCCATCCGAAATTAGAGCGTAGCCTAAGAAGGGTTGTGAACTTGGGAGAAATGAGCTGAATGCAACTCAAGCCGTTCCGACTATCGAGACTTTGAATATAAGTCCTTTTGGAGGAGTTGAACAATACAATATCTTTCCAGCCCTTCATGTTTTTGGGAGGAAGGAAAGACTTGCACTCCGTCTACGCTGTGGTTGCAGAGCCGAGGATAGTGGCAAAATCCTTCATTGACCTTTAGTACATGGAATCTGCTTGACAGTTTATTTCCTCTGTGCTTACAGCCCGTCTCTCATAGCAGCCTAAAGCAGATGTAAGACTAATCTATTCTCAAAACGCAGCGGATGTAGTCGAACTCCTTTGGTCAGGTATTAGAAATGGACAACTACCAAGTGGGCCAAGCACCCTTCTATACAAGCCCGAATAGCTCCGTTGCAGTCTTTAAATACTCCTCCCGAGACCGTCCCAATAGTCCTGTCACTGTCATACGTTGTCAACTTCTCCGGACTGCATACCAAGCGCACTTTCCAGAAACAATAGATGCGGTTCTCAATGCTGCCCTCGACAAAGCCAGAACAGAGGACAAGAGCACTTGCAAAATCGTGGAAGTTCAAGTCGACCTAACTGAAGCGCCTGAACAATACACAGTTGTTGAAACTTTGGATGCAGAGCCAGATGGAGAAACAGAACTGCGGGAATACCTTGAAGAAGCCTCCAGAGTACTACTAGCAGCTAGGAATCCTTCTTCAAGTCCCCAGAGACAGGGCATCACTGAGCGCTATCAAGTTGAACCTGACCCTTTCTATATTAGCGATACTGGATCTGTAAGTCTATTCAAAGGATCATCTCGAGCTCGTAGCGGACATTCTATCATTGTCAAACGGCATGAGTTTTCCGCATTCCAGGGAAAGGAGAAGTTACACAACGAACTGGCGAAAGCTATAAACACTGCCATTGCTCAAGCCAGAGTAGAACACCCTAACATTTGCAGGGTTCTGGAAATACACCTAGACACGAGTTATGCACCGAAGCGCTATTATTTGAGTCACATTTTAGAGGCTCTGGACAGGGATGTGGATATGGAAATAGACAAGCGAAGAAGGCAGCAAAGGCCTATGAGTGACTGGGAACTATGGGGTTTCTTGGAGCAGACTGCGAGTGCTTTGGCTTATGCTCACTCGAAGGTAAGATACAGCTAGAAAGTGGCTCACAGAGACATTAAACCTGCAAATATCTTCATAAATACCAGTGGAAAATACATAGTCGGAGACTTTGGTTGCTTCTTCGAGAGCAAGGTAAGCACCCGAGCTAAAAGTTTTGCAGGGACTTGTCCCTATATGAGTCCCCAGCAGCGGCAGGTGTATCTGGGAGAGGAAGCGAGCTATAGTGCCCCCAAGGCTGATATTTTTGGGCTTGGCATGACTTTGTATGCACTGGCTAGTCTCTCTTCCCTTTCCGAGTCGTGGCCGATCTCTTCACTGGAGGAAATTGCTCGGTCCAAGGTAGAATCTCTGTCGTATTCCGCCACGTTAAAGGACCTGCTACGAACGATGCTGTCACTGCAAGAAAAAGATAGGCCAACTATGGATACAGTTCTCCTATGTGCTCTACCGAAAATGAAAAGCAGAATTGTGTATCAGCAGCACGAGAGGCGGGAGACTATGACAGAGCTCTGGATCTGCTGCAGCACCACAAACCCCCACTTGGAACTATCGAACGTCCTGAGGTGTGCTTAGAGCTGGGACAGGTGTACTCCCACTTCGGGAAGTGGGCAGAAGCAGAGGCAGTCCTGACGCAGGGACTGCACTTGCAGAGTCCCTTGGCTCTGCAGTTGAGCAACACCTTGACTGAAGTTTACTACCAACGAGGACTGTACAGAGCTTGCATTGCTACCTGCGAGCAAACTTTGGCCACTAGGGGTTCAACATTTGAGATGCAAAAGGCTCTCTACTACCTGGCTAACTCACACTACAGGCTTGAGGATGAGTTGGGAATAGGGATAGTGAAC
>Ga0247837_1006686_pt1 | contig 16007 bp, 14 predicted proteins | sample LaCtaG_2_FD_187115 | JGI IMG/M metagenome (GOLD analysis project Ga0247837, IMG submission 187115) | Freshwater microbial communities from meromictic Lake La Cruz, Castile-La Mancha, Spain - LaCruzMarch2015_14.5m | ecosystem: Environmental > Aquatic > Freshwater > Lake | place: Spain: Castile-La...
AAGCCCAGTGCTGTTAGTATTCTGGGCAACCCTGCAGAACTCACTACCACTCTTTCCAATTTGCAAATTAGTCCCGACTTCCAAGCGACTCTTCGACTAATGTTGGAGTCTGAGGAAGCCAATCGACCAGATTTCCTGGAATTACTAGCGAAATTAGCCCCTTCCCAAGTCTCTGCACCCACAGAAGACCTGCCGCCAGTCCCAGACTCTCCCGCTGTGAAGAAACGGAAATGGCGCATAGTGAAGAAAGACCCAGCAGACACTAGTCAGTCGATGCCTCCTTCAGAAGAACGGCTGTGTATGGCCTGCAGCAGAACCTTTGTCCTGGAGCTCACAGAGCCTTGGCGCCTGGATTTAATTGGCAGTAGTGACAGTGAAGCTTCGAAGCAGTACTGTTCCCAGCCCTGCTTCCGTAGCAAGTCGACTGCTAGTCCTGCGCCCAGCACTCACCCCCAGCCAGAAGAAAAGGTGATAAGAGTGGAAGTACACCCAGGATTGGTAGCTGCTGTCCGTGTTTATCCCCAGTTCTTACACTGTTTCGAACACTTCGAAGAACTTCCAAACATGAACTCGACGGACAGCCCCACGCCTACAATCTTAATGATGTGTCCATGCTGTGACCGAGGAGTGTGGACAAGAGAGTCCTTGCCAAATGTGCACGTGGAACTGGTGAGGAATAGTATGTACAAGTCTCTGGTGTTCTGGGTGAAGAGAAGGGATGGGGAAGAGACGTATCGACGGATATCCGCCAAGGCAGTGCCAGTGCTGCAAGCAGGCGTGTGTCACTTCTGCACAGTCATAGTGGACGCAAGGAACTGGCTGGGGTTTACGCACAATGGCACTTTGGCGCTAGTTTGCTCGATGGACTGCTTGCTCGGCGCACAGGAAAACGAGCAATGTCCGACCTGTCAAGAGCCCTTGCTTGCGGAACTTACCTTTTTCCCGCGTAGCGGCCATATGTTGGTTCTGCCCCAAGCCCAAGAAGGCTACCAAGAGAAGTGTTTCCTGTGTTATTTGGAAACCAGCAGTTATACTCTCAGATGTGGACACCAGCTTTGCAAGAGCTGTCTCTCCTATATTCCCAGACGCGAGAGCGCGGACTTCGGCTGTTTGTACTGCGGAAGGATATTGCGCAAGTCGGAGCATAGGCCGCTATTCGAGTTACTTGATAGTCCGTCTTAAGCAAAGCTTTACATATTCTATCAACTCTATTTTAGTCTATAAATGGCTGAGAAGCAGGTCTATATGAGCGCTGTGAAGACGGTTTGCAAGACTACAGACAGTGAGGGCTGCCCTCACTGTATTCACTTCCAGCGTTTCCCCTCCATGCCCAGCACCAAGGCGTTGCACATGGCTTTCTGCAGCCAGGAGTTATGTATTGCACTGAGGAAGGCTACTATAAGGTCGGCAACTTTGGATGTGTGACTTGTTCTACTGATGTGGACTATCTAATCAGCATACAAAAGCCGATTTTTCTGAGTCCAGAGGTGAGGCAGGCGTTTGTAGGACTGTTACTAGGAGAAAATGCGAAGGAAACTAGTTCCAACACATACAAATCAGACGTGTATTCTCTAGGAATCACCATTCTGTCCCTGCTAAATCCTCAATCAGTGTCCACTTGAGGCAATTTCTCCGCAGTTCAAACAACTGTTTCCTCTCTTCCACTCCACTGCACCTTTCAAAGTCTTCTAATGCGGATGCTGGAGACGGAAGTGAGGCGGCCAGATTGGAGAGAGCTGGAGGAGGCGGTGTGGAGCATACAGCAAGCCACAGCAGAAGCCATCCAAAACAGTCCCCAGAAAAGCGCAAAGAAACGACTAAGGGTGATAAAAAGGCTGAAAGTGACTGAAATGACAGCAATTTCCGCCCAAGCCTGTATACTCTGCAACGCTTCCTTCGTGCTAAACAACCGTGACCCCTGGCGCTTGGATTTAATCGGCAGCACTAGCAGCCAGGAGGCTGTGAAATACTGCTCCAGTCCCTGTTTCCAGCAGTCAACTCGCCCTCCAAAGGCCAAAGCGCCCCCTCACTCCACTATCGCAGAGGTCTTTACAGGCCTTTACGCAGAGTATGTGGGGGATGAGGATCTGCAGAGGCCGTATTTGCAGTTTTACCACTGCTTTCGACACACAGTGTATTCAAGTACATTGAACCACACCGACGGCCCTACAGTGCTGGCTGCGTGTCCAGAGTGCCCCAGTGGGGATATCAGCAGTGAAGTAGTGTTTGGAGTGCAAGTACAGAGGAACAGTCTATACCCCTCTCTCATCTTCATACAGGAATACATGAAAACTGTGGTTCTGTGGTTCTCAATTGCTACTGCTTTCCGTGAAGTGCTGCTGGCTGCGCAATGCCATATTTGCGGCAAAGGCCTACAGCCTGGGTCCTGGATGAGTTTCTTCCATGGAGAGAGACTAGACTTGGCGTGCTGTCCCTGTTTCCTGCGTGCTATGGACGAGGACACCTGTCCAACTTGCGGTTTGCCAGTGGAAAAGTTTGAGGAGCCTGCCTATAGAGAGGCCTCGGAGAGCAAGAAAATGCGGACGCTGGACCTGCTGAAGGGACGCATTCTAGCGAGGAGCGAGGCCTGGTGCTACCTCTGCTGTGCACAGCTAGCTCAGTGGATGCTGCCCTGCGGCCACAGCTCCTGTCTGGCCTGTCTGTCTCTGCAGCCACACCTGCCGGAGGTGGACTCCTTCGGCTGTATGTACTGTGGCTGTGTGATTCCAAAGCAAGACCACCCGGACTTGATGCTGCAACTTGGCCGAGGCTAGTAGTAAATTAGACATCTACAATAACTGCCTGAGCTAACAAGTCTGCCGAGTGGCTATAAATGGCGAAGGCCACTGTCCTTTTCGCCACTCAAATGGGCAACTCCGAGGAAGTGGCCAAGCAGATCTGCAAGGCAGCCCCCAGCCAAGGACTAGAACTCGCCCTGCACTCTATGAGCGAACTGGGCTCCGGCTTCCAACTCTCCACTCCGGCAGTCTATGTCTTTGTGCTCTCTTCCACTGGGGACGGAGAGGTCCCTGACACCGCTCGTTCTCTGCTCAAACACCTGCGAAGTCTACCAAAGACTGCCCTTTCCGGGGTGAAATACGCCTTGTTGGGCCTGGGAGACAGCAATTTCAGCACCTTCCAAGGAGGCCCGAAGACACTCAACAGCCTGTTGGAGTCTGTAGGGGCCGAGGCCTTCCTCCCCCGTGGTATCGCAGACGAGGCCTCAGGCCTGCAGAAGAGCGTAGAGCAGTGGCAGGCAGGACTCTGGGCTCCACTGCGAAGGGAGGTGGAAGCCTTGGTGTCAGGGAGGCAGGCAGTCAGGGAAGTCAGTGCTGTGGGCTCGGACAACCCTCAAATCCTGCAAGGCAGAGTGCTGGCGTGTCAACTGGTTTCCGAGCCCAATGCAGTGAAGAAGCTATATGAGCTGACTATCGACTCCTGTGGCCACACATACGCTGCGGGCTCCAATATCTCTGTATATCCAGACAACGAAAGTGCGGCTGTGAGTGAAATCTGCGCTCGACTGGCTTTAGATGGCGAACTGCCGATCACAGACTTGAAGCTCGTCCCTCCTTCTGTGAGGTGGAGAGCCAGTCTGCCTATGACTCTCAACGACCTGTTTCTGCGCTTCATTGAGCTGTCTGCACCAGTTCCCAAAGGCTTCGGCCAGTTCTTCCTGGAGCACCTTTCTGATAGTGCGGAGACTAGGGAGTGCGGGCAGATCGTGCAGGAGGCGCAGGGCAAGATGCTGCCAGTGCAGTGGTCCCTGCTAGGTCTGATCAGGCAGTTTCCCTCCTTTACGATAGGGTCGCTGGAAAGTCTGCTGCCGCAGCTCCCGCCTCTCCGCTCCCGCTTCTACTCGATTTCCTCCAGCCCTGTGCTGCGGCCCAACGCATTCACTATTGCTTTCTGTGTGGAAGGGGTGTGCACTCGCTACCTGGACGCCCTCGCCCGCACTCCCTCCTCTACAGTGCGCTTTTCCTTCCCTGTGGGCGACTCCATCTTCCTCAAGCCTCTGCTCGAAAGCGACCGCGCCATATTCGTGTGCACAGGAACCGGAATATCCCCATTCAAGGGAGTCCTCGAGCACGTGGAGCGGACGAGAGAGGTGCACAAGCCTATGTGGGTGTTCTACGGCTGCAGACAGACCACCAAAAGGACAGAAGCGCTGAATTACGACTTCCTGTACGAAGAGGAAGTGAAGACACTGGTAGGAAGGATGGGTGGGAAGCTGACCACCACAGCGAGTCGGAGCGGAGTCGCGGGACTGAAATACGTGCAGGACGCTCTAAGGGCGGAGAGCAGTGAACTGAGTGGCTGGAATCAAGTCGCTCTCATCTGCGGCAGCTTCGCCACTGAGGAAATGAAGACTTTGCTCGCTACGCTCTGTCCTGGCATTCGCGTAGTGGTGGAGGACTGGGAGTAAAATAGGACTTAAGCCATGTCTTTCCGCCGACTGCTCTCCTCGCGCTCCTCCTCAAGTAGACGTCTAGACAAGCTTAAGCCTGGGTGCAGTCCGCCCACCCTGCTCGAAGAAGCCAAGAAAGTGCTGCAGCTGTCCACCTCGCCGAAGAAGCTCGTGCAGCTGTGGGTGTGTCTGGCGCACTGGCTGGACTATGCACAGAAAGAAGTAGTGGACACAGTGGGCCGCGCCCTGCTGCACCTCCTCGTCATCAGTGAGTACTCCAACACACCTGGCTTCAAGACGGAAGTGCGGAAGCTGCTTTCTCATAAAGCTGCTCCACTGGACCTCAAACTCAAAGTAGTGTCCAGCCAGGCCATAGATGTCCTTACTAGTGACCTCCGCCTCAGCGACCTGGACGTGATTTCCTTTCTGCGTCACTCCTGCCTGGACTACTGCCCGGAAGTCCTTTTCCTTAGTTTCCTCATCAAGGTGATCACCTACTCCCCTGCAATCCTGAATGAATTTGACTTCCCAGAAGTAGTGATCGTAATCTGCAAGCACTGCCTAGCCGCAGTCCAGGTAGTGCGTAAGCAGCGTGACTACACTCAGTTGTCTTTGCAACTAGTGCTCAAACTAGTGAAGGCGGCCTGGTCCCTGCACTACGAAACCAGGGAACTGTTCATGCTGCTGTGCTACTGCTACCGCAGTCAGGAGGCGGACGAGGCTATGGGTCTGTTGATGTCTAGATCGGGGTGCTTGCTGTATGCGGAAATGCTGATTAGTCTGCTGCGCTTCCCTACCGAACTAGCAGAGATCCAGCTGGGAGCCGCCCACCACCTAATCCAGGCGCTGTGGCTGCGACCGACAGTGCCCTGTTTTCTATCCGACTTACTGCTGCTACAGACACTCTACGCAGTCAAGGAAAGGCTGAAGCCCATGTTCCCTGCCATCACTGCAGCTCTTTCCGCTCTGATTTGCCGCAAAGTCGCAACTCTACACTGTGAATGGATGTACATTCTCGGCCTGCTTTTGGAGATTTGGGTGCACACGAGGGACCCAGACGTGAAGACAGCCCTGCAAAGCATAGCGTGCGAAGGAGACAAGTACCAGGGCGAAAGCACAAGACTGGAGCAGGCCTTAGCAGTGGTGTGTCCCGAGCAAGGCAAGGGACAGGGAACTAGATAGATTGAGGAAGACTAGTTGTCTAGGAGACTAAGCACCTTGTCCCACTGGGTTCTGCGCTGCGACTGTAAGCTTTGCGGCAGGGTGGCGACAGTGGCCTTCAGTCGGGCTTTGCTGTCAGCGGGCGCATGCAGAATGGCGGTTTTCAGCACGAACTGAGAAAACTTGTTACTGAGTAGTTCCCGCAGGGAGGAGGACTGAAAGAGCTCTTGTAGCAGTGTTTCCCTGTCTGTCTCCTCTGCAGCAACTATCATCCTTTCTAGCACATTGGAAGCGAACTTCTGCAGTGCTAATTGAGCGAGCTTGCCCCGGGCTTGGGCCACGACTTCGTGACAGACCGGGGCACCCCACACTTCCAGCATATGCGAAACAGCATAGTTTCCATAGGGATCCTGCATCAAAGACAGACTATGCAGAACCAGAGGATACCGCAGAGGTGCAGAACTCTCCAAAGCAGTCCTCGATATTGCGATTTTGACCACTAACAGACCGGTGGACTGTCGACTCAGCTCCACTACGTCCTCCACTAGAGCACCTATCAGTCGCGCAGGCTCCCTTGCAGTGCCTATTAGCTTCTGCAGCACATGAGAAGCGTGCACATGCACTGCCAACTCCCTCGCTCTCAGTACCAGTCCAGTGATTAACAGCTCTTCTTCTTCGGGCTGTGTGACTAAGGCAATGAGTGCTTGTAAAGCGTGTGTGCCTCTTTCGTCCTTCGCCACTCTTTCCAAGTCTTTCACTAGTCTTTTGATCAGTTTCAGCCGCTGTGAGGGACTGCAGCTCTGCACTAGTGTCTGACACACATAGTTGCCGTAGGCGTCTACCATCAAATCGGGGAAATCAGACTCCAGCACTCTCACGATTTGGTCCAATTCATTTGGAGATGCCTGCTCAATGGCATTCTGAGCCTTGCGACTGCCAGGCTTGGAGCGGCACAGCAAAGGCAGTTGCTGCAGCTTCGAAGCCTGAGGAAAGGACGGCAGGAGCAGCGGCACTGTAAGGTCTTCGAAGCCAGGAGGTGGCGGCAGGCCTGTTCCTTCACTTTCATACTGGGCCAAGTACTCTCTGACCAGGGCACTGCAGACTAGTGGGGCGGAGGCGCGCTTTCTGGGCGAGTCCTTGCGGTATCGGGCGGCTTGCGAGTTACTCCAACTGCCTCGCTTCTTGTAGTAGCTGGGCGGAAACCCACCCAGTCCCGCTTTGTTGGCTTGTGACTCCAGAATTATTACCAACTATGGGAGAAGAGGAGCTCAAGTGAATCCTCCACTATAGACTTATACAAAGTTTCACCTAAGTGCGCTGGACGCATGCAAGGGTCTTTGAAGTTAAAGGATTTCTGCAGAGGTATAGTGTGGAGTGAGCAGGAATGGACTATGGATGGACCAGTAGCAATGGTGCAAGTTGGCACTTTGCAGACTGTTGGTTCCGAATTTAAGAGATGCACAGCAAATCTGCGGCCTTTTGTCACTCACTGCCAAGTAGTCCGTATAGACTCTCTGCACTGGCATCTAACAGGCACCGTATAGACAGCCAGAGAGCAGGTAAATGTCACTACTGAAGGAACAGTGGGGCTTGCTGCAGAGGACGAGGGCAGGTGCCACTCCCTCTCCTATTCGCTCCTTGCGCTCCTCCAGTCCTCGCCCTCACGCTACCTCCGTAACGCCCACCGGTCCTATTCAAATCAAGCCTGAGTTCGAAGCCTTTCGGGCCAAAGTGCAGAGTCGGATGGCTGCTCTGCAGGACATTGGCATAGGACTGAAGAGGGAGCCTGCGCCTGGAGCTGCCAAGCAGTTCCTGTGGGGACTGAATGGCAAGCGGGCTGAGGAGCGCAAGGAGAAGGGAAAACAGGAGGCCAAGGAGAGAGGCGAAGTGAGGAACATTGAGCAAGTGACGAGGCTGGGGGAAGCAGGGAAGTGGGTGGAGGGAGCAGCTGAGGACAGTGCTATGTTCGAAGCTGCCTCCGTCGCTCACAAGGCCTACCTCAGCAACTACGTGGAAAACCCAGACAAAGACATCACACTCACAGGTGATATCGGGCCTCTGGCCAGACTGCAGGCAGGACTCAGGCCGCAGGACGTTTTCCCCACTGTTAGTCAGCCACTGGACGCCTTTTCCAAAGCGATGTCTGACGACCGTTTGGAATTTGCGGATATTGCCAACTTTTGCCTGGGTCGGATACCTCACAAGCGACTAATCGAGCAGTTTCGCCTCCCTTTTCCCACAGAAAAGCCGTCCAAAGGCCTCTCCATCATCATCGACACTCCCCAAAGCGTCACTACCCCTGCAAACCAAGGGAGAGGAGTCGGGTCACTGAGCAAGAGCAAGTCCGAAGTGCCCGAGTTGCTGGAGCATGCAGAAGACCTGGCTATGGGTGTGAACAAACAGCAACTGGAAGGCGAAGTGGAAGTCCGCATAGCGGAGCTGATGACCAGCATTCGGGAAAGTGAAGGCGAGGGGGACAAGGTAGGGAAGCTGTTGGAGCAGTTCCAGCAGGAACACAGCCAGGCCCGCTCGGAACACGAGCGACTGAAGGCCAGACTGCTCATTCAGTTCCTGCAGGAGTACCAGAGAGTTAAAGAGGCCCGGGGCTCGAAAAAAGCTCACCTCAAGCCCGCAGTCCCCCGAGTCCGCCGCACTCCCAAGTCCTCCGTCCAGCCTGCCCTCGACCCCTCAGTGTACTACTACAGTCCTTCCAGCTCTAGAGGACCCACCGAGTCCTTCCACCCTGACAGTGAGACGAGACAGGGCAGAAGCACTGGCACTAGACGAGAGAGTCAGACCAGTGCAGCCGGCAGTGCAGGACAGGTGCAAGGAGCTCTAGTAGCTGGAGGGAAAAGGAGCTACGCCAATGCAACTGCGGCCTCAATTGGCAAAGGAATGAGAAAGCAGCAGGAAGCCGAGCCAACCACACTGTGGATTGGGGGAAACAGACACAAGGACGAGTTCGACGACCCCAACTGGGTCAGTCCTCCTGACGACTCCACCAAGCGAAAGTCTCAGCCGCGCCAGACCCACCATAAGCCTAGCTAGAGCCTGTACTCCCGCCCTTCAGAACTAGCCAGACAAAGCTGGACTCTTCTCTCTTTCCCCATTGATGCCTCTGCAGGAGGACTTGGCCTGTCTATGGGACAGGGCGCTGCATAGTGGTCGTATGGGCTATATTCCTGAGATTAATCGTCAAAGGCCTGTGGTAAAATGGCAAATTCCCGTTCGAACTGTCCAGCGCCTTTGGGCAAAGAGCCTGCTGTCTATTGTGAGGCAAAGGCGCTGGATAGCCTCGTGGGGCCGGGAAGTCGCGTCTGTTCGGAAGGCGCGGTTCTCTGTGTCCTGCGCCGTCTCAGGACTGGACTCAAGTCCTGTCGCAGTCTGAGACGAGCTCTGGGCCAAGCGGGAGTGACTACCTCACTCCGCTCGCCCAGCCAGCTGCCGGACTGTCTGTGTCCGATTTGTTCGAACGCCTACGACTGTGTCCTGAGTCTGCCTCTATGTCTCCCCTGCGGCCATACACTCTGTTCGGCTTGTGTGGTGCGACTTGCGCAGCAAGGCAACTTAGTGTGTCCATTTGACCGGACGAGGGTGGAAGGGGGGGTAATGCAGGTCCCTGTGAACCTAGCACTAGCAGAGCTGGCAGCCATCGAGCAGGACTCCAGCCTTTGTCCCTCGCACCACTCTCAAGTCATTGCATACTGTGTCAACTCCAAATCGGTGCTTTGTGGTTTCTGCACACATGAAGCCACTCACACTCATATAGTGGCTGACTCCTTGGAAACGAACAAGGCGCTGCAGGGGCGTTTGGGCGACTTAGCCCAGATGCTCGGTCAAGCAGGAGCCTACGGCCGACAACTGTCCGCGTGGATGCTGGAAGTAGAGTCTCTTCTACTCAAGCTCACCGTCAGATTCAACGGCTTTTCGCTGCTGCTGAGGACCTCAAGTGATGATAAAAAGCTCGCCAAAAGGCTTTCAGTCGCTTTGCTGAAAGTCAGGGCGGAGCTGGAAGAGTGCCAAAAGGCAGTGCAAGAGTACACACACACAATATGGTGTGTGTACTGGAACTCCTTGCGCATGCCCAGATGGCAGTTGTTATTCTACCACTTCCCAAGTCTCCCGGCTCTCCCGCTGCTTGCAAAGGCACTAGAGGCCTCTGCTGCCTGGCTGCGAGACTCGCAATATTAACCCATACGTTACCTAATCTCGGTGTGGAAATATCAGTGTAGGCATTCTCTTAATGGCCAGGACGGAGACTTGGAGAGCTTTTGCACGGACATTTATAGTGTGAGAATGGCGCAGAGAGCTGCAGCGAGGCATTTCCTCGTCCGAAAGAACAAGTTCGCACCCCAGTCCTGCTCTGACTCGGGCGAGGAACCCACTGTAGACTCAGAACGCGAGCCCTCCCCACCCCCTCTAGATGCCAGGCTTCACCACCTCTCCGCCTCGCTAACTCTTTGCAAGGAGACTTTGGCCCGCAAGAAAGGCAAATCTCGCAAATTAAAAACTGAAATCACCAACTTGCAAGAGAAGTCTGACAAAAACGACGAAGTCTTCGCGTACTTGAAAGATGCTCACCGCACTTCCAAGCAAAATGAGCACTTGCGAGAGGCTCTCAAGCACAAAGCCGCAGCACTGGCTGGAGACATCTCCCGACTGCAGGAGAAAGTGGCGGAGGGCAGTGGAGTCTTTCAGAGGGCGGCAGCACTGCGACTCGCCGTCACACAAGGGAACGGCCTGCAGCTGGAGGCCTTGTCTGTGCGAGAACTGCAGCTATTGGCTCAGTCTCGCCTCTCCAGCCTCCTGCGCCTGCAGGCCGCAGTGGCCGAGCGTGTGGAGAAAATGCAAGAAGCAGAGCTGTGCGCGGTCTGCTTGACCCGGGCCAAGAGCGAGATCACACTGCCCTGCGGGCACTTCGTGCTGTGCAGAGGATGCTTGGCAGCCTGTGTGCGGTGTCCAGTGTGCAGGGCGAGAGTGGCGGAGGCCTACAGCGTAGCTTAATAATGCTGAGCAAAGTGGTGGCTGTGCAGGTGACGGACATCCCCAAAGGAGAGATCGAAGAGCTGATTCTAGACGACTGGAAGGGCACTGAACTGTCAGCCGCTGACAAGGTCCTGCTTGAGTCCTTCCCTAACCTGCAGTTCCTGTCCATGAACAGCTGTGGCCTGCGGTCCCTCAACAACTTCCCTCTGCTGCCGAAACTGATCAAGCTGGAACTCAATGATAACAAGATAACAGGGGGACTGGACAAATTGGCAGGAATGAAGGATCTCATGCAGATCACTTTGGCGGGAAATCAACTGCGAACTTTGGATGCCATCCAGCCGCTGGTATAGAATAGACAGACTTCGCTGACTTCCTTGGTGGCTATCGACCTCTACCGCTGTCCTGTGGCCTCCGTTCCTCAGTACAGAGAGACGCTCTTCGCAAGTCTGCCTGCACTGGAAATCCTCGACCACACTAACAAAAAAGGCGAAGACGCCTCTCTCAGTGACGACCAGGATGAAGACGAGGAGGTGTCTGAACAGGACGATGAGGAAAGGCAAATAGCAGAGGAAATCCTTGACGACGAGGAACTAGAAGGAGATGATGCGAGTGAAGAGGAAAGCTCACCACAGAAACGTCCGAAGAACTAATAACTAACCAGGCCAGTCGCACCTCCAGTTCTCAGTGGGTCAGCAGGACAGTCAGCGTGCTCGCAGAGGAATTCCCCTACATCCCAACCATGGAGTTGGACGCATAAAGTTATGTAGATCTCAGGTGCGCCCTAGCTGTCCAGGGACCTGCGGTGTCCATTAACTCTGCAATATATGGAGGCCCGCACCAACTACCGTGAGGCCTTGGACGAGTTCCTGACTTGCTTCATCTGCAACGCCCGCTACAACACCCAAAGCCGCCGTCCTCTGGCGCTCTTCTGCGGACACACCTTCTGCAGCTCCTGCGTCCCTCACTTCAAGCTTGTTTTCGGCCAGCTCAATTGCCCTATTGACCATATCAATGAAGTGCGCACTGCCGCGGCCATCCCGCCTAATCAGCACTTGCTTGGCATTGTGGGGACAATGGAGATAGCTTGTGTGTACCACCCTAACATGCCTGCGGACTTCTACGCGATGGAAACAGTGGAGCCTCTGTGTGAAGGCTGCTACGATTACTTCTCTGGCTTGACTTTGAAGGAAATGAAAGAACTCGTCTTCCCCGACTTCCTGCTTGCCAAGATTGAGGAACTCACTAGACTTCCGGCTGTGCAGCAAGGACTGAGAAGCAATGCGGCTCTTCAGGGTCAGGTGACCAACATTAGGTCAATATTGAACAATGAAAAGCAAAAGGTTCTCTACGCCCTGCAGAACCTGAGCAAGGGCCTGAATGCCGCCACCACTCGCCAACTCCCTGTCAAGCCCACACCCGCACCCGTGGCTCCCACTCACTACCGTCTGGTGGAAAACAACGTGTACGAGATCTGTCGGTTCAGGCGAATAGTGCCGCCTGCGACGCAAGCCACAGAGGAGTCGAAGCAGTGGTGGGTTTCTGCAAACGGAAGGCAGGTGGACGCAATGGTAGTGTGGGCCTCTGTGCCTATCAACTTATGTGGCATCGGACTGGGCAAAGAGGTCGTGCCGAAGGCGAATTCGAAGATTGAGTACGTAGATGTGCTGAGGGGCACCACTACACAGGCCCAGCAGATTCTACGACAATACACCAACACCGCCTACTCCGGCCCCGACCCTCAAGTGATGCAGCTGTACTTCAGCCAGGCCATCCCCCTGCGCGCTAACGAAAAGTGCACGATCAAGGTGAAGCCAGTGGGCAGAGGGATGTTCTACGGAGACCCTTCTTCGAGAATCGAGCCTCTGGAAGGGCCGAATGGATCGGTGTTCTACTTCGACGACCCGGCGTATGAAGGTGGAGACTTCCAGAACGGACAGAGCAAGTGGGCGGGCCCCATTGTCAAGCTCTACTTCACCTTCGGCCGCTAAAGCTACAGCTTTACAGGTTCTCTTCAGTGCTTAGACGGGCTCCGGGCCTGCCGAAGGAGTTCTCTCGTCGGGGTGCGTCTCCCTCCACTGGCAGGGCTGGAATGTAGCTGGGCGCCACGCTGGCTCTCTTCTTCTTCTGCACTCTGTTCTTCCAAAACCTCACGTTGGCGTCCAGTTGCGCGATGATGACAGTTTCAATGGTGCTAGATCTCACCACTGAGTTCACTGTGAGAAACAGCGGCTTCACTATATTCGATATGAAGTCGCTTTGAACAGCGGGCAAATCCGCCTTTTGCCTATCGCAGAACATCGATATAGGCAAACCCTGGTCCAGCTCCAAATCGCCCTGATGAAAAAACTCCTCCACTACCTTCATTGACCACTTTTCATGCAGCGCTTCCACCTTCCCTGCATGTGCGATGTCTGCACACTTGATGCACATGCGGTAAAGCGCCAGTTTGTCTTCGAAGTTGGAGAGTGGGAGGGAGCGGTTCGCGTACTTCTTTTTGAAAATGTCGATCAGGTCGAAATGGCGCATCATATCGGTGGAGAGGATCATTTCAGTAATAGTGCGCCGTAGGGTAATCCACTGGTCTCTGGACAAGTGGTCCAGCACTCCCTGGTCGTTGAGCAGTTCATACGTCAACGCTGAGTGCATCATTTCCAACACACTGAAGTCGTTGTCTACATGTCACTTACACATCATAGCGAACTGCGACCTGGTGTTCATAAGGTAGCGGTTACTGAAGGCGGGGTGGCCTACGTCATGACCCAAAGCAGCCACAATGGACCCGAACAGCTCCAGTTCCGTGATTTCCTTGAAAATGTCGGACTGCTTGTATAGGAAAAGCAGCGAGTTCATCACGTCGGCTGCGTGAGTGGAGTTGTGGTAAGGGTTGGGCTTGTACTTGCGCTCCATTTCTTGCAGGAACTTGAGGACGCGCCCTTCGCTCAGCTTCAAATTGGTGTCCAGTGCGTATTTGCGGACGCAGTACTCGCCTGTGACCTCGAGCGCTCGGAAGCCTGACACCTGCGCGAGGAAAAACATGTCGAAGTTCCAGTTCTTCTCCAACTGACTGAGCATAGGAATCAACTCCTGTCCTCCGTACTGGATAGGGTGGGCGATAGGCCTGCTCATCTGCGGCTGTATCGGCAGAAACCGCTCTTCCAGGTACTGCCGATACTCGGACTCCACAGCTTTCGACACCAATCCCGCGCTACCGATTTCGCGAGAGCCGCCTAAGCTGCTTAAGTCCTTGCCTGCCTCCAGCAACAGTGTCATAGCTGACTTCACAGGGTTCCGACCTGCTTGGAAGTGCATTACTGAGGCAAGCAGACTGTGAACTTCGTGCATCTTGCGCAGGACTCTTTCCACGTCAGGACTACTGGTGTCTTCAGGGAGGCCCCAGGTGTCAGGGTCGACCTCGCTTTGGTAGATAGGAGTGGGGTTGGACAGAAAGCCGGAGTGTCTCAAGTGCTTGCGCTCGTAGCAGCGACGGCAGAGGTACAGGACGGAAATGAGGGCGAGACAGACATCTGCCAGTCCTGAGTTGGCGCGTACGCCCGCTATTTGGAAAGCTGCGATGATTCCGAGTCCTCCAAGACCTGAAATTAAGCAAGGAGTGAGGCGGTGGTTGATTGTGTCCGGCAGGAATAGGAAAAGCACAGCGGCTGGTAGGGCGGCGCTCGCAGTGCTACCTGAGTAGCCCTCTTCCGTGACTCTCACTACGAACCTTTCATCCTGTACTGCGTAGCCCAGCACTGCCCACATGTACAGCAGCGGGTAGCACACCAGTCCCAGGCCTGCAGACCTGCTCAGCTTCAGTACACTCCACACCAGTGCAGCCCCCAGACCCAAAGTCCCGAGCACTGAGAGTTGGGCAGTTACGAGCCGCTGCGAACCATTGTCCAGTCCATAGGCTCCTACGGCTGACAGGACCATGAGAGCCCAGATGAGGACGTAGGCGAGGTGGAAGGTGGAGCGGCTGCTGAGGGAACGAGGACGGAGCGCGCTGGAGTCGGGCACTTGCAGAGGCTGTTGGGACTTGGTCGTGGCCATTCTATTACTGGCGATACAGGACGTGGGTTAGCACTTGGACAGAAACCATCACTAGTCTTAACCTCGGAACAATCATTGGAATAGTCCTTGATACTGCTGCTCGAGCCTCAGATTGAACAGACGCACTTCTCCAATTCTCCGAGTAACACCTTGTCTTTCCAGCCCCGCAGCCTTCCTTCTTTGCTTCAATGTGTCAAAGCAGCCCCTAAGTTAGATTTCCCACCGGTAGGCAGCAACACATACAGCCAACCTTAAGTTCGATGTCATACACTTAGACAACAAGGAACGGTGAATAGAGTGCAGACTAAACACTACAATTAGGGAGCTGCTTCTCAGTTCGGACAGTCCTACAGCTGGGCGCACTGCTTAGGCTCTACACCCAGTCACACACACTGGCTACAACAATAGCCACGAAGCAGTTTGAAGGCTCCTGCACTTTCATTGTGACTATTTAGCCACTAGACAGTGGTTTCTTCATCGCCAGTCCGGGCTGGAGTGTCGAACTTGACAAAGAAAGGCAGCTTCAGGAGGTCGAGGGCCTCGGGACGTTGGTCTGGGTCGCGGTTCAGACAGGCTTTGAGGAGAGACTCGAAGTCGGGGGAGGCCGCAGGGAAGTGAGGCAAGCGCCCAGCAGTTGATATGAGTTTGAGCACGCCTGGAGTCGAGTTGCTTTCGTCGCTCCATGGGGGGTTGCCCGTCTTCATCTCAATCAGAACGCAGCCAAATGACCAGATGTCCGCCTTGGTCGTGTGCCCTAGCCGCGACACCACCTCAGGCGCCATCCAGTACGGACTTCCCTTCATTGATAAGCACGGCTCGTCTTCCCCAGGCAGCGTTGCCGAGGATCCGAAATCTGTGAGTTTGATAGCGCCCTCAGGAGTGAGCAGGATGTTGGCGCCTTTCAGGTCTCGGTGGATGATGCGGTGGGAGTGCAGGTAGGCGAGTCCCTGCAGAACTTGTTCAGAGTAACGCTTGATGATGAGCTCATCTAGGCTGGCGTACTTCTTGACAATTGCTTTGAGTGACCCGCCGGAGACATACTCCATCAACACGTGCACCGAGTCTCCAGCTTCACTGACATCTGTCTGTAGGTGCTTCACAATGTTGGGGTGACTGAGTTGCCGCAGCAACTTCACCTCCTTTTTCGCCTTGTCCAGTCCTTTCTCCGCTTCTTTCTCGCTTTTGCCGAAGGGAATGATCTTGACAGCCAGCAACTCTCCTGCGTCGCTCAGGCACTGGTACACCTTCGCATAAGTGCCTTCGCCTATCAGATCTCCGCGCTGCCATTTGATAGGGCGACGGGCGGAATCGCTGACTACGGACAGGTCATTAATATCTGAGAGTGTGAGTGCTCGGCGGCTCGCAGTAGGCAAGGAATCAGTCTTGGCAATGAGGACTGATT
>Ga0247837_1006702_pt1 | contig 15977 bp, 20 predicted proteins | sample LaCtaG_2_FD_187115 | JGI IMG/M metagenome (GOLD analysis project Ga0247837, IMG submission 187115) | Freshwater microbial communities from meromictic Lake La Cruz, Castile-La Mancha, Spain - LaCruzMarch2015_14.5m | ecosystem: Environmental > Aquatic > Freshwater > Lake | place: Spain: Castile-La...
GATTATCTTTAATGAATTTTCTACTCAAATAGTACCGGACAATCTTTTATATAAAATTATTTTAACTAAATGAATTTTTTTTCAAAAAAGAAAACTCAATATACAATTGTTTATGGTGAATCTAAGATTGAGGTTAAATGGTGGAAAGAATTACTAAAAAAAGTACCGAATGCAGTACCTTTATTCCTTTCAATTGGAACTTTTTATTTTGGGATTGTGCAGTATTATTATAGCCAAAATCTAATTGACAAAAGAAAATACTTCAATAATTATTATGATGAACGTTATAGAATCTTAACTGAACTCGCTAAATCAACTTCAAATATTTATATGATAATTAATGAGTCTCAGGATTCTATTTTAAATGATAGTAATAAACACAATATACGCAAACAAATGATAATTTTTAATTATGCAAAATTGGTATTAGATAAGACAAAATCTGATAGTATAATTTTAAAAGATATTATTTTAAATATCAACCAAATAAACTATTATTTAGATAATGATTTGACAAACCAAAACCCCAGAGAACTTTATGATTCACAAAAAACTTTACTTGAAGACGCAGGTCACATATTTACAAATGAAAAAAATACAATTAATTCTTTTAAGTTTAATTTTTGGCCTTTTGGGGAAAATTCAAGCTCAGACAAATGATACTACATTAACAAAGTTAGTTAACATTAGTTCTGATTCATTTCCATACATTGAACAGTCATATTTATATTTACAAATCCGTGCAGGAGGATTGTTAGGTGGCTTCCAACATATAGATGGTGATAGCGTTAATATTGCTATTGGAATGCCATTTGAAACAAGTTTAAGATATTATCCTAAATTTAATAATTCGACATACTTTGATCTATCTTTAGCATATAACTTTTTTATACTAAATAATCATATTTTAACTCCAATTATGGGTGGAAGTTTAGGTTATGGCATTCTTGCAAAAAGATATAATTCAAATATACAAGTAATAAAGATTGGTTATTATCATGGATTTACTGGTGAACACACAGAACTTTCAAGTTACAAAGACATACTTAGTCTAGGTTATGTGTTTGAAACATCTTCAATTCCAATAAGTCTAGAATTTTTTGCTCCATTTGGTAATAAAGAATTTGATTTAATTTCAACCCTTTTTCTGATAGGGGTTAGAATTCCTATAATGACTATTGACTTTTCAAGCAAGCAAAAAGGTTACAAATAAGACCAAATATGTTATACATATTCAAACGTAAAAGGAAGCGTCCCAGTTCTTGCAAGTGATTAAAGTAGTATCAAATGTTTATGTGGGTAAAACAAAGATTGTGTCTCACATAATTATTTTTCAAGAAGTATTTTAAAATATTAAACCTCAGAAAAAGAATATAACTTACCAATTTTTGTAAATTTTAAAACCATGGAATATATAACTTTAATAATAACTGGATTACTTGGATTAATAGGAACATTATTCAAAACAACTAAAGAAAGTGATAACAAAACAGCTATAGTTAAATGGCCCAATCATATTGGTTGGATAATTCTTATTTTAATGATTAGTTCTTTTCTTATTTCATTATATTCTAGATATGTAACAATTGAGAACAGTAAAATAGAAACCAGAAACAGCCAAATAACTGACTCTTTAGGGCGTTTTGCTGATTCTATTTCACAAGTTCACGCTTTTCAAATTCTTCGACAAGACTCATTTAACTCCAAAGAACTAATTAGAAAATCAGATTTACTCAGAAAAGTTACAGAACAACATCAACAATTGACACAAACATTATCTGATAAACAATTAGAAATGTTACGTTTACAAATGGAACATGAGCGCAATTTGGCTCTTAGTTTTAGAAATATTCCAATTAATGGTGTTTTGATTATTAGAACAAATGTAAAGGAACTAAAAAGTGAAGTTGATAAAAACGAGGAACAAGAACTTTCTCAAGGCTCGTCAATAGAGTATGATAGTTATATCCATAAAGAAACTAGAAACTTATTATTTCCAAATTTTGTAAATTTAAAAGAGTTTGCTGCAGGTATAAATATAAATTTTGGTAAGACTTGGATGAGCAGATTCTCATTTAACACAAACGGAAACATTACAAGTGATAATTCTATTATGTTCAAAAGTGGTTTGGGTTTTAAAAGACCATTAGGTAAAAATACTTTTTACAGATATATGGATGAATTACAATTTAGTATTAATTTTCCAGGAGATTCAGTAAATGCTGCTATATTATACAACATCGTTAAAACAAATAAACTAACTGTAAATTTATGGTCATATGCATATTCAATTTATTCGAAGAAAATTACTTGTGAAAACTGGCGCAAAATTATTAAAGAAATATATTTTATAATTCCCATAAATACAACAGGAAATTTTGCTATAAAAATCCCTTTAAAACTCCAAAAAATCAATATTCATGAAGCATCTAATAAGGCACAACTTATATGGATACAATCAGGAGAAATTATATTTCAAAATAAAGATATTTAACTTGAGTTATACACTCTAAAGTGTTGAAAAACCATCTGATGATTGTATTTAAGAAATAACAAAACGAAAAAAATATTTTCGCATTTAAATAGGAATCAACTACTAATTGCAACAAGTTAGTTAATTAGAAACTGTATTAACCTATCACAATCAATCATTCAAAAATTGAAAACAGTTTTTTGTATAAAGTCCAAAGAATATTGAAATTTTCGTAATAATTTGAAATATAATTAGTTAAAAGTAAAAAGCTTTAGCAAAAATTGTGGACTTTGAAGTAATTCTTGAAAACTATTTCTTTTTGAAATACTTTTCTTTCTTTTCTATATCTTCATTCCTACCGTCTTCAATTTCCCAATCTTTCCACCTTCTTGCATATCTTATTTTATTTCGAGTAATAAAATAATGTGACTTACAATCAAAATTCCAGTTGCCTATTGAAGGACTTAATGAAACTGTTTTACCATCAAAAATCAATTCCCAGTCATTTGGCGAAAGGGGAGTTACTACTTCATTGCCACAGCCACACACACATTTATGTATTGCTGTGCAATACTCAATAGTGATATACAACACTCCTTCTTCAATCAAATCAGGAATAAATTCAACGAACTTATGTTGTATGGTCTTCATGAATAAGTTGTCCAGTATTAATTGTAAAAGTTGAATTGTGTTCCTCATTCAAGTCCTGATAGAAGCCGCAAAGTTTTTTCCATTTCACAACCGCCATCAAAGCGTTCAATGCATTTAAGTCAGCAATTTGAATATTTGTTGCATATTCATCCTCTTCCATTGAAGCAGAACCAATCCTTTTTGGAATATGGTCATACTTTGCAGGAGTGCCGACAGTAACCCTCAGTTGTCCGATAAGATTTTCATCCACCACATTTACACCAAGCCCGACATCAATAAATGTAATACCAAATTTTTTGAGGTTGGAAATTATCATGCTCCTTGCACTGTTATTGTCTATGCAAACGAACACATATGAAAGCCCGTTGAGCATCTCAATATTTTTTTCAGTTACATGTTCAGAATATGCTTTTATTCCCCTTCTCATTTGCGAATAAATTTCACTGAAGTAATCCACTTTCTTCATTCGTTTATTCAGCGTATCAATGGATGCTGCACCCGGAGCTCGGAAAGTATTATGTTGTAAAAATTCATCCGCATCAAAAAGTAAAATCTCGTCAACCGCAGTTTTGGCAACTAAATCCAAAATGTAAGAGCCAGTTCCACCGACCCCAACTATTCCAATTCGTAGACCTTTGAATTTTGAGTTGAGGTGATTGATATTGGCACGGCTTGAATTGGAATCAATGTAATGAAACACTGATTCTTCTTCACTGCATTCATACACTTTGAAAGTTTGTGCAGTAACCGTTTTATCAAGCGACTTGGCAGGAGCAGAAATTATTTTTTCATACTGCGTTACCTTGTGATAATAATTCTCATAACCGTTTGGCGGTTTGTTGGAGAAAGTATGATTCATTACAAAGCCATCATCTACTTGCTGATTAGGACTGGAATGATGAATTGCAGCGATGATACTTCCATCTTTGTTGCAGGGATGCTCACCCATAAAGCCCATTACATGCGTATCAGGTTTTATGGTAACATCATTATTCAGTGAAAGTACTGTAATAAGTGTGCCGTATTTAATTTCACGACTACTGTTTACGTAAGGTATGTGGTGGACTATTAAATGCCCACCTTTTACCTCAATTTCAAAACCCTCATCAACTAGTTGCTTTAGGTCGTGACTACGATTTATCTGTGCAAGTAACATTGAATATCATTTTATCTTTTACACAAACTTTGTCTCCCTTATCCATTGTACCATGAGGATTTTCATGAGGCCCTTTATCGTAAGTAACCGTGTAAACCTTAGTTGGGTTTGGGTCATAACTACCGAAAGCAAGTTCAACCACTTGTTCAAACGTGATTGTTTTTTCAGCCCAAGGTTTTGGTCTGCCATTCACAATAAGAATAATCTTATGGTGTCTGTCCTTGGAGTAGAAATGCTCAATCTCAGGACGGGCAAGATTCACTTTCGTGTCATCTAAAATCGGTTCATCTTCCCATGGCTTTTTAATCGCAAGGAAAATTTCATCTTCATCGGGAATATTACCGAGCTTTCTAATTTCAGCACCAGTTATGTATTCATGATGCCATTCATAATCCTTACCATTGATGATAAGTTGGAGAACATGTTTGCCATGTTCATTTTTTTGTTCTTCTTTTTTCATTGTGAAAATATTTGATTATACTTAACTATGCTATCTCAATAACTATTTTTGCAGTTGGGTGTAAAAAATTCTACTTTCGTAGCATAGTATTGTATGAAACTGTAAATTAATGAGTAATCAGAATTCAGAAATAACAAATGAGGAGTGGGAGGATATAATTCTTCGCCTTCAAGCCTATACTCGAAAGTTAGTAAAAGAAAAGGGTTGGTTTAGAGGCGATGAGGCAGGAGTGTATTTGTCAGGCAAAGAAATAGACGATTATGTTTTTGAAGCGATTGGAAGATACCTCAAAAATCCTGAGAAGTATGACCCATCAAAGAGGACTTTAGTTGAGTATCTTAAAAAACATCTCATTCGTTCATTAGTAAACAACGATTTGATTTCAGCCGAGAACAGAACTTCAAGTGATGTGTTTGCTTTCGATAATGATGAGGAGGATGAAAATGATTCAACACCATTCTTAGATTCTATTCTATCTCATGCTCAAATATTTTTTGACGAGGAAATTGATTACAAAGAAATAATGAATTACATGGAATCAGAAGTTAAAGACGATGTTGATGTAGAAAATATTTTTCTTGGACTTGTAGGTTGTGGAATGAAGAGGGCTGAAATTATCAAAGAGTTCAACATGACTGCAAATGAATACGACAATGGCATGAGGCGGTTAATTACAATCCGAAATAAGGCAGCAAAAAAATACAATATAAAAAAATAGCCATTATGAACAACAACTCAAAATACAGTAAAGGGGACTTTATCAGATTTGTCATGGCAACAGTTGAACATGTATCATCTGATAAAGAAAAAGCTAAAGAATTTCTGTCAGCAGAAGGTTTGAATGTTGATTCAATTGTTAGTGATGGAATGAAAAGATTGAAACGATTGAAGATGCAAATTGAAGCAGAGAAAACTAAAGCAGAAATGTTATCGGCCGATGAAGCAAAACAAAAAGCATCGGAGTGGGTTGATGATTTATTAAGCAAGATTGACTTTTCACTACCTGAGTTAGTTAAGGAAGAAGAACTTACAATGAGTTTTAGAAACATTGAGAAACTCAGCCAAGACGACATCAAGAAAATTTTGGTAAAACACTTTACTCTAAAATTTCTTGAAGAACAAGCCAAGAGCAAAAAATGATTTTCAAATTTTCTAATGCCGAACAAAAAGCCAAAGCCGTTTTGGATGAATGTGGACTTGATGACCCAACTCAATTTCCACTTGCCGAAATTATTTTAGGCAGAAAAGCTTTTTACGAAGAAGTTCCGCTTGTAGGCAAAGACGGAGAAATTGTTTCTTATCACGGAAAGTCTATTATTCATGTGAACTCAGAAATTCTATTTGAAACGCGAAAAAGATTTGCAGCAGCACACGAACTTGGTCATTATGAGATGCACAGATATTTGCAGCCCATTTTCTCCGACACTGAAGAAGATATGATGAATTGGTATAAAGCAGGTCCACAGGAAACTGAAGCAAATGAATTTGCAGCAGAATTTTTAATGCCATCAGAAGTTTTTTTCAAGGAATGCGAACGAAAAAAATTTGGTCCTGATGTAATTGAACATTTAGCAAACCGATTTAATGTAAGCAAAACAGCAGTAATATTGAAGTTTGTAAAAAGAGGAAATCATCCTGTATTAATTGTTTGCTGCAAAGACAACAAAATGAAATGGTGGAAAACATCCGAAGACTTTCGTTATTTTTTGGAATTTGAAAGAGACAAACAGCCACCAGAAGGTTCAGTTGCTTATGAACTTTTTACGACAAATAAAATTTATAAGGGAGATGAATCCAAACAACAAATTTGGAAGTCTGATTGGTTAAGAATGCGAAATAATGATGAACAAGATTCACCATTTTTTGAATATTGTTTATTTGTGAAGTCATTCAATTATACTTTAAGTATCATTTGGGAAAAATAGTTTCAAAAAGCAAACAAACAAAATTATAAATCACTAATACAAAATAGAATTCAAAACTAGTAAAAAGACCAATACTTTACATAAAAAATCCCTCAGCTTTAGCCTTGGTATTTTTTTGGCTTTCTAAAAACTATAAGTATTATTTCTATCCACTCACTTTTATAGTAATAACAAATAGAATGATAAAAAAGGCAATTAGAACTCAATTTCTTATTTTACACTTTGCTTAACATCTTGAGGGTAACGCTACTTTTTATTCTAAATCAATTGCTCCTTGTTCACCCAAAAGTTCCATTCCTTGTTTCAAAGATTCTTTTTCACTTTTCATAAAATTATCAATAAATCTACCTTTTAAAAATTCATTTACATCAGGAGCTGTAAAGGTTATGCCGCTTTGCTGCATAAATAAATAATCTTTATAAACATGAGGAATGGCTTTAATCACCATTGCTTTTTTATATTGAATGCCAGCATCAATTAATGCAAATCGCCAATCATCATGGTATTCAATTGGCCAGTTATCGCCTGCTGATTTTAACAATTCAAGTGCCCCATCAAAATGCCTTAATCCACCAAACATATTCTCTACTTCTCTTTTTAAAGTTCTAAAATCTTTTAGTTTTGTTTCGCCTATATGTTCTAAAAAAGTGTTCATATCCTTATCAATATGGCTATAAATAATTGGCCTTTTATCTGCATTAGGATCAGGAGGTGGTGGTGGATTATGTATATTATTGTATTCATTTACAGCATCATAATATCTTTTTATTCTCTCCCCTTCTATATCAGGTAATTCAAACATAGTCCGTCCCAACAAATTAAACATATACCAATAATATGGATGAAGTTTTTCCTTGTTATTCATATCGGCTTTATTCGATTCGTATCTATACATTTGATGCCTATCACTAAATTCAAATACCTTATTACTTTTTTCTTGTTGCAAATAAGTAATATAAATTTCTACATCAGCCTCAGAAATGGGTTCAATAAAAGTACACTCATCTATAAATAATTGCCAATAAAAAAAATCATAAATTGTTTTCACACCTGGCAAAACTATTTCATTAGCTCGCCACCTACATTGGAGTTGTAAAAGTTTAAAATATTGAATATCCCACAAACATTCTATTGCTAAATCAGAAAAAGCCATTGCTTCTTTTAATTCTCTCTCTTTCAAAAATTCTTTATAGGCTAGGCTATCTGTTTTATATCGTGCGTAATGTTCTTTAAACGACTCAACACTTTTCTTGTTGTATTGATTGAAATATGCTTGGTATTTTTCGTTGGTGTTCAAATCTTCTAAAATGCTTTCAAACGTTTGTTGTTTTTCATTTGCATCTTTTTTTATTTCATCTAAAAAATCTTTTGGTGTATCGCTCATAACTAGTTATTCATTAACTTTTATTTTCCTTCAACAATTTGTTTTCCTAATCTATAAAAATGTCTATATAGCTCTGTTTTTTTATTTTTTTTATTTATACTATCTAGTTCTTTATTGGTTAAATGTTGTTTAATACCCATGTTTATGCGCATTTCGTATTCTTCAAAAACCATTGGCAATGCCTCACTTATTTTATCGTTTTTAAATTGGTTATACAATTTTATAATACCCTTTCTCCAACAATAATAAGGCTGCATTGGATAATTTTCGCCTGCATATTTCAAAAAATGCATGGTATCTTTTAACTCAATTAAATCCCATACATCTATATCTTTTTTCGTATATAAGTTATTTTTTATTTGATGTATTTCTTTCATTTCCGCATTTTCAAATTGGGCTATAAACTTGTCAATTTCCTCATCGCCATAAAATAAATACGGTCGCGAGTCATACTCTTCATTACTATGCTTTTTTCTTTCTGGCAGTGGGTCATCTTCTGTTGCTTCCATAGTTGTGTCTATTTCATCATCATCGTATGCATTGTCAAAAAGTTTATCTCTTTCTTCTGGAGTTAAGCTTTCTATACCAATATCTATATATTCTTCCTCCAACTCATTTTTAGTATCGGGTAATAATAACAAAGCTTCTGTGCCACGTTGAATATTATAAAAATAATACCACTCGGGCATACTTAATAAATTACCGTCACCCAAATATTCTTCTTTAAATGTATCATAGTTTTGCCAATCGTTCCATTCCAAAAAACCTTCTTCGTAATCAGGCGATTGAATAAATTGTTGCAATAGTTCCACTTCTTGTTGAGTTATTGGGTCAATAAAAGGGCAATTCTTAATGTTTTCGCTCCAGTAATCAAAATCTCTGCATATTAATACTTCAGGTATTTCTAACTTTCCAGCACGCCAAAGGCATTGCGTATCAAAGAGTTTTTTTTGTTGAATTACCCATATTAACTCTTTGGCTTGGTTTACAAAATACAGGTCTCTTTTTTCTTTATTTTTATAATAGTTGTTGCTATATAACTCAAATTCAGTTTTTAGTTTAGCCAAAGCTTCTTTAAAACTTTTGGCAGAGTAATCAGTAAACTGATTTAAATACGCATTGATAACAGCATCTTTTTCTATTTCTGCCAAAAACTTTGCCTCTAGTATTCTTTCCTTTTCTAACTCTTCAATTCTTTTATTTCTATTTTCGTCAAATTGTGGTTTTTCTTCCATACTCATACTTTAAATATTTTATTGCTTTCAATTGTTATCATATTGATAAATGGTATTATCAAAAAAAAATTTAGAAAATAACCTTGCCTGTTTTATAAATTTTATTCAAACATAATTAGTGAAACAAAATAAAATTTTGACACTGTTTAATGTTTTCAACAAACATAAATTATTGGATGTATAATTCACAATAATATTAACCAAAAAAAAATCCCTCAGCTTTCGCCTCGGGATTTTCTTATTTAACTATTAAACTATGAAAAAACCTGCTTATCAATTATGCTACAATAGCATTCATTATCACTTCCACCATTTTCTCCTCTCCTTTCTTTAACTCTACTTCTTTCATTTCCACATTATCCAAACCTTCTTTGCTAAACTTTAAGCTGTATTTATCAGTCCCTAAATCATCAAACTCAAACTCTCCTTTTTCGTTACTCAAAACCAATACATTTTCAGGAATCAACTGCACCAACACATCCACCAAAAATTCGTTCTTTACATTTTTAACCACACCCTTAATCAACCCATTATCAGCCTTTCTGTGCCCCCTATTAATTATTTTCCTCGAAGCTTTATACAAATCATAAAACTCAGTATTCAAAGTTTTAAATATTTTACCTGTATTATCCATCTGCAATTTCAAAATATCATTTGCCTCATCAAACAACAAATCCAACTTTACTGTTAGCACCTCTTTGGTGTTTTTAGCATTAGTTGGTGCCGGCTTTTTATCACTAAAATCGCCAATCAATGCTTCAAAACCATCCAACAATTCAGGTGTTATTCCATAATCAACCAATTCAATTTTAAATTTAGTAGCCCTCGTAAAAATAATGTCAGCATTAATCAAAATCTCCTCATCCTTATCAGCCAGCAAACCACTTTCACTAAAATTAACCTCAGCAGCCAATTTCTTATCGCCAACCGTATTGGCATAACCTTTTACCACCCCAGCTACTATATTCCCCAAAATAGCCAACTCCTTTTTTTTCGTTTGCTTATCATCGGTAATACCAGTTAAAACCAATTTTCGCTCTCGGGCAGTAACCAATATTTCACCCATTTTAGCCTTTAAAGCTGTGTGAGATTTTTCAAACGCCTTCACCTGTGCAATCACAGAGGCTTTAGCTACACATACAGCATCTACCGTACGGATCATTCCAAAATTGTTATTTTGTTTTATATTCATAATTTTTTGCTACCTCTACATAATTAATAGCAATGGATACTTAAACGAAAGCACACAAAAAATTAGTATGTAAAAAAACAACAAACCACCTTCAAAATAAAAAAAACATACTTTTCTGCTTCTAAATAACACATTATCAATAACAAAATTAATTGTGTAAAAAAAAATTTACAAAACGCAAAGCCCCAATTTCCAGAAGCTAGAAGCCAAATGCCAGCAGCTAACTCCCAAATCGCAAAAGTCAAGTACCAAACGCCAGAAGCTAGAAGCCAAATGCCAGCAGCTAACACCCAAATCGCAAAAGTCAGCTCCCAAATAGCATTCAACACAACCCAATCGCCAGAAGCTAGAAGCCAAATGCCAGCAGCTAGATGCCAGATGCCAGCAGCTAACACCCAAATCGCAAAAGTCAGCTCCCAAATAGCATTCAACACAACCCAATCGCCAGAAGCTAGAAGCCAAATGCCGGAAGCTAGAAGCCAAACGCCAGAAGCCAAATGCCAGCAGCCAGAAGCCAAATGCCAGAAGCTAGTTAAACCTTAGCCACTTTACTTTTTTTCCCTACCAAATAAACCCCCAAAATAGTGAGCAACATGGCAATAATTACTTTGGTATTGATTACTTCGTTTAGGAATAAATAACCTAAAAACACTGCTACAATGGTATTGAAATAAGCATAGGTAGAAACCAATGCAGCAGGTAATGCTTTTAAAATATACATAAAGCTGCCGTATGCCAATAAAGATCCAAATAATACCAAGTATGCCAATGCTAAAATTGAATTGGTACTTGGATTAAACTTTGCCCAGTCGCCCAAAACAGTCGAAATGATTAGTAGAATAATTCCACCAGGTATCATTTGCAATCCTGCACTGTACAAAACAGGCAAATTACTTACATGTGATTTTGAAAACACTGTTCCTAATGCCCAACAAATATTGGAAACTACAATGGCTATTAAACCTAAAATATAATTTTTGTCGGAAAGTAAATTTACTTTATCGTAAAAAATAAGGTATTGCGCAAGCAAACAAATTACAAAACCTACCCACATAATTTTGGTAACTTTTTCATTGCTTCCCATAATTAGGTTTATAAATACAATCCATAAAGGAGTAAGTGCACAAATAAGTGCAGCTAATCCACTGTCAACGTATTGCATTCCCCAACTAATAATTCCATTTCCGCCCACCAACATCAAAGCTCCATTTATGCTAAATTGTTTAAATTGTTTGAGGCTAGGAAGAGGTTGTTTTTTGAAAACAATAAAATAGGAACAAATTAATAAACCTGCTATGCTATGCCTGAAAGCAGCCAGTAAAAAAGGTGGAAATAAATGAACACCATCGCTATTGATTCCAACACGAATGGCTAAAAAAGTAGTTCCCCAAAAAATAGCTACCGCAACAAATGCTAAATATGCTTTTATGTTTGCTTGTTTGAGCACTAAAACTGGTAATAAGGACTTATCATGGCATAAACCACCACGCCAGTAATTGTAACATAAAGCCAAATAGGATAGGTAAATCGTGTGATTTTTTTATGTTTTTCTACATTCATTTGTAAACCATAATAAAATGCAAGTAATACCAATGGTAAAACCAAAGCTGCCAAAATAATATGGCTTATTAGAATGATTAAATAAATACTTCTCATAGAATTATCGGCAGGAAAAGTTGTTTCATTAGCCATCCAATGATACAAAATATAGCTTACCAAAAACAACGATGATAAACCAAAAGCAGTTAAATTAATGGCTTTATGCGCAGCAATATTTTTTTGTTTTATAAAATACAACGACAATAACAAAAGTACGGTACAAGTTCCATTAATAAACGCATTTAGTTTGGGTAAATACATCACCCAATTGGGCATTATTTCGGGTCTTGGTAATACTTTTCTGTTTAAAATAACTACTGCTACAAAAACAAAAATAGAAACAGCTGCTACTATTTTAAAAACTAATTTATCTTGGTTATCTTGGTTCGTGGTATTCATATAAAAGTACTTTTAATTCGTCACCTAATCGTTTCATGTCGTTCAAATCAAGGCCATTGTAAACACCTCTTATGTGTCGCGATTTATCTAACAAAATTATTTGTTGACTATGGTCAATGGTTTTATCTTCCATTGAAACTGGCAGTAAAAATCCTTGACCAATTTTAAATAAGTTTTCTTTATCTGTTCTACAAAAATGCCAAATCTTTTTATCAGCATTCAGTTTCTTAGCATAATCTGCCAAAACTTGCGTAGAATCATTGTCAGGATCAACCGTAAATGAAATCAATTTTACTTCGCTCCATTCTTTTGCTTTTTCGTAAAATACTGAAACATTTCCATTCATTTTAGGGCAAACATCTTTACAACTTGCAAAGAAAAAATTGGCAATAACAATGTTGTTGGTAAGCATTTTAGAATTTAGTTCTTTACCGCTTTGGTCTGTAACTGAAAACTCTGGAACTTGATAAAAAATAGTGTCTTTTATATCGGCACCATTGGGTTCTATTTTTTCGCCCAAATGGGGCAAATGCTTGTAGTTTTGTTTACTGGCTCTCAGTAAAAAAAAGAAAGCAACTGGAAAAACTAATAATCCAGTTGCTATCCAAAATGATTTTCTTTTCATTATATATATTAACTAAAAAACTTGTAGAAAGTTTTTTAAATTTTAGCGTAAGCCAAAAGTAAAATCTGCTTCAGTAAGCGCTAACCAAATAAGAAAGCAAATAAAAAGCATTGGAAATACTATAATTCTAACTAAAAATTTGCGTTCAAATTTCATGTGCATAAACACCGATACGATATAAAATGCTTTTACTAATCCTAAGAAAATAAATAGGATGTTTTTAAACATTGAATGCGAAGAAAGTAATATAAAGTATAATACAATATCAACTACTGTAAGAAAAGTTAATATTAGGAATGTTTGAATTATCTGCTTTTTCATGTTAGCAGGCGACTCTGTATGTTCTAAATGTTCTGTGTGTTCCATTGTTATTTTTAATTTTTTAAAATGAATAAATAATTGTCTTTGTTGTTATAAATAGAAAATTATATTAAGTAAAAGAATGTAAAAACAAACACCCAAACTAAATCAACAAAATGCCAATATAAACCTACTTTTTCAACCATTTCGTAATGGCCTCTTTTTTCGTAAGTATCGTTTACCACATTGATGTAAATAATAATATTTAAAATTACACCTGATAAAACGTGTGTTCCGTGAAATCCTGTTACAATAAAGAATAAAGCAGCAAATGCAGTTGGTCCAAAAGGATTGCTTTGCAAACTTGCACCATCCATAATTAAGTTAGTCCACTCCCAAGCTTGGCAGCCCAAGAAAGCAGCACCACCAATAATGGTCCAAATCATATATCTTTCTACTTCTTTTTTAGCCATTCTGTGTCCAGCTTCTACAGCTAAAACCATGGTTACAGAACTACCAATTAGAATGAAAGTCATTAAACTCACAAACATCAATGGTAAATGTAATCCGTGTAAAAACGGAAAATGGTTAAACACTAACTCAGGCGAAGGCCAACGTTCGGTAACGAACATGCCAGCCTTTTGCATTTCTTCAGTAAAACTGTGCGAAAGGTGAGAAAATGGTTTAACAATAGCGTTAGGCAATGATGATGTAAAAGTGAATCTTACAAAACCATAAGCAACAAGTAATGAAGAAAAAGTAAATGCATCTGAAAGTAGAAAAATCCACATCATCAATTTACCATAACTTATACTTAATGGTGATTTTCCTCCACCCCATGTTTGTTTGCTGTCGGTAGTTAAAGTAGCTGTGTTTGACATTGTTTTATTATTTATTTGTTTCTGAGTTTATAATTTTTGTTATCTGTTTAAATTTGTTTTTTGTTGATGGTTGAGTTTTTGTCAACCAATTATTTTTACCTGTTTAAAAATAAAAATAGGTATAAGTAAATCCATAAAATGCCTACAAAATGCCAATAAGTATTGCACATTGCTATGCCACGAATTGCCTTTTTATGAACTTTAAATCTATAAGTTTGAATTAGAATAGTTAATAAATAAAATAATCCAATAATTACATGTAATACATGAACACCAGTTATGGTATAAACAAAAGAACCACTTGGATTTGCAAAACCAAAATAAATAGAATTGTAAACCATTTGGCTCCAACCCCAATATTGCATAATAATGAATAAAACTCCTAATGCTAAAGCAACTGCTAAACCAATTTTAGTTTTATTCAATTCATCTTTTTTGGCCGATAAATAAGCCCATTGCATAAAAACACTACTCAATACAATTACGCCAGTATTTAGCATAAACATAGTTGGTAAGTTAAAAACCACCCATTCACCTTCTCCTCGTCTTACTATATATCCGCTCGTAAAACCAGCAAATAGCATAATACTACTTACTATCAATAACCATAAAACAAAAGTTTTAGGTTCAACTCCTGGTTCGCGTTCGTCTATCGATTTTTTATTTATTGTTTGAATCATTTTATATTTTATCAATCAAGTAAAAAAGTTGAACAATTGGAAGATAAATTATTGCTGCCAACATTAGTTTTTTGGCATCAGCTATTTCGCAGCTTTTATATAATTTATAAGCATAAAAACTAAAATACAATGCACCAAAAACTGCAACTACAGCTGCAACAATTCCCGAAATATTAAATACCGTTGGTAAAATTCCAACAGGAATCAAAATCAATGAAAATAACAAACATTGGAAAGCTGTTTTCTTTGTTCTTCCTGGGTTAAATGGTAACATTTTGAATCCTGCTCTTTTATAATCATCTTCCAAAAGCCAAGCAATGCTCCAAAAATGTGGGAACTGCCAAACAAACTGAACTGTGAATAATACAATTGCAGCTATATCAATTTTACCAGTGTAAGCCACCCAACCTAACATGGTAGGCAAAGCACCAGGAAATGCACCAACAAAAACAGAAATAGGTGTAAGTCTTTTTAAAGGAGTGTATAAAAAAGCATAACTTAACAAAGAAACCAAAGCCAATATTCCACTTAATTGGTTCAAATAAAAACCTATCAAAACTACACCAACTAAGCCCATTATAAATGAACTAATTCCAGCTTCAGAAACACTCATTCTACCTGTAGAAACTGGTCTGTTAGCAGTTCTAGTCATCAATTTGTCGTAATCTTTTTCAATAATTTGATTGATTCCATTTGCTGCTCCAGTTACTAACATTCCAGCTGCGGCTAAAATAAAAACTTCAAACCAATTTACTCTTCCTTGTGCAGCTGTTAAATAGGTAATTACCGAACTAAAAACTACTAAGCTACTTAACCTAACTTTTATTAGTTGCATGTAATCACTTACTTTTTGTTTCCAAAAACCAGTGTTTTCAATTGTTATATGTTGTTCTAAATTACTCAATTTGTTTTTTTATCAATTATTTTCCCTATTTACGGGGACTCTTGTTTTATTAAATACCAAAATGGCAGCAAATATTTGCAATCCTGCAATAATGCTACCTACTGTTAAATGTA
>Ga0247837_1006703_pt1 | contig 15977 bp, 13 predicted proteins | sample LaCtaG_2_FD_187115 | JGI IMG/M metagenome (GOLD analysis project Ga0247837, IMG submission 187115) | Freshwater microbial communities from meromictic Lake La Cruz, Castile-La Mancha, Spain - LaCruzMarch2015_14.5m | ecosystem: Environmental > Aquatic > Freshwater > Lake | place: Spain: Castile-La...
GCGGGAAAGTTGCGCCCGAGTGCCGAGGCTTGGAAATTGATTTGGGCAATGCCGAGCGAGGGATTGAGGCGTGTGTCCCAGGACATCGTGTCCCGCTGGTTAAGAGACGAGCCCAGAACGAGCAAAACTTCCAGGTTCGGATCCGTGAGGCATTTTACTGCCTGTGGGTTGCCGGCGTAGCCGAACATCCCGAGGGAAAGCGGGTGGTCTTCGGGAAGAACGCCCTTGGCCCGGTAGGTCGAAGCCACAGGAATCGAAAAAGCTTCCGCGACCTCACGAAGTTCCGCAGAGGCCTTTGCTTCGACGGTCCCCCATCCTGCGAGAATCGCAATCCGCGTTGAGGGCGTCAGCGCATGCTCTGCAAATTCTGAAAACGCCGTTGCGTCGAGGATGGCGGGGCTGCGGGTCGTGGGCAGCCACGAGTCGTGCCAGTCGGGGATCGGGGCGCTTTGGACATCGACCGGCACCGCCAAATGAACCGGACGCCTCCACTCCGAGAGCATTGTCCGGTAGGCGTCCCGGAGGTATTGCGGCAGAGCGGCCGGGGTGGGAACCATGTGCGAGAAACCGGTGAGGCCGTCGAAAGTGCGCAAATCGTCCGTCCCCAGCGGAGATGCGTCCTGAAAGTAACCCCTCCCGAAGTTGCCGGTTGGGGCCTCCCCGGAGATGACCAGCATCGGCACTCCATCCGCGCTGGCTGCTCCAATAGCGCCCGTGGCATTAAATATCCCCGGACCTCCGATCATCAGCGCAGGGCCGAATTTTCCCGAAGCCCGCGCGTAGCCGTCGGCGGCGTAAGCGGCCCCCGCTTCGTTGGCTGCCAGAATCGGCCTGAGCCTGGACTGCCTCGCCAGGGGCTCGAGGAATGGGTCCACCATGCCGCCCACGAACATGAAAATGTGATCTGCCCCCGCTGCTTGGATGGACTCCAGAATGGTCTCTGCGCCGTTCATTTCTGCCATGCGCCAATACAAGGGCGGCGCCGGGGAAGGTCAACTCCTAATCCGGCTGCCGCCGGATTAGAAAATTTTGCTTCGCAAAATCATGCCAGGAGGAAACCGACGGCGAGGAGGGATTGGAAGGCGAGGGTGACGATCACGTTGGCCGCCTGGGAGGATACGAGTTTCTGAGGATTGGCATAATGGGTTAATGCGCCGCGACAGGCGGTGAGGGTCACAGGGAGGGATAGGAGCGCAAGGGCCGTGGTCAGCGGAAAAATGCCGGAGGCGATGCCTGCGAGCACCCATGCGTGGGCACCGAGGGCGAATGCCACATAGATCCATGCGGCGGCTTTCGGGCCGAAGACCGTGACGATGTGGCGTCGCCCGCCCGCCCGGTCGGCCTCGGCGTCGGGGAATTCGTTGAGGAGGAGAAGGTTCAGAACGAGAAACGCACTTGGCACCGAGGCATAGATTGCGGCTGGCGGGAAGTGGAGCATGTTGACGTAGACGAGCCCGAGCACCGGGAGGGCACCCAGAGCGAGGCCGGTGACGACCTCGCCAAGGAGGATTTTGGAAAAGAACGTGTTGTATCCGATCACCGAAGCCACTCCGAAGACACCCAGCCAGAGGACGGGCGGGCCGGTGAGCCTCCAGAGCACCAGACCTGCGACAATGCCTGCGGTCAGTGAGATCGAGGCCAGTACGAACGCGGACCGCGCCTGCATGCGGCCCGAGGGAAGGAGGCCGCTTCCCCCCGAGAAGGGAGTGCGCGGTGCCGCAAGGTCGATGCCAGAACGGAAGTCGAAGTAGTCGTTAAAGACATTCACAGCAATGTGGAGTGCGACGAGCCCCGCGGTCGCCAACAGCGAAATTCCCCACGAAAAATCCCCGCACCAGTGCGCGACGGCACCGCCGAGAAGGCCGAGGATCAGTGAGAGTACAAGAAACTGCGGGCGGGTCTCCGCAAACCAGATGGTTGGGTTCATCCTAATCCGGCAGGAGCTGGTGCCAAGGGTTGGGGTGAGGGCAAGGAGACTCAGCGAGAAATTGCTGCCAGCGCTGCCGGATTAAAATATTTTGCTGCGCAAAATGGGGAGTCGGATTTTCAAAACGGCTATGCATGATTCTCATTTGCGACGGCTTTGCCTCTGCTTCATGCTCTTCATGTCCTTCATGGTGAATTCGAGTGCGGGGTATAGTTTCATTGCTTGGATTCCTTGAGGCATTGCCTCACCCGGTGATACGGGCGCGGGAGTTGCGCGGGATCAAGAATCTTTCTCCCGGCCGGCACCTGCAAACTGGCGGGGCGAGAATCCGGTCTGTCGCTTGAACCAGCGGGAGAAATAATTCTGGTCGTCGAAACCGGCTCCGATTCCGGCTTCGTTCATGGTCGCGCCGGCAAGGATCATCCGCTTGGCCTTTTCGAGGCGGATGAGATTTCGCTGCTGGCTGAGGGTAAGGCCCGTGATCTGCTTCATCCGGCGGTTGAGATAATCGGGCTGGAGGCCGGTGCGGGCCGCGAGTTCGGAGACACTCGTTCCGGGCTCGGCTGCGAAGGAGATGAATTTTTTGATGAAGGCGGGAACGGCCCTCGGCTCGCGGGGCAGGACCCCCAGAGCGCGCATTTGGATGTCGAGAATTTCGAGGGCTCCGGCGGCGGCGAGCAGGCGGGATTCGGGAGCGGACGGGTTGGTTATGCGGCTCAGTCTTGAGAGGGCCTGACGGATGCGGGCGGTCTCCGACCCGTTGAGCTGGCCGACCAGCGGTCCGTTTTTTTTCGCGCCGCGGAGATCGAGATCAAGGGCGAGGCTGAGCGGGCGGCGTCCGATGGTTTCACGGAACCCATGGTTGGTGGCCGCGGGCAGCAAGGCGATCGTGCCTGGCAGCACTCCGAATTCCCGCGAGCCGATGCGCAGGGTGCCGCGGCCGTTGAGGTAGCAGAGGGTTTGTGAGAACGGGTGGCGGTGGTCCTCCAGCATGTCGGCATCGGGGAGGTGCCGGTTGAGACGCAGCCGCCTGAGGCGCAGGCCCGGGAGGCGGACGTCGAGGGTTTGAAGGAGGAGCGGGCGGTAGTCTTTCAGATTCCTTGATAAGTGGAATTTGGTGCGTTGGAGTCAAGTTTTGCTCCGTCAGCCCGCAGCGAGCACCTTGCGGGCATCCGAGAGCGCAAGGAGGGGGAAGTGCTGCCGGTACATTTCGTATTTGAGATAGAAGACGCTGGGGAATCCGGTGCCGGTTGTTGCGTCCTCGGCCCATGAACCGTCGGGGTCCTGGGTGCGGACGAGGTAGTCCGAGCCGCGGCGGATGGCATCGGCGGCGCTCCGGCCGCAGGCGCACAGCCCCATGAGTGCCCATGCCGTTTGGCTCGGAGTGCTCGGGCCGCGTCCTTTGAGGGAGGGAAAGTCGTAGCTCTCGGGAGTCTCTCCCCAGCCTCCGTCGTCATTCTGACAGCTTTCCAGCCAGTCCCGACCGCGCCGGATCCATTCCTGCTCCATGTTTTCGCCGATTGCCGCCAACCCGCGAAGGGCCTGCCATGTGCCGTAGAGATAATTGACGCCCCAGCGTCCATACCATGAACCATCCGGGCATTGCGTGCGGCGGAGCATGGCAATGGCGCGCAAGACCTCCGGGCTGTTCCGGTCGTGGCCAATGGCACCGAGCAGCTCGAGCACGCGGGCGGTGAGGTCACTGCAGGTCGGATCGAGGATCGCATTGTGGTCGGCGAACGGCACATGTTCGAGCCAGCTCGCGGTCACATCTTTGTCAAAGGCGGCCCACCCTCCGTCCCGACACTGAAACGAGAGCAACCAGCGGAGGGCGCGGTCAAACTGCGGCGTGCGCGGCCTCACGTGACGCAGCGCCATGAGCACCATCATGGTGTCGTCGGTATCGGGGTAGTATTTATTTTCGTGTTCGAAGGCCCAACCGCTGGCTTCCGGATATGGATTCTTCGCGCTCCAGTCGCCCCGGAAGGTGACTTCCTTGTTTTCGAGCCATGAGGCCGCGCGGTCGAGGGCAGGGTGATCGGATGGCAGGCCCGATTCGGCCAGTGCCAGCGTGGTGATGGCGGTGTCCCAGACCGGGGAGAGGCAGGGTTGAATGCGGAAGTCGCCGGGTTCATCGACGAAGAGACCGCGGAAGTCCTTGTTGGCTTTGACGACGAGCGGATGGTCGGCGGCGTAGCCGAGGGCGCGGAGTGCCATCAACGCGTTGAGCATCGAGGGAAATATGGCGGCAAGCCCTTCGCTGCCGTCTCCCATCCGTTCGACCATCCATTGCTCCGCGACTTTGAGTGCCCTCCGGCGCAGGGGATGCACGGGCAGGCGGTCATAAAATTTGAGAAGGTTGTCGCAGCGCAGGAAAAAGTTCCGCCATGCCCAGAAGCGCGGGTCCTTGCGCGGTGAGAGGTCGGTATTTTCCATGCCCGCCGGATACAACTCATGGAGCAATTTGTCGGGGGGGAGTTGGCGGGTGGGCTTGAAGTGGTTGAGGATCGTGAGCGGCGCAATGATCGCGCGTGTCCATGAGGACATCTCGGCAAGGTTGAAAAAGAACCAGCGCGGAAAAAGGAATGTTTCGGGGGGAATGGTGGGCAGGAATTTCCATGGGAATTGTCCGAGCAGGGCAAGGTAGAGCTTGCCGTAGGTGTTCATCTGGGGGATGCCGCCGAGGCGGAGGATGTTTGACCGGGCCTCCCGCATCCAGGGCGCTTCGGGGGAATCTCCCGCCAGCTTGAGCGAGAAGTACGCCTTCACCGAGGCGTTGATCTCGGCGGGACCACCGATGAAAATATTCCACCCCCCGTCGGGAAGCTGGCGGCGGCGGATGTGTTCGCAGCATTTGCGTTCGAGTTCCGCGTCCGGCTCGCCGAGCCAGTGAAGGTACAACACGGTGTCCGAGCAAAGCGTGCTGTCGACCAACAACTCGGCCTCCCAGTGTCCGTCGGAGCGTTGCTGACGCAGAAGGTTTTCCTGTGCGGCGGTGATTGCTGAGCGGAGCGTGCCCGGCGCCGCAGCAGGGGGGGAAGGTTTGGGGGAGTTTCCTGCGATGGGAAAGGGTGCGGACATACCCGAAGGGTCAGGCAGCAGCCACCTTTCCGGCCGGGCGGCCGGTTTTGTGTCCGTTGCCCGCCGAGACGCCGTCGAAGGCCTGAACGGTGGCACCTTCCGGCCGGGGTTTCGGTTTCGGGCCGAAGTTGAAGGCGATGTTCCGCCATGTATCACCCGGTTGGCCGCAGAGGCCCAGCGTGGCCGTCGGTTCGTATCCGCAGTGGACCATGCAATTTTCGCAGCGCTTGTCGCGGGCGACGCCTTCGACGACCCCGTACTTTTCCCAATCGGTATCAGCGAGGAGGGCATTGTAGCTCGCGTGGTGGGCGTCGGTCATGAGGTAGCAGGGGCCCTTCCATCCGCGGATGTTGCGCGTGGGAATCGCCCATGCCGAGCAGGTGAGTTCCCTCTTCCCTGCCAGAAAATCGAGATAGACCGGTGTGCCGAAGAGGGTGTACTTGCGGCCCCACTCCGCGATCTTGACGAACTTTTCCTTCGTGGCGGCACGGGTGAGGAAAAAGTTTTCCGGCTCGAGGTTGAGGCGCTTGCGCATGTCCTCCTTCGCGGCATCGTAGTCGTAGCCCGGCGAGATCGTGTGACCGTCCACTCCCAGCCACGAAAGGTAGTCGAACATGCGCTCGATCTCGTCCATGTCGGTCTCCTTATAAACCGTGGTGTTGGTGGCGACCTGATAGCCGAGGATTTTGGCCATCCGGATTGCGGCGATGCATTCCTTGAAGACGCCTTCGCGTTCGACGATGAGGTCATGGGTCCGCTCGAGGCCGTCGAGGTGGACATTCCAATACATGGCGGAGTGCGGCCGGATCGGTGCTGCCGGTGTGGTGTTGGCCGTTTCGATTTCCGCGGCTTGAGCCGGGGTGAGGAGTTCCTCCGAAATCAGGATCTGGATCAAGGAGGTGGCACGTTCACGGGATTTCCCGCCTGCGAGCCACTCACCGACCAGGTATTCCCGCATTTTTTTGCGCATGAAAACCCCGTTCGTGCAAATATAGACGATGCGCTTCTGCTCGAGGATGCCGGCAACCAGTTCATTGATCTGCGGATAAATGAGTGGTTCCCCCCCGCAGATTGAGACCATCGGCGCGTCGCATTCCTGTGCGGCACCCAGACAATCCTCAAGCGGCATTACGTCTTTGAGCGATGTTGAGTATTCCCGGATCCGTCCGCACCCTGTGCAGGTGAGGTTGCAGGTATGGAGAGGCTCAAGCTGAAGGACCGTTGCGAATTTCTCCACACGGGCCAGCTTTTTGCCTACGATAACCGATGCGATCTTGGCGGTAAGCGGCAGTGGAAACCTCATAGCGAAGGGATAAAGAAGCAGCGTGAGCGCGGGTGTCAAGCGCGGGAGGTTCGGGCTTGCCCGTTCCAGACGCGCAAGACATGGTCTCACCCGTGATTCAAGACATCGAGAAAGTTCTCTTCCATGAGTCCACCATCCTGGCCCGTCTGGATGAAATTGCCTGCGAAGTCACCAAAGATTACAGAGGAAAAGACCTGACCGTCGTGGCCATCCTCAACGGAAGCTGCCTGTTTCTCGGCGATCTCCTTCGCCGGATTCCGATTCCTCTCAAGGTCGATTGCATTTCCGTCGCCAGTTACCACGGTGCCACAAAAAGTTCCGGGGTCGTCACGTTGAAGCAGAAGGAAGTTCCCGATGTGAAAGGCCGCCATGTTCTGCTTGTGGATGATATTTTGGACACCGGGCGGACACTTGCGGCCGTGAGGCAGATGCTTGTTGCCGGGGCGGGTGCTGCCGACGTTTCGTGCTGCGTGCTTTTGCGAAAGGATATTCCCCGCGAGGAACCGGTTGATTCCCGCTACGTGGGGTTTGATATCCCGAACGAGTTTGTTGTCGGCTATGGGCTCGATTATATGGGCCACTATCGGAACCTCCCGTTCATCGGGGTGCTCAGCGAGGAGGCCATCTCCCGCCAGCAGGTCAGCGGGTAAGCCAGAGAGCCAGGGCAAGCACCGGCCCGGAAAAAAGAGTGCTGGCTGCCACGGCCCCCGACGCAATTTGCTGATCGCCTCCCATGCGCGCCGCCATCGTGTAGGAGGCTGCCGCCGTCGGGCAGGCCGAAAAAATGAGAGCGATCTTCATTTCCGAAGGATCCAGCCCGGCGAGGGTGGCACCGACAAAAACCAGCGCAGGCAGCACGCCGACTTTCAGAGTCGCTGCCACCAGCACGGCCCCGGCCCGCCCTGAAATCGGATGCAGGGCAAGAAACCCGCCGATACAGAGAAGGGAAATCGGGACCGCCGCACCGCTCAGCAACAGCAGCGTGCGATCAACAAACGTCGGCATGGGCAGGCTCAAGCCCCCCCACAAAAGCCCGAGGATGCCTGCCATCAGCAGCGGATTCGTTGCAACGGAGAAGGCCAGTTCCCGAATGCTCCCGCGACCACCCTGGAGCACCAACACCGCAAGGATGTTGTAGGTCGCCATCATGGCCGTCATCACGACAACCGCCAGAGGCATAACCGGACTGCCTGCCGGCAGGCTGAACGCCATCACAGGCAGCCCGATGAATGCGGCATTTCCCCGGAACGCCGCCTGCGCCATCGTGCCATGGGATGCCCTCGGGAGCCGGAGGAACCAGGCCGCCGCATAGCCGGCACCGCAGATCAGGAGCGTTCCCCCCAGCAGGACCAGCCACACCGAAACCGCACGCCCCGCCGGAGCCGATGCATGCGATGCATTCACGAAAATCATCGATGGCAAAACAACCCAGAAAGCCAGCTTGTTAAGATCGTTGATGAACTGCCCACCCAGAAACCGGATCCGCGCCAGACCGCAACCCAACAGAATGAGAAGGACCAAAGGGGCCAGCGTTTCGAAAATCTTCACATTGCGGTTGCTTGAAGATCGGGACCCTCGCTGTCAGGATGATTGGGAAACGCTGTAAACAAAACTATGCCGATTTACGAATTTTACTCTCCGGATACCAACAAGATTTATTCCTTCTTCGCGAGGAGTCTTGCCCAGGGTGCAGCAACGCCGCGCTGCCCGGACAAACCGAAGGCCCGGATGGAGCGCCTCATCTCGCGCTTCGCGGTCACCGGCCGGGCCAAAGAAAAGTCTGCCGATGGACCCGATCCTATTGCCGATCCGCGCCTCGAGCGGGCCATGGCCGAGATGGAGAGCGAGATGGCCGGTATGGACGAAAACAACCCGGACCCACGGCAACTCGGCCGCCTCATGCGCAAGATGGCTGACGCGACGGGACAAAAAATGCCGGGGGAAATGGAACAAATGCTCCGCAGATTGGAGAGCGGCGAGGACCCGGAAAAGCTGGAGGAGGAGTTCGGGGATGCGCTCGAGGATCTCGGGGAGGGTTCCTTCGGTGGCGCGGAAGCCGAGGGCGCAGTCAAAGCCCTGCTCAAGGCCAGGAAGAATCGCCCGTCACGCGACCCGAAGCTCTACGAGATGGGGGACTTCTTATCCCTTTCCGATTAATTTTATCGCAAACGAAGCAGGCCTCACGCAAAGGAGGGGAAGGAAGCAAAGGGATGCAGAGGATAAAATTATGGAGCTGATGCCGCTATGCATCCATGGAGACCGTGGCCCGGTCTATGTTCTGCCTCATTTTGCGCAGCAAAATTTTCTAATCCGGCGGCGATGGGAGCTGTTTCTCACCGGGTCCCCTTGCCAACAACCCCTCCCTTGGCACCGGCTCCGCCGGATTAGGGCTGAAGAAGGAACTCCGCCGCCTGGGCGACGTCTTTGTCCCCGCGGCCGGAGAGGTTGACGATCATAATCTCATTGCGCGACATCTGTGGGGCGACCTTGATGGCATGGGCGACCGCATGGGCGCTTTCAAGAGCGGGAATAATTCCCTCGATCTCCGATAACGTGCGAAACGCTGCGAGCGCCTCATCGTCGGTTGCGAAATCGTAGGAGACCCTGCCGATATCCCGCAGGTGGCAGTGTTCGGGGCCCACAGCCGCGTAGTCGAGTCCGGCCGACACCGAATGGGTCAGCTCGATCTGGCCGTCGTCGTCGGCGAGGAGCCACGTCTTTGCCCCCTGGAGCACGCCGAGGCGTCCGCCTTGAAAGCGTGCGGCATGCTGACCCTTCGAGATCCCGCACCCTCCGGCTTCGACGCCGGTCATCCGGACGCCGGGATCCTGAAGAAAGGGATAGAACAGGCCGATGGCGTTGCTTCCCCCGCCCACGCAGGCGACGAGGAGATCGGGCAGGCGTTCTTCGCGCTGGAGAATCTGGCGGCGGGCTTCGTCGCCGATCACGCGGTGGAAGTCTCTTACCATGACGGGATAGGGATGCGCTCCGTAGGCGGTGCCGAGCACGTAGTGGGTATCGCGCACGTTGGTGACCCAATCCCGCATTGCCTCGTTGACGGCTTCTTTGAGGGTGGCCTGACCGGCGGTGACGGGGACAACTTCCGCACCGAGAAAGCGCATGCGGGCGACATTGAGGGACTGGCGTTTCATATCCACGGCTCCCATGTAAATGACGCACTGAAACCCGAAGCGCGCTGCGACCGTGGCGGTGGCCACGCCATGCTGACCGGCTCCGGTCTCGGCAATGAGGCGGTGCTTTCCCATCCTCCGGGCAAGCAGGGCCTGCCCAACCGCGTTGTTGATTTTGTGGGCACCCGTGTGAACCAGATCCTCGCGCTTGAGATAAATTTTTGCTCCGCCGAGGCGGGTTGTCAGACGCTCGGCAAAATAAAGAGGGGTCGGCCTGCCGCAGAAATCCGAGAGAAGGGACGCGAGTTCTTTGCGGAACGCGGGGTCTTTGTGTGCGGCACGGTATTCGCGTTCGAGGGCTTCCAGCGGGACGAAGAGTGTTTCGGGTACGAAGCGTCCTCCGTAGGCGCCGAAATGGCCCGTTGCATCGGGCATGGTGGCAGGAGATGTCATGGCCCGTCACTATGTACTCTCGCCAGCACCGCCGCAACCGCTCGTGCGTGGGGCGATGGCATCGGGGGGAGATCGTCCACAGGGAAAAATTCGGCTCCCTGCGGCCTGCCGGCTCCCGCGACCAGGGACATTTCCACGCGGTAGCGGGTGATCGGATAGATTTCCGTGTGGAGCAACTCACCGTCGATTGCCGCAGCGGGCAGCAGCCAGAGACCCCGCCATTGCGGCCCGGGGGATGGAACGAGAGCAAGCGACTGCCTGCGCATCACAAATGCCCGACGGTCGGAAAGCCGTGTCGGCTCCGGCCTCGGCCGCTTGACAGGAAGGCTGGCGGGATCCCCCGCGGAGCAGAACCCGCGGACCGGACACCTGCCACATTGCGGGGTCCGCGGGGTGCAGATCGTGGAACCCAGATCCATGAGCGCGGAGGTGTGGTCCCTTCCTCCTTTCGCGGTCGGGAGCAGGTCCTCTGCGAGCCGGAGAATTGCCGCTTTGCCCGCAGTCTGATCCACCGGTTTCCGGATATCGCCCAAGCGTGCCAACACCCGGGTGATATTGGCATCGATGACCGGTACCGGGCGGTCGAAGGCGAACGCGAGCACGGCCGAAGCCGTGTATTCCCCGAATCCGGGGAGGGCGAGAAGTTCATCCCGGGAGTCCGGTATTTTCCCGCCCCGGGCAGCAAGCAAGGCTGCGGACCGCAGCAAATTCCTTGCGCGGCTGTAATAGCCGAGACCCTGCCAGAGCCCGAGCACCTCACGCTCCTCTGCGGCCGCCAGAGATTCGAGTGTGGGGAAGCGTGCCATCCAACGTTGGAAGTAGGGCCCCACCGCTGCGACCGTGGTCTGCTGCAACATAAACTCTGATACCATCACCGCGTAGGGCGTCGGCAGATCGCGCCATGGCAGCCGCCGCCCCTCCCTCCGGAACCAGGCGCGAAGATTTTTCCGTAGCAACGCGGGGCGACTAATGATTGAAGACATGGTGACCGTGCCGGAAAAAACACCCAGCGTATACACTGCGCCCCTCACATCCGAACAGGCCGAAGCTCTCCAAAAGCTTCTCCGCCGGGAGGGCTTCGATTTCGAAAGCCGTCCCTACACGATCTGTTTCGCCAAGAAGCCCAAACTCACCGTCGCCATCTACGAAAAAGGCCCGAAGGTTGTCGTGCAGGGGCGCGGTCTCTCCGACTTTGTCACCTTCCTCCTCGAACCCGAGATCCTCGGCGAAGCCCGCTTCGGCTACGACGAGGTCCACAATCCCGAAGGCTACGAACCCCACTTCGGCATCGATGAAAGCGGCAAGGGGGACTTCTTCGGCCCGCTCGTCATCGCCGGCGTCTACACGGATGCCGCCACCGCCCGCGACTTCCGCGATCTCGGCATCACCGACAGCAAGCGCATCACCTCCGACAAACGCATCCGGGAATTCGCAAAAGCCATCCGCAAGTCCGGCACGGCCCAGACCGTGATTGTTGTTCCACCTCCGCGTTACAATGCCCTCATCGAAAAAATGGGCAACGTGAACCGCCTCCTTGCGTGGGGACACGCCCGCGCCATTGAGAACCTCTGTGCCGCCCGGCCCGATTGCCCGCGGGCCCTCTCCGACAAGTTCGCCGACGTCCGGGTGCTCGAACGCGCCCTGATGACCGCGGGCCGCAAGATCCAACTCGACCAACGCACCAAGGCTGAGTCCGATTATGCGGTCGCCGCAGCGTCCATCCTGGCCCGGGAAAAATTCATCGACTGGATGGATGAGGCGGTTGCCGGACGCAGCTTGCCGAGGGGAGCCTCGCAAGCCGTGAAGGACGCCGCCCGCGAAATCGTAAGGAGCGATGGCCCCGACCGACTGGCCGCGTTGGCCAAGATGCACTTCAAAACCGCCGCCGAGGTGCTCGGCGGTTAGCCCTACGTAATCAACCGAGCGCGAAGCGCAACGATAATTGTGTGTCGGGGGGTTCAGTCGCGAACCAGTCCGGAAGCTTTGGGAGTGGGAGTGATAGCAGTTCGGACGGCTCGACCTTGTGCAGTCCTCCTCCGTAAGAACGACCGTTTCGTCGCAAAGTTGCTGCATCAATCCCGTTGAGCAGTTGGAGGAGCTCAATCTCACGCTCGGGATGACCTGCAAGTGCCCTCTCTAGGACCGGTTTCGGGTATAAACACAGGAAACCGTTGGTGGCAGTTGCCTGGCTGCGGTTCAGGAAGAAGCGAAAGGGCGCGTCCCGGTTTAGGGTCGAGCGGCCCATGTAGGATACGAGAAAGCGAGCAGGTGGCCTCTGTTCTTGCGCATACCATGGTTCGCGGCTACGGCAGAGATACCCCTCGGCGACCCCTTGTTCACGGCCATGCTCAATATAGGCCCACGTTGCCGGATGAAGCCGGGCCACCTCAGAGGGCCGCAGCGGGCAGTCGAGCAGGAAACGCGGGTCAGGTACGCGAGGAATGCCGTCCTCGTCACTCTCGATGACATCCTCTGGCAACTGCTTTGGGCTGGTAAGAACCGGGCGCAACGCTTTTGCCGAAAGCTCGCGAGCCATACAGTTATCACGCGTCAGCACAAAAAAGTCGTTCGCTCCGGTAGCGATCCCGCGGCGAACCGTGAACAGATCTGCAATGGTGAGAGGTTGCGTTGACAGAGCGTCAGCAGCGACCGAGGGCGAGACATGCCATCGCGACTGAGCTGCAAGCTCTCGGATAGGCACCCGCTGCTCCTTTCCACCCTCCTCTAAATTCGTGCCGTATCGGAAAAGTGCCGTGTGGTCTGCGGGAGGGGGTGTCTTGCGATAAATTAATACGCAGGATGAAACGAGGGCGTCATCAAACTGCACCTCCTCAGGATCGAATTGGAACAGCTCCAGCAAAGTGACTCGCGTGCGCAGGTATTCACGAAGGGGTGCACCGTAGTTAACGACAAGAAATTCTGAGGGGATCAGCCATGCAGCAACGGCTCCAGGTTCAAGGATCGGATCCGCGAGAAGTGTGAAGTAAACGTAGAGCCCGCTCAGGCCGCTCATTCGCAGCCCGAGTTCCGACGCAATCCGAGATTGGAGGGCTCGCTTGCGGTCGGCCGCTAGGTGGTGATGCCGCACATACGGGGGATTCGCGCAGAGCAGGTTAAAGCGTCCGCGTTGTTCTTCGGCAGATGTGAAGTCCATAAAGTCGGCCTCGTGAATTTCCACGCCGTCGTGTTGCCACAGTTCTCTCGACGCCGCAGCGAAACTCGGGTCGAGCTCCACACCACAGCAGCGGGTCACGCGACCATGCCCCACTGCGGTGCGCAATGCGGAGAAGAAAGCGCCAGTGCCGCACGCCGGTTCGATCATCGAAATCGGGACGTCTGGTGGGAGATAGCTGATGGCACGAGCAGTGATCGCGGTGGCCAACGACAAAGGGGTTGCGAATTGGCCCAGGCGGTTGCGTTCCGTAGATGACCTTGTGGCGTCTATCTCACGCTGGCGCTGCATGCGTGTGAGCTCGGTTCCACATACGACAGGAAGCGGTTCGTCCTCCCGCACCAGCAAGCTATCCGGGGTGGGCGGCGCATTGGGGTTAGCCAGCGCGAGTCCAAGCTCGCCCAGACGATGTTCCCACACCCAGTCGAACCCCTCCGCCGCTTCGTACCCCAAATAGTCTGGGCCGAAGTAACCGCAGAGCAGCAGCAGGTAACGCACCGCGCCTCCATATCGCTCGCGCAGCTGCCTCAGCTTTTGTGCTTCCTCTTTCCGGCGTTTATTCGTGTTCGTGAAGTCTCCAGCCGATTTCGCCTCGATGAGCAGCGGAAGCGAGCCGGGCGTTGCCCACGTGGGTTGGATCACGCAATCGACTGGAATGCTCACCGGTGCACCCACATCCCCGGCGGGAATGTTTAGCCGAAAGGTGAACCAACCGGGAGGTAGATTGGTGAACCCGGAAATCGACCCGGCCTCAGCAAAGCAATACCCCCGGCGTGACAACCACCGGCGGAGGGCGGCGAGCTGTCGCCGCTCTTGTGCATTGCGAATAATCGGGTCGGAGGCGGCCCCGCACACACGATCCGCGACCACAAGTGCCGAACGTTCGATCTGCCCCGAATCGGGGGAATTTCCTGCCTGCAGCCAAGGGAACAAATCTCGGTCCGCCATCTCCGCAAGAAGATCCGCTATTCTGCTCAGCTCTTCCATCAGGCGACCACGAGCTATCCGCGGCGGGAGCCTCGGTGCCATCTCCCCCTTGCCTTCCATTGTCTCGACAAGCGTTTTCGATGCGTGGGCCAATCCGATAAGTCTGTCTCGCGCGAGGGGCGGCGCTGTCGTCATGCGAAGGACCGGAAGAATGCCTGGATTCTGGGTTAGGGTTTCGGCGGAGAGGTTCCGCAAATAATCAGTGGCTGCAAGTGCCGTCTCGACCATCACGGTGGTGCGGGCTCGCTGATTGCGAAATGTTTCAGGCGCGAATTTTACGAACCAATCGTTGTAGAAGTCGATCGACCGTTCGACATCGTCCTTCCAAAGATGTGGCTTGTCCGCGTTGATCAATGGCATGGGGCGGAGTATTCCTTGGCACGACGGATTTCGCGAGGCGAAAAGGGAATTGTAGGCTTGCGGAAAGGAAGCGCGTCTGGGCTTGACCTCAACCCAGTGAGTCAGCCAAGCAGTTTATTTTAAGCGAGCAAGCGCTGCATGAAGTTGCGGATGACGCTGTGCCAACCTTTGTTCAACCCGGAGGTCAGTTGACGATTTGGACCGGGGTCCCCAAGGGGGCGTGCTGGAAGAAAGCGGAGGCCATGCGCTCCGGCAGGCGGATACACCCGCGCGAGTCCGGCACACCCGGCAGGAAGCCCTGGTGCATTCCAACTCCCCCGTTGGTCAGTCGCATCCAATAAGGCATCTTGGCACCCACAAAGTGCGCCCCGGCCGGCATCGGGTCGGTTTTGACCGCAACGCCTTTCACGAGCACGGTGTCCGAGGCATCCACATAATCGCCATAGAGGTTCGACCGGTGGTCGGTTTTTTTCTCGATGATCTTGTAGTTGCCGGAGGGGGTTTCGTGTCCGTCGCGCCCGCTGGAGATTGCAGAGACGCCGACGAGTTTATCCCCCTTGTAAAACGAAGCGGTTTGGCGCGGGACGTTGATGACGATCGATGGCGCGCCGGGGACTCCGTCGCCGTCCCAATAGGACTTGCTTTCTGCGATATTCGCTTCGCGCTCCTTGGTGATGATCGAGCCGTCGGTTCCCAGATAGCGGGTCGCCGAGCTGGTGAGGCGCGAGTCGTGGCCCGCGCAGGCCGCGAGGGCCAATGCCGCAAGGGCGCATGCTGCGGATTGAATCTGTGTGAGGCGACGCATGGGCAGTAACAAAGACGCGGACAGGCGGCGCGTCAAGTGCGCAGCCCGGTTTGCCCCCGAATTGGTCGCATCGGAACTGAGGCTCCGTCAGGCCGGCATTGCGCGGGAGCCGCCTGCTCTGATATGGGAGGTGGTATGCCGACCTACGAATACGAATGCCAGAAGTGCAAGAAAGGTTTCGAGTTGTTCCAATCCATGAAGGACGACCCGCTCAAGACCTGCCCCAAAAGCCATTGCCGGATGAAAACCTGGGGCAAGGGCAAGGTCAAACGCCAGCTCGGCACAGGCGCCGGCCTCATTTTTAAAGGCAGCGGGTTCTACATCACCGATTATCGCAGCGAGGGATACAAGGCCGCCGCTAAAAGCGATTCCGCCGCCAAAAGTGATTCCAACGGCGGAGAAAGCGCCAAGCCCGACGCCACGAAAAAGCCCGCGGAGGCAGCAAAGACGCCTGCAAAAACTGAGAAACCCGCCAAGCCAAAGTCATGACACCCTGTGCTGCCTGCGGATTCGAGAACGACGAAACCAGAAACTTTTGCCAGAATTGCGGTGCCCGGATCGAGCGGTCGGCGGACACGCCAGCGGCTCAAGTCACGTCCTTTCCGGCTCCAGCCCGCAGGTCCTCCGGTTCGGCGCCCAAAAAGCGCTCCGGGCCGCTCGCGGCCAGCCTGGTTTTTTTAAGGGAACTTGTCTGGACGGCGGTCCTTGCGTCGATCCTTGCGTGCTTCATCCAGGCACTGCGGCCTCCCGGCTCCATT
>Ga0247837_1006706_pt1 | contig 15963 bp, 16 predicted proteins | sample LaCtaG_2_FD_187115 | JGI IMG/M metagenome (GOLD analysis project Ga0247837, IMG submission 187115) | Freshwater microbial communities from meromictic Lake La Cruz, Castile-La Mancha, Spain - LaCruzMarch2015_14.5m | ecosystem: Environmental > Aquatic > Freshwater > Lake | place: Spain: Castile-La...
CCGTCTAAGCAACACCCCTAAGCCAGTTTTCATGTTTCCTACAGTCGACTGGACTTTCCGGGGCAGTTTCAAGCAGCCTAATCCTCACTGTGACGTATTTTACTCCATGGATGCAGTGGACAGCACCGCTCACAGACTACTTCGGTGGACTTTGGACCGACTCGCCGTCCAGAGACAAGACTTCTTCGTGCCTCAGTACCAAAACATCATTGACCCCAACCTCACCGCCCTGCTAGACACACCCACCAACCTGCACCGCTGGACTGCCACCGACTTCCTCATTGAGGAAGTACAGCTACCCAAGAAGACCACTGTGCTGACCTTGCAGGGCTGTGTGCGGAAAGCAATAGGCAGGGGCTTGCCTTGGCACTCTGTGGAACTCATCCTGTCCTTTGCTGGAGATGTCCTTGCACTGGGAAGGGCGCACTTGGGCTCTCCACTGCCCAGTCTGCCATTGCAAGAAAGCCGGGAGTTGGGTGTGGCCATAGAAAGCATACTGACTGCGGCTCTGCCTCTGGTGGCCAAGTTGAGAAAGCCAGCCCTACTGTTGCCAGGGAAACTGCAAGCAGTCGTGAAGGCTCAGCGAATCTACTTGAACCCAGGAGAGGAATACACAGGGGTGTGGCACTACGATGGACTCAGTGAGGAAATTGTAGCAGTGGTGCTCTACTACTATCGCTACAGTGTGGAGTTGGAGGGCGGAGATTTGGAGTTTATCAGTCGCCAGCCCAGAGACAGCGAGTTTTGGATAGGCGGAGACTGTTCTCCTGACGCAATGTCCCGCAAAGAAGTGACTTCTCTGCTAGAGGAACTCCCTCGCTGTCGAGTTCCAATGAAGCAAGGCACTTTGGTGGTGTTCTCCAACTACCAACTGGTGCACAGAGTGCTGCGCATGGTCAATCACTCCGCCACAGTAGCCAGCAGAGACTTCCTAGTGCTCTTCTTAGTGGACCAGCGCAGTCCTCTCCTCTCCACTCTGGCCCTTCCCCAGCTCGTGGACAAACAGGCCTCGGAGTCCCTTCGCAAGTACCTTTTCCTTAACCAGCTCAAGCCAGCAGGGAAGTTCGGACTGTCCTCGGACCTGGCCTACAGCACGGGAAATGGCAGCTGTGCGTTGCTGGGCTGGATGGAAAACAATGACAAAGATGCGGAGTTGTGGGACGATTGTGGCTTAGACCGTAGTGGTGTGAAGTCTTTGGAAATCATGAGTCGGCCGCCTCCACTGCATCGAGGGCTATCCTGGGTGTTAGACCCGGAGTTGTGGGAAGAGAAATTAAAGGAAGTCTAGAAGGTAGGCAGATTTAACCTCCCATTATAAACAATGCTGCGCAGCTCGAGACCACTCTCTGCAGCTGTGATGGGCTACGGCACAGTGCCTTCTTCCCCACAAGACGTGAAGAAAGAGACTTTCTGGAGCATGCTGACACTGGTCTTCTGCCCCCTCTTCACCATCGCCTCCTTCATCTTCTGGGTGACAATTGTAGACCTCGCGCTATACATCCCTCTGGTGGCAGTGGATTTCGACTCCCACCAATTCCTGGCGCCTACTTCCCAAGGCCTGGACTGGTTCGGAGCCAAGGACGGCTTCGCGATGCAGCAGCAGTGGCAATTGTGGCGCTGGGTCACTCCTCTCTTCCTGCATGCCAGTCTAGTCCACCTGCTCTACAACATACTGATGCAAATGATTATTGGGTTTCGGCTCGAGCCTGCGATCGGCTGGGCTGTAACTGCACTGATTTACATCCTCTCAGGAATTGGGGGAGTGCTGTTCAGTGCTTTGGTGTCTCCGAATTCTCTGAGTGTCGGCGCTTCAACTGCAATCTTTGGCATAACTTCGGCTTTAGTGGCTCTGATCATCTTCGCTTGGGACGACTTGCCAGGCGGCATGGGCAAGGTGATGACTCTTGTGTGGGTAGTGATGCTGTTAGTGCTCAACCTTGTAGCAGGTGTGGGTGCGGAGCACGTAGACGTGTGGGGACACCTGGGAGGCCTGGTGGTAGGCTTCCTACTTGGAGGTCTGCTCTTCACTCAGGTGAAGTGGCTGCAGTGGGCGTTTGGCGGCGCGCTGGTGCTGTACTTCGTGGGCGGCTTCGTGCTGTTCTACACGGTCATAGATACATCTGAACTAGAGTTCTAGTCCGCGCCATATTATGCTCGAAGCGCGCCTGGCCACTGCTGTGCTGTTGAAGAAACTGGTGGAGGCTCTGAGGGAGCTAGTGACCAACATCAACCTTGAGTGTACCCCCGAGGGGATTGAGCTGCAAGCAATGGACACTTCGCATGTAGCCCTGGTCACCTTTGTTCTCCGCGCCTCCAGTTTCGACGAGTATCGTTGCGACGGCGCGCTGACACTGGGCCTATCCCTAGAGAAACTAGCCAAAGTGCTTCGAGGCGCTGAAAACGACGACGCAGTAGTGCTCCGCGCAGAGGACAACTCCTCCCGCCTAAGTCTCGTGTTCGAGGGCAGGAACGAAGACAAAATCAGCGAGTTCAAGCTGAACCTACTCACTTTGGACTCCGAGCACCTGGGCATCCCTGAGTCCGAGTACTCCGCTGTCATTACGATGCCCAGTGCGCAGTTCAATAAGATTTGCCGGGAGTTGGGTTCCCTCTCAGATTCACTCACCATCGACGTCAACAAACAGCGGGTGCAGTTTTCCGTGGAAGGGGACGACGGCGACGGCATTGTGACTCTACGCCACCGCGAAATAGGCGAGAACAAAACAGTGCTGCAGGTAATTGAGCCCCTTCGCATGAGCTACGCTATGCGCTACCTGCTTCTCTTCAACAAGTCTTCCTCTCTGGCTGATGAGGTCATGATTTCGCTCGCTCCGTCGCTGCCGCTGGTCGTGCACTATCAGTTCGAGTTGGGGGAGATGAAGTACTACTTAGCGCCTAAAGTCAACGAAAATTAAATGGCGGTAGGGAACTCTGAGACAATTTAGGCGGGTATGTGAGCTGTTCATTACAAACTTTGCAGGCGAGTGAGCATTTCTTGCGTAGAAAGGCCTGCCTCCAAGCCTAGCTGTCGACCTGCCTCCGCAGTGAATTGCTTCAGCAGATCCACCTCCCGCACAAGGTCTTGTGAGCCCAGCACAGTGGTGAGTCGCTGCACCAGCATTTGAGACTGGCTGGTGCACTTGCGCAGCGAAAGGTATTCTTCAATGAGGCGCTCCACCCAGCGCCAGACTTGTTGGAGCGAGGGACGACGATTGAAACTGCCAGGAGGAGAGAACTGCTCCACTACACTGCAAATCCTCTCCACCAGCTCATCAGAGGCAGCAGCGCTTTTCCCATGCTTGAGCAGTCCTTTCACCTCAGTCACCACCTCGCCTATCTGAACTCCCAGCAGCGTGGTCACCTCCTGCAGCACTCTTTTCTGTGTGGCTGGACTCACTTTTACTTCTCCTCGAGGCGAAGGCACTTTCTTGGACTTGCCCTGACTCTTGGAGCGTGGACTTCGCTTGGCAGGGGAGAACTTGGCAGTATCTTCCAACTGGCCTCTATTCTCCAGCTCTCGCAGCAGCTGTGTGCGTTCCGCCTTCCACTGCTCCATCATTTCCTCCATCGTCTCTCGCAGAGAGTCGTAATCTCTGGCTTTGTCTTGCCTACTTTCCGCTTCTTCCATCAACGCTCCGTTCATGCTTTCCAGAGAGACCAACTGTGCTCTCAGTGACTCGGAGGCTTGGTGGTAGGCTTCCAGCTGCTCGTCTTTTGCCTTCATATCTCTGGTCAGACGTCTCAGAGCCTGTTGAAGTTCTTGGTTGAGTCTCCTGGTTTCTCGAACTTCCAGCTGCAGTGAGTCTGCTTGTCTCTGGAAAGCACTGAGTTGCTCCACTTGAAAGCGGAGCTGGGAAATGGTGTCCTCCTTGCTCCGACGGTCAGACAGGTCTAGACTGGATAGCGGGAGAGACTCAGCAGTATCGCTGCCAAAGGCCACATAGGCGGAAACGTAGTCATGCTGTGCAGTGGTAATGAGGTCCTGCGTGGTACAAGGGTTATCACTGCTGTCCATTTAACAACTACGCAGTGCGAGCGAAGGTCATGAGTTTGTCAAAGTAGCGCTCGTACTCGTCCTGTGAGACGTACAGGTTGAAGTCTAGGTAGCGCAGGAAGTGGTACTCCAGCCTGTTGAGTTCTTGGTTGCTGATGCCACCAACCTTGCTGTAGTAGGAGTTCTTGTAGTACTTGTCCTCGAAGAACTTCGCTGCCACTACCACCCCTGTGAGGATGAGTCGGTGGATGGAACTCGAGTTCACCTCCAGCCAGGCCGTACGCTCGTGAATCCTGTCCAGGTAAATGAGGGCAAGGACGTAGCACTCATCAGAGCAGTACATGAACTTCAGCATCCTCTCCAAGTAGTCCGGCACTGAGATGGCGGGAGGCGCACTCGAGTGGAAGGAAGAACTGCGACCCACCACTCGCTCCGCCTGGTCAGCCACCGCCAAGTAGTACTCTAGCATGGAGGTGACTGCCTCAACCACTGTCATTATATCGTAATATGACTGATCGCACGGCAGTCCTGCTGCAGCGCGCCCAGCCCCACCGACAAGCTCTGTCTCTCAAGTACAAAGACCGCTTCGTCCAGCCTGCGGAAGTCTCTTCCTCTCAGCAAGCTTTCCTGTCAGAAGGCGTTGCGCTGCACTGCGCCCTGGCCAACTGCGCCCAGAAGCTGCAAGTCCTGCGTCTGTCCATGAAGAGCAGTTCCCTCTTCGACGCCCAGCACGAGCGCATCCAGTCCTTAGCCGACTCTGTCGACAGTGGACTCAAAGTCACCCAAAGCAGGCTGGAGGACCTGCAGCGCATAGAGACCAGCGGAGTTCATGAACAGACAGTCAAGGAAATCCTGCAGGGACGACTATTCGCTCTGACCAAAGACTTCAAAGCTGCGCTGCAGGTGAGAACCAAGGCACTGAGGACTGCTGATGAGAAGAAACGGGAGTTGTCGTCTGTGCGGTCCTACGCTTCGACCACCCGCTCTGAACCCAGTTTCCTGGAGGAGCCGTGAGCTCTATCTAGGCCGCAAGCCCAGGAAGAGATGAGTTTTGTGCAGAGCAGAGCGGAAGGGGTGGAGCATGTGGAGCGGCAGCTGGCCGAGCTCTCCACCGTCTTCGAACGGCTCTCTATGATGGTTCATGAGCACGAACTGATGCTGGAGCGCATCGACGCAAACACCGACGCCGCCCTGTTTCACCTGGAGCAAAGCAAAGTGGAAGTCGGGAAGTACCACGAAAGCGTGTCCAGCAGTCGCAACCTGGCAATCAAGGTCTTCCTCATCTTCGTGGTCTTCTTCGCTTTCTACGTAGTGTTCCTCGTCTAACGTTGTATTCAAATCATGGCTATGTATAAGGAAAGGCCGACTCGCGGGGGTGTGCTGGAGGACGGTCCGACCTCTAGCGCTGCTCTCAAGGCTCGGTTGCGTCAACTGCTGCAGGCCAATTCCGACTCCTCCCGCGAAGCAGAACTGCTAGAAATGCAGGAAGAGGAGCGCTACATCTACGCTTTGCGCCAACAGCGTGAAAAGATAGAGTCTCTCCGCCGCGAAATGACGAAGAAAGATGCAACTTTGGCACAACTCTCCGAAGAACTTCAAAGCAAAAATAAAGACCGAACGGAAACACTGCGGCTTTCTGCAGCCCTGCAGCAAGTTCAAGTCCAGATGGCTGACAAAGACACAGAACTGAGGGAATTGCGGACTACTCTCAAACGACAAGTGCAGGAGTATGAAATTACCATTGCGGAGTTACGACAAACGCTGATGAAAGAGCGAAATGACCGCAAAAATGAAGCCAAGCAATGCGACTACAAAGTTGAAGAGCTGCATGTAGCGGCTCAGGAGCAGCGCATGTTGGCTGAGAAATCTGCGAAATACTTGCAAACTGCGGAGCAAGAACTTTCGCGCGCTCAAAGTACCGAGCAAGAGCGAGGGCGGAAACACGTCGAGGAGCTGAAGTCCTGCAAACTGCTAGAAAAGACGCTGAAGGATCAAGTGGCAGAGCTAGCAGAGGAGAAGTACCGAATAGAGGGACAACTCAAAGACCTGCTAGAGCATGCAGAGGGCCAGGAAGCCAGACTCGACCAATTCACAGACCTGGAAGTTCTGTATCACAGCGAGCAGCAAAGGACCGAGGAGCTGGAAGCAGAGGTGCAGCGTCTAGTTCTGCTGCAAGAGTCGGGACAGGACGGCAAGTCCAGGGCGGAGCAGGATTGCAGTGCTATGAAGGAAGAGCTCCAGCGAGCTGCGGAGCTGATCCAGCGGCAAGAACGCACTATCAGTGAAATGCGCGTGCGCAGACAAGAAGACCAGACTTCCTTGTCTCTCCTGAAAGATGACCTCAAGTCCCACAGTGCGGAAACTGGCCAAGCCACTGGACGCTGGCGAGCTGCACAAGAGGAACTGCAGCATGTGAAGGACGCACTCACCGACTTCGAACAGACCAACCAGTCTCTCCGCAGGGAAAACGCTGAGTTGCTGAAGCAGCTGCAGACACTGGTAGAGAGGGAAGAGCAGGAACGGCTGGAGCGCAAGCAGTGGGCGAAGGTAAAGATGGACCTGCTGAGTCAGCGTGAGGACGAGGTTTCGAAGCTGTCTGAGGCGCTGGAAACCCTGCCGGGGGACAGCAGGCCTACCCGTGCCTCTCCATACCGGAGAACTATGGGTGCGCGCTAGGCAGTTAATAATGGAAAACTACGAGGTTTTGGAAACGCTGGGAGAAGGGTGAGGGATATTCAGCACCTACGGAGTCGTCCTCAAGGTGATACGCAGGGACACCGGCGAGTTCTTCGCTATAAAGAAGTTCAAGGAGAGTGACGACGATGAGCAAGTAAAGAAAACAGCCTACCGCGAAGTGCGACTGCTGCGGCAACTGCGCCACCACAACATCGTTTCCCTCGTCGAGGTCTTCCGCAGCAAGAAAAAGCTGCACCTGGTCTTTGAGTTTGTCGACCACACACTGCTGAAAACTCTACAGGACAGTTTGGAAGGGCTGCAGCCGCTGGAAGTGAAGAAAATAATGTACCAACTGGTCACTGCGGTGGAGTTTTGTCACAGTCAGAAGGTGGTGCACAGAGACATCAAGCCGGAGAACTTGCTGCTCAGCACACATGGAGTGCTCAAACTGTGCGACTTCGGCTTTGCGAGAGAGCTGAATGCGAAGAACGGCAGATACACGGAGTATGTGTCGACACGCTGGTATCGAGCACCGGAACTGCTGGTGGGGGATGCGAACTACGGGAAAGCGGTGGACATCTGGGCCATTGGCTGTTTGCATGCGGAGTTACTCACAGGAATTCCCCTATTTCCAGGCGAAAGCGACATTGACACGCTTTACCACATCATGAAGACCTGCGGAAACCAACTCACTCCCAACCATGTGGAGACCTTCAAGTCCAACCCCAACTACGAAGGCTGTGATGTACCTTGTAACCAGAGCTGCCGCAAGTGCCGCAGGCCGTAGGACTGGACGACAGACTGGGAGCGCTGGAGCCAGTCACTCTGGACTTTCTGAAGGGGTGTCTTGCCTGCGACCCTTCCGAGCGTCTGAGTGCACAAGACCTACTGTGCCACTCCTACTTCGACCCGCAGTTCAAAACCGAGTTCGAGCAGGAACTGGCCGACCTGCTGGCTCTGGAGGCGCAGGAGCGCCAGACCTTCATCCAGCCCAAAGGTCTGAGCGAAAACACCACTCCTGAGCCCCACTTCCTCAGTGACAAGAAAAACACCACTCCTCGCAAGGAGTACTTCCGCAGCATTGGCACCGTGCTCATGAACCCTGAGAAGCTGATTCCTGACAAGTATGCGACACACAGCATCCGCACCAGCCACGAAGACAGCAGCCTCTCGACCTTCCCCACTCCTCCCGCCAACTTCCTGCCCGAACTGAAGAGTAGACATGAGGAGGAGCACCACTATGGCTACCACAGCATCTCGCCTAGCACCTTCCGCAAGAAGCGGTCTGAGTTCCGCATTCCCAAGCCTGGGGAACAGCGTGTGAAGATCATTGACATGCAGAACAGCGTGATGATGCGCAAACTCGACACAGTGTTCGAGTCGTCCTCAGAAGGCATGCAGCGGGCAGGAAAGATCGCATACAAGAGTAGAAGCATCAGCAAGGCAGCATTGCCTGCACAGCCCCGCACACCCAGTGAAGCCACGCAAGCGCCCGCTATCTCCATCCCCATGCCGCCCTCCAGCTACGTGGAGCGCAAGCAAGAGGTGCAGCCCCGCAGACCCCGGCTGGCCTACGCAGGCTTCGTCAACCCAGGCCGAGGCAGACTCATCCCCACGACTACCACCTATGGCATGATGCGCTATGCCAAGTACTGATGTGTACGTTAACAGCACTTTCTCTCTTGCTGGGTTGTACTGCGGGGCACCACTTCCAACCTTTTCCCCACAGTCCGTGGAGTCAACACAGGTTGGCTTGCAAACACTCTCCGCGCGAGTTCGTCAAAGGCGTCGCCCACACCTTTGCCAGTCTTTGCACTGGTGGAGAAGTGCACAGCGCCTACTTCCTTGGCATACGCCACTGCTCTCGCTTTGTCCACCTGTCTTTCCCGGTCCAAATCCGCCTTGTTGCCTGCGATCACGATGGCGATGTCAGCGCTGGCCATAGCTCGCAGTTCCTTCACCCAAGCCACTACTCGGTCGAAGGAGTTGGAGTCTGTCACGTCGTAGACCACTAGCGCTCCTGCTGCATTGCGGTAGTAGAGTCTGGCCAGTGCTCTGTACTTCTCCTGGCCTGCTGTGTCCCATATATGGAAAGCAGCGGTCCTGCCTTCCACTGTAATACTCTTAGTCAAGAAGTTGGCGTTGATTGTGCTTTCTTGCGCATCTTCAAAGCAGTCCTTCACGAATTTCAGCACAAGTGACGTCTTGCCCACACGGCCATCACCAAGAGTCACCAGCTTAAACTCCATATAAATACTCCTGTCTCCGAGTAGCTACCCAGCGCATGCACAGACCGTATACCTGTTATGCCTCCATCCTTCTTATGGAGCACTGCTTAGACTTTCATGATCACTAGTTGACTACTGAGACTGATAGTGCGTCTGCGGGTCGAACCGCTGTTCCTCCATCTGCAGCAGAGCTGAAACTCCAGGCGAAGGGAAGCCAAAGAACAGCAGTCCAGGGCTGACAGGCACTTGCTCAAACCACTGCAACTGCGTGTAGGGGAAGTCTTCACACTCCTTGGCCAGGGTAGGTTCGTAGGAAAGCGCAGGGGGAGTGGGCAGCGCCTTCACCGGACGAGCAGGAATGTCGTCCAGCCAGTTCGCTTTGGAGCAACTGGAAGTGAACTGGTCCACAGGTGTAACTCCAGCACTCAAGATGTCATCTATGTAGTAGTTGTAGTTGATCAATGGCACGTCTTCCTCGGACACTGGCCGCTTCAACTCTTTCCACTTTGCATTAATTTCCTGCAGAGAGAACTTCAGCGTTTCCCGAGGATTCAGCTGTGTCCACATAGCCAGGCTACTCATGAAGTCGGTATTGTGCTTTTCCAAATAAGCCTGCACAGCCGTGACCTCCCCTGCCAACGCAGACTTGACATAGAAGGCAGACACCAACAGAGTCGAGTGGAGAGCCAGTTCCGAAGTCTGTTGTGCACGCGTGAGGTGCACAGCCCATGCCACCAGCTCCAACTCGGTCATCATGAGTTTCCTCGAGACCTCCATCACCTGCTGCAACACAGGGTCTTGCTGGGAGAGTTGCTGCAGTGCGGGCAGGCTTGCCAGACGACGCAGGAGCTGGTGTGTGAGGGCACTGGTCTTTTCGTAGGCGTGCAGTGCTTCTTGGTACTTTTGCACTTGCTTGGACACTTCGGAGTGGTGGACATCGTTGGTGGGTGGCCGGTCACTGTCTGATTCCGCGAACCTAGCGGCTTGTTTCCGACTCCTCTCAGCAGTCGTGCCAGGAGGACGTCCCCGCTTCCGTCCGGTCCGCCGCAGAGTTGTCCCATTGCTGTCCGTCATTGTTTCTGGTGACTGTCGCCTCAGTCCATATCAGACTTCCTACCAAGGACAATCACAAAGCGCTGCCTGTCAGACAGTCAACCCGTATCCAGCCACCGCCGACAGACTGATAATAAATGATGCTGCTCCAGCCCGATGATGGTCTAGAGTGCTTGGCAGACTGCACAGTGCACAGTGTCGTTTATTTGGCCAGTGCGCAGTGGTGGAGTGCACGAGTAGCGCCACTGGACAACTCCGCACTGTGGGGAAACGGCGCACTGAGAGGTGATTTGAGAGGGGGAACAGACTACGTGATGCTTTCCACGGAAGTCTGGAAGCAGTTGTTGCGAATCTACGGCGGAGGGCCAGGACTGCCTGTGCCAGTGCTCGAGGGAAGGCCGGACCTGGCTTTACTTCCCTTCCTGGTCGATATCACCCTCAGCGACCCTGCAGAGCGCAGATCCTTCCTGTTATCATCACAGCACAGTCTGGCGCAAGCCAAAATCTACATCTGTTCCCTGCTTGATGAGGACCCTGACTTGTGCTCACTCAGTCCGATGGACTCCGTAGAGCCTGAAACTCCACTCATTGCCCTATACCCCTACCAACTGCGACTAAGTCGGTCCGAACTGGACGACACACTTTCGACTCCCAGGACCAGGTCAACAGGTAAAAGTCACGCAGGAGCCTCGTCGCCGGTGCTGAGAGGCTGGGCGGAGGACGAAAAGCTGCCTGAAGTGGGGCGGCCGCGGCCTGTGCGGAGTGACAAGGCAGTGGTGCAGGAGAGAGTGCTCACAGCACTGCTTTTGCCGCGCTTGTCGTTGCGCTTGAAGCCGCTGGAAGCGATAGTGCGGGATCTGGCTTTGCTGGATAAAGACCCGTGCGTAGAGTATGAGGAAAATAAGTGACAGTCCTAACACCCTAGGCGCTTACACTCCATTCTACACTATACCCAATTCTAGCATTCGGTCGCTTCTCTGAATTCCTAGAACTCTCCCATAGAACTGTCTGGGTCTAGTGCTCGGTGGAAATACTGTCCTTTGCATTCTTTCCACTTCGTGCACAAAGTCCCAAATACATTACTAAATCAGGAGGATTGTTAACTTCCAGATTACTTTTCCCCAAACCGTAGTGAACTCTTCTAGGACTTTACCCAGTTCAGTGGCCATTTGCACCTAGAATACATCGTTTAAGCGGAAAACCGATTTGCTGGGAAGAAGCAGGGAAATTAAAGTGCTAATTCAAGAATATTGTGCAGACAAAACTGATGCTAATAACTTATTTGGAGATAATATTACGACATCTAACCTGTTTTCTGTTTATTATTAGTATACTCCCGTACAATCTGATTTATCGCCACCCGAGAAAGCAGCAACAATGCTTGGTGCTGCAAACATTGCAGCAATTCCAGCAGCAACTCCAGGGAATATTCTATATATTACTGAATTTGAAAAGGCTGACTATTTGCAGGTGAATTGACAGATGGGGCGGTTCAAAAGGTCAATAATAGATATGAGTGCTTCGTTTGCGTCGTAGTGAGTGGAAATCTGCAAAGATGGCCACAGTTGAATAGGCTTTTGAGACTCCATAAGAGCTCTAAAATAACTTCCATAGAGGGACTGAAACCTTGGTTTCTCTTCCATTAGAGTTCCCATTACTTCCAAAAGGCCTGCTTCAAACAGTTCTCCTTGGTGTTTCTTGAAGCACTTCAATTCCTCAACAGCTTTCTGCGCTTCAGTCCTGATGTTTTCAATGACTCTTTCCACCTCTGCGAGGTACTTTTTAATAACTTCGTCCACTTCTGCGAGCTTCTCCCCTGCCTGTTTCGCCACTTGTATGAAGGCCTTTTCTCGGTTAAACTTGCTTAGAGATGCAATTGGCAACATTGGGTGAGCTTGCAAAGGCAGCTGCTTTACATGCTTGGGAGTGCAGGTTCCGCAGAGGGAGGTGACTGGGTGAGTGCATGCACAGAACAACTCGGCCTCCTCTACCCCGCACATCTCACAAATCCGGATGTCCATTATTGTCCACAACATTCTAGAGCTGAGGGCGGCAATTCATACTTCTTTGAGGCAGATTTAATGCCTTATCAACGAATTGTGCTATAGAAGGGCTAGGTATTCTGTATACAAACCAGGCTTTTCGAGACTATTGTGGATATAATGGTAAACCCAGTCCCCGGAATCCTCATCACTTGGTAAGCTCCATATAGTGACGAAGCCATCAAGCAGCTCCTGAAGTCTCTCAACGACACTCACAAATTCATCATCAAAGACCTAGGCGAGACCAAACTCTTCGTCCGCGCAGACGCTCAAAGCCTCATCAACGTACCGCGCACCTAGGAAGAAGTCAAGAAGTTCCAAGACCAAAACACCTACGTGAAGCCTAAGGATGCTTAAACACTGTGGGGTAGCAAAGGCAGTTGCCTCCGCTCCTCTGTAAGAACTTAGGCATGGAAGTCTTAGTCGGACATCACTATCTCCCTCCTCGACCCCACTCCATCGCCCTTTCCCCGCCCTCCATCCCTCTCTACCCTGAACTAGACGCCCTGTCCTCTCTGCCTTTCGCCACTCATCCTCACTTCCTCTTCCTCACCCAGTCCCTTCACCACCACTACTACCGCCCCACCAGCTCTCCCGGCAAGTCACCCCAGTGGAAGGAAGTGCTGTACTGCAGTCTACTCAAACTACTCACAGAACTCACTTTCCTTCAGGATACTGAGGAAATGAGAGTGGGCTTGGAGCGGATTTACGTCTGGTTCACACGGAAAACCCATCTAAGCATCGATACTCCCCACAGACTATCCACTCCAGCCACAGAACCTGAAAGTCTATTCAATCCTGCACCAAATAGGCCTGTTTTGAGTGGAATCGACGCATTTCCCACCCTGGATGCCCGCATTAAGTCTCCCTGCAAGACTCCACCCCCTCTGGCAGACCGCGTCAAGGCCTACATCCAGCGCACCAATCCCCCTCTATCCCATACTCAAAAGCGTAGTTTAGGGCAAAAGACCGCTTCCTGGCTGCAAAGAAACTCCCAAACCCGTAAAAGCGACCTAGTGGGGCAGAAGTACGTGAGACAGTGGAGCATTCACAAGTCCAAAAGAGAGGAAAGAGCAGTCTCAAAGAGCGAATTCCGCTCAAATCGACGCAAAACCACTCCTTTTAGCCTTGATTTACCCCGCAAGTCCCCCCAGGAAGGCACTATTCCCTACGTGGACCTAAGGCCTGGGAAGGACTCTCTAGACGAGAGCAGTATTGGTGCGGATTCGCCCTTGTTTTGTGGTAAAATCCAGCGACTGAGACGGAAATACCGCCTTTTTTCCCCTGATTCCCCCACTAATTCCCCCCTTTCCCGCACTCCCCCGCCTATCCCAGCCTCCCCGGGCCCTGACTCAGTGATAGACATTAGAAGGAAACTGGCAGCTAGGCAAGTGGCCTGTTCCTATAGGGGTTTAAGTCTGGGTTTGAGTCCTCCGGAGCCGTTGGAAGGCTTTAGTCCTGCTTTTTTGCCTGAGGGAGGGGAATATTTGACGGTGAATCCGTTTTCGCAGTTGGGGAAGGAGAAGAAGAAGAGGGTTAGAGGGAAGTAGTGTAATTGTCGGGAGAATTGGACTCCGTGATGGGAAATTTGCAGGCTGAATTGAGAGATTTGAGCATTGTTTCGGAGGAAATTAGGGCGAAATCGCCTAATGAGAGAAGAAATAAGATATATGAGAGTGTCTTCCCCAGCAGACCGGTCCTTCAGTCCTCTGCTTTCCCCGAAGTGTGGTCTGCCTCCGCTTTCCCCAGGCAAGTCTCGCCGCACCCAGCCCAGTTCCAACGCAGTCTTCTCCTCCTGCACCCATTCCACTCGCCTACCCACTCAGCCCCGCTCACTCACTCCGCTGGCCAGTCACCTCGCCTCGCTCCGTGCACAGATCCTGCCGCTGCAGGGCACGCTGGAAACCCGCGCTCGCAAGCGACTGCTGGCAAAAGCGCTTTTCCGTCGCTATCAATATCAGCTGACGGGGCGAGAGGTAGAGCGTCTTTCAGAAAGGCAAATGCTGGCCAAGGCACGGAAAGCCTGGGGACTACGGGCTGCCCGGAAGTGCGCGGTGCAAATGAAGCAGTGGCTACTGGACAGAAGGTGGGAAAACGCCAAATCAGCCATATCCTACCGAGAACACATGGCAGCCTACCGAATTCAGCGCACCTGGAGACGATATCGACTCATAATTGCTGCGAAAGATGCACTTTTCATACAAAATGAAGCGATTTTATGCATTCAGAAGCATATTCGCGGCTTTTTGGCTCGTTCATGCTATAGGAAACTCAGGCTGTACGGGGATATCCGCCTAATGGACCTGCAATATCGCGTAATCAAGCGAATGACGACCACAGAGTATCCGGTAAACCGCCTATTTCGCTACTGGATGTCCAATTTAGTCCGCAAAGAGCCAGTTCCGCCCCCTGTCCCCAGTCCCCCTGCAGTCACAAGGGAGGAAAAGGCTGGAAAAAGGGGGGAAAGGCGCAGGGAAGAGAGGCAAATAAGGGCTAGAAAGGTGCCAGTGAGGAAAATGAGTGTGGTGGTGCCGGGAGTGCGCAGAGGAAGGGAAAGAGTGGAGCGGAAGTAGGGAATTTGCACCTAATAATGCCTTTTTAGTGAAGGTTAATGCCTTTCAGTACCGAAAGCTGTGCCTCGGCCTTGACTAAGCTTGCAGTGCTGCACTACACTGGCACAGTAATGAGAGAAGGGTAGGTTTCTATATGCAGTCTCTAGGATTTGTGTTTCTCCTATGCTTTCTGGGGCCCTTCATAGGGAATACTCACAACTATGAAGTGAAGTCAGCCATTGTCATAGCAATAGACTTCCTAAGGCGGACCCTGCTAGAAAGCGGGGTTAACCTAATAATGGCCATCAGGAAGCTACAGGCGGACTGTCCTGAACTCGCTACTCGCGTAGAGTTCGGGGTCTATTTGGCCTTTGCAAGAATGCACAGTCTCCTGTACCAGCGACTCAGTCTCAATATCAGTCGCGAGGTCTTTTCCTACATTGGTTTGGACCCTATGCTGGGAGCGATCAAAAGCAACCAATTAGTCCTATACGACCTCATGACAGAGTCGTGCAAAGTAACAGTTCCCAATATTGCGTTGAATCTATCAGGCACAGGCCTAGTCATGCTGAGTGATAGGCAAATGTTAGTAGTGGGCGGGTCCTCCTCTAGACGTGTAAAAAGCGTCAATGTACTGACAGGAGTGATAACTGAGGAAGCTGATATGCAGGAGTGTAGGGCTTGGCCTGGAGTGCTCTTGTATAATGAAAGGGTGTGGGTATTTGGGGGGAACACCTCGCCTACACTAGACTCAGTAGAGCGGTTTCTGTGCGAGCCTAGGACCTGGCAGCAGGGGAGGAGTATGCACTCCCCAAAGGTGTGCTTTACACCCTGTGCACACCAAGGTCGGATCTACCTGCCCTGTGTGTCTGCTAAGAAACAGGCCTTGGAAGTATTGGAGCCTGTTAGTGAGGTGTACACACTTCTGCCTTTGCAGCTATGCTCAGGACAGTTTGGCTCAGTGTCCTTCATAGAGAACAACCACCTCTATGTGATAGATTACCACTTGAAAGCGGGTATTTGGGCACTAGGCAATCAAAACACAGAGCTGACAGCCCTGCAAATAACTGTCAAAGGAGTACAAAACTGTTTCACCAATGGCTCTCCTATTAGATACAGGAACTCTGTTTATTGGCTGGACGGACATTTTATCTTAGCGAAGTTCGACTTGAAGACGCAGACCTTAGCAAGCTGTGAGACAAAAGAAGCAAAGCCGCCCAGCAGCAGTTAATAACCTCTAGCTATATAGTCCTTTCATATACACAGGCAATTGCTGCTTCCTCAGTCGGGACTTATCCTTCTTAGTGGATATATATGGCTCCATCTAACTGGGCGGAAATATAGCTTTAGGCAAATTTACTAGAAAACAACAGCCTAATACGCTCAAAAGTGCATCCTATGACTAAATATAGGACAGC
>Ga0247837_1006708_pt1 | contig 15960 bp, 16 predicted proteins | sample LaCtaG_2_FD_187115 | JGI IMG/M metagenome (GOLD analysis project Ga0247837, IMG submission 187115) | Freshwater microbial communities from meromictic Lake La Cruz, Castile-La Mancha, Spain - LaCruzMarch2015_14.5m | ecosystem: Environmental > Aquatic > Freshwater > Lake | place: Spain: Castile-La...
GATGAATACTTTGCCCAAGCGGCAAACAGCATCGCCCGGGTGGCGAAAAAAGATCGCGTGGCCGCCATCCATGCGGCATCGAATTATGTCAATGCCCTGCCCGCGCTGATCGCGGCTCGTCAACTCGGCCTGCCTTTTGCCTACGAAATGCGTGGCCTGTGGGACATGACGCGTGCGGCCAAGATCGAAGATCATGAACACTCCGATCGCTACCGGCTCGGCATGCAACTCGAAGCCCTGGTCACCAAGGAAGCCGACCGCGTCTTTGTTATATCCGAGGCGCTTGGCCAATACATCAAGAAGGAATGGGATGTTGATCCGGCCAAGATCGCACTGCTCCCGAATTGCGTGAACCTTGAGACGATGGAGCGCGCCAAGAAGATGGCCGGCCCCAAGCCCGACGTCTTCACCGTCGGCTACGCCGGATCACTGGTGGAATATGAAGGGCTCGATCTTCTCATCGAGGCGCTGGCCGAATTGAAACGGAGCGGCACCATTGTGCACGCTCGCATCATCGGCGATGGCCCCGAGCGCGAGAAACTGCAGGAACGGGCCAAAAGCAGAGGTCTCAACGGGCAGGTGCAGTTCCTCGGCCGACTCTCGCCGGACGAGGCGCGCACGAGACTGGCCGAGACGCACGTTGCCGTTTTGCCGCGCCGACCGAATGCCGTCTGCCGCATGATTCCTCCACTCAAGCTCGCCGAGTCCCGAGGTCTGGACCTTCCCATTATCGTTCCCGATTTCGATCTTTTCTTAGCAGAGCTGGAAGGCTGCAAAAGCTCCGCCCTGTTTACCGCGGGTGACTCCCATTCACTGTCTTCGCGCCTTGCATTTCTTGCCGCAGGTCGCGCCGACTCCGCAACCCCCATCTTGTCACCCAACCGGATTTGGCGGCGCCACGCAGAAGCCTTGCTTGCCCACGCTCGCGTCACGCCGAATAGCACACGAACTACACGACGCGCGCCCAATGAGAAGCCCGACATTAAGCTTCTGAAAAAAAGCTTAAGCGCGCTGGCAAACAGCAAACCGCGCCCCACGCTTTTGGATGTAGAAAAAGTTTTGAGCAGGGTCAACCAGGCGAGCCTTTCCGAGCAGGACCTCGAACTTTTGCAGGAAAGTTTTACAGTCTCCCAGCCACGCCTCTCCGCACTTTTGGGATGGCTCAGCTGGCGCGCTCACCCAAGTGCCGAGTTGGTGGGGGCGGTCCGCTCGCAGTTGATCAAACTCGGGGAAATGAAGCTGCCCCTGCAGTTTACTAAGGAAGTCGACGCCCGCATGCAAACCCCTCCCGAACTTGCACTTTCGCGGAAGCTGCAAAGCGATATAAACCTATGGCAGCGAGGCTTTCCGTTGCCTTCCAAAGCAGCTGCACCACCCTATGAGGTTCGGCCGACCGTCCTCTACTTGTTGCACAACTCGCTGCCTTACAATTCTGGGGGCTACGCCACGCGGGCCCAAGGGTTGCTCAAGGCCATCAATGATCGCGGGGTCTTCAATGTTATCGGCGTCACTCGTCCGGGCTATCCCTCGGATCACAAGGCACACATTTCCACGCCGTTGCCGGCCACGATACCCCTCTTCGACGAAGTTGACGGCGTTAGGTACGAACGCTGCTCACAGAGCTGGCGGCGCTCAGCCGCAACCTTGGCCGAATACGTCGACTTCTTTGCCCTGCAGGTTCAGGGCCTCGCACAAAAGCACAGGTGTTGCCTCATTCACGCAGCTTCCAATTTCCCCAACGGCCTGGCGGCCGTGTTGGCCTCCCGCCGTTTGGGCGTTCCGGCGATCTATGAAGTGCGTGGATTATGGGAGCTCACCAGATTATCGCGCGAAACCTCATGGGACCAAACCGAGCACTTCGCCTTCACCGCCGCCATGGAGAGCCAAGCCTGTGCCGCCGCCGATGCCGTCCTAACCCTCACCGAGGGATTGAAAGAACTCTTGGTGCAGCGAGGAACCTCTACCGGGAAAATCTCCATTCTCCCCAACGCAGTGAACCCCGAACTGTTTAGGCCAGCGGAGCGAGACCGCGATTTGGCGGATTCGCTGGGCATCAAGCAGAATGATGTTGTCATCGGCTATCTCGGCTCCATCGTCGCTTATGAAGGCTTAGACGATTTGTTACGTGCGCTGCACCTGCTCCGGAAACAGGGCATGACAAATATCAAGTTTTTGCTTGTTGGGGATGGAGCCGCGCTGCGGGACCTGCAGGCTCTTGTTGCCGAGCTTGACCTGCAGGACATCACCATCGTCACGGGGCGGATTCCCCATGACTGCGTGGCCGGCTATTATTCCCTGGTCGATATCGCCGCGTTCCCCCGAAAGCCGCTGGCTGTGTGCGAGACCGTCTCACCAATCAAACCCTTGGAGGCGATGTGCATGGCCAAGGCCATCATTGTTTCCTCCGTCAAAGCACTGGCGGAAATGGTGAGTCATGCAAAGACCGGGCTTGTTTTCAAGAGCGGCGACGTGGACGACTTGGCTCGAACTCTCGCGACACTGCTCAAGGACGGTGGAAAGCGAAAAGATCTCGGTGCTGCGGCTCGCATCTGGGCAACTAGAGAGCGCTCGTGGGCCACCGTCTGCCACACCGCCGAAAACCTTTACACAGGTCTTGCGCTACCGCGTTCTCAATTCAGTTTCTCTGGCGCCATCACTCGCTGGCCAACAAGGCGAACTGTCCACCACGGCTAAATCAGCAGCAATCTGACCAACAACGACCCCAACATGCCACCGACTACTCTTGATCTGTCATTCGTGCAAATGACGCCGCATATCCGATGGGTCTACGGGGAATACGGCAAATTGGCATCCGCAGGTAAGATTGGACGTCCCCACACGCGAGCTGTTGATTATAAACGCTGGTCGCTCGTCTACAATAAGTTACAGGACGGCGCCTCACTGATTGACGTTGGCCCGGGTGCAGGCCAATTTGTCAACGCGGCAGCCCGCTTTGGCAGATTCCACAGCATTCTGGCGCTGGACATCAAACCGCACTCGTCTTTGCAGCATTTGTCACCTCACTGGACGCTTGCTTTTTATAATATAGCACGGCAGCACAAGCATCACCCATTCACCGCCCATACCGTCACCTGCCTGCAAACGCTCGCCTATTTGCCCGAAAGTCAGACAGCTGATGCGTTGCAGACGCTGACTTCTCTTGCCACAAACCAACTGATCCTTACCGTCCCGATTCACCCCGAAGCCTTGCTTCCTAAGTCGCATAAGCAGCGCTTTACAGTTGAGCGCGTTTGCAATCTTTGGCCCCAGTCTGTGGTTACGGTGTTAACTACTCAAGGCCTGCCGAGCTATGCGATCGTTGAAATCCACGTATAAGCGCGTTTTTCATGGTCATCTGTCCGTCAGTTTAGGCAAACTTTTGATGCAAGGCGCATTGACTTCGTATTCCCCGTGGACCATGAGCTAACTAGTGCCCTATTACGAGAGGCATTCAACCTTTCGACGGTATCGACAGCACAACGCATTGTTTAGCGACGAATGCCAAAGACACTCCCTTCATCTTGGGGCAATTTCCAAAGCCTCAACGCCCTCGCTTCCGAGCCATTACGAGACGGACTGTTTACTGTCACTATTGAAGAGGGGCGCTTTGACTGCCTTCTGACCCGCAAATCAGAAAGCCGTTTGTTTGTGTTGCTTTCCGGCGCCCACGACCCCGGCCGTTACCGGCTACCGCTTTTCCACCGCTGGACTTGGCAGACGGAATTTCCGGGCACGATCCTTTGCGTCTCGGATCCCACCTTATATCTCGCACCCGAGCAGCTGCGAATCGGATGGTATATCGGCACTGAACAACACGACTGGATGGACTCCCTCGCGGAACTTGTAAGAAAGGTCGCGGCCCACTTAGCAGTCCAGTCTCAAGATATTATCTGTTACGGTTCTTCGGCCGGAGGCTTTGCGAGCATGATGCTTGCCTCGCACCTGCGGTTGGCTACTGCAGTGGCGATCAACCCTCAAATTGAAGTGTTTAACTACGGTAAGCGATTTGTCGACGCACTTCTACGGTTGGCATTCCCAGGAAAAAACACTACCGATCTGCGACTCACGCGAAACAATCGCTTTTCGGTGTTATCAGCTTACAGAGCAAATAGCAACGCGAAGTGCGTTATGGTGCAAAATGCACAAGATACGATTCACTATAAGCACCATTATCAACCTTTTTGCGAAGCATTCGGGATAAACCCTCACGCTCGTACTAGTGATAGCGGCCGTATCATAACAATGCTGTATGATGGGCCCGGAGTCCATGGGCCTGAACCGCGCGCTATGGTGCCTGAAATTGTTGCGGCCGCAGTCGCATTATCACAGCGGAATGTAGCCGGTTCTGAGTACCACAACTTATCCCTTCGATCGCCCTCTGACGCAAAGCCTGTGAGACAGCCCGTGAGGATGAGGAACGCGTCACCCGTTCATAGTGACGATGCAAGCCGAATCAAAGCGTCTCAAATTCACTTGCAGCGAAGTCGAGTCACCAACGTTGCCCCTGAGACAGTGTGCTTTCATCCGCACGGTGCGCCAGCACTTCAGTGCGTTGAAATCACACGCTCATTTGATTGGGCCTGTGACCCCTTCAATGACCGAAATTGGTGTGCTCAGCTTCATATGTGGCGCATGCTTGATGCCCACCTGCTGAAATACGAAGCAACACGCCAGCCGCACTGGCTAGTTAGACCAACAGAGGTGATCGAAGATTATTACGCTTTTCATGAACGTCACAGTCTATCGAGCCCGTATTTGTGGTATGACCACGTTGTCGGACAGCGGGCGATGCGCCTTGCCTACATACTGACGGCCTGGCGTGACTACACTGAAGAGCATCCCACTCCCCAATCCATTTCAGTGCTCCACTCCTTTGCGCAAAAGCACTGCGAGTTTTTGTTGGATCGTAGTAATCATACTTTCACTAACCACACTTTCGCTGATTTGCACGGGCTCGCCGCACTCAAGGCGTGTTGCGGCGAAAGCTATGACGAGCGGATTGAGGGCTTCCTAGACTGGGCTGTTCCTAAGTTATTGGAACATCAATTCACGACATCTTTAGTGCACAAGGAGAACTCGCCAGAGTATCACGCGTTTGCTTTGGCGCGACTGAAGACAATGAGTCGTTCAGGTTGGTTCGACCGTTTCAATTTACCGACTTTAGTTAAGTCCGTTGAGCAGATTGACGGGTTTTTTCTTCTTCCCGATGGACGTCGTGTTCCGATTGGCGACTCCAACGGATCACCACCAAAGGCCGTTGACAACTGTGTCTTTGTCGCTTCTGAACAGAGCTGGAGCGATAGCGGCTACGCAGTATTCCGCGACGACGGAGGTGGACGCGTTGATAATGCATCATACCTGCTAATGATGGGAGCATTCAACTCAACCACCCATAAGCACGATGACGATCTCTCTGTAATTTGGTTTGAGGGGCAAGACATTCTTCAAGACGCGGGCAAATATGCTTATAAGAGGGGCCAAGAGCGAACTTTCTGCCGGTCTCGGCGAGCGCATAACACAGTCGAGGTCACATCAGTGTCGGGCGAGGATACAACCCAGCGTGATAACCTTCCTCAAGGGTCGTTAGTAACGCAATGCAGATACAGGGAGCCTTTTGCGCTCATGACAGGGTGCTACAGACACAGTTCAATTCAATACACTCACAAGAGGCACGTAATCTACAGAGTTAAGTCATTTCTAGTAACAATCGACCACGTTACTACCCCGGAACGGATGAGCATACGGTTGTGGTCCCACTTCGCTCCCGAATGGGAGCTTCAGCCAATCAGCGGCGAAACCTCCCAAAGGTCTGCGAGCTACGTGGGCAAATCCGGCGGAAGCAAGTTAATTCATTCAATAATTTCGGACAGCCCCCACGTCGCGCAACTTTACCGAGCCGCTTCGCAACCGCTGAATGGCTGGCGCTCGACAGGTTATGCCACACTCAGCCCTTCGTGTAGTATCAGTTCCACTGTGCCGAATACCCAGTCCGCTCTCTTCGTCAGTTTCTATGGGCTTAATCACACAGACGTAAAGCTATCGCTAGATGTGGGAGCTGGCAAAGCAGCTGCATTAGTCTCTGACCGCGAGGGCGTGTTAAGACAATATCATTTTTCGTTTGGGGATGAGTGCTCCGCAGAAGAGCACACATTGTAAAGACTCACCACATGGTATTTGATCTTGCGCTTTTTGAGGCACTGAATGCGGAATACGCCTCTCGCAGGCTCGTCAAGAAAGCGCGTGTTTATGACACAGTAGCGCTAGTTGACCGAGGCCTTCGCCGCGCCACCCAGCTAGATAAAACCTACCGCTTAAAGGATAAGTCCGTTCTGGAAATAGGCTGCGGCCGAGCGGAGATCCTAAGCAAACTCGCGGAGCATTTTGATTGCCAATGCGTCGGTGTGGACGTGGCGGAATATCCCCAGTGGCAACAGCTCACTCCGACAACCTCGCTACAGTTATTCAAAGCCGACCTAAGCCAAGACGTGCAGTGCCTCGGCGGCCGGAAGTTTGATTTCATTTTCTCTTCGGCGGTTTGGGAGCATGTCACGCATCCCTATGAGATGCTCAAGCAAGCCCGCGATCATCTGGCGGCGGGCGGCGAGTTCCTGCTCATTGCAAATCTTCACCGAGGCCCCAAAGCGTCCCACCGTTACCGCGAAATTTTTTTCCCATGGCCCCACCTCTTGTTCACCGACGAAGTCGTCGAGGAATTCTACCTCAAACACCACAAGAGACGCGCACGGTGCGCGTGGGTCAATCGCCTCACCGCGGCTCATTATATCCTTTATTTCCAACTGCTCGGGCTCGAGGTCGTGCGCCTGGACTACACCACGACTCCTCTGGATCTGCCGTTCTACCAGCGATTCGAGGATGTGCTGAGTCGGTATCCAATCTTCGACTTGGAGCGGGATTTTATCGAAGCACATCTGCGCCTTAAATAACTGCACGCCTTGTTTCCTTCACGGATTCCTCATGATCCACCTCGCTGAAGACGGCAAGAATCTCGGCGCTTTCACCGAGGCGGCGTTGGCAGCTTTCCGCGGCCAAGACGCGCTCCAGGCGATAACCCATCACTGGCGCCCCGGTTATGAGTCGTGGCTAGCGTCGGAGGATCTCGCCGAACCGACGCAGCCTCCGGCCACCTGCGATCACCCCACACAGATCATCGTGCTCGGCATGCACCGGTCCGGCACCTCCTGCCTGGCCGGCTTTTTGCAAGCCTCGGGAATTTACTTCGGTTTGCCCGCGTCTTTCGCCGCGGCGGCCGGGCCGCAGAATCCCAAGGGATTCTGGGAGCGGAAAGAGATACGTCGCATCTGCGACAAATTACTGCATTCGGTCGGCCTTGATTGGGATCAAATCGCGAAGTTTGACCCGGCTTTGCTCCGCCCTGGCTTGGTCGCACAGCAGCGGGCGGCCTTCGTCGAGTTGATCAAAGACATGAAAACCCGTGAGGTCTCGGCGCTCAAGGAGCCACGGCTTTGTTTTCTCTTCCCTTTACTCGCCGATCTAATCCCCAATGCGGTGATCCTCCATATTTACCGCCATCCGGCCTCCGTTGCCGCCTCGTTGGCCCGGCGCAACAACTTTCCCCTGCCCTACGGCCTCGCTCTCTGGGAGGCCTACAACGCCGCCGCCTTGCGCGCGACTCAAGGAAGACCGGTTCACCGCATTTCCTACGAGGGCTTGGTTGGTCGCCCTCGGGAGACGACGCAATGGCTCCGTGCCATCCTTCATGACCCGCATGGGATCGACCTGTCCGAACTGTCGGACGAAGCACTGCAGGAGGTCATCGACCCGGCGCTGGCCCGCAGTGCGGTCCCGCCGGAAGAGGGCGACCGCTGGCTCAACGGCCACCAAGCGGACCTGCTCGCAGCCCTGCGCAGCCCGTCGGAAAAAGCACACGCGCCGACAGTGAGCCCGCTCTGTCTGGAAACTTTGCGAGCCTGCGAACCGGCCCACGCCACCGCGACACTGCCCTCGCAGCGAGCCAAGGTCCCGCCGTTCGGGCGGCAAGCGGAAGACGCATCGATCACCCTGATCGATGCCGCGGCCGTGCATGCTGCGCCGATCGACAAGGGTGTGGAGACGGTCGTAATCATGCCGAGTATTACCGAGGCCCGCGCTCTCGAAACCGCGCGGCTGCTGGTCAAGCAGGCGGGAATGCGCACCCACGTCTACGTCGTGATGGACCGCGAACGGCAAGGCTTCGTCAAAACCTTCAACGACACCGCGGCGCGCCTCTCGGCGACTTATGTCGTTTATCTGGCGGAGGACGTCTATCCAGGCAGAGCTTGGCTCAAACTGGCGCGGGACGTGCTCCACAAGTCGGGAAAAGGACTTTGCGCCGTCAACGATGCGAAATGGCAGGGACACATTGCCTCCTACGGTATCGTGCGGACCGATTGGGCCAAAAAACTCTATGGCGGATCTCTTTTCCACCCGGGTTACCGCGACCACGTGGTCGACAATGAACTAACCATCATCGCCAAGGCGACGGAACAGTTTGTTTATGCGGCAAACAGCGTTCTGGTCGAAATCGACCCGGACAAAATATTTCAGGCAAAAAAAGTTTATGCCATGAAAGCCCACCCGCCGGATCGCGCTCTCCTCAACGAGCGCTTCGACAATGGTTTTGATGGAGCGGTCACCCCCGAGAACCTCGCACCGATCCGCGCGAGATACTTGCCCAACACCCCCGCACCGCCAGCCGCCGCGCCGAACCCAAGTCCAGCTGCGCCCTCCACGTCGGCCGCGCCCTCCACGCAAACCTGAGCGCGCGCATCTTCCCATGCATCTTGCCCACGGCGGCGAAATCCAGGGGGTTTCGCTTCTGCAACCCGTAATCCACACGGATGCGCGAGGCGCCTTCTACGAATCGTGGAGCCTAGCAACGCTCCGTGCCCTCGGCCTGCACGATAGTATCTTCTCGCAGGAAAACTGCAGCACGTCGCAGCGCGGCACACTGCGGGGACTCCACTACCAGAGCGGCGAGCACGCGCAGTCCAAACTCATCTGGCTGACCTCCGGCCGCATCTATGATGTCGTCGTCGATCTGCGCCGCTCTTCGCCCACCTACGGCCGATGGCAGGGCCGGTATCTCGACGCAACCCGCCTCGAACGCCTCTTTCTACCGGCCGGCCTCGCCCACGGATTTCTCGCGCTGGAGAACAACACCACCGTCTGCTACGCCTGCACGGCACCCTATAATCCCCAAGCAGACCGCTCCCTGCGCTGGAACGACCCTTCACTTGCCATCGACTGGCCGATCGAAATCGGCCTCGAACCCATCGTCTCCCCCAAGGACGCCGCTGCAGCAACCTTCGCCGATTGCGAAAAATATGACTGATCCCAAGGAGGGATCAGAGTTCGCAGTGCTCAGTGTCCAGTTTTCAGCCCTGAGGTCTCCGACTACTCCCTCCGCCTGAATACTGAATCACTGAACACCGCACACCGCAGCCTCCGGCTTCAGGTTTGCCCTCGGCTCTGCCTCACGCTGTCTTCGTCCGCCGCGGCGGACTCCGGCTCTTGGTCTCTTAGTCTCGTGGGTCGCCGTGGCGCCCCGTCTTCGCTTCGGCTCGTGGATAAATCTTGGGAGCACCCAGCTTGACTTAAACGGGCATTTTCGAGCATATTTGAGCATGGCTACTGAAAGCGTTCTTTTCCGCGCCCGGGTGCCGGCGCGCCGGCTCAAGAAGGCTGAGAAAATCCTCGACCGCTTCGGTCTCAAGCCCGGCGATGCGCTCAACATGCTGCTGGCCCAGATCGAGCTGCACAACGGTGTGCCTTTCGAATTGACCACACCCCCTCGCCTGCTCTCGGCGCGTGAACAAGCCGGGGCATGGACGGAGTCCCTCGGTGCGTATTGATCCCAAACCGGGGGAGGTCTGGTTTGCCGACTTGGGGATCGCCGCCAAAAACAGGCCGGTCTTGGTTTTGTCCGTGCCCAGCGACGACGATCCCCGGGCCCTGCTGATCGTGGCTCCGCTCACCTCGCAAATTCGCGGCATGCGCGGCGAAGTGGATCTGGGCAAACCGCGCTGGTTACCCAAGCACTCCGCCGTCAACGTGCAGGGCTTGGCCAGTTTTGACAAAAGAGCCTTGTCGCGCCGGCTCGGCGCCTTGTCGACGGCTGACATGGTCCAGGTGAAGACCGCTCTGCGCGATCTGTTGGATCTGTAGGCGCTCCGCGCTTCGCGCGAGCGCAGTGTTCAGTGTTCAGTGTTCAGCAAGATCCCTTCGGCTCGCAGAGTTTTAAGCCTTAAGTTTGTAAGTTTTAAGTGCCGACTCTGCGCTCCGCACTTTTTACCAGCTACCCGCCACCCGTGACCGCACGCCAAGCTTGCTCCCCTCTCTTCCCCTCCGACTGCTCCACCCTTCGTTCCCTTTGTTACCTTTTGTTAACCTTCGGTGTTCCCCGAGTCTTTCAGTCTCGTTGGTCGCCGCGGCGCCCCCTCCGTGAGGGACCTCCTTTACCTCCCCAACCCCTAAGCACTAAACAAATCATTGCATATTGTGCAATGATTTGTATTGTCTTTGCATGCAACCGATCCGCAAGCTTCGGGAGACCTTGGAGGCGCTGGCTGATGGGGAACATTGCCTTTTTGCCGCCTCGGATTTGGCGGCGGCAGTGCCAGACTGCCGACAGTGGCCCGTCTTGCTTTCGCGGGCGGTCAAAGCCGGAATCCTGCGCCGGGTTTGCAAGGGAATCTACCTGTATCCGGTTCGCGGCTACGCGGGGGGAAACCTGCTCTTCCATGCCGCCGCACGGCTTCGGGCCGGCGAATTCAACTACATAAGCTTGGAAACCGCCCTGAGCAACGCCGGGCTTATCTCCCAAGTCCCCATCAACTGGATCACGCTCATGTCTTCGGGCCGGAGCCATGTCGTGGACTGCGGGGACTTCGGAAACATCGAGTTTATTCACACCGCACGCCAAGCCGGAGACTTGGCCTCCGAATTGTCCTACGACGCCGGCTGCCATCTCTGGCGGGCCTCGGACAGTCTTGCGCTGCGCGACATGAAGGCCACCCGCCGCAGTCGGGATCTGGTGGAAGAAGGGACCATGTCATGAACCTCTTCGATCGCTTGGTTGATGAAGCTCTCCGCGCACAGGCCGACTTGGCCATCCTGCGACCGGTGGTGGAGAAGGAAATCCTCCACCATGACATTCTGCGGGAAATGGGACGGGCTGGGCTGCTCGCCGGTTTGACCTTCATCGGCGGAACTTGCCTGCGGGCCTGTTATGGTTCGCCGCGGCTGAGCGAGGATTTGGATTTCACCGGCGGAGTTGATTTTTGCAAAGAAGACCTGGCCGCACTCGGCCGCACCCTCGTGGAAAATCTCGGGGTGCGCTACGGCTTGCCCGTCAAAGTGAGCGAACCGCTCAAGACCGGCGGCAAGGTGTCCACTTGGAAACTCATGGTGGAGACCAGACCGCACCGTCCCGACCTCCCCGCACAACGCATCCATATCGATATCTGCGCCCTGCCCAGTCACGACCGGCGTCCCATGGTTTTGCGCAATGCCTACGGGATCGACCTCGGCACCTCGGGCCTGATCGTGCAGGCCCAAAGCCGCGAAGAAATCCTCGCCGACAAAATCATCGCCCTGGCCTTTCGCGAGAACAGGCTCAAAAACCGCGATCTCTGGGACATGGCTTGGCTGGTCCAAAGCGGAGTGCTCCTGCCCGCCACTTTAATCGCGCCGAAAATCGCCGACCACGGGCGCACGCCACAGGAATTCGTCACCCTGCTCTCCACGCGCCTCACCACCCTGCGCACCGAGCCCGCCCTGCGTGAAGATTTTCTCAAGGAAATGCGGCGCTTCTTGCCGGCCACCACGGTGCGCACGACTTTGGAAAATCCCGATTGGTGGATCTACCTCGTGCAACTGGTCGGCGACCAATCCGGCATCGCGCAAGCGCAGTTTTAAGTCTTAAGTTTGTAAGTTTTAAGTTCCAGCTACGCCCTTTGCGCGAGCGCTTGCGCAGTGTTCAGTTTTCAGTGTTCAGTTTTGGCTAAGGCCGTTTGGTCGCCTCGGCGACCTATCTCGCCAAGCCTCGGTTCGCGGACTCGGCTCAGTTTTCAGTAAGCTCCCAGCTCCCCGCTCCCCGCTCACGAAGTTTTAAGTCTTAAGTTTGTAAGCTTTAAGTTCCGACTCTGACCCTTCGTTCCGTTGACTCCTTCGCTCCCGCTCATCTCGCCTGCGGTGGCCTGCGGCCATCTGCCCCGAGCGCCCGCGCGCTCCGGTGCTCGTTACCTTCTGTTAAAACCTCCGCCTGAACACTGAACCACCGAACACCGCGGCCTCCAGCCGCTTCTCCTTCCGCCTGAACACTGAAACACTGAACACCGAACACCGCAGCCTCCAGCCGCTCCTCCCCCACCACTGGCGGCTTCGCCGCCCGCCCCTTGACAGGTGCAACACATTTCATACATTTCACACATGAGCGCGACAGCCACCCTGAGCATCCGCATTCCGCACCAGACGCGGCGGTGGTTGGAGCGGTTTGCCAAGCGCCGCGGCAGCGCCGGCATGGCCGCTTCGCGCATTCTGGAAGAGGCCCGGCGGCGGGAGGATTTTCCGGCTGTGGAGTTCCGCGACACGCCGCTCGGACGCGTCGCCTATATTCAAGGGACACGCGTGCAGGTGGCCTTTGTTTATGGTCAGACCCGGCACGGTGCCGAACTCACCCCGCAAAAGCTAGCCGAGTCTTTTGCCTGGCCGCTTTGGAAAGCCAGAGGAGCGCTGGCCTACATCGCCGAGTTTGCCGCCGAATGTCGGCAGGAGTGGGAGGATCTCGAGTCAGCTGAACTGCAGGCCTTGAGGCGGAGCTTGCCGCAAACGGAACATCGGGAAATCGCTGTCGCTTGAAACTGCTGCTGGATGAACACATCTGGCCGGGCGTGGCCGAACTTGTCAAACGGCAGATCCCCGAAGCGGAAGTAGAGAGCATCCACCATTACGACGATGGCAGCTTGATGAACACGGCCGACAACGAGGTCTTGGCTGAAGCCCACCGGGACGGATGGACCTTGGTGACCTTCGACCTGAACACCATTCCGCGACTACTCCACGAAAAGGCCATCGCCAATGAAGATCACAACGGCGTCATCTTCGTCTCGAGCAAGTCGTTTGCGCAGAATGACCACGTCCGCTTAGCGCAGGCCTTGAGTGTGGTGGCACGTTCGGAAGCCGCAGCAGACTGGATGAACCGCGTCATGTTCCTCAGCCGCAAAGAAACAACGCAAAGCTAACTCGGCTTCCGCGCAAGCGCGAGCGCAGTGTTCATTGCTCGGTGTTCAGTGTTCAGCAAGATCCCTTCGGCCATCTCCTCAGCTCTCAGGTTTCTCTTCGTTCGCCCTCGGCTCACGAAGTTTTAAGTCTTAAGTTTGTAAGTTTTAAGCTTTAGCCCGTGAAGTGCGCAGCATACTTCACCGGGCAGTCACGCCGTCTCGTCACGCCGAAGCCGCGCGAAGGCGGATCCTCCGCCTGAACACTGAACCACTGAACCACCGAACACCGCGGCCTCCGGCCGCTCCCCCTTCGTTCACTTTGTTACCTTCTGTTAAAACCTCCGTGACCCCCGCGCCTCCGTGAGAGTCCTCTCTTCGTTCCTTCAGGTTTGATCGCCTTGGCGACCTATCTCCACGATCAGTTGGTTGCCGCGGCAACCCGTCTGCGCTTCGCTTCGGCTCGTTCCGGTATCAGTTGATCGCTGAAGCGACCTATCTCCACTTCGTTCCGGTTCAGGTTTCAAGTCTCCGCCCTCTCATACCTCCCCCTTCGTTCCCTTTGTTACCTTCTGCTAAAACCTCCGTGATCCCCGCGCCTCCGTGAGAGGCCTCTCCTCTCTGCACTCGCCACTGGCGGCTTCGCCGCCCTCCGCCCTCCCGCCTCCCCCACTCGTCACCAGCCAGTCGCCACACGTCACTTCCCTTGTTGCCCCCTCCAACCACTGGTATACTAATTTTATGAGCACTGCGGATCTTGTCACCGTGAACCCAAACATTCCGAAGCCGAGCATGCCCCGGCGTAGTCCGGCCCAAAGACATGCGCCTTAAAGCCTCCGAAAAAAGCGCGATCCTGCGACAAGCTGCCCGCTTTGCCCCCGGTGGCGAGAGCTACCTCTTCGGCTCGCGGACCAATCCCGCTTCTCGCGGCGGAGACATTGACCTGCTTCTGCTCACCGACGACAAGCTGCCCTTGCGCAAGCTTCGCGAAATGCGGCGGGCCATCTTGGGCGAAATCGGCGAGCAAAAGCTGGATATCGTCAATTTTCCGCGGCACGCGGATCACCCCTTCAAGGATTTGGCCTTGGCTGGTGGCGTGAGGCTATGAGCGACGAAAAGCTGTTGCGCTTGCTGCGGCGGGACCTTGCGTCGATCCGACTCGCCGCGACCTCGCTCGAAAAATCCTTGGCCAAATGCGCCAAGCTGACTCCGGCGCCACCCCAGAGCTTCGAGGACGAAGAAACCTTCGACGCGCTCACCTCGAGGTTCGCCCGCACCGCAGACATCCTGACCCAAAAGGTCCTCAAAACGACCGTCCTGCTCTTACGCGAAGACGCTCCGACCTTCATTGACCGGATGAACTTGTGCGAGAAACTCGGCATGATCCCCTCAGCCGAGGAGTTGATCGCCATTCGCGACCTCCGCAACATGATCGCCCATGAATATGCCACGGAAAACTTGCTTGAGCTTTACGCAGACACCGTCAGTGCAAGCCCGGCACTTTTGACCGCCGTCTCCGCGGCCACGAGCTTCATCAAAGATCGCTTTACCTGAGCGCCTGCCCGTTCCCTGCTCGCAGAGTTTTAAGTCTTAAGTTTGTAAGTTTTAAGTGCCGACTCTGCGCTTTCGCAGTGTTCAGTTTTCAGGTTTCAGGTTTCAGCCCTCAGGTTTCAAGTCTCCGCCCTATCATACCTCCCCCTTTGTTCCCTTTGTTACCTTCTGTTAAAACCTCCGTGCTCCCCGTGCCTCCGTGAGAGACGTCTCCTCTCTGCACTCGCCACTCGGACCCACCTTTCACCCGCCGTCGCGCGGCCCCCGGCCGCTGAATCAAGCCGCGTGCAGGGCCTCGAGCACGACACGCGGGTGGCGGGCGGTGACCATGAGCAAAGCCTTGGCCGCGCCTTCGGGTTCGCGGCGTTTTTGCTCCCAGTTCTGCACGGTGCGCGGGCTGACGCCGATCATCATGGCGAACTGTTCCTGACTCAGCCCGAGCCGACCCCGGATATGCTGGACATCGGGTGCTCCGATGGTGGTCCGCCGCACGGCGCGCTTCGTGCCGCGGCGGATTTTCCCGGCCTGCTTGATGCTCTGGACCAACTCGGCAAACATTTTGTCGTTCATTTGAATTCCTCCTTCACCAGATTGCGGAGAAGTCGCAGCTGTCCGCTGTCGAGATCTTCCTGTTTGTTCTTCGCGTAAGCGAAGAGAAAGTAGATTTCCTCGTCGGCCACCAAATAGTAGATGACCCTGATGCCACCGCTTTTGCCGCGGCCGCGCACGGCCCAGCGGATTTTCCGAAGACCGCCGCTCCCGCGGATGATGTCTCCCGCTCGCGGTTTGAGCGCCAAGGTGACCTGGAGTTGCCGATAGTCGGCATCATCGAGCAGCAAGATGACCTGCTTGGTGAAAATCGGCGTCTCGATAAAGTGCACACGGCCAAAACTACGCCAATGGCGTAGAAAGTCAACTGGAACACGTCCCACCGGCCTACCGAACCACTGAAGCACCGGATCCCACGTTCCCACGAATGTTGACTCCTCCCTTTGCGCGGGCGCTTGCGCAGTGTTCAGTGTTCGGTGTTCAGTTTTCAGTAAACTCCCAGCTCCACTGTTTCTTCAGCTCTCAGCCCTCAGTTCTCCGCTTGTCACGCCGAAGCCGCGCGAAGGCGGATCCCTCCGCCTTCTCTTCCCCCTCAGGTCTCCGGTCTCAAGTCTCCGCCTTC
>Ga0247837_1006710_pt1 | contig 15952 bp, 11 predicted proteins | sample LaCtaG_2_FD_187115 | JGI IMG/M metagenome (GOLD analysis project Ga0247837, IMG submission 187115) | Freshwater microbial communities from meromictic Lake La Cruz, Castile-La Mancha, Spain - LaCruzMarch2015_14.5m | ecosystem: Environmental > Aquatic > Freshwater > Lake | place: Spain: Castile-La...
AAAATCCATGCGCTCTAATGTTATTATATTTTTTTCATCGCAAAGAGTATCGCCAGTGGTAACTGTTTTCAAGCCAACAGCTGCTGCTATATCTCCTGCATGTACTTCTTTAATTTCTTCACGAGAATTAGCATGCATCTGTAATAACCGGCCAATTCTTTCTTTCTTCCCTTTTACAGGATTATAAATACTATCTCCACATTTGAGTGTGCCTGAATAAGTACGGAAATAAGTTAACGTACCCACAAAAGGATCAGTGGCAATTTTAAATGCTAATGCAGAAAATGGTGCATCAAGTGCTGTTTTTCTATGTGCTTCTTCACCATCTTCATCAATGCCTTTTACATCAGGAATATCTAGCGGTGATGGCAAATAATCAATGACGCCATCTAATACTGCTTGAACTCCTTTATTCTTAAAAGCTGACCCACAAAATACCGGGACTATTTCATTGTTAACTGTTCTTTGTCTCAAAGCCAATTTTATTTCTTTTTCCGTAAGCTCTGTTCCCTGAAGGTATTTGTCCATCAATTCTTCAGATACTTCAGCCGCTGACTCAATAATCTTCCCACGCAACTCTTCGCATTGACTGAGTAATACAGGGGGAATTTCCTCATACTTAAAGTTCATTCCTTTATTTTCTTCTTCCCAATAAATAGCTTTCATTTTAATCAGATCAATAACGCCCTTAAATTCCTCTTCGGAACCTATTGGGAGCTGAACAACAACTGGTATTGAACCAAGGCGCTGTTTTATCTGCGCAACAACTCTTAAAAAGTCGGCACCGATTCGATCCATTTTATTTACAAAAACAATTCTTGGTACGCCATATCTATCAGCTTGGCGCCACACTGTTTCTGATTGTGGCTCAACACCTGAAACAGAATCAAATACTACAATAGCTCCATCCAGCACACGTAATGATCTTTCTACTTCAATCATAAAATCTACGTGCCCTGGGGTGTCAATTATATTGATACGATGACGAGCACATTGCTTATCCATCCCAGACCAATAACAAGTTGTTGCGGCAGATGTAATTGTTATGCCGCGTTCTTGTTCTTGAACCATCCAGTCCATTGTGGCTGCACCATCATGAACTTCACCGATTTTATGAGACGTGCCTGTATAAAACAAGACACGCTCAGTGGTAGTCGTTTTTCCTGCATCAACGTGCGCAGCGATCCCAATGTTTCGGTATAGTTCTAAAGGTGTGGTTGACACAGAAGATTCCTTTTAAATTAGTTCCACCTAAAATGAGCAAATGCTTGGTTAGCTTTTGCCATCTTATGTGTTTCTTCACGCTTCTTAACCGCCGAACCTTTACTATCAAATGCGTCAGCAAGTTCTCCTGCCAAACGTAACATCATACCTTTTTCACCACGTGAGCGTGCAGCTTGAACAATCCATCTCATTCCAAGTGCTATACTTCTGTCAGTTCTAACTTCAACTGGCACTTGATATGTAGCTCCACCCACTCTACGAGAGCGAACTTCAACTGTAGGCCTTACATTATCTAACGCTTGTTCAAAATGTCGTAGAGCACCTGAAGAACTTCCACCAGCGACAGCATCACTATCTTCATCAGATTTCTTTACTTTCTTAAGGCGTTCTTCTAAAACAGAAAGTGCACCATAAATAATTTTTTCTGCAGTAGATTTTTTTCCACTAACCATTAATACATTAATAAACTTTGCCAAAAGTTCACTGTGATGCTTTGGATCAGGCAAAATTTCTCGCTTGGGTACTTCTCTTCTTCTTGGCATCTCTAGTTCCTACGCTCTGATTATTTCTTGTCTTTAGGTTTTTTAGTTCCGTATTTGGAACGACCTTGCTTACGGTCATTTACACCAGAGGTATCTAAACTACCACGTACTGTATGGTAGCGAACACCTGGCAAATCTTTAACACGACCACCGCGGATTAAAACTACAGAGTGTTCTTGAAGATTGTGACCTTCTCCACCAATGTAGGATGAAACTTCAAACCCGTTAGTTAACCGAACACGTGCGACCTTACGCATGGCCGAGTTCGGTTTTTTCGGTGTTGTTGTATAAACACGTGTGCAGACACCTCGCCTTTGAGGGCAAGACTCTAACGCTGGGACATTTGATTTTCTTTTCACGTCCTCACGTGGTTTTCTTACTAACTGATTAACAGTTGCCATTTATTCTTAACTCCAATCTTTAGCTTGATATAATTTCGTCTGCATAAGGAGGCCGGATTCTATATAGTTAAGGCCCATTTGTCAACTTAAATGATCACGGTTTTCTGCATTTAGTGCTTCACTTAATGCATGTTCTACATCACTAGCCGTTACCGTATGCGATAAATTTTCATTTAATGCAGCTTTTAGCCGCTTAGCTTTACGTTTTTGATGGTATGCATATCCAGTTCCCGCAGGAATTAAACGACCTACCATTACGTTCTCTTTCAGTCCACGTAAATCATCAACTTTGCCACTAACTGCAGCCTCTGTCAGCACTCTCGTTGTCTCTTGGAACGAAGCCGCTGAAATAAACGACTCGGTTGCCAAAGACGCCTTAGTTATTCCAAGAAGGATTGGTTCACCTGCAGCTGGAATCTTTCCATCAGCAATTAACCTATCATTTTCTTGAAGCATTGCAGTTTCTTCTATCTGCTCACCAACTAAGAACTTTGAATCGCCTGTAAATGTTATAATTCTTTTACGCAACATTTGTCGGACAATCGTTTCAATATGTTTGTCGTTTATTTTTACGCCTTGTAAACGATAAACATCTTGTACTTCATTAACTATATAATTAGCCAGGGCACCAACACCTAAAAGTCGTAAGATATCGTGTGGATTTGGCGGGCCTTCTGCAACTACTTCACCACGCTGAACATGTTCACCTTCAAACACTGAAATATGTCGCCATTTAGGTATTAACTCTTCATGAGCTTTATTCTCAGCTTCAGTAATAATAAGTCTACGTTTACCCTTAGTTTCTTTGCCAAAATTAATAACGCCTGAAACTTCAGCCATAACAGCAGAATCTTTTGGTTTTCTTGCTTCAAAAAGATCAGCTACTCGTGGTAAACCTCCGGTAATATCTCGCGTTTTTGTTCGCTCTTGAGGTATCCTAGCAATAACATCACCAACACCTACTACACCACCATCTTCAAAGTTAATAATCGCATCAACAGGTAAATAATACTGCGCTGGAACATTAGTTCCTGATATAAATATATCTTCACCTTTATCTGATACTAATTTAACCATTGGTCGTAAATCACGTCCAGATAGCCCTCTTTGTTTTGCATCAATTACTACGATATTAGATAATCCTGTTAATTCATCGGTCTGACGATTCATTGTCATACCTTCGGTTAAATCAACAAATTTAAGTTTACCACTTACCTCAGATATAACTGGATGAGTATGTGGATCCCATGTTGCAATTATCTGACCTGCTTCAACAGCTGAGTTATCATGAACCGAAAGTACAGCACCATAAGGTAATTTATATCTCTCTCTTTCACGACCAAACTCATCTGCAACAGTTACCTCACCAGAGCGAGATACAGCAACCAGATTACTATTTTCATGAGTTACAGTTTTAATATTATGTAGACGAATAACACCTTTATTCTTAACCTGAATATTATTAACAGCAGTAGAACGTGATGCAGCTCCTCCAATATGGAATGTACGCATAGTAAGCTGTGTACCAGGCTCACCAATTGATTGTGCTGCAATAATACCTACAGCCTCTCCAGTGTTAACTAAATGTCCTCTTGCTAAATCACGGCCGTAACACTTTGCACACATCCCAAAACGGGTTACGCATGCAATTGGTGAACGAACAAGTACTTGGTCAACACCAAATTTTTCAAGACGATCAACCCACTCTTCGTCAAGTAAAGTTCCTGCTGTTACAACAGGTTCATTTTGATTTGGTATATATACATCTTTAGCGACTACTCGACCTAGTACACGTTCTTGTAATGGTTCGACTATGTCCCCGCCTTCAATTAACGGCTGCATTAGAATACCATCTTCAGTACCACAATCTAATTCTGTTATTACTACGTCTTGAGCTACGTCTACTAATCTTCTGGTTAAATAACCTGAGTTGGCAGTCTTTAATGCTGTATCCGCCAAACCTTTACGCGCACCGTGAGTAGAAATAAAGTATTGGAAAACATTTAATCCTTCACGGAAATTAGCTGTAATTGGTGTTTCAATAATAGAACCATCAGGAGCAGACATTAATCCACGCATACCAGCAAGCTGTCTAATCTGTGCGGCAGATCCTCGTGCTCCTGAGTCTGCCATCATAAATATAGGATTAAACGAATCTTGTCTTATTTTATTCCCATCTCTATCGGTTACTTCTTCGGTTGCAATTTTTGCCATCATTGATTTTGCGACCATTTCATTAGTGCGTGACCAAATATCAATAACTTTATTATAGCGTTCACCATTAGTCACAAGTCCTGAACGGAATTGTGATTCAATTTCTCGAACTTCATTATCTGCTTGCTCAATAATTGAAGCTTTATCATCTGGGATCTGCATATCGTCGATACCAATAGAAGCACCCGCACGTGTTGCGTATTTAAATCCAGTATACATAAGCTGATCGGCAAAAATAACTGATTCTTTTAAACCAAAAATACGATAGCAATTATCCAATACTTTAGAAATTGCCTTTTTTGTCATCGGTTTGTTTATATTTGCAAAAGGCATACCTTTGGGTAAAATTTCAGAAAGTATTCCTCTTCCAATTGTTGTTTCTACAATCTCGTAAGTTGTATCTGGATTGGCGCTATCAACAGGCATTCTGATTTTAACTTTAGCATGTATATCAACAAAATCAGCTTCATAAAAATTAAATGCTTCTTGTGCGCTTCCAAAAATTTTACCTTCACCTTTAGCATTTATTTTTTCACGAGTTAAATAGTACAATCCTAAGACCACGTCCTGACTTGGAACAATAATTGGTTCACCACTTGCAGGTGATAAAATATTATTGGTTGACATCATCAATGATCGAGCTTCTAGCTGTGATTCAATAGTTAATGGTATATGTACAGCCATTTGGTCACCATCAAAGTCAGCATTATATGCTGTACATACTAATGGATGTAATTGAATAGCTTTACCTTCAATTAATAATGGTTCAAATGCTTGTATACCAAGTCTATGTAATGTAGGAGCACGGTTTAATAATATAGGATGTTCACGAATAACATCTTCTAGAATGTCCCAAACTACAGGTTCTTCGCGTTCAACCATCTTTTTTGCAGCTTTAATTGTAGTTGCTAGGCCACGAAACTCTAGTTTACTAAATATAAATGGTTTAAATAATTCTAAAGCCATTTTTTTAGGCAAGCCGCATTGATGTAGTCTTAATGTAGGACCTACTACAATAACTGATCGTCCTGAATAATCTACCCTTTTTCCTAATAAATTTTGACGGAAACGACCTTGTTTACCCTTGATCATATCAGCAAGAGATTTTAATGGGCGTTTATTTGTCCCTGTAATTGCACGACCTCTTCGACCGTTATCTAAAAGAGCATCTACTGATTCTTGTAGCATACGTTTTTCATTGCGTACAATAATATCAGGAGCATTAAGATCTAATAAACGCTTAAGTCTGTTATTTCGATTGATAACTCTTCTATATAGATCATTTAAATCTGAAGTTGCAAAACGACCACCATCTAGTGGAACTAATGGTCGTAACTCTGGTGGAAGCACAGGTAAAACACTCATGATCATCCACTCAGGTTTATTTCCTGACTCAAAAAATGCCTCAAGTAACTTAAGACGTTTTGATAATTTTTTAATTTTTGTTTCTGAATTAGTTAGAGGCAACTCTTCACGTAAAGATTTAATTTCTTCTTCTAAATCAATTTGCTTCAATAAATCACGTATAGCTTCAGCACCCATTCTTGCATCAAATTCATCACCATATTGCTCCATTGCCTCAAGATAAACTTCATCATTCAACAATTGACCACGCTCAAGCTCTGTCATGCCAGGGTCAACAACTACAAATGCTTCAAAATATAAAACTCTTTCAATATCACGTAGGGTCATGTCAAGTAACAAACCAATACGAGAAGGTAAAGATTTTAAAAACCAAATATGTGCAACAGGGCTTGCTAATTCAATATGCCCCATGCGCTCACGTCTAACTTTAGCAAGAGCCAATTCAACGCCACACTTTTCACAAATTACACCACGATGCTTTAATCGTTTATATTTACCACATAAACATTCATAGTCCTTTACTGGACCGAAAGTTTTAGCACAAAATAAACCATCACGCTCAGGTTTAAATGTTCGATAATTTATGGTCTCTGGTTTTTTCACTTCGCCATAGGACCATGAACGAATTAATTCAGGAGAAGCCAATGCGATTTTTATTGCATCAAATTCTTCACTTTGTCCTTGATGTTTGAGCATGCCAAGCAAATCACTCATTACAGGTGCTTTCTTCACTGATTCGTTGCTTACGTTAGACAAGTTAAGTCTCCCAAAATGGTCAGTCAAAAATTTATTAAATACTAATAAAAAATATTGGTGATTTATTTTCAAATTTAAAAAAAATAAATCACCGGCACTATTATTTAAAATGTGCTAAATATTAATTACTCATTCATGTTCTAGTTCTATATCAATCCCAAGCGCCCTTATCTCTTTCAATAATACATTAAAAGATTCTGGCATTCCTGGATCCATACGATGATCACCATCTACAATGTTTTTGTAAATTTTAGTTCTTCCGGCAACATCATCTGATTTAACCGTCAACATTTCTTGTAATGTATATGCAGCACCATATGCCTCAAGTGCCCACACTTCCATTTCTCCAAAACGTTGGCCTCCAAATTGTGCTTTACCACCTAATGGCTGCTGTGTAACTAAACTATAAGATCCTGTTGATCTAGCATGCATTTTATCATCTACTAAATGATTAAGTTTAAGCATATACATATAACCAACTGTAACAGGGTTATCAAATTTTCTACCCGTTCTTCCATCTATAAGGGTAGTTTTTCCATCTTGTGATAAGCCGGCTAATTTGAGCATATCTTTAATTTCTTTTTCATTAGCACCATCAAACACAGGAGTGGCCATCGGTACGCCACCTCTTAAATTATTTGCCAAAATATTAAACTCATCTTTACTCAAACTATCTAAATCAATTCGATTTTTATCATGATTATAAATTTTTCCAATATAATCTTTAACTTCGGACGTCGGTTGATTAGAATCTAACATTTGGCTAATACGTTTACCTAAACCTTTAGCTGCCAAACCTAAATGTGTTTCAAGTACCTGTCCTATGTTCATCCGTGATGGAACGCCCAATGGATTTAAAACGATATCTACAGGTGTACCATCTTCCATATATGGCATATCTTCCATAGGAACAACTCTTGAGATAACACCCTTATTACCATGTCTACCTGCCATTTTGTCACCAGGCTGAAGACGACGTTTTACAGCTAGATATACTTTAACAATTTTTAGTACTCCAGGTGCCAAATCATCCCCTTGTACTATTTTTGCTCTGCTGTCATTGAAACGCTTTTCCATTTCTTTTACTAAAAGCTCTAATTGTTTAGCAGATTTTTCTAGTTGTTGACTGAGTACATCATCTTTCATGTGAATAGCAAACCATTTTTCACGATCTGTTTTCTCAAGATAGTCTTCAGTAATTTTTGAGTTTGGTTTTAAGTTTCCAGGGCCACTTGTAGCTTCTTTATCTAATAGTAAATTATATACACGTTGATAAATATCTTCTTCTCGAATTCTACGTTCATCGATTAAGTCTTTACGAACTCGTGCTAAATGCTCTTCTTCAATACTTTTAGCTCGAGCATCTTTCTCTAAACCATCACGCGTAAATACTTGTACGTCAATAATTGTACCATTCATACCAGAAGGAACACGTAGTGATGAATCTTTTACATCAGAAGCTTTTTCACCAAAAATTGCTCTTAATAATTTCTCTTCTGGCGTTAACTGTGTTTCACCTTTTGGTGTAACTTTACCAACTAAAATGTTTCCAGCAGTAACTTCAGCACCAATATATACAACACCAGATTCATCAAGGCTTGCTAATGCTGATTCACCAACATTAGGAATATCTGAGGTTATTTCTTCAGTTCCAAGCTTAGTATCACGAGCAATACATGTTAACTCTTCAATATGAATAGATGTAAACCTATCTTCTTGCACGATACGTTCAGAAATAAGGATAGAATCCTCGAAGTTATAACCATTCCAGGGCATGAATGCCACCAAAAGGTTTTGACCTAAAGCAAGCTCACCTAAATCAGTACAAGGACCATCAGCTAAGATATCTCCACGACTAATTCTATCTCCAGTAGCAACAATTGGAATCTGGTTTATACAAGTATCTTGGTTAGAACGAAAATATTTTGTAAGATTATAAATATCTACCCCGGTTTCACCTGCGGTAGTTTCATTATCATTAACTCTTACAACTATTCGTGATGCGTCAACTATATCAATTATTCCACCACGTCTAGCAACAACTGAAACTCCAGAGTCAGATGCTACAGTTCTTTCCATACCAGTCCCAACCAGTGGCTTTTCTGCACGTAAAGTAGGAACTGCTTGACGTTGCATATTCGAGCCCATAAGTGCTCGGTTGGCATCATCATGCTCTAAGAATGGAATGAGTGAAGCAGCTACTGATACGATTTGCTTTGGAGATATATCCATATAGTTAATTTTATCAGGTGTCGTTAATGAAAATTCATTTTGATGACGACATGGAACTAAGTCAGCTAAAATTTTTCCTTTATTATCAACAGCTACAGTTGACTGTGCAATATACTGGTCAACTTCTTCTATAGCAGACAAGTACTCGATTTCTTCAGTTACTAATCCATCTACTACTTTTCTACATGGTGTTTCAATAAACCCATAATCATTAGTGCGTGCATAAACTGAAAGAGAATTTATAAGCCCAATATTTGGACCTTCTGGAGTCTCAATTGGACAGACACGACCATAATGGGTTGTATGCACATCACGTACTTCAAATCCAGCTCTTTCTCTTGTTAATCCACCTGGCCCAAGAGCAGAAACACGTCTTTTGTGTGTAACACCTGACAAAGGATTAACTTGATCCATAAATTGCGATAATTGACTTGAACCAAAAAATTCTTTTATAGCTGCTGAAACTGGTTTTGCATTAATTAAATCCTGTGGCATTAAATTATCAGACTCAGCAAGACTTAGTCTTTCTTTTACAGCACGCTCAACTCTAACCAGACCAACTCTAAATTGATTCTCTGTCATTTCACCTACAGATCTAACTCTACGATTTCCAAGGTGGTCAATATCATCAACCATACCAATACCGTTTCGTATTTCAATTAAAGTTTTTATAACTTCTAAGATATCTTCTTTCGTTAACGTGCCAGAACCATCATCATTTTTACGACCAACACGTCGATTAAATTTCATTCTACCAACAGCGGATAGATCATATCTTTCTTCAGTAAAAAATAAATTCTTAAACAAAGCTTCAGCCGCTTCTTTTGTTGGTGGCTCACCAGGTCGCATCATACGATAAATTTCAACTAATGCTTCAAGTTGTGTGGATGTTGGATCAACTTTAAGAGTATCAGATATATAAGAACCGTGGTCCAAATCATTAGTGTAGATCATGTCAAAATTTACAATGCCATGTTCAGACAATTTTGTTAATAATTCATTTGTAACTTCATCATTGGCTAAAGCCAAAGATTCGCCAGTTAATGTATCTACTAAATTCTTTGCTAATATTTTTCCAACCAGATAATCATTAGGGACAACTAGGTCCTGCATATTACTCTTTTCCATTAATTTTATATGGCGAGTAGTGATGCGTCTTCCTTGCTCAACTATAACTTCACCTGTTTCAGGTATTACGATATCGAAAGATGCAATTTCTCCACGTAAACGTTGAGGAATAAGATCAATATGAAATTCACCATTCTTTAAATGACAAGAAGTTGTTTCAAAAAATTCAGATAATATAGATTCAGTATCATAGCCTAAAGAGCGCAACAAAATACTAACTGGTAATTTTCTGCGTCTATCTATGCGCGCAAAGACACAATCTTTTGGATCAAACTCAAAATCTAACCAAGAACCTCGATAAGGTATAATGCGTGCAGAATATAATAGCTTCCCTGAAGAATGAGTCTTACCACGATCGTGCTCAAATATAACACCAGGAGATCTATGCAACTGAGAAACAACAACACGTTCAGTTCCATTTACAACAAATGTACCAACATCTGTCATAAGAGGTATTTCACCCATATACACATCTTGTTCGCGTATATCTTTTATTGGTTTATTATCACCAGGGGCTTCTTTATCTAAAACTACTAAACGAATTTTTACTCGTAATGGAGCAGAATAAGTTAAACCTCTTAATTTACACTCGCGTACATCAAAAGCAGATTCGCCAAGGCTATAACTTATATATTCTAATCTGGCATTCCCAGAAAAACTTACAATTGGAAAAACTGAAGAGAATGCAGCATTTAATCCTGTTTTTTGTTGATTTTCGCCGCCTTCATCTTTTTGTAAAAAATCACTATAAGATTTTAGCTGAATCTCAAGCAAATTAGGTATTGCCATTGTTTCAGCTTGACTACCAAAGCTCTTGCGGAATCTTTTTTTCTCAGCATGTGAATATTGAGGGTTAGCAACTGCTTCAGCCATAGTGGTTCCTCTATAAATTATTGATCATAAAACACGTAAACCCGGCCATGTAAACATGGCCGGGTTATAAAACCCCAATTAAAATACTTACTTAACGTCGACAGTAGCGCCGGCTTCTTCTAATTGTTTTTTGATATCTGCAGCTTCTGCTTTTGATACAGCTTCTTTAACTGTAGATGGAGCACCTTCAACTAAATCTTTAGCTTCTTTTAAGCCAAGACCTGTGATAGTGCGCACAACTTTAATTACAGAAACTTTATTGTCTCCAAATCCAGTCATTACAACATCAAATTCAGTTTTTTCTTCTGCAGCAGCAGATGCAGCAGCAGGGGCAGCAACAGCAATTGAAGCAGCAGCAGCTGAAACATTAAATTTTTCTTCCATTGCTTCGATGAGTTCAACAACTTCCATTACAGACATGTTAGATATAGTTTCAAGAATCTCGTTTTTTGATACAGCCATTTCTAGCTCCTAAGTTATTAATTAATTTAAAATTATCTGGTTTAATTTGTTTTCGTGTCTTTAATTGCAACAACAGTTCTTACCAATTTGGTATGCGGAGCTGCAAGTGTTCTTACAAACTTCTCAACTGGTGCTTTCATTACAAACATAAGTTTAGCGATAGCTTCATCTTTTGTAGGTAAACTTGCAACAGCATCTAGTTGTTCAACACCATATACTTTACCACCAACAGACAAAGCCTTTATTTCTAGCTTATCATATGATTTAACATAACCTTTTAATAATCTAGCTGCATCGCCAGGAGAATCTAAAGATAATGCAACAAATAATGGACCAACTAGTAAGTCACTTAAACATGAAAATTCTGTTTTCTCAAATGCTCTACGAGTTAGTGTATTACGCACAACACGTAAATATACACCTGCTTTACGTGCATCAGCACGCAATTGCGTCATTTGATTTACAGTCAAACCACGATAATCAGCAACAACTGCTGAAATTGCCTTTGAAGCAACAGATGTCACTTCTTCTACTATGGCCTTCTTTCCAGCTAAATTTAACGTCACGTTACTGACCTCCTAAGTTATGCAAGCCATTAGGCTTGACATTAATGGCGGCCGTCTCAAACTAAGAGTCGGTTCACCGTCTGCGCAGGAAATTAAGCTTTCGCACCTGCGGTCTTCGACGGCATGAAACCTAAGTCTATGCCGTGAAAGCTATTAAAATGGGACGATATATTACACGGAAACTGATGATAGATCAATAGGTAATCCAGGGCCCATGGTAGTAGAAAGTGTTATTTTCTTAAAATATATACCTTTTGCAGATATTGGTTTAGCTTTTTTAAGATCAGATAATAAAGAATTTATATTTTCAATAATATCTTGAGTATTAAATTCTATCTTACCTACGCTACAATGAATAATACCATTTTTGTCAGTTCTATAACGAACTTGACCTGATTTTGCATCTTTAATTGCAGCTTCAACATTCATAGTAACTGTGCCCACTTTTGGATTAGGCATCAAGCCTCTTGGACCAAGTACTTGACCTAGCTGACCTACAATACGCATAGCATCTGGAGTTGCAATTACTACATCAAAGTTCATTTCACCAGCTTTAATTTTCTCAGCCAGGTCTTCGAAACCTACAAGATCTGCACCTGCATTTTTTGCTTTAGTTGCATTATCACCTTGGGCAAATACGGCCACGCGAACTTCTTTTCCTGTACCTTTTGGTAAATTCGTAGATGAACGCACAACTTGATCTGATTTACGAGGGTCAACACCTAAATTTACAGCTATATCAACGCCTTCTTTAAATTTAGTTGTAGCAAATTCTTTCAATATCTCAATTGCGTCAGCTGCTTTATATAAAGTATTAAGTGAAACTTTATCATTAATTCTTTTTTGCTTTTTAGTAAGCTTAGCCATTATTTAACTCCTTCCTCTAAACCTTCAACTTCAATACCCATGCTACGAGCTGTTCCAGCAATACTACGTACCGCTGCATCTAAACTAGAAGCAGTCAAGTCAGGCTCTTTGGTTTTAGCTATTTCTTCTAATTGTTCGCGTTTAAGTTTAGCAACTTTTTTAGTATTAGGATTGCCACTTCCGCTTTGAATCCCAGCTGCTTTTTTAAGTAAAACTGAAGCTGGTGGTGTTTTTGTAATAAAGGTAAAACTACGATCACTATAAACTGTAATCACAACCGGTGTAGGTAAGCCTTGTTCCATTCCTTGCGTTGCCGCATTGAATGCTTTACAAAACTCCATAATATTAACACCACGTTGTCCTAAAGCTGGCCCAACTGGTGGACTAGGGTTAGCTTTTCCTGCTGGAATTTGTAACTTTATATATGCTTCAACTTTCTTAGCCATTACGACTCCTCTTTTTGGGTATAACGCTATTTCTTGTTCATTTACATATCAATGAAAATACTTTAGCTTCCCGATTAAATAATCTATGCTTTCTCAACTTGACTAAATTCTAGTTCAACAGGTGTAGATCTTCCAAAAATCAATACTGCAACACGAAGACGATTTTTTTCATAATTAACTTCTTCTACAACACCATTAAAATCTACAAACGGTCCTTCTTTTACTCTAACCACTTCGCCTGGCTCAAATAAAACTTTTGGTCGTGGTTTAGTTACACCTTCCTCAACGCGACGCATTATAGCATTAGCTTCTTTTTCAGAAATTGGTGTTGGTGTTTGACTTGTTCCACCTATAAAGCCTAAAACTCTAGGTATTGCACGTATCATGTGCCAAGTTTCATCATCCATTACCATGTTAACAAGGACATACCCGGGGAAAAATTTTCTCGTGGATTTTCTCTTTTGCCCAGCACGCATTTCTACAACTTCTTCTGCTGGAACAACTACCTCACCAATCTTAGATTCAAGGTGATGGTGTTCAGTACGAGATATTATTTCGCGCATAACAAAATTTTCATAACCTGAATATGCGTGCACAACGTACCATTGTTTAGTTTTTTGCTCGTCCACCGTAATATCAACCTAAGTGTGTTATTTTACCGATAGTCCACAGCATACCAGAATCTATTAACCAAAGAATAAACCCAGTAACTGCAACCATAACCATTACAATTGATGTTGTCTGTATGGTCTCCTGCCGAGTTGGCCAAACGACCTTCTGCACTTCAATTTTTGCTTCTTTTGCAAACAAAAAAACTTGTTGCCCTTGTTTAGTAAAGAAACCAAGTAAAAATATAAGCACCAACCAAACTATCCAAATTAAGGCCTTCATAGGACCTGCAAAATTAAAATAATAAGTTCCTAAAAATGCGGCTGCAGTTACAACTATTATACCCAACCATGACATTAGTTCACGCAATTTCATTTTTTAGTTCCCATATTACTTATTCTTATGGTGTGTTTGGCAGGCCAGGAGGGAATCGAACCCCCAACCTGCGGTTTTGGAGACCGCCACTCTGCCAATTGAGCTACTGGCCTATATAATACAATGTAGACCAGAATGAATTCTAGTCTACATTAAACTTTTTACTCAATAATTTTAGCAACAACACCAGCACCTACAGTTCGGCCACCTTCCCGAATAGCAAAGCGCAGCCCTTTATCCATAGCGATCGGTGCATGTAAATTAATAACCAATTGCACATTATCACCAGGCATAACCATTTCAACGCCTTCAGGTAAATCACAAGTTCCTGTTACGTCTGTTGTTCTAAAGTAAAACTGTGGTCGATATCCATTAAAAAATGGAGTGTGTCTGCCACCTTCTTCTTTAGATAATACATATACTTCAGCTTCAAACTTAGTGTGCGGCTTAATTGAACCTGGTTTAGCTAATACTTGACCACGTTCAACATCTTCTCGCTTAGTTCCTCGTAATAAAATACCTACGTTATCACCAGCTCTACCTTCGTCTAATAACTTACGAAACATCTCTACACCAGTACAGATTGTCTTCGTTGTATCTCTTATACCAATAATTTCTACTTCTTCACCAACTTTAACTATTCCGCTTTCGATTCTTCCTGTTACTACAGTTCCTCGGCCTGAAATAGAAAATACATCTTCAATTGGTAATAAGAAACTTCCATCTATCTTTCTTTCTGGTTCTGGAAAGTATGAATCCATCGTCTCTACTAATTTCTCAATAGCAGCAACTCCGATTTCACTTGTATCACCTTCTAATGCTTTTAATGCTGAACCAGTTACAATAGGTATGTCATCTCCTGGAAAATCATATGAACTTAATAAGTCCCTAACTTCCATCTCTACCAATTCTAATAATTCACTATCATCAACCATATCTGCTTTGTTTAAAAATACAACTATATATGGAACACCTACTTGGCGTGATAATAATATATGTTCTCTTGTTTGTGGCATTGGGCCATCAGCTGCTGATACTACTAATATCGCACCATCCATCTGCGCCGCACCAGTAATCATGTTCTTAACATAGTCAGCATGTCCTGGGCAGTCAACGTGTGCGTAATGTCTATTCGCTGATTCATACTCAACGTGAGCTGTAGATATCGTTATTCCACGTTCTCTTTCTTCTGGAGCCGCATCAATTTGATCATATGCCTTCGCTGTTCCGCCGTATTTCTTCGCCATTATCGTAGTTATAGCAGCAGTCAACGTCGTCTTACCATGATCAACGTGTCCAATCGTGCCAACATTTACGTGTGGCTTCTTTCGTTCAAATTTTTCCTTCGCCATCGGAAAATCTCCCCGTTTATTAGTTAAATTTTATGGTGCCCACAACTGGACTCGAACCAGCGACCTCTTCCTTACCAAGGAAGTGCTCTACCACCTGAGCTATGTGGGCAGCAAGCACCATTTTGGTAACTTTCTAATAACTCAAAACAAAAGCAATTGATAAGCTATACAGACAAGCTACAAAAATTGCCATATTTCTTTCTTAATGCATAGCCTATTTTTCTCTATATTGGAGCGGGTGATGGGAATCGAACCCACACAATCAGCTTGGAAGGCTGAGGTTCTACCATTGAACTACACCCGCATACCGATACAACACTATTGTGTACCTTAATAAACATACACATTTAAACTGGTGGAGGGGGAAGGATTCGAACCTTCGAAGGCAGAGCCGTCAGATTTACAGTCTGATCCCTTTGACCGCTCGGGAACCCCTCCAAAAAGTACGCCATTTTCATTCATGGTAGGACTAAAGTCAATAGTTTTAGTATGTGTTGGCGCGTTTTAAAGGAAAAAATTATTAAAAACGCCTTTTTTATA
>Ga0247837_1006719_pt1 | contig 15930 bp, 12 predicted proteins | sample LaCtaG_2_FD_187115 | JGI IMG/M metagenome (GOLD analysis project Ga0247837, IMG submission 187115) | Freshwater microbial communities from meromictic Lake La Cruz, Castile-La Mancha, Spain - LaCruzMarch2015_14.5m | ecosystem: Environmental > Aquatic > Freshwater > Lake | place: Spain: Castile-La...
CGCTCACTCGTTAACTGAAAATCGTCAGCCACTTCCTGCAATGTTCGAGGGGTTCCATTAGCACCAAGCCTCTGTTCAACCATTTCCGCAACTTGCAATCCAAGATCCCATTCGATTTGCTTTAGAAGCGGTATCACGAAGTGCTGGCAGACAGATGGGACATCTGGCACCGAATCGGATGCAAGGACTTGGTTGATCCAGTTCGTGATTCGATTGATGGACAATGGAAATACTTGAAATCGAAAATGCGTGCTTGAGTCGCAACTTCGAATTGAATTTCCTAGTTCCATAATGATGTCAATGATCGATGACAGCCTTGAATCAACTAGTCGAGGCGTGTTTAATAGAGTCGGCAAGGGAATCGAAATGTATTTAGCAAGCGGTTCGCCCCAAAGTCCACGTGGCAGGTCGTCCAGCGAGTTTGCAAACCGCCCGATTGGCTGCCATTCAAATCCATGTTCACGAATTGAGGATGTTATTCGCTCCCACGTTTCAATGGTCAGCGATTCCTGGCTGTAGGAATCGTCCAGCAAGAAAACCTTTTCAGGGGCTATGTACTGCTCTTCCGTTGTTGGACTAATACATGTATCCGCATTGTCAAGATTGCCAACAGCGCCCTTCTCCAATTGGAACAAAGCACGCTCAATTAGCTGAAGTAATTTCTCCACTCGCGTCGAACCGACTCCGCGAACTTTGGTTAGTTGGTCAAAAGTCATGTCCAGCACTGAGCGCATACTCATTTGGATCAGGGCAGATGGTAGATGTCGATCCGAAGGCATGGTCCAAATTGAAAGTGGATTGTCGACCAATGTCTCAGAAGCGACTGCAGAGAATCGTCGCTTTGCGTCATTAAACTTAAATTCAAGACTGTACATCGCGGGCGTCAGGTTGGATTGGTATTTTTCACTCGGTTTTGAGTGCCCGTTTCGTGTCAACAGGAGCATACAGCATACTTGATGGAACGACCAATTGGGTAGTGCTCCGCGGAAACTGGCAAAAATCAAAACCGTCTTGACAAGCTGCTCAGTCCAGCATCTGGAGAGTTCCAACGTCAATCGTTAAAATGCTGACAACACTCAACTCCTTCTGAGAGTAGTAGTTTTTCGTTCATTCAATTGACCGAGATTTGCAGATGGTAATCGAACTGATTCAAAACCTAGAGCCCAAAAAGTTCGTGTGGCTTTGGACAAAGTACGTGGTGGGCGTTAATGACCAGAAGCATTGCACAAACTGTTTGCGAGGGCCGTACGGAAAGAAACTGAGCAAGCATAACTCGTTGCTTAGTGAGTCTCCAGTCCTTGTTTTGGATGAATTGGATGAGGGCTCATTCAATGCCATCTACATTTGTGGCGTGATAAAAAAAGGGTATCCTCGAACAAACTACAAGCACAATCTTCATGCGGCCATCCAACCAAAGCCTGGTTGCACAGATTTGTTTCAATTTGAAGGTTGGCGGTTGTCGGTCACGAACGGTGTTTTTCTTCCGATCCCTTCTGAGTTAGAGCTCCCAGAAAGATATCGTTCGTTTGGTCCGGAGTTTACGACATGCCGAATTTTTCGTTGGGCAGTTTGCTCGGAGCTAAACAATCTGGATCAGGCACCGGTCAGTTGAGAGTCGAATCATGCCGACTGATAATACAAGGTTTGACGGGCTATTTGATCGATCAAACCGAAGCGATATCGTTGAGCCACCGATCGAAGTTCTTCGGCATCGGGCCGCAATCCGACGAACTGATCCGTCGTTGCCGCTTAAATGTTTGGTTAGAGACAATCTCCTCAACAGCCGGAGGACATTCTTCGACTACGGTTGCGGTTACGGGGATGATTTGGAGCACGTTGTTCGGTTGGGATGCGAGTCCGATGGTTGGGATCCTGCGTATCGCCCAGACACAGTGCATCGCGAAGCAGATGTCGTGAATCTTGGTTACGTCATCAACGTAATCGAAGACGTCGCTGAACGAGATGAAACTCTTCGGTCCGCTTGGCGTTTAACACAGACCGTGCTTGCTGTTGCTGCCAGAATTGCGGTAGATGGCAGTGGCGAAGGGGATTTCGAGTTTGGCGATGGAGTCATCACCCGGATACAAACCTTTCAGAAATACTTCACTCAAACCGAACTTCGATTGTATATCGAGAAAACGCTTGGAACCGAAGCGGTTCCCGCTGCTCCAGGCGTATTCTACGTTTTCAGGGATGATGGTCTCCGCGAATCGTTCGCAGCTTCCAAGTACCGACGACGGGCGGTCGCTCCTCGACGCCGAGTTTCCGAAATCCAATTCGATCGACATCGCAATTTGCTCGAACCTCTCATCAGGGTTGCTTCAGAGCTAGGACGTTTACCCTTCGAAGACGAGTTCGATGGAACTCGGGACGTGATCGCTGCTTTTGGCTCCATCAAGCAAGCCTACAAGCTAATCAGGAAAGTAACTGGTGCGGATCCTTGGGATGCGATTCGGCAGAGTCGAATCGACGACATTAAGGTGTATTTGGCTCTTGCACGCTTCCCAAAGCGGCCAAGCTTAGCTCAGATGCCACTCTCGATGCAACGCGATATCAAAGAGTTCTTTGGCACTTACAAAAGTGCCTGCGAGTCGGCTGATGTGTTGCTATTTGAGGCAGGGAATTCGGAGTTGATCGATGCCGCTTGTCTTCGGGCAAAGGTTGGCCGATTGACTTCCAATGCTCTGTACCTGCATCGATCCGCGATTTCTTCACTTAAACCGATACTCCGGGTCTTTGAGGGTTGTGCGAAAGCGTATCTCGGAGACGTTGACGATGCGAATGTTGTGAAGCTGCACCGATTCTCAGGCAAAGTCTCCTACCTTGCGTGTCCTAGGTTTGAAACACACCCGCATCCACCAGTGCGCCGAACAATCAAGCTGTCATTGCGAAACCTGTTTCTGCAGTGCATTGATCACTCAGAAAACAAGAATCCGCTTTTGCTCGATCAAAAGGAGAAAATGATCGAGTCAGATCATCCTTGGCGAGAACGATTCGCAAGGTTTAGTGCCCAAGAACATCAGCACGGCCTGCTGAACGGGATGGAGGATATGCAACTAGCACTGCAATGGCATCAAAAGCTACAAGAGGCGGGGCTGATGATTCGGGGCTACCGGTTACTTTATCAGGAAGGAGTCAAGCGCAAACGATTACCGCCTAAACCAATTCCAATGGAAACTGACAAGGACCCACAATCCGAATTGAAGCCACCAGCAGTCTCGCATGAAGTTGACCCACACGATTTACCTGCCGTAGCAGCCATCGATTCGGATTCCGAGGGCGAGTCTTTCGGCCCAGAGCCACGAGAAATTGAGATGCCGATTCGTTCCAGACGCTTTGGCGTTGGCAAAGAGATCGGATATGCAGTCTATGTACATCGCGAATACGAAGAACGGCTTGGGGCTACGGTTGAATGGGCGAAACGTCACTTGCCGGAGGCCTACGAATATACAGTAGTCAAACTAAATCAACGGAACGACTCCGTGTCGTTTATTCTTTGCCCAAATTTCGACCTCGAGCATGAACCTGCCATTACCGCCATTGTCGTTGTAAGTGCAGATGGTGCCACTCAACGGCGCACGACGCCCGCCGATCCATACATCTATCATCACAAATGGCTATTCGTTGACGACGGCTATGGTGGCTTTGATGTCGAAGAGAGCAAAGCTCGCTCGCAACAATGGATAAGTCTTGGCGACGTAGATCGCTCCAGAATCGGCAGGCAGAGTTACTGGCAGGAGAAGGTGATTCCTCGGCTAACCGGAACAGTCCCCGAGCGATGGGTTCGAAGCGACGAAGCTCGAAAGTATCTCAAGCTCTCGACATGTGACTTGGCTCACGCCCGTGAGTCGGGTGAGATTGAATTCAAGAAGGTGGGGAATGCATTTCTTTACCGGTTACCTTGATACTCTGTTAGCTCAGGTCATCTCATTTACATTACCATTAGCAAAACGATACCGACGCTGCACATCTTGTTGGATTGAACTATACTTCGATCAAAATATTCCCAAACAACGAAAAAACCACCGCAGCCGTTTTTGCAAAAGGCCGCAGTGGCGTGTTTACCGAGCTGCGAACTGTACATGAACAAATCCCGGAAAAGCCTCACGTCCACTAGCAAGTTCTTGAGCCTTGTGTTGCGGCATCGGCCGGGGATCATTAGAATGCAGCTTCATCCTGTGGGTGGGGGCCGATCGACGAGTCGATCGACATGAACTCGGAATTGAGAGCCATCGACCAGCATGTGTACGGTTCTCGTGAACTGATGTGCGACCTGGATGCCATCAGGCTCGTACGGAAGCCAATTGCTCAGATTTTACAAAAGTACCCGGTATCGTTGGAATCGAAATGACCAGCCCTGTGACTGATTTGATCCCCGTTTCCGCTTCGGCATCGTCACGCCGAAATGATCTCGATGCGTTGCGCGCTTTCGCGATGCTGCTAGGAATTATGTTGCACGGCATTATGTCGTTCATTCCAGGCATCGGTGCCATCTGGGCGGTAGAGGACCCTGACGCAAGTTCTTGGTACGGCGTGCTGCTCTCCTTGATTCATGGTTGGCGAATGCCGTTGTTCTTTTTGGTCAGCGGATTCTTCACCGCGATGCTTTGGCGGAAACGGGGACTCCGTGAATTGCTTTCGCACCGCTTCCAACGAATCTTCATCCCCATGCTGCTTGGTTTGTTCACGATCATTCCATTGACATGGGTTGTGTCTGGTTACGTGCGCTCTCAAGCAACTACACCAACAACAAATATTGCGGCGGATCGTGGCGAGGCGGAAAATGCCGTTCCGAACCCTGCCTCCGAAGTCAAGATTTGGGGTGATGTCGCCATGGCAGATCAGGCAGCGGTCGAAGAATACCTGGCTCGTGGGGGTAATGTTCAGTTGCAAGACACGAACGGATCAACACCTCTACACGTTGCTTGCTTTTTTGGACGGGCGAACATCGCTGAATTGTTGTTAAAATCGGATGCAAGCTTGATCGTCTTAAACAACGAAGGCAAACGGCCAGATGAATTGCTTTTGATCGATTGGGGAACGACGGCATTTATTGCCAATCTTTTCAAGGTACCGGCCGAACGAATCGATGTTCTCAAGGGCCGAGAAGCGATTGCAACTTTGATCAGCGAACGCACTGGGCGCAAAATTGCATCACTACCGATCGACTCGGAAGATCCTGTCCGTCTTCGTTCGATAGTAAACTTCTTGATGTACTTTCCGCTGTTTGGCCATTTGTGGTTCCTTTGGTTTCTTTGTTGGTATGTCTGCATGTTCGCGATTCTGCTCAAGTTGAAGCAAGTAGTGCCAGTTCCCGCATTGCCAACATCCTGGCTGGTTTCGCCCCGCTGCTTCCTGTGGCTGATTCCGTTGACCGCGGTGCCTCAGTTTCTGATGGGGCGAATGCCCGGTGCATTCGGGCCGGATACGTCGATTGGATTGCTGCCCATGCCTTCCGTGTTGGCATATTACGCCATTTTCTTTGGATTCGGACTCTTGTATTTCGATGTAAATGATCGCGACACCACGGTTCGCCGTGGCTTTGGGTGGATGCTGGCGATTGCCGTGCTTGTGTTGTTTCCGTTAGGGCTGGTTCTACAAGGATCGACTGCGACAGGTGCTAAGATTGCAGCTTCCTTGTTTCAAGTTAGTTTCGCATGGTGCATGTCCTTCGGAATGATAGGTCTCTTTCGCCGCTATTTCCACGAACCAAGTTCTTGGGTGCGATATCTTTCCGATTCATCGTACTGGCAGTACCTAGCCCATATCCCGTTGATTGTTTACGTCCAGTATCTCGTGCGTGATCTTCCATTACCCTCTGGGGTGAAGGTTGTCATCATCTTCTTGGGTACGACTGGCGTGCTACTGCTCAGCTATCAATTCTTTGTCAGAAACACATGGTTGGGAGTTCTTCTGAATGGACGGCGACATTCCCAGTCTGTTTCCGTCCGTCAAGAACCATTGAGTGTGCATGTACCAAAAATGTAGGTAACCCGTTCGTGGGTTTTAATTCGCAGCCGGGCGAGGTATTGTTTTACTGGTCACATGAATGGCAAGAAATAGAGCCATTTGTTCATCCGCATGGTGACACGGCTCATGATGTGGATGGGCTTCAAAGAATCCGTGTATATCGCAACAGTTCCCGCTGTTCCCAAATCAAGACCGCTGGTTTCTTCTTCGTTATTCAACAAAATCTTCACGGCTAGGATGCCTGGAGAGCCGATCTTGGAAGCAGAAGGCAATGTCCCGCTGACAGCCCCTTGGCCTTCGCCGGTCGCCTCCAGAATGGAATCCACTTTGCCATGAAACAATCGGCCAGGATGACTCTTAAACACGAGTTCGACTTCCTGACCAGTCTTGACGTTGACAAGCATCTGCTGTTTGAATGGTGCGAAAATAGTAAGTTCCGATGTATCGATGAAGGTACCCGCAGCGGCAGCAGGCGAAGGGACGACAAAAGTTCCTTCTCGAATGTTCCAGTTCGTAACAAAACCATTTGCGGGCGCTCGAACGGTACACTGAGTCAAGCTAAACTCGGCCGTCTTAAGCTTCTCTTCACCCAACACGATTGCGTCTTTACTACCTGCATAAGCTGCGTTGGCTTGCTCGCGGCTAGCCTCGGTTTGCTTCAACATTGCTTCTGCGGCCGAGTATCGTTCACGTGCGTCGACCAGATCTTGTTTCGAGATGGTGCCAGCCGCTGCTTCTTCGGACATATCCAAAGTCGCCTTGGCAGCCCTGGCATCGGCTTCTACTTTCGCTATGTTAGCCTCAGCGACTTTTACACCAGCCGCGAAACGCGCCTCATCACTTCGGGCGACTTGCAGTGCGGCCTTGGCTTGATTGACGGTGAATTGATACGAAGTGGGGTCGATTTCGAATAGCACTTCCCCTTTTTTGATAGGAACATTTGGCTTGGCTGAAATACTGACGATGGGGCCCTGTACCCAAGGTACAATTGGCACCACATAGCGACCGACGACAGCCCGCGTCGAATAGGGCGAAGCCTGAGTCCACAAGGTGAGTATGCCGATCACCGCTGCGAAAAAGATCGTCGCGAAAATCGCGATGTTCCATGGTTGCGGTTCGATCTTGAATACTTTGTAAACAAAAACGATCGCAGAGACAAACAAGATGATAAAGATCCACATCATGATGGAGAAGTTCCTTGTTTGTTCGATGCAAACGGACGGAGTTCGATGAAAGCCCAGACGAACGCGATGGGCCAGAGCACACCAAGGGTCAGCAAACTAATCCAGGATGCGACATTGATTGCATTGGCTTGCGGATGCTTCCTCGCCGAAGCTATCTTTCCTGGAAGCGATCCGATCACCACGATGCAGGAGACAAAGAGAGTTGTAATAATTCCGAAGACCGCGAAGGCCATGTAATCAAAAAAATCAAGTTGCATGCTGCCTCTTTTTGCGTTCGTAAATGGAGTTTCTCTTAGCTCTTCCTTGCCCGAAACTGAAGAGCTGGTGCGATTATACGCAGAAACTACAATGAGGGGAAAGGTTGATGCAATCCAATGCGGCTCTGCCGACGAAATGGTCACCTGTGGTCCCAATGTTTTCCAGAGCAATCGACCGTCGACGTCGGGATCGCAAAACGGTAAAATTAGGCTACGATTTAGCGATGCAAGGATTGCGTTTTCTACGAGTACGATTGGGAACGAGCACGTTTGGGAAGTTGTGCAACCTACGGATCGGCTTCAGTAACTTTTTCTTTTACCTTGAGATCCATGATGAGTTGGACCCGAGCGACTTGTTTCTTCCTTGCTTCCATACTGGCGACTGTCTCGCAAGCTTTCGCACAGCAGGCTGACACCATCTATTACAACGGATCCATCCTAACGATGGCTGGCGCAACACCCAACTACGTCGAAGCGTTGGCGGTGAAAGGTGGAAAGATTGCGTTTGTTGGGGGCAAAGAATCGGCAATGCGAATGAAAAGCGGCGCCACGAAGCTCATCGATCTTGGTGGGAAGGCGTTGCTACCCGGCTTTCTTGATGCCCATAGCCACTACATCAACTCTCTTCTGGTGGCCAATCAGTGCAAACTCTACGCGCCCCCTTCTGGGCCTGGCAAGGATGTACCTAGCATCCTTGCCGAATTGAAAAAGTACGCTGAGGCTCGCAAAATCCCCAAGGGCGAACTCATCATGGGTTATGGTTATGACGATACGGTCATGCCCAATGGCAGATTGCTCAATCGCGATGATCTCGACGCAGCGTTCCCCGACAACCCAGTTCGCATCGAACACGTTTCGATGCATGGTGCCGTGATGAACAGTCTGGCTCTCCAAAAATATGGTATCACCGCCGCGACCAAAACACCCGCCGGTGGTGTCATTGTGCGTAAACCGGGAACCGAGGAGCCATGGGGCCTGATTATGGAAACGGCCTTCCTTCCTGTCGTGGAAAAAGCTGAGCCAATGACCGCTCAGCAGGAGATCGAATGGACGCGAGCAGGGCAAATGCTCTACGCCGAGACAGGGGTGACCACGGCGCAAGACGGGGCGTCGTATCTTCCTCAAATTCAAACCATCCAAAGAGCGACCGAAGCTGGGGCTAATATCATCGACGTGATTGCGTTTCCGTTTATCACGGAGGTAGACAGGGTGCTTGCCGAAGTACCGTTGGACCAATGGGGGAAGTACAACAAGCGATTCAAGCTTGGCGGTGCAAAGATCACCATGGATGGCTCGCCGCAAGGACGCACCGCAGCATTCACAACGCCTTACTTAACCGGAGGCCCTGGAGGCGAAAAAGACTGGAAAGGGGAGCTGACTTTCCCGCAGGACCTCGCCAACAAAATGGTAAAGAAGGTGTATGAAATGAACGTACCGCTTCTCCTACACTGCAATGGCGATGCAGCGATTGATGGTTTTCTGACGGCCTACGAATTCGCTCGCGCGGGTGATTACAGCAAGCCATGGAACGTGACAACCATTCACACTCAATTTATGCGTAAGGATCATATTCCGAAGTTTGTGAAGTACCAGGTTCGACCATCGTTCTACACATTGCACACTTTTTATTTTGCGGAAGCGCACCTTGCAAACCGAGGGTACGATCAAGCGATGTCTATTAGTCCGATGCGCGATGCGATTGATGCCGGTCTTCGCCCGAGCAATCATACGGACTTCGTCGTCGCACCGCTCGACCAGATGATGATGTTATCGTCGGCCGTCAATCGCATCTCACGCGGCGGCGCAGAGATTGGGCTCAAGCAACGCGTCACAGCCTTTGAGGGTTTGAAGGCCATGACCGAGTGGGTCGCCGAACAATACGGCGAACAAGATACCAAAGGCACACTAGAAACCGGAAAGCTAGCCGACCTTGTGATCCTTGATAGGGACCCGCTCAAGGTCGATCCCATGACGATCAAAGACATCAAGGTTGTTGAGACGATTAAGGAGGGAGTAACGATTTTCCCCGCCCCCGCAGACTTTGATAAATCGCTTCCGACAGCACCCAAAACAGACACAATGACGCGGATGTGGAGGGCTCATGTGTGCGATATGGCCGAAGTGAATCAAGCAGCGGGCAAAGATTGGACCCTGATATCGCTCCATGGCAAGCCCGTTGCTTCCGAGAAACCTCCCACCATGAAGTTTGCACAAGGCAAAGTGACAATTTTCGGTGGCGTGAATCGTATGTCAGGCTCGTACGCATTGGTTGGCGAGAGTGTCACGCTGGGGGATTTGATGAGCACAAGGATGGCAGGCCCCCCTTCGCTGATGGAATTGGAAAACAGCTTCTCCAAAATCATGTCCACCGTAGATGGCTTCCATGTCAATGGTAACAACCTGGAACTTTTAAGTGCGGGGACTGTCGTCGCCAAGTTTCGAGCTGCGGAGTAGGCGTTGTTAACCGCAATACCGTTCACTGAAGCACTCCGCTGCAGGCGTACCTTCCCTTAAGCCGCGGACGCTACGACTTCGTAAACAACAAACAGAACGCGAGTATCCACCCGCTCAGTTGTGCCGCCAGTCAGGGATTTCTTGGGGACGATGCGGGGGTCAATGCGTATAAAACGCAGTTCGATCGAGACGCGACGGAACGTTGCAGCGGCCGCAGCCACTTTCGCACGGTTTACCAGAAAGGATCCAGGCACCCAAGGGGCCCGACAATCGTAGGCCGTAACAAGTCGCTTTGGACGCAGTTACGGCATGGAACGCTAGGTATGTTTGACTCGTTCGATGGGGCAATTGGGGGCGCGCGGGGCTTGCCGTAACTGCGCTAGCGCTTGTTACGGCCTACTTGTTACGGCCTACTTGTTTTGGTCTACTTGATGAACCCCATGATTTGTTCCTGGCAGTTTTTTATGCTGGACGTAATGGATAACCAGTAGTTTCTTCAACTTGTTCCGCAATATTCATGAAACCTGATAAGAACCGAATCGAATCAAATCTTCGGCTTCATGTCGATCGATTGGCAGGTTTGATCGGGCCACGTTATCTTCAGAAGCCCAAGACCATTCAAGCCACGATTGGGTATATTGAGCGTCAGTGGGGCGATATGGGCTACCAGAGTTCTCACGAGTGCTACGATGCGATTGGCGATCAAGCAACCAATCTGATCGTCGAGCATTCCGGAAGTAAGCGAGCCGATGAGATCATTCTGCTGGGCGCTCACTACGATACGGTTTACTCCACTCCGGGCGCCGACGATAACGCATCCGCGGTGGCTGTTTTGCTCGAAGTGAGTCGACTGCTACGCGAACACCAATGCAAACGAACGATTCGTTACGTTGCCTTTGCCTGTGAAGAGCCGCCTTATTTCAATGTCGATGCGATGGGTAGCCAACACCACGCTCGCCAAGCTCGAATGAGAGGGGAAAAGATACGAGGGATGCTTTGCTTGGAGATGGTTGGCTACTACAGCACGGACGACAATTCACAGACCGTGCCACCGCTTATTCCCAAATGGTTGCGTCGATTTTTTCCACGCCGAGGTGATTTCTTAGCAGCGGTCGGCAATATGCCATCATGGAGATTGTGTTGGAACTTTCGTCGCGGCTTCAAGCGTGGTGCTCGATCGATGCCACTCTTTTCTATCTGCCTTCCCGAGAAGGTCAGAGAGATTCGGCCCAGCGACAACAGCTCCTTTTGGGATCAAGGTTATCCTGCCTTGATGCTGACCGACACCAGTTTCCTAAGAAACCCCAATTACCATCGCTCCACCGACACGCCAGATACGTTGGACTACCAAAGGATGACGCAGGTCACCCTTGGCGTCGCATCCGCGGTGCGATTCTTAGCTAGTTGATTTGGTTTCTTGCTTTTCGCGTTGTCGCTGCACGGTTCGCTCCATGAGTGCGCCCGAAGCGATACCAACAAAATAGCAAACAAGGTCGCTCCACAGGAATCCAAAACCGAGAACCAGCCCACCCAATGTCGTGCTTCGGATGCCATCGATCCAGGGTGCGTGGTACAGTTGACTGAGCTCAACCGCCAACGCAAGAACCAGCGAGATAACGTATCGTTGAACCAGAGGGCGGCCAGCCAGGAGAAAACTAACGATCCAAAACAACATCAAGGCCCACAGAACATCGCCGCTGTATTCACCGATGAAGGATGGCAGATGCGGCCGATATCGACGCGATGCTAAACCGACAAGCATCGTAACCATGGCCAACAGCAAATAAACGACTCGGCGTTTCATGGATTCTCCCGCCCCCCTTCTGGAAAAGAGTCTGGCGAATAATGTAAGTCGAAAAATCTTAGAATCTTCTTAGACAAATCATCGTCGGTTGCTGCTGGCAGAACCCGAGGAACGCCCCGAGCTATCGCGAAAGGTCGTCTGATTTCCAGTTTTGGATGCTGATCCAATGGCCCTTCCGCTTGCGTCGCGAAAGGTTGTGTTATTGCGCGACTGACTTGCGCTGCCCAAGCTACTTCCGTTCGACGATCGGAACGTTGTTCTACCGCCGTTTGTGGTTGCGGTTTGGATCGTTCTGCCACTTGCGTCACGAAATGTTATCCTGTTTCCAGATGTTTCGGCGGAACCAATTGTTCGACCTGAGCCATCGCGGAATGAGATTCGATTGCCAGATTGAGTTGCCGAGCCTTGCGTCCGACCGGACGAATCGCGGAAAGTCGTTTTTTCACCTTTTTGACCATGGAGGACTGTTTGCAGAAAAGTACTGGGCAGTCGTTGTTCGCTTCGATCGTTATCAGATTGAGCACGACTGTTGTCACAAAAAGCAATCCATCCAAGAAAGCTAACGACAACGATGGAGCGGGCAATCATTTCGGGAATCCTGAGGTTTTAGGGAAAGTAAATCAGTTTACGCTCATTAAAAATTCTGACTCGGCCGTGTGGTACGTCCGGTTCTGCAATTCGGATAGTATGGAACGCAAATGCCGTTCCACAGAACGAGAACACCCGAGAATCGAAGAGCCGAGATGCCCATCTCAGGCGTACCGTTCTCGTGCTTACCGTTCGATCGCTTCAACTTTAGCAAGGAATGCTTTCCAAGCGGCCATCGTTTTCAAATTCCGTTATCTTTTAATACTCACCGCCCTGTGTAAATCGGTATCCCTGGCTTAGGTCCAATGAGACAAGTCGCTCTGTATTTGCCTGCGACCCATCTGTTCTTTTCTTCAGAACGCGCAATAGCGTTAAACATACTAGCAAACGGAAAGGGTAACAACATGGATGTACCGGTTAGATGCACGGTGCAATCATCCCATGCTGCTATCCGGTGAGCTTTTTGCAAAACTTGCCTTCGTTGATAGTAGGACGTTCGGGTCGACCTTTATGCGAGTAGGTTAACGCCATGTTGTCGATCCCCATTAAATGCAAGATCGAAGCGTGTAAGTCATGAATATGCAATCGATCGACGGTTGCGTGCAGCCCGAGTTCATCGGTTTCGCCAATTGCTTGTCCGCCTTTCACTCCTCCCCCTGCCATCCACATTGTGAAGCCACTGGGGTTGTGATCGCGGCCATCCCCTTTCTCGCTCATCGGCGTGCGACCGAACTCTCCTCCCCACACGACAAGAGTTTCATCCAACATGCCTCGACGCTTCAGGTCCTTTAACAGGGCCGCAACAGGTTTGTCCATACTTCGGCAAAGATTCGAGTGATTGACATCGAGCTTGGTGTGGGAATCCCATTTGCTTCCCGCGCCATGGTACAACTGAATAAAGCGAACGCCCCGCTCGGCCAGTCGACGGCTCAGCAGACATAGTCGACCATAGGAGGCAGTATCTTTATCGTTCACGCCATAAAGTTCCAGTGTCTCGGCAGACTCTTGGCTAAGGTCAATTGCCTCCGGAGCATCGGATTGCATTCGAAATGCAAGTTCATAGCTTGCGATTCGAGCCTCCAGTTCCGTCTGTTCGGGATGCTGCTTTGCATAGCGAGCGTTCAGTTGATTCACAAAATCCAGCTTGGAGAGTTGGCGATTTTGCGTATATCCTTCTGGCGTATTCAAATACGGAATTGGCTGATTTCCTTCGCTCAGTCGAATGCCCTGATGCACCGCAGGCATAAACCCAGCGCCCCAGTTGCGAGGGCCATTAACCACTTGCGCGTTGTTATCCTGCATCACCACAAATGCGGGTAAGTTCTGGTTGTCGCTTCCAAGCCCGTAAGTGACCCAACTCCCTAACGACGGGCGACCACTGAGAATCGAACAGGTATTCATCTGACAAACGCCAGCAGAGTGATTGATGCCTTCCGCCACACAGGATCGAATCACAGCAAGATCGTCAGCGCACTCGGCAATGTGCGGCAACCAATCCGAGATCCACAACCCACCGGTACCATGCTGTGCCCACTTCCGCTTGCATTCGAGCAAGGGTGACTTCATTTCTCCCATGGCGGTGATGACCGTGCCGAAGCTTTCAGGGATTCGTTGCCCTGCAAGTTGGTTCAGCAGTGGCTTGGGATCGAACAAATCGAGATGACTTGGACCACCTTCCATGAACAAAAAAATTACCCGTTTGGCTGTTGGCTTGTGATGCGGCTGTTGGTCGGCCAGCGCGTCCGAGTTGTGGATCATTCCAGCTAGAGCCAAGGCTCCGAAACCAGAACCGCTACGCAACATGAATTCACGACGTGTTGGAGGGATATCGATGCGATGATTCATTTAATTCTGGTACAAAAATTCATTGGAGTTTAACAGTGCGTGGCAGAAGTCAGCGAGTGCTGCTTCGGCTGGCGACAGATTGATGACTTGCATACCGCGACCATGAATATTGAGTCTGTCGGCGACGCTGTTTCGCATCACTCCGGGGACTCTTTCAAACTGCCAGTAACCGATCGAAGCCGGATGAACGCTTTCGACGGTGTGCAAAATGGCATCAGCATTCAGTGGCGTGCCAGTCAGCCGCACGTCGTCAATCAGACCATCAAAACTTTGTGGATCATCGGCGGTGAAGCCACCAAAAGTCAGCGGTAGGCTATTCTTCATTCCCTCTACGATGTCGTGTGGGACCGTTGCCGACAACAGTTGTTCATCATCGTTGGATAGATCTTTCAAGTGAAAGGTGACCGAGCCTGGATGGTCAACGTGCGGCAATCGAAAGCTTGCTGAAGCGAAATAGGGTGTATTGAGCTGAATATGCTGATCCGAAAAGATGGCAGCTTCGCCAACAACGCCATCAGCCTTCATCCCTACCATCTGCATGACAAGCGTCTGCGGCTTGCGACGCGAACCAGCCCCCGTCACGCCGAAACGCCAGCCTATATTCTTGAGCGATCCATCCCACTTGGAAACTAATGTCCTGACGGCTCCTGTTTTTGCAATCGACCGCAACTCGAAAAAGCATTCGACAGTGAACTCCCTGCATTCCAGCGATGGGTCATCAGGAACCGACATCCGTAACGAAGAGGGGCTCATATCAAACTTGATTCCTTGACCGTCGCGATAGGGCAACTTGGCCGTTTCGACGGAATCGTTCCATGCAGCCGAATCCCATGCTACGATCTCGGATCGCTGCCGCTCGATGAAAGCCATCGCTTCAGTCAGCTCCGGAGACGTTGGTTTCCGTCCGAAAACGCGCCGCCAGGCCAGTTCGACTTGCAGCGGCAGATCGCTTGCTTCGGTGCGAACTTGTGCCGCTAGCTTTCTGCCATACCCAAGCATTAGATCGCTGTTGAGCATCAACAAGGATTGCACCGGAGTTGTCGTCGTATTGCGTGTTGAATTGCTAGAGAAGAATTGAGGCAGGTCAAAGCTGTTTAGCAATTGATCGGGTGAGTTTCGCATGACCCGTGTGTAGATGGTGCGGTAGGGGGAGTCAGCAAGTTGGCCCGCACCGCCGTCGTAGTCCTTTAGACCGCCAGTCACCGACAACAACGAATCGCGAATCTGCTCCGCCGTTAGTCTTGATGTATTGCGACGCCAATAAAAATGGTTTGCCGGATCAATCTGAGAAATTCGTTCGAACTGGGGGATTATCCGTCGATTGACGATAAGTGGCCGACAGCAAAATGAGTCGATGCAGAGACTTGAGGTTCCAGCCTGCATCCATAAAATTCGTTGTCAGCCAATCGAGCAATTCAGGATGGCTGGGCGGCCCCCCTAAGCGTCCAAAATCGCTAGGGTTTTCAGCGAGTCCGCGACCGAAATGACTTTGCCAAGTGCGATTGACGATTACCCGTGTGGATAACGGATTGGTCGGTTCCGTCAGCCACTTCGCTAGTGCGCTGCGACGGCCGGTCGTCCGTCCCGATTCTGGGGGAACGATTTCCATGGGTTTGGGATTGAGTATGGAGGGTACACCGGGCTCGACAACCTCGCTGGTCCGTTTCGGCATGACCGTGCTTGGGGCTGTTGGACCAACATCCGACACGGCCATCGCCACAGGAAGCGGAGCCGGCTTGAGATCATCAAACTCTTTCAATTCTCGACGCAAGGCGACAAGCTTCTCTTTATCTTCGGCGGATAGATACTGATCCAATCGTTCGTATTC
>Ga0247837_1006720_pt1 | contig 15928 bp, 16 predicted proteins | sample LaCtaG_2_FD_187115 | JGI IMG/M metagenome (GOLD analysis project Ga0247837, IMG submission 187115) | Freshwater microbial communities from meromictic Lake La Cruz, Castile-La Mancha, Spain - LaCruzMarch2015_14.5m | ecosystem: Environmental > Aquatic > Freshwater > Lake | place: Spain: Castile-La...
GATGGACAAAGTCCGAGAAGGCATAGAGCACCTGATAGCCGGCGCCGCGTTCCTTGAGCTTCTCCTTGATGATGGTGAAATACCGCAGCCCTGCCACCCGCGATGAGGCGACGATCATCGCCTTGGCACGTCCGCCGATGAGCGGCGCCACCTCCTTCTCGAAGACCCGCAGCATCACCTCCGCCTTGTATTGGATCAGCCCGTCGTCCTGAAAGGCGAGATTCTGCAGCGCCTTGGACACCACCCCCTTGGGATAGCGCCGCTCCTCATCCGGCGGCGGGACCATGGGGCAATGCAGGTGATAGAGCGTCTTGTACGAGATGATGCCGGCCGCCACGTCCACGATGTAGCCTTCGGCAATCGCCTCCGCCTCGGTGTAGCTGTCGAACGGCTTGCCGAACATGGAGACGGTCGCCGGTGCCGGGGTGGCCGTGAAGGCGACGAACAACTGATTGCAGTCGTGTTCGCGGATCACCCGGGCGATCAGTTCCTCGGGGTCCTCCTCTGGTGCCTCGCTGTCCGGCTCCCCTGGCGCGCGGAACGGCAGCCGGATGGCCGCGCCCATCTGGTGATCCTGCGAGCGGTGGGCCTCGTCGATCAGGAAGGCGACTCGCAGCGTCTTCAATGCCGAGTTGCTCCGCATCTCCTTTAAAACCCAGACGAATTTCTGCTGGGTGGTGACGATGATCGATTTACGCTCCCGCAGGAAGCGCGGCAGGTCATCGGACTTGCGCGCGATGCCCACCACCGACTTCAGGTGGGTGAACTTTTCGAGGTCCTCGCGGATGTTCGTGTCGAGCGACTTGCGGTCGGTGAGGATGAAGGTGATATCCACCAACTTCTCATTGGTCCCGGGCTGGAACAGGCTGTGCAGCCGGTCGGCAAGCCAGCAGATGGAAAGCGTCTTGCCGCTGCCGGCGGAATGCTCGGCTAGATATTTCTTGCCGATGTCACCGGTCGCGGCAAAGTGGGCACTGATGTCCTCTGCTATGCGCCGCACCAGCCGGCTTTGGTGATAGCGCGGGAAAATGGTAAATGCTGGCCGGGCCGGCTTGTCGTCCTCGGCCTCGCGCTCCGGGACGCGGATTAGGAAGAAGGACAGGGCCTCCAGCAGGTGATCCTGCGACAAGACTTCGCGGTAGAGGTACGCGACCGGATAGGCGTCGGCATCGGTCGGCGTATTGGTCAGCCCCCTATTGTGCCAGCGGAAGTTCTCCTCCTTACGCGGGTCCGTCGCCGCCATCGCGTCGCTGGTGTCGGCGGCGAGGTAGAGGAAGGGATGGCGGAAGATCCTGTGACTGTGGTCGCGCTTGGTGAACTGCGCCACGGCGTCATGCACATTCTCATGGGCCTCGTGCTTCAGCTCCAGCGCCACGATGGGCAGGCCGTTGAGGTACAAGACGAAATCGATCTCGTGATTGGCGTCGCCGAAATAACAATGTGGGCGGAAGCTGATGCGGTTCTTGGCGTACTTATCGGCGGCGGCGCTCGCCGCGGAGCGCGGCTTCGGATAGTAGAGGTGGAATTCCAGGCCGCGCACCTTGAGGCCGTGGCGAAACAGCATCCATAGCGGCGTATGCTCCAGTTCCTTGCGCAGCGCCTTGAAGACCTCCTCGCGCGCGTCTGTGCCGTAATCGTCCGCCAGCTTCTTGAGTTGGTCGGACTGAGTGGCTTCGAGGAAGGCCCAGAGATGGTCCTCGGCGATGAAATTCACGGTGTCCGTGATATCGGACTGTTGCAGCACGGCATACCGGTGCTCGCGGATGAGATAATCCGCGATGTCCTGCTGAAACCTAAGCTCCGCGGACTTCTTCTTAGCCATGGGCTTCGATCCGGTTGATGTCCGACTCTGTGATGCGTCGTTGGCCGGTGACGCATTCGTGGATCAGGGATTTGCGGTAGGCGATGAGGATGGCGATTTGGCTTTCGATGCCGGTGACAATACTCTTCAGTTCGCCAAGTTGCGTTTCAAGGTAGGAGCAGATTCCCTCTTGTTCCGCCAAGCAGGGTAACGGGATTGGAAACTCGCCAACCTTGGTCGCATTCGTGGAGGCGAGATTGGTTGTTTTCTTGCCCGTCGCCTCGAAGTAATCGCGCCCATAGGTTGACGCAGTGACGTAAGCGAGGAAGTTGGGCTTCAATTTATGCGGGAAACAGCGCACTGCGAAGATGTGATTTTGGTGCAGACATCCCGGAATCTCACCGCTCCATACATGACCCCGGCCAAGTTTATCGAGGTCACCGCCTTCAGTCATCAGCACATCACCGACGCGAAGCTCCACGCCCGCTGCCACGCTGGCTGGAAGTTCGATTACGGAAACGTCGTTCAAGTCAAGATAGCCATCTTGAACATTGCCGACACGCAAGTATGGCCGCTCAATTAGCGGACCTTCATATTGTTTTCCGAGTGTGAGGCCGCCTTGAATTGCGGCGACACGTTTGAGGCACACGAGTGTCCATCCGATGGGAACCTGTGCCATCCATGCGTTGCCGGTTGATTCCAGCCCGACGCCATCGGCGATCCCTCGTGTCACCGCCCGCTGGATGATGGATTTGCGAAGAGCGTCGAGGGCTTCGAGTTGGCAGCGCTTAGCAGCCACCGCCGCGTCAACCGCCGCGCAACTCGCATCCAGATAGGTGGCGATGCGCCGCTGCTCCGGCAGCGGTGGGAGAAACAGCCGCGTATCCTTCAAAAAACGCGATGACACGCGTTTTTGACCAGCGGCTCCAATCATGTTATCCGCCGCGTAGGCCCGGTAAACAGGATTGACAGTCGCGTAATAAAGAAATTTGCCATCGACCTTGCATACCGCCCGAAGCACATGAAACTCGGTGCTCCCAAAGGCGTAGCGTGTCGGCAGATTCCGCACAAAAGCCCCTTTGCCGTTTTCCATGCACGGAGTGATCTTCGCAAAGATAACGTCACCCTTCTCGAAGAGGGGCAGGCCCGTCGAAATGTCCTCCAGCGGTTGCTGATTGGACGCATCAATGACACCATCGGTGGAAAGCAACTCCATCGGAACGACCGTGCAAGGTTCGTCGGCTGCGGGCCGGGTCTGGGAGTAACTCGGAGAGAGTTCCGCCACGTTGCGAATGCGGCTGCACTTCCAATCGCTCGGCATTCTATCCAGCCAAATGTCACCTGACAGGACCGTGGTCATTTTCGTTGCTCCATTTCAATCCGCACCACATCCGCAAGCTGTTTGGCAGTCGGCAGTTTGCCATCTAATTCGCCCGGCAACTTCGACTGCAATTCATAGACAGCGACGCCGATGGGATTGCCCTTGGTACGCAGCGCATACTCGACCTCCACGTCATCCTTTTCGGCGCAGAGGATGATGCCGATCGAGGGCTGGTCCCCGGGGCCGCGCTCCTTGTCGTTGAGCAGGTTGAGGTAGAAATCCATCTTCCCCGCGTGCTCCGGCTCGAAGGCACCGACCTTGAGGTCGAAGGCCACGAGGGCCTTGAGGAAGCGATGGTAGAACAGCAGGTCGATGAAATATTCCTTTTCGCCCAGCGCCAGCCGGTATTGGCGCCCGACGAAGCAGAAGCCATAGCCGAGTTCGAGTAGGAAGGCTTGCAGGCGCGAAATCAGTCGGTCTTCCTAACTCCCGCTCCTTCACCTCGCGACGGATGCCGAGGAACTCCAGATTATAGGAACTCTTGAGCATCTCGTCCGCCTGCTCGGCGAGGTACTCCGGCATGGTCAGCGGAAAGTTATGGGTCTTCTTCTCCGTTACCGCCCGTTCATAGGCGTTACCCTTGATCTGATTGAGCAAGACATTGCGCGACCAACCGAATTGCGCGGTCGCACGCAGGTACCAGATACGGGCGGCGGGTGACTTGATTTTCTTTATTATTTCAACATGATGCCCCCAAGGAACTGGACCAAGCAAGTCTGGCACAAGCTGTGCCAGTAAGTGGTCCTGGTCGCTGATGACGAGTTGCCCGGCGGTTTCCGCGCCCGTCCGCTCCGGCTTGTCTTGATCAGGGCCTTTGATTTCTCGCACAGCCTGTGCCAGAAATTCGGGAGACCTATACTCGAGATAGAGTTGCCGCATCCGCCAGAGGTTGAAGGACGAAAAGCCGGTGGTTCCCGGAAATGCCGTCTGGAGATCCTGAGCCACCAACTCAACAACGGACTCGCCCCAACCCAGCACCTGCTGTTTCTCGACGATCCGGCGCCCGATATCCCAGTAAAGCATGATCAGTTCGTGATTGACCTTCCTTGCCGCGGAAATGCGGGCGTTCGCGACGCGCGCCTTCAGTTCTTCTATGAACCGCCGGTAGTCGGCATCGCTCGTCAGGTTGGTATCCGTCGGCATTTTCATTGAGTAAGGCCCCCCAGCATCTTCTCGGCATCTTTCTCCAGCCTCCAAAACTCCGCCAGCAACTCTTTCGCGGGCCTGGGCGGCTGGTAGCGGTAGAAATACTTGTTCGGCAGAATCCTAGCCGAGGATGGGCTTGCCGTCCTTCCTCGTCTCCTCCCAGCGGATGATCGGCTTGGCGATCTCGCGCGTGAGAAAGGCGGCGATGTTCTCGCCGTGCGGGATGTATTCGTCGTCCTGCACATAGTGCCGGTGGGTCCATTCGACCGCGAGCGTCTCGTCCGCGCCGGCCAGTGCCTCCTTGAACTTCTTGGCGGCGTTGTCCTTGGGTGTGACGGTGAACGCGACGGTCTGCTCCTCGCCCTGCGCCATCAGCCGCACGCGAAAGCTCAGGTCGCTGGCGTGGAACTCCTTTTCTTTCTTGAGGTTGGCAGCGCTGAAGGTCTTCTGGTAGGGCTCGGTGACGATGGCGGGCTGGTCGTGTTCATCGGTCTGCCAGAAGACTACGCTGACCTTGTGATAGGCGAATGACTCGCGCGCAAAGATCTTGACCTGCTCATCGGCGTAGCCCTCGGCCCAGCCGTCGCGGTAGCGCGCCTCGATCCAGGCGCGATGGGTGTCGGTGATGCGGTTGCGTTTGTTGCCGAATGACTTCGGCTCCTTCTCGAACTGCCGACGGGCGTCGATGAGCATCACGCGGCCCTGGTGGCTGACCGGCTTGTCGTTGCGCAGCAGCCAGACGTAGGTGAAGATGCCGGTGTTGTAGAAGAGCTGGTCGGGCAACATGACGATCGCGTCGAGCCAGTCGTGCTCCAGGATCCAGCGGCGGATCTCACTCTCCCCGCTACCGCAATCGCCATTGGACAGCGGCGAGCCATTGAAGATGATGGCGATGCGGCTGCCGCCCTGCGCGACGGGCGCCATCTTGGCCAGCATCGTCTGCAAGAACAGCAGGGCGCCGTCATTGACGCGCGGCATCCCGGCCCGGTAGCGGGTGCGCTCCAGCCTGCGGGCCTCCTTCTCGTAACCGTCCTTGCCGCCCCAGGTGACGCCGAAGGGCGGGTTGCTCAGCATCCGGTGGAAGCGCCACTTGGTCTCCGGCCATTGGTCGCCGGGCTCCCTGCTGTAGAGGTCGTCCGGGATCAGGGAGTTGCCGAGATGGACGGTCGCCTGCCGGTCGTTCTTGATGAGCAGGTCGGCCTGGCAGACGGCGTAGTTGGTGGGTGACAACTCCTGGCCGTGAACGGTGACGAATTGCTCGACCCGCGCCCGTTCCTCCGGGGTCTCGGCGCGCTCCAGCAGGTGCTCCTTCGCCACGGACAACATGCCGCCGGTGCCGCTGGCGGGGTCGTAGATGGACAGGTGCCGGTCCGGGATGGGGATATCGAGCAACTCGACCATCAGCCGGATGACCTCGCGGGGCGTGAAGTGCTCCCCGGCCTCGTCACCGCTCTGCTCAGAAAAGCGCCGCAGCAGTTCCTCGTAGATGTAGCCCATCTCCAGCCCGGAGAGTTGGTCGGGGCCCAGGGCCAGTTCCTTATACTGGTTGAGGATCGGGGCGAGCCGGTTGTTCTTGACCATCAGACCGATGGTGTCGCGGTAATTGAAGTGCTCGATGATGTCATCGACGTTGCGCGAGAAACCATTGATGTAGGAGAGGAAGTTGTCCTTCAGCAGGGCATGGTCTTCCTCGTAGACCGAGCGTAGGGTCCAGTCGGTGCGATTGGAGAACGGGCATTGCTTGGGGTTCAGCTCCAGCCCCTTGACCCACTTGGCGACTTCGTCCGCAGTCAGGTTGGGACGATTCGTGCGCACCTCGGCGGACTTCTGCTTGCGCCAGTCGATCAGTACGCATTCCAGCCGGCGGATGACGATGATGGGCAGGATGACGCTCTGGTATTCGTAGGACTTGAATTTACCCCGCAGGCGCTCGGCGGACTTCCAGATATCGGAGGCGAGATTGTCGAGCTTGGGCTTGTTGAGCGAGAGGGCCATGTGGATGCGCGATCAGTGACGGACGACGGAGAATACATTCGACCACCCGCGACGGGGGCCTGGCCATCTTAGCGCGTCGGGCGCGTCACGGCCCGGCCGCGATCACCGCGGGCGACGCTTCGGACGTTGACGAGGCCCGTCGCGGCCGCCCGCACTTCGTAGGAGCCCGCTTGCGGGCGACGTGACCTGCCGGAATCGCGTCATTCTGCCCCCACCCGTCGCCCGCAAGCGGGCTCCTACGGGTTGGACCTTTCGCGGAAATCACCTTGCGCAGGGTCCATCGGGCAACCGGGTCATTGACATGAAAATCTTTTAATATTAAAATGTTACATCTCTTCGCCCACTTTGCGAATCCGTAGATTGCAGCACGACCCCCAGCAGATGGAGAATAAACGCCGCGGCCGACACCGAGGCGCGGCGCGTCGTGTCCCAAGCAAGAACCCGAAACGGCGCCTGCTGATCGTTTGTGAGTGCAGTCGAAACGATTCGGCCCCGTCGATAGCCGGCTGCTAAGCGACACGGACTCACGTGCCGCAGCGCGCGCAATCCAACCGAAACGCCGCCCGTCGCACGCACGCGCGGCGCTGCACCTTGCCGCTGGCGCTGCTCGCGGCCGGGCCGATCCTGGCCGCTCCACTGAGCGCAGAATTGGAGGGCGACGTCTCCGCCGGCTACGACTCGAACCCCGCGCAGAGCCATGAGGCAATCGGGCTGGCCTTTGCGCGCTATGTCTTCGCGGCAGTGCAGCCGATCGGGTTGGGCGGGGCCGATGTCAGTCTCGGGGCGAGCGGCTTCTACACCGACTACGAGGCGGCCAACGACAATTACCGCTTCGCCCTGAACGCCGATTGGTCTGGTGCATGGCCCGGCGACAGCGGTGTCCTGACCGTATCGGCAGCGGGGGCCGCCTACCGCGATGCATTGGTCCCGGCGGATGCGCGCAATGAGATGGCGCTGACGCTTCGCTATGAGCGGATTCTGACCGCCCGCGACTCGCTCGACCTCACCGCCGAGGTCCGCCAACTCGGGTACATTTATCCATCGCTGCCCTGGGCCGGACGGCCCGGGTCCGGTCCCAGCCTCCCGGCGGCGAGCCAGTCCGGGCGGGCACGCGGCGGCCTGGCGGTGCGCCGTACCGACCTGCTGACCGGACTTGGAATCGATGTCACCCACGCCTGGGCGCCGACGCTGACGGGCGTTCTGTCAGCCGCCATCACCCGGTGCAACTCGCCGGTCCCAGTCGATGCCTATGTCCGGAGCGGCGCGGGATTTCAGATCCGCGCTGAACCGGCGGTCGATTGGTCCCTGGAACTGGGTCTGGGCTGGTCGCGCACCGCCTATGACCGGGCACCGCAGCAACAGGAACGGGTCGATAACGAACTCGCCGCCGGCCTGACCCTGCGGCGGACCATCGATCAGGCCGCGTTATTTTGCAGTCTTGATTGGATCGACAGCCAATCCACGATCGCCACGCGGGCGTTTCGACAGCAGGTGACCCAGTGTGGCCTCTCCTGGTCTTTTTAACCTTACGTTGATGCGGCACGCCGCGCTGGGCCTGTGGTTCGCCACGGCGACCCTGGTCGGACCCGCCGCCGGCGCACCGGACCCGGTACTGGCGCGAGTGCTGTCCATTGCGCCCGATCAGGTGATCCTGACCCTGGAGGAGCCCCCGGGGGACACCGCCGGGCGGGTGGTCATCCCGCTTGGGGAGGAGCGCCTGCCACCTGGGATCACGGTGGGCCAACGGGTCCGGTTATGGCCTGCCGCCGCGCCTGGGGACGCGGACCCCTGGACGCATGCACGGCTGGTCCCGCTCGAACGCGACGGCATCGAGCGTGACCGCACCGGGGTGCGCTCACGGCTGATGCACGGCGCGCAACGCGGCCTCGGCGGAGGACGCGGTGGACGCTGAGACCAACCGCCGCCGTCTGCCGCCACCCTGGCTGGGGCATCTCCTGGTCTTCGGCCTGCTCTTCACGCTGGTGCTGGCCTGGTTCTTTGTGCAGACCCGACAGGCGCAGCGCCTTTTTCTCGACGATGCCGGAGTCCGTGCCCACCTGCTGGCCGACGCGGTCATCCTGCACGCCCGCGGCGCGCTGATCGCGGAAGACGTCACCGCCGCCATCCTGATGCGCTTTCTCGGTAATTCGGCGCACTTCGTCGATTACCTGGACGAAATCGCCCCCTTTCGCCCCGATGAACTGCGCGCCTTCGCCGACCAGGCCGGATTGTCCGTGATCCGCATCGTCCGCGTCGATGGAACGACGATTCAGGGCCCGGAGGACTGGCAGCCGGGCGAGACGCTGGACTGCACCCGCCTGGACCGCCTGATCCGCCTGGCCGAAACGCACACGCTCGTGCTCGGTGTCGCGCCCGACGCGAACCGCGGCTGTGTGCTGGTCGGCATGGACAGTCGCCAGACCGAGGCTTTGGAAGCGGCGGTCGGACTGCCCCAGGCGCTAGCGGCCGTCGCCGACCTGCCCGGCGTGATGGCGGTGCGGCTGGAGGGCAAGCCGCACGCTGCCGCGCCGCCGACCGGCGCCGACCCACTCCCGGTCACCCTGCATCAGCGTCCGGACGGAACCAGCGTGGCCCAAGCCAGCGCCCTGGTCGCCGGCGCACGTCTGGTCCTGGAACTGGATGCCGGACCGCTGTTGACCAGACGCGCCCGCCTGTGGTGGGAGTTCCTCGGGTTTGTCGTCGTATTGGCGCTGGCCGGAGGTGTCGGGACCTGGGTGCTGATCCGTCACCAGCGCACCCACGAGCGCCAGCGTCTGGACTATGAGCGACGGCTGTCACGGCAGCGCGAGGAGGTGGGCCTGGGTCGGGCCGCCGCCGCCATCGCCCATGAGATTCGCAATCCATTGAACGCCATGGCGATGGGCCTCCAGCGCCTGCAACTGGAGGCCGACGAACTGAGCGCCGAGCACCGTCGGCTGGTCGACCTGGTGCTGGCCGCGGTGCGGCGCACCAACGGCACCGTCGTTGGCCTGCTGGACTATGCGCGACCGCTGCGGCCGCGGCAGGAGCGGATCGCACTGGACGCGCTGCTCGCCGATCAACTGAGCCTCTACCGGCAGCGCATCGCGGCGGCCGGACTCCAGCTCGAACTCACTCTGAATCCCGCCACCTGGGCCCTCGGCGACCCTGACCTGTTGCGGCAGGTGCTCGACAATCTGCTGCGCAACGCGCTGGAGGCGCAAGGCGGCGGTGTGCTGGAGATCCAGGTCTGGCCCGACGCCAACGGCGCCCACCTGGCACTGGCCAATGATGGCTTAGCGGTCCCAACCCAAGATGTGGAGCGCCTCCTGGAGCCCTGGTTCACCACCAAGACCGCGGGCACCGGGCTGGGACTCGCCATCTCCCGCCGCATCATCCTCGCCCACGGCGGCAGCCTCACGCTGGAGGTGCCGCGGCCCGGTCGACTGCGCGTGCATCTCGCACTGCCGTCGCGCTCATCCGACGAAGGTCGTATCTGAACAACATGAATATTCTGATTGCCGATGACGATCCGATGCAGCGTGAACTGCTGGCGGGTTTTCTGGAAAAACAGGGCCATCGGGTACTGGCCGCCGCCGACGGGGAGGAGGCACTAACCCTGTTTCGCCGCGAATGCGTCCAACTCGCCTTGCTGGACCATCGCATGCCCGGACTGGACGGCGATCAGGTGCTGGCGCGCATGAAGGCCGGCAACCCGCTGATCCGCGCCATCATGATCACCGCCTATGGCGCGGTGGAGACTGCCGTCAACGTGATGAAGCTCGGCGCCGACGATTTTCTGGAGAAGCCGGTGGACCTGATGGCGCTGCGGCAAAAGATCCAGCAGATCGAGCTGGACCTCGCCGTGGCCGAGGACGTGGCCGGGGTGACCGCGGCACTGGAATCCGGCCCCCTGCCGCTGGAGATCATCGGCTCCAGCCCGGCGATGCAGGACACCCTGTCGCTGGTCCGGCGGGTGGCGGACAGCCCCTGGAGCGTCCTGATTCAGGGCGAGACCGGCACCGGCAAGGACCTCATCGCCCGTCTCATCCACCTGCTCGGACCGACGCCCACGGCGCCCTTCGTCGAGGTCAATTGTGCGGCGATTCCGGAGAATCTCTTCGAGAGTGAGTTATTCGGACACGAAAAAGGCGCCTTCACCGGCGCCGACCGCAACCATCGGGGACGCTTCGAGCAGGCCACGGGCGGCACCCTGTTTCTGGACGAGGTCGGGGAACTCCCCTTGGCGCTCCAGTCCAAGCTCCTGCGCGCCCTCCAGGAGCAGCGCATCAGCCGGGTCGGCGGCGAGCACGACATCGCCGTGAACGCCCGCGTGGTGGCCGCGACCAACCGTGACCTCCAGGCGATGGCCAAGTCCGGCGCCTTTCGCGAAGACCTTTATTTTCGGCTCAATGTCCTGGACATCACCGTACCGCCGTTGCGGCAACGGCGCGCGGATATCCCGGCGCTGATCGATCACTTCGTGACCCGGTATGCGCGCCGCCCCATGCAGTTCGCCCCGGAAACGCTGGATCTGCTGGTGCGCTACCAGTACCCGGGCAACGTGCGCGAACTCAAACACATCATTCAGCGCAGCCTGACCCTGGCGCGCGGCACCCGCTTGCAGCCGGCGGACCTGCCCGATGAGGTCCGCCAAGCGGAGGGAACCGAGCCGGGCCCGCTGCAGGAACGGCTGGACGGTCTGGAGCGCGACCTGCTGATCGCGGCGTTGAACCAGACCGACTGGGTGCAAACCCGTGCCGCCGACGTACTCGGTATCAGCGAACGGGTGCTGCGTTACAAGATGGGAAAGTTCGGGATTCGGCGGCCTGAGGGCTGATGCTGTCGGAGCAGCTCGCTGCGAATGAGCGCGAATCAGACCAGGACCCGGCCGCCGCGGGACGCATGCGCGTCAGGAGCAAGTTCCCTTGCCTTTGCCTTTGCTGCCCTGGCCGCTCCCCTGGCCGCTCCCCTGGCCGGCGCCGCCGCGCTCCATGGTTTCGCGATCATCGAGCGCCGCCAGCACCCGGTCTGTTGCCGGCGCGCCCGCCATGCCGCCGCGCTCCATCGGGCTGTCGATGATCGCGTCCACGGTCGCCTGGTCCAGGTACTGCGCCTCATAGACCACGCCCAGGGCTTCGATCGCGGCGGCGAAGGCGCGCAAATGGTTGCGTGAACCGCGCAGCAAATTGCCGTACATCGTCTTGAGATCCGCGTTATCCGTGGCGTCCATGGCGTCCTGGTTATCCTCGATGTCGACCTCCTCGATCAACCCGCCGACGCGCAAGGCTTCGAGGTACGAGGTCTCACCGCGGGCGAGCAGATCGGTATACATCTGCTGCAAGGTCTCATTGTCGAAAACACCGGGCAGGTCCGGGTTGACCGGATCGGGCAGCGCATACTTGGTCAGCGCGGCCTTCACCGCGTCCATATGCTGCTGCTCGGATTGGGCGATGTTCGCGAACGGCAGCGCATCCCACCGGGCGTCCATGGCCAGGTAGATGTCACGCGCCACCTTTTCCTCCTCACGCATGAAGGTCAATGACGCGGCTTCGGCGGTGTCGACGGTCGGCAGGACCGGGCGGGTGCCGCGCGGACCGGCACCCAGGGCGGGCGCGGCGGCCAGAACGGCGGTCAGGGCGAGCGGGAGCAGACGGTACTTCAGGTTCATCACAGAGTCCTCGTGGGGTGCAGCGAGATGCTGTCATGAGCCTCTGAGCACGATCCGTACCACAAAAAATGCTGATTTATTTCTATTACTTATGGTTTTTCGCCAAGCCTGGACCTCGACGAAGACGCTCGGGCTCGACAGAAATGTCGACCGCGCCAAGCGTGGCCATGCGCATCGCGCAGCACGTCGAAGCGCTTAGGAAGACGAAAATCCTTCGCGATCTGCTATAGGATATTCCGGCAATCGCCTAAGATCTGCGCATACTGTCGCCGGACTTCCCGGCGATTCGGCGGGGGACGCGATGGACGAACTGCTGCAACTGCGTGAACACATCGAACACGGCCGCTATGCCGAGGCCCTGGTCCTGATCGGGGAGCTGGACGAGATGAGCCGTGACGACAAGATCCAGAAGATCGAGAGTTATCTCCAGGTCCTGCTCCTGCACCTCATCAAACAGCGGGCGGAACACCGCACGACCCGCTCCTGGGACGTCTCGATCCGCAATGCGTCCGACGCCATCCACCGCGTCAACAAACGCCGCCGCTCCGGCGGCTCCTACCTGGACGACGCGGAGCTCGCCGAGGCCATCGACGAGGTCCTGCCCTCCGCGCTACGCCAGGCCTCCCTGGAGGCGTTCGAAGGCCAACACGACGAGGCCGAGCTCGCAGCACTACTCAAGATGGATGAACTGAAACAAGACGCGCTGTCGATCATCAGCGTTTAGCCCCGAACCTGAGATGCGAATGAATCCCAGTCTGGAGTCTCGCATGAGCACCACCACGGCCAAAGACGGTCACCTCAACATCCGCTGCGACTCCCGTGCGCGGCAGTTACTCGACAAGGCAGCCGCCTATGCCCAGACCAGCGTGTCCGACTTCGTGCTGTCCCACGCCTTGGCTGCGGCCGAGGAAGTCGTGCGGGCGAATGAGTCGATGGCCCTGACAGCCATGGATTTTAACGCGCTTCTGGCCGCCCTTGATGGACCTGTCGAGCCCAACGCGGCTTTGGCCCGTGCCTTCGACCGTCATACCGAACAAGTCAGGCAATGACCGGCTACCGTATCCGTCCGCTGGCCTGTGCTATCGCGGCGGGCTGGGGGACGAACACCCAGGTCCATGCCCTCGGCGATGGGGCGGTGTGGATCGCCGACCAGGTCGCGGCGGGTGTGATCAGAACCGATGGGGCCGGGCATCTCGGTAGGATGGGCAGAGCGAGAGCGATGCCCATCCTCAAGCGTCGCGGTGGCCGGATGGGCATCGCTCTCGCTCTGCCCATCCTACGTGCTGTCGGACTTTAGGCGATTTCCGAATAAGACGCTATCAAGAATCAAGCTCCGTAGGAGCCCGCTTGCGGGCGACGTGACCTGCCGGAATCGCGTCATTGTGCCCCACCCGTCGCCCGCAAGCGGGCTCCTACGGGTTGGATTTTTCGCGGAAATCACCTTACGTTAGATTGTGGAGCAACAAAAAGCCTTTATGTTGACTCATACCCTAATCCTAGGGGCTAAGTCCGACAGGCTGCTAGGCCATGCAAGAAATCGCTTCCATCGACGACGCCAATCAGCACCTATCGCGGTCCCTCGGACGGGTCGAGCCGGGGGCCGACGATCAAGGCCGCCGCGCAAACCGACGACCGCGCGAAGTAAACCTGACCCCTTTACGCGCTTTTGGCTGAGTAATTTCGATGAGTTGTCGTCCGCCGTCATCGCCCGCTGGTGAGACTTGTTGAGCCAGCCTTGGAGCGCATCATGCCTGTTGCCTTGCGACTCGATGGAATCAAGTTTTTCTTTTACACCAATGAGGGTAGTCCGCGCGAACAAGCGCACGTCCATGTCAGGAGCGCTGGAGCGGAGGCCAAATTCTGGCTCTTACCCCAGGTGCAGCTCGCACCCAATGACGGGTTCGATGCCCGGACACTGCGCCAGATCGCCGACATGGTCAGAGACCATCGTGAACTCCTGGAAAGGGCCTGGAATGAACATTTCGCCTAAGACCGTCAACTGCGACGAAAACAACCTGTGGGTCGAGTTGAACGACGGGCGCACGCTCGGCGTCCCCCTGGCCTGGTTCCCGCGCCTGCTTGCCGCGAGTCCGGCAGAACGGGCAGCCTATGAGATCAGTCCGCGGGGCATCCACTGGGATGCGCTGGACGAGGACATTTCAGTCGAGGGATTGTTGGCCGGTCTGGCTGACATCCGTGAGCTTAACCGCAAGGTCGCATGATCCCGCTGGCGGGTACAGGACATAGAGTCGTGGTACCTCCCCTATTTCCCTGAATTAAGTAAACTGTCCCCGGAACTGTCAATACAGTCCTCGCGAGTGTCAACGCGCCCGCACTGACAGCCGAGGACATTGCCCCGTTGCGGGCCGCCTGATGCGCGCAGGCAGTCTTTCGCACAGCACAGAGTCCCGTAGCCTGGGCAAGCGCTACGCTCGGCTCATCCACCGCGGCTTGAGTTCAGGGGACAGTATATTCGGCAGCGGCAGGTCCACCACCGTCTCATCCTTCTGCAACTCGGTGGGAATCGCCAGCAGCGGGGAGAGCCACAGCAGCATGCGTGGCGACCCTTTCAACTCCGGCACCAGAGCGCGCAGCAGCCGGATCAGGAGCGAGGCGTCCGGAGCGAGCAGATGCGCCGCACCACCTCAGTGTGCCAGAAAGGGATTGATCACCTTCACCCCGTCATAGTCCTGACCGTGGTTCAGGTCCTCCGAATACAGCACCCCGGCACCCAGGACACGGGCGGCGGCGATGATCGCCGCGTCCCAATAGGCGATCTGGAAGCGCTCCTTCAGGCGCAGGGCATCCAGTAGCAGGGCGGCATCCGATGCGACCGTCGGATGCCGCAGGAACTGGCGGATCGCCGCCACCGCATCGGTGTGGGTCATGGCTCCGCATGGTGGCCGCACCACGTTGACGTAAAACTCCTGAAGGACCTGCACCGACAGCCCCCAGCCCGGTCCACCCAAGACCTGCCGTGCCAGCGCCCGCTTGCCGGCTTCGGCCGCGTAGGTCGAGACCGCGTAGAGCAGGACATTCGTATCGATGAAGACGTCAGCGCGCATGGGCCTCCTCGCGGGTCATCCGGTCGGCGGCCCGAAAGCCTTGAGCGCAGTCCAGGGCCGCGAAGAGCGCTGCGGTCGGGTCCGCGTCGGCATCGGCGGGGCGGGCGAAGGTGCGCAGGTAGTCGCGCACCAGGGCGCTGACCGTGGTGTTGCGCTCGGCGGCGGCGATACGCGCGCGGCGGTAGGTCTCTTCATCGACCGACAGGGTGATATTTTTCATCGCGTATCCACAGTTTCACAGTTATACAGGATCAATATAGACCTTGGACCGTGGCGGCATCAAGTGTGTGATCAGGATATCCCGCTTGGGAAGTGGCGGACTCCGTTCCAACCACTGTCGCGCCCGCCCGGTCGCACCGACGGCGCCGACCGGATACACTCACGGGACCTTGGCTCGGGCTCACCCTTGGTTGCGATGTCACCACATTCACGCTTTCTGTCCCTGTTGGCCGTCACCCTGGCGATGACCAGTCTCCTGTTCTGCGATCCGGCCACCGCGGCGACCGCCTGCCGGCCGGGCGATCAGGCGCGCGTCTGGACCACCCCGCTGCGGCCCGCGGCCGGGGAGCCGTTCGAGGTCCTGGCGGTCGCGACCGACGGGGCACTCGATCAACTCATGGTCACTGACCCGGCAGGTAATCAGACCAACCTGCGCGGGGTCCGTTACGGCGGGCCACCCTGGGGGCTGCATGGCGGTGTGTTTCGGCCCAAGACCGGAACCTATCGGGTCGAGGCGACACGCGGCGGCCGAGGTGTCGCCTGCGCCGAGATCAAGGTCGGCGGCGGTGCCGCGGAGCAGGGAACCGGGGATTGGGACCTGGCGACCCAGGCCCTCTATGCCGTGTGGATCGAACGCCTGTTCGACGGCCCGCCGGAACAGTCACTGAGTT
>Ga0247837_1006721_pt1 | contig 15923 bp, 10 predicted proteins | sample LaCtaG_2_FD_187115 | JGI IMG/M metagenome (GOLD analysis project Ga0247837, IMG submission 187115) | Freshwater microbial communities from meromictic Lake La Cruz, Castile-La Mancha, Spain - LaCruzMarch2015_14.5m | ecosystem: Environmental > Aquatic > Freshwater > Lake | place: Spain: Castile-La...
TCCCATAGAGACTGGATTTTCTCGTTGGAATCAGTCTCCTTCCCCACTACTCCCAGGCGAAAGCCTGATGGCGTAGCCAGAGTGAACTGTCCCCCACTCCCCAGTTTAAGCGACAATGCGAAATTTCCAATGCCTACAGGGAACGGCTGCTCCCCACCATCAAAGCACTTCACGATAAACACCCGCTGACAGTCCAGCTGCAGTCCTGTAAGTTGCTCCAACACCTTACTCAAGCCTGCTACATTGCCCTGTGCCTCAATAACTACTGAGTAGCACCTGCCTGCCGGAGTCACTACTGTGGATATCAGCTCTGAGGGGGAAATCAGCAATAAATAACTGTTTGGGACCACTTTCTGAGCTGCTAGGGTCTGAGTTTCATCTAATTCCATCCCTTTGTATATTATTTTGTAGGACTGAGCAGGAAGCTTTGCTGAGAGATGCGTCTTAATGGCTTTGAGTTGCGTGTTGCTGGGAATTTGGAGTGAATAAACCTCTTTGGAAGTGATGATTTTCACATTTAGACTCTGCAATAACTCAGTTTGGTACAGTTTTATGCGTTCATTTCTAGGCTTCCAGTGCGGTTTTCGCCCAGTTTCAAACAAATCAGTATCAAATTCCCCTTTTTCCTTGACTTTTTCCCTTTTTTCCATCCTCAGAAAGCCCATTTTTCGCATATTTTCCAACTTCCTTCGCATATCCCATCTCCATCCACACTCTAATTTCATATCCTCATATATCAGACAGCCCACCAGAGTGTCCGAGTCCTGCAGTACCTCAGTGCCTTTCACTAGTACAATATTCTTACTTCTAAATGTGGGTTTGCGCCTACAGATTTGGCTCTTTAAGTCACCAATATAGTCTGAGGAATTGCAGTAAAAAAGGCTACTTTGAGTGTCGGAATAAGCGACAGTAATTGCTATTTTCTTAGTGGATATTGGCTTTTTGGCTATAAGCGTGAATTTGTCGTTATTGGTCACTCCGAAGTTTTGGAAGGGCGTGTTTGTGGGGAGTTCCTCGAGAATGGATAAGGAAATCGGAGTAGAGGGCAGTCCGTGCTGGGTGGCTATGCACCTTTTGGCTTCGTTCACTGTGCAAATAGCCGGAATCAGCGCTATTTCGCTTCTTCCGTCCTTAAAGTGCAGAATTACACAGAGATCGCTAGGCATGCTCACTAAGAAAAAGCGGGAAACAGCAGGGAAAACAGGGGAAATACAGGTAAATTCATAGCAACTCTTGCACTTATACCAGTCCTTTTCCAATATACGCGCAATTCGCTCGATCTCATCAAACCCCTCACCTCCTCGAATGGGGAAAACGCTGGATTGCCCATTAGAGGAAGTGATTTGGGCTACAGTGGTGTATGAAGGCTGGAGAATTACTCTGCTGTGGGTGGAAAGACTATAGGAATGCAGACTGTTGGCAGAAGGCATCAAATTGCCCTTGTGCCATAGTTGTATATCCGACTGAGGAATGCTTGTAATGGCTTCTAAGCGAGTTTTGAGGACTGAAAGGCTGGCAGATAGGTCGATAGAGCATAGAAATAGTCCCTGCTGCACACTATATATGACCAAGTCAACCATAGAGACATCAGTCCCAGGCCCACTCTCACATACTTGGGCTTCCTCTAGGTTGAAAAGCACACAATCTCTCCTTCCGTTGGGTTTGTAGCTGGGAATCACTAGGTCTGACTGTGGGTTCAGGATTGCAATTGGCTGGTTTGACTCATTTACCCTTTGATAGTCCTGCATTTCTTCCCCTTTGTACGTGAACAGGCGGATTTCCTTGGAGCAAATGGCCTGGTACAGGGAATACCTCTCCTGGGTAATTGGCACATTAGTAGCTGCAGAGGGCTGTAATTGAGCCGGTAGAAGCAAATAAATGCGCATTTGGTGGCTGAATACATCGAAAAGCTGCGACTTGAGGTCTCGCACGAAGCTGAGTGGAGGCATTTCGAGTGCACACAGCGGCAGGCCGGAGGATAGAACAATAGTCACTTTCATTTTAGGACTATAGGGTATAAATGCATTGCTTCCTACGTGTACACATATATGCAACTTACGGGAAAACTGGAGACTTCTAGTGATTTTACTGCTACAGAGATATACAAGTAGACTATATTTGTGGATAATTAGCTGCTTTTCCCTATCAAAGTGGCTTCAACTTTCTAGGATGTATTGGGTTCCTGCAGAGAAACCGCCAAAGTCTCAGTTGCAGCAGGCAGCATATCTCCACCACTTCCCATTTTCTTGGCAAACACCACCCTGTGACTATGAATTCCCGCCAACTGGTCCAGCACCTTCCCCAAAGCCAGCATCGTTTCCCTCGGCTGCAGCACCACAGCCAGTCTTCCTCCTGCCGGAGTCTCCACGTGCACCCATACACTGCCTGCAGGCACTAGGAGCAAAGCACTGCCCTCAGCTACTCCCTGCTCCTGCAGCGACTTACAGCTTTCCAGCACTTTCCCTGCGTGCACTAGGTGCACTGGAACTGCACCTTGGAAGTGAGTCTGCAGGGTTTGGACGGAGACTTGGGCTGGGACTTGCAGGTTTAGAACTGATTCTGAGGTGATCAGTTGCACTTTTAGACCATTAAATAAGGGAGAATCCGCACTTGATTCCGAGGGAATTTGGTGAAATCGACTCATTTCCCTGCTTTTCCGCATTAACTCTTCTTTATCTCCAATAATCAGATCCACATCCGTAAAAATACCGCACTCTGCAAAGGTTTTCCCCTCATCCAGCACTTCCGTCCCTCTCATTAGCACATAAGGGTCCTTAATAGACTTCATTCTGCTGAAAAACTGCCCTATATTGTCATTCGCGTGAAAAAAGGTGCTGAAACTAGCCATTTCGCTATAATAAATCATAGCTGTTAGCTGCTTTTCGCAGTATTTCTGCTTAAAAATGGTCAAAAGGTCACCATTTGAGGGTCGAAAGTCTTTAAAAGTCATATCTTTGGTTAATTCCCCGATTACTGTTAGAGAAAGGTAGGGAGAAGATAGGTTGTGTTGGGATTCTAGACAGGCTTTGACGATTTCCACTGTGGAATTGGAGGGAATTAAGAGACTAGTTGGGGGAGAATTGGGAAATAGAAGGGAAATAAGGGTGGAGCAGGGGGAACTTTGCAGTAAATAGCGAGAAATATAGGGAAATTTCGGGAAAAGACAAACATATTCGTGAGAAATCGTCAAATTTGTCCATTTCCGCTCACAGAATTTCGCAATTTCACCCAAATCGCTCTCATTCCGGCCCTCTGGAGCCAGAAAAACAGCAATTCCGCCCTCTATATCCCTCGCAATCGCTAGTGAATCCCCAGGCAGTTGAAGCATCAGTTGACTTCTGTCCTCCAAACCACACTGACCAAGCAGTGTTTCGTCCTCTAACATTGCTCCTTTATACCACATTTTCAGCTCGTCTATACCTCCAGAAATAATCGTATTTAAGCGCTTTTTGAGGCTTTGAACGGTCTCAGTAGGCAGGACATCACACAGTAGTATGTCCCAATTATCGTGAAATATGAGCAAGTGCAGACCTTGCGGCCTGCCCCAGTATGTGTTTTCCTCTGGATTTATCACTGTTGCTGTCGCTTTGCCGCTAAGAGCCAGTCGAACCACCACTCTGTCGGAAGGGCGCAGGACACAGATGGGCTGGAGGATTTTCCCGACCTTGGTATCGTCCTTCAACTCTTCGCCTTGATAGGCAAATAGTCGGAAGCCAGTGGGCTCTTTGTGAGTAGACAGGGAAGGATTGATTAGCTGCCTTTGCAGGACTGGCAGGGACTGTAGGTAGGCCTTGAGTTGGTGGACAGACTTGCAGCTAGGGAAAGAGAGCGTAGTGAGCAGTACACCGGAGGAGAGCACACAGGGCAGAGAGACGCTGCTATTGCCCATTCTATTAGAGACTAATACATTCCCTGCATTGATTTAACCGATGCACTGGACTACAGCAGTCAAAGCGTCCACTGCAGCAGGGACAGTGCCCCTCTCTGGCACCACTTTCATGTTCAGCACTCTATGGTGGGTGAACTGCAGTCCAGTGAGTTTCTCCAGCACAGGACAAAGGTAGTGCATGGTAGTGGCAGGCTGCAGAGCCACAGGGAAGCGCAGTCCAGCCGCAGTCCTTACTGCCACTTGAATAGCGCCAGGAGGCATTAGGACGAGGTCACTGCCCGCTGGCACTTGAGACTCTTCTAAGGTCCGATTTCCCTCTAATTCCTCGTCTCCGTATAGCAGTCTGAAGGATGGAATTTTGAGCCTGCGTTGTAGGTGAGTCTTTATCATTTGAATTGTCGCTTTGGAGTGTATATTCAGAGAAAGAACGACTGAAGGGGAAATCACTCTCAGATCCACCACTTCCAACCTTTCCCTCTCATACCTCCCAACTCTCTCCTCCTTCTTCAGTCTACCTGGGGCCTGTCCCCTTTCAAACAACTCCATCGACTCTCCAGCTTCCGTATATCCGTCTGTATGCAGTCTGGGAGGGATGAAGCAACTGCGAGTCAAGACTGCCAGTCGCTTCCTTGTTTCCTCTGCGTTTCCGCAGTATATGGGCACGTTTTCGTCGATTCCGCACTGGGCCAGGCTGGCATTGTCGGGAAGGACTTCAGTCCCTTTAAGAAGGAAAAGGGAGGAGTCCTGCTTGAGTGTTTGGAGGGACTGCTTTAGCTGGAAAATGGTGGTATTGGAGGGCAAACACAGCCTTTTCCTTCGATATCTGCTGTATATATCTGCCGTCGTCCAGTCTGTTATTGCGACTTTTTTCTTTATTATGACCAAATTATCCCCGCTTTCCACTCCTAGGTCTTTAAAAGTGGCTTCGAAGGAAAGTTCGCACAGAAATGTGAGGGCAAAGTTGGAAGTTGGCAGGCCATGCTGCATTTCTATGCACCTTTTTACCTCTTTGACCGTGCAAATAGCAGGAATCAGCACTTTTTCCACACGGCCGTCAGAGAACTGAAGGCTGAGCATACGATTATCAGGCAGGGGGACTTGATATTGCTGGGAATAGGGGGAAATGGGAGCACATAGACATACATAAGGGTGCAAATTCTCGATTTGTTTCCATTCTTCAAGCAATATTTTCACTTTCTGCACCAAATCTGCAGTTTTCTCAGAGCTGTCAATAGGGAAAGCCGCTCTTTTGCCATGTACATCAATAGCCAGGGCTATGGACTCTCCAGCAATCTGCAGCACTACTCGGCTTCTATGACTCAAGCCATAGAAGTGGACTGTAAGGTGAGGGGAAAGCATGCAGCTTTGGTACCACAGCTGCAAATCCTTAGAAGGACTGCATAGGAACCGCTGAAGACGGGAAATAAGTGAGGAAATGGTCTCTGTAGCGTCTGCACAGCACAGAAAGGGCGCTATCTTCGCCTGCACAATCACCAGTTCCATAGCCGAGCTGTCCGCTTCCCTCCAAGTCACCTCTTCCTGTGTGTTGAACAGCACCGTGTCTTTCTTTCCACTGAGACTACAGCGGGTTGTCACTATATCTGAAGGTCGGAGGACGCATATAGGCAGTGGGACTTCAGTTACTTTCTGTCCCTCCCCCAGTTGCTCGCCCCGGTACGCAAAGAGTCTAGCAATGCGCGAATTGACGTATGTAAAGGTGGTATGTGGACTTTCGTTGGGTGTAGCGCGCAGGCAAAAGGCCGCGGGCTCTGCATCTTTGTCCCCCTGCGCATGCATGTAACTGTGCACCTGAGAGGTGAGGACGGACTGCAGTTGCTGCTTGAGGTGAGCCACTGTGCAGGTGGGAGCCACTTCCAGAGTCAGTAGAAACTGGCCGCTGGAAAGGACGAAGGGCACTTGCATATTAGGCTAATAAGGCCTGGGAATAGTCTCTATGGAAAAGGCTATAGCGGGAAGAGTGGAGAAAGCCTATTTGCCTAAAGCGAGGAGTTTCTATAAAGACGGCCGATTTCCTCGTTGCATTTCTTCACCTGTCTCGCTTCCCCTCTTTCCTCGAAGATCTCAGCCGCTCTTTCAAAGGATCTCAGTGCCTTGTTCCGCTCGCCTACCCGCTTGAAGAAGTCCCCCGCCTCTTCCAAGTAAGTAGCCAGTCCTAGTGACCGTGGGGCCAGCAGTTCATATATTCTGCCAGCTTCTAGGAACAGGTGCTCTGCGGCCTCCTTCTGATGTTTCTCCTGCACCATCGCCAGGTTGTGCATACAGTCTGCAAGGACCAGGGACTCAGGCTGCAGAGCTTTATACAGACTCAAAGCTTCGCTCCAAGGCTCCAGGGCTCGCTTCGGCTCCCCCAATTCGTAGTAAATGTCTGCCAAGTTGTCCAGACATCTAGCCAATTCGAGTGACTCCGGAGCGTAGATCTTGTACAGCTCACATGCATGAAGTAAGTGCTTTTCGGCCTTTTTCATGCCGGCGTTTCGAGGCATTTTCTTGCAGAGCAGGCCTTCGTAGTATAGGCAGTCCGCGAAGTGGGCGCTCTTGGGGAGCTTGTCGTAGATCCGGTGCGCCTCCTGGAGCTGCGCTTCCACGTCCCTGGGGAGTTCCTGCAGCGCTAGGTCGAGAACGCTGAGTTTCGTCAGGCAAAGGGCGTGGGCGAGAGAGGCAGGGAAGTGCTGGTGTGCGTTGTAGAGAGCCGCTCGATACAGCTCAGCTGCCTTTTGATGATTCTCCATGGTTTTGTAAATCGCACCCAGAGACAGTCCGGAAAAGACTGTGATGTAAGACTGAGGCAATTGGTACTGCTGGAGCCCCTTTTCGTACTGAGTTGCGGCTTCCTGCGCTTTCCCCTGCACTCTCAGCTTTTCGCCATTAATAAAAAAGAGGATGGACGAAGGCTCGCCATTCCCCAACTTGTGTGTCCACTTGTCCACGACTTCATCCCCCTGCACACTCTGATGAAGCTGGTAGTGGGAGTTCACAAGAAAGAACAGCGCCGTCTCCATCTCCACACTGACAGGGTAGTTCTCCAAGGCGTGCAGCACTGTCTCGCACTCATTGATGGTATCCGTCCACAGGCCTTTCTGAAAGTAGAGCTCTGCGAGAGCGACACTGACTCGCACAGACAGCGGGTCTGCAGGGCTGAACTGGGGGTAGAGGCCGCGCCTCAGTTCTCTCTCCGCTTCGTCCCAGTTCCCGAAGTGTATATTTGTGAGGCCGAGATGGAGACTCAACTCCGCGTCCTCACATTCTTGGTACTGCATCAAACTTCTAGCCCGCCGCAGGGACTCCAGGGCTTCAGTGTATTTCCCCGCTTCTCTGTATTTGATGCCCTTGATTAGATGTTTCTTGGCTTGGATGGTTGACTTAGAGAGGCGGTGAAGTCTGCTGGGTTCCGACCCTGCCTCCGAGTGGACAGGGCTGGCAGTCTCACTAGCGTCCGAGTCTACTTCCACCCTGTCCTCCACTTCTAACTCTACCTGCATTTTCTCTTCCTCCGGCCTCCCCTGTAGGTTCTCTTGAAGAACTAACTCCAGTTGCTGTCTGCAGTCTCTGAGACTGGTCTGCAGCGCTGAGTTCTCGGGGAGGTAGATACAGAGCGCTGCGTCTTCTGCGTTCAACTGAAAGTCCCTATCAACTACGAGCTGAGCCAAGTTGTGGCCACTCCGCTCTAGTTGTTCCTTGACCTGTCGACAGTAGTCCTCAGTCCACTCCCTCAGTTTCTTCGAAGCCTGCTCCAAAGCCTGCGCTTCAGCCAGAGTCTGCTCACATCTCTCCTCTAACATCCTCAGATGATTCCTCCCCTTCTTCCACCTGCCTTGTCTCTCGAAAAACGCCGCCACATGGTCTTCACTCTCAATAAACCCAGCCGTGGAAATATCGAAGATAGTCATGCACTCTCCAATGTCCTCCAAGTGACTTTGACAAACTTTAGTCCTCACTCCCTGCAGGAAGGCAAACTTCCTTGCTGGCTCTATGCAGCCGGCATGGTCACAACGCTCGGTCTCAGCGGCCATTTGCAAGGCTTATTTTTAGAAAGGTGGGGATGGGGACCATTTTCGCGGGTGTATTTGCCTTGGGTGGGACCATTTATTTAATTTGGCGGGAAACCTGCTAGCTGGGCTGTGATGGAATATGGGGCCTAGGACTAGGAATTCGCCTTGAGACTTGATAAATGGACACTTTGGCGGTATATAGGGTCGGTAGCCTGTGATGAAATGGGACAAATTAGTGATTTGCGATATTAGGGAATATATAGGGTTTTAAAGGGAAGTATCTCGAAATTCAGCTAAGTGTGGTCGGTGGGTGTAGAAACACGTCAAAATTTACCCATAAATTACACTTTTATCGACGTGTATTTCCGAATTACTGAATTGTCTCGGTTTATCCACAATTTCAATCGTTTTGCACTAAAAAACTGCAAATATTCATACATAATTTCTTTTTGACAGTCTTATATTGCAGAAATGACCCATATAGACTGAATTTAGCGGCCTTTTCCTGGTAATGAGTAATTATTTCCGATATTTTCCTTCACTTTCGAACAGCAAAGTGAAAGCAGCACAAATAATAGGGAAAGCCAGGAATTCCTTATCCAGGTCAGGTCATAGCTTTGATTTGCATACTTTCTAGTCACTAAAGGGACATTTTGTCACAGATAACGTAAGGTCCTGAGGAAATTGCTTGCCTGGGTAGGATGGACAAATAGGGCGAAAATACTGAAAAACCACTATATTGACGGATATAAGGAGTCTACGCGATTTGATTTGCCGTATTAGAGAGCTTTTTGCCCCTTTTCCGCCTTAATTTAACAAAATTTCCTACTCCAAGACTAATCGGAGTAGGGAACAATATAGGTAAACCCGCTAAATCGAAAGGCCTAAAATATCCCAAAACCCCATTATCTAGTACAGGAGCCACAGAATGTGCTATAGAATCCTAGCTACAGGTCCACAGAGAGTTGGAAGTCTCCCGGCAGTCCCTTCCCTTCCAACCTACAGCTTAGGTCTTTCTCAGAGTCTCTAGGGTCGCCCTCGACTTTCAGCACTGTGCCTTGGGCAGTCCTTAGACTGGCCTCAGCTCCTTTCCCCACAGACAGCCAGAGTTCGTAGCAAGTCACAGCGGCAGGCAGTGGATCCTCCTCGTCTGTAAGGCGCTTGGCGTAGGTGTAAGATTGGTGGTGTGGGGGCAGTCCTGGTACAGGGGGGATAGCGGTGTGCAGGCCTTGCAAGGTGCAGTTAGTGTGCAGTACAATGGGGAAAACCTGTGAACTGCCTGCAGTCTGCACAGATATGAGAATAGCCTCAGGGGGAATTAACAGCAGGGTGGCCTCTTGGCCGATTCCCTGCTCTTCCAGTCTCTTTCCCTCCTCCAATTCCTTCTCATTGTGTATCAATTTGAAGCCTTTTTCCTGTGTCATAAGCCTCAGGTGAGCCTTAATTACTGCAGTTGTGGCTTCTTTGTGCACTTTCACATACAGCACTTGTCTCGGAGCCACGACATTCACACTAATCGCAGGCTCCTGCAGCCAGTCGCTATACCGCTGTAAGCGTTGGGCCTTAGTAAGAGCTTTCAGGTCCTGTCCAGGGTCAAACAGGTCCATAGAGAACTCTGGGGCACTGTACTGATTTTGCCTGGGCGCTTCCGGAGGGACGAAATGGAGCAGTCCCAAGTGGATGAGGGTCAGTGGGGAATTGAGCTGCAGAGATGTTATTTTGGCTGAGCAGTGTTCAGGCAGGCCGTAGTCTCCTAGCGTCTTACTGTCCTGCAGTACATCGCGTCCTCGCAGAATCGATACATTTGACCCGAGTTTCGGCTTTCTTTGGAGTAAAATTGCTTTAATTTCGCTCACGAATTGGCCTGAATTCGCCTTCAAAACGAGGTGTTTTCTCTTTTTGCCCGAAAGTGTCAACTCAATATTCCACTGTTTGATCGCGCCTTTACTAGCGACTATCACTTCTTTCTCCTTCAGTCCATAGTCCTTCGCAGTTTTCCCCACATCCAGAGCCGTGGCCAGGGTGAGAGCGACTAGCTCTATTGGAAGGTTGTGCTGGCTGGAGATGCAGACCTTGGCAGTGTGGAGAGAGCAGGGAAGAGGAAGGAGTGCCAGGGTGGAGGCCTTGTGGGAAAGGCTGAGAGTGATAAATCGGCTGGATTTGTTGAGAACTAGGTAGTATTTGTACATATCCGAGACTGGGAATAGCTTTCCATAGGTCCTTACATCGCTAGCACTCCATCCCGGCTCCAGTACTTGCAGATACCTCAAAGCGGACATTTTCCCAGTGACCGGAAATACAGTTCTCTCACAGTTCGCATTAAAGGCATATCCCAGCTGCTCACCCTGCACAGCCAGCAGTCTACTCCCCTGCCGCAGTCCCCACTTCCCCAGTACTTGGTCCCCGCTCAGCAGTAGGTCATGGTGCCAGAGACTGATAGAGTCCACTGGAATGTTCAGGTAGAGTGCTAGTCGGTGTTTGAGGGAGTGGACAGTGTCGTCTAGGGTGGCCTGGCAAAGGGCGTGGTTGCTTGTGGAGGTTAGGACTAAGAGTTGGAGGACTGGGGACTGGCTGGTAGGGAGAGGGGCTGGACTGATCCATTCGATTTCTTCGCATATATTGTAGATGGAGGGAGTTATATTGCCCTGCAGGTCTATACTGCATACCTGCAAATCCGAAGGCCGCAAAACACACACCTCAGTCCCAATGCCCGAAACAACAGTCGCAGAAGACAGCAATTGGCCTCTATACAGATACAGCAGCGGGCGAAAAGTCCTCAGCACAGCTAGAGTCTCATACCCACCTTCCCAAGGAGTGGACTTGAATGCCTTTACTATGCGCAGACCCTCGGGCTTCCAGGAGTAGGCTTGCTGCTCACGTAGAAGTGCAGTGACTTTGGACTGCAGACTTTCCACTGTGCTTACAGGGTTGACAGGGACTTTGAAAAGTACTGCACCTGAAGACAGCACACAGTCCACCTCCATTCCTATATCCACCCTTTCAATAGAGACTACGGAGACTATAGGGAGCTAGTTAGACTGAAGGAAGCTGGAGTAGGTAGTGTAGTCCGTTGGGAAGTCGTTCCGCAGCCAGTCGCTTTCCACGATGAATTCATCATTCAGTGCCTTCGTCGTTTGCCCCAGGCGCACACTCTCGATAGGCCCGACTGTAGGCCCAGTCACACTCTCTGCTGGGCCGTTTCTGAGCTCATTCAGCCAGAAGTTGGTATAGATCGTCCTGCCTCCCAACGCTTGTAAGGCCTTTGCCTTGTTCCTCGCCTGCAGCGGGAAGTTCGCGACTTGGTCTTCTGAGACTTTAAAGGTGTCGGAAAGGATGAAATAAGTGACATTGGCAAGGCAGTTCCCCACAGTGGTGGACCCTTCATACGAAATCAGCTGGGTCGGCGCGCCTAGCAATTCAAGCAAATCCACTGCTTCTGCGGCTTGGAAAAGCGTGTTTACAGGCGCATCCCGCAGGCGGGGGTTGCCGAAGCCCAGGGAGTCGAGGAAAGTGGACCGGGTGGAGTTCGCGAAGACGACTACGAGCATGGCGAGGTTGCCGAACTGGTCTTCCATACGGACCTGCATTTCTAGAGGGAACCGCTGGCCACCAACTAGGTGAGCACTGGGACTCCAGAAGTTCAGTTCCGACGTCTGAAAGAAGGAGTCTCTATACCTCAAGCCTCCAAAGTCTCCATCCAGCTTGACAGTAGTGCCGTCATGGTACAGGAAGGCAGTGTCCTGGTAGCCCAGGTAGAACTGCAGGTCGAGGGACTGGTACGAGAAGGGCGGCGCGATGTCGATGGGACTTTGGTTGGAGGCGCTGCACTGCACTTGTGCGTGTACTTGGACGAGGAGGAGAGCCAGCGAAACGAACATTATGCACACTATGGCTGAGGACCGTAGGCACACAGACGTTTCCTTGCTGGATGAGGTCCGACTTTTAACCCTGGAAAAATCCCATCTCCTGGAGCTCGTCAAAGAATACCTCTCCTGCCTGGTTCAAGCGGAGGGGAAGTTGGCGGATTTCCGCATCCTACTGGACATCAAGGAAGCAGAAATAGGCCTGCTGCGGGCCGCTAGCAAGGGACTGGGCGACAGGGAACTGAGGAACGAGGCGAAGGAGTGCAGGGTGGAGGTAGGGGAGTTGAGGAGGGAAAATGGGTATATGAGGGCACTCCTGCAGGCGGAAATAAGGCCAGAAGAGCCTGGGAAAGGCCTGGAATCGACTCTGACAGAGTTAAAAGAGGTCACACAGGAGCGGAACACACTGAAGTACGACGTGGTCCCGAAGCTGCAGCAGGCCCTGCATCTCCTTCACTTGGAAAAGACGGAATTGGAGCAGAAACTGGGTCTGTCTAAGAAAGCAGTGTCAGATGTACGAGCAGAGCCTTCGGTTCCTATGCATAATACGGCTCCCTGTCTTCTTTCTAAGCAAAACAGGGGTGGATTTCAGCCCTTGTATATGCGGAAAAGGGCTGCTAAGCCTGCGGTGCATAGAGGCGTTGTCTGCACTTCTCAGAGGCGCAAATAGCTGTAAGTACTTATTGCAGATCGGAAAGCGTTGAAATAGCCTTAATCTCGTCTCCCTGGTCCTTAGACTTGTATAGAAGATTGGGCTCTAATCTATCATCGCACTGACTTTTCGCGTATATATAGCAGGTTTCCGCCATAATCGAAGCAGATATGAACTTCATGTGAGTGCCAGGCAGGCTTTCCGGCAAGAAGCGGCTCGCTGCAGTCCCAGTGCACGCCAGCGACCACAAAAGACTGGTACCCGCCACTCAGAAGCTCTGGACTCCCCTGGTACCCAAGTCCGAGGCCGCCCTTCCAACGCGCCCACAGCCTGTGCGTCCAGTTCCTGCGTCTATCCAGCCTGGAAGGGCGGTTTCTGAGGGAGTGGTGAAGCTGGAGACGAGGAAAGTGACTGAGGCCAGAGACGAGTATGAGAGTCCTGTGGTCCTGTATGGGGACGAGCTGCTCACAGTTCCAAGAAGTCAGGAGTAGCTAACACATTCAGGGAGTTAGTTCATAGAGGAGGCAGTAGGTGCATATAGGCCTATGTGTAAACTGGGGGACTTAGGGGGTATGGATGGGTCAGCCATGACTACTTGATGTAGAATAATTAAAGATATGATTGAAGAAACTTTCGAAGACCCGATGCTGCAGCTGCAGTTCCACTTATCCTTCTACACCACTCGGCAGGCGAGTCTTGCTTACCACGTCAAGCGTCTGGAGAAGGCCTGTTTCCGCAGGAATGACCAGCAATGTGTGTCTGAGCATGATCGCTACCTCCTCCGCAGTGCACAGCTAGCCCGCGGCCGCTACGTAGCTCAAAAGCAGCTCGAAGAGACCTGCCGCGCCCAGCGCGACTGGACCAGAATGGTGCTGGAGCCTGAGGACACAGCAATGACTATGGACATGTGGCTGAGTCTCCACCCCGACTGCGCCCGGCCGTATGTTGAGAAGTACGTGGGACTGATGAAGGAAGAAGTCAGCATGCTGGAAGAAGCCCGCAAGACCTTGGCTAAGGGTACATAGACTTCTAGCTCTTTGTTCCTACAATTAGGCAGCAGTTCACTGGCTGGCACTGCTGGGAACTGTGAGAATTGCTGTCTGTACTACTCCTATGTGTATGGCTTTGGTAGTTTCCTTTCTCAGATTCGAAGTAGGGACATTGATCAAGGCGTATTTTCGAGGAAAACGGAAGAAATGTTATCCATCTACTGGAAACCCCACCTCGCACTCTTTATGGCAATATATATACTAGTAATTGGGTTATTAGCTGCTTCTGAAGCACGGTGCATCCTTATAGGGAAGACTGGTCCCTCCTAGAAATGTCAGTATTAAGCCGCCCTTAGCTTGATTTCCCGACAGCCCTAGGTCCAGTGTATTCCTCGCAGCAAGGAAGCTGCCTACTGCAGTCCATCTTTCCATGACCAATCGCTTGCGCTGGGGGAAGTCCAAAGCAGAGAGTCCCTCCGGAGACAGTGGGGGCGAGGAAGGGCCGGACAGCGGTCCATTCAGCAGATTTAGCCTGCAAGCAGACAGTCTGCCTGAGCCTCACCCCCGCCCTGTTACTCCCAAATCCGCCCGTACAAACCACCGCACTAGTTGGAAGACTGATGCTCCTGCGGTTATCCTGGAGGACGACCTCACCCCGCGCACTGCCCAAACCCGCACTCACGATGTGAGACGCGCTTTGAGTGAACTGCAGGGAGAGTACGCCAAGCAGGGAGAACTGCTCAAGAAGACGCTGAACACACTCAAAGCCAAGGACAGGGATGTGAAGCGCTTGGAAGCGGAAAACCAGGAGCTGATCACGGAACTGAGGGACTTGACGACGAAACTTCTTGACTCGCAGCAAGAGCCGGGCTTGATGCAGGAGCAACTCCTCAACCAAAAGGCGCAATTAGTCGCTTTGAAGGCTCAACTTGAAGACAGAAATACAGCGCAGTGGACGAAATTCCAAGCCGAACTAGTAGCGAAAGACCAAGAATTGGCTTCGGTGAAGGAAGCCGCTGAGCGGACGGAACTGGAAACCAAGCAGCGCATGGAGAAGGAAATGGACCGCTTGTGCTCTATCCTCGCCCAGAGTTCTGAGAAGTTGACAGCTCTGCAGCAGCACCTCAAGCACACGGACTGTGTGTGTCGGGAGGGACAGCAGGAGGCGGCGAGTCTGGGCAGCACTCTATCGGAAGTGGTGGCGGCGCTAAGGGAGGACATCCTTTTCGTCAAGTTTGAACTGGAGGGACTGCACAAGGTGTTCTGCGACTTAGGAGAAGGAGGGAAGTTCCCAGTGGTGGCGCTACTGAACAGGACCTTCGTAGTGAGGCCGCGGGAGTCGTTTGGACTGGCACAGTGTGTGGAGGGAGTGCAGGAAATCAAGAAAGTCTTGCTGAGGACGAAGGAGGCAGTGGCGAAGTTGTATGCAGGATAATAACCACTAGACTGCACTAAGCCTGTAGCATAATAGACAATTTTTTCACATTAAACGCTTTCTTTTTGAGCCCATTGCACTGGTCTAGGTTTCATCCGATTGAGCGAATTTGTAGGTCGCATACAGCAATTAATCATTTTTCCTCTGTGAACTTCTAGACACAATGGAAGCCATAATGAATTCTCGTCATCGGCTGTGCTCCGCTTGCAACTCTCACGCTGCCGAAGTGTTCTGCTAGTGCAGAAACCCTGCTGTGTCGGCTCCCACATCCTTTCCAACCCTCGCAAAGCGCACTCTTTCCGTCCTCTCACCCAACTAGCGTTCGTTTTCACGCCTGTGCTGTCGACCTGCTAGCCAATTAATGTACGGTCCTTCGCCCCGCTCTAATTGTACAAATGGGCTGCTGCGCAGCAAAATTATCGGCCTCAAGCGCTGCTTCAAGTCAAGGAAGCAGCCAGGGCCTCATTCCCTGGTGTATGCCCAAATCTTATGGTCTGGGTTTCACTACCAAGCCAGGCGGTATGGTATCCTGCACGCAAGACCACTTTCCCAGGACGATGAAGGCCTTGCAGATAACGAGAAGTACCAAGGCCAGGACGAGGAAGAGCCTGGAGAGGACAGCATGCAGACCCACCTACAGAAGACGATAAAGACAGTGACACGGATGAGGAGAACTCAGAGGCCAATACAGTGTTATCTGTGAAAATTTACATACAAACATTCCCGCATTCGCAAATACTTGTTCATGGTATTTCCTCCCACAACCACACATTCAATAACACCCATCAGACTTATGTCGGACCTCATAGACGTGCAATATTTCGCACACAACTCGGACACTAGCAGTGCTCATAGGACAGACTCATTCATTTTACGGCGTTCAACAACACACTATAAAAGAAATGCCAAAACTTACTATTTCCTAATCTAATCTCTTAAAGGAGGAACTAAGTCTTGGCACATCGCGTCCGCAGTAGTTTTTTGTGATCCCCTTCACAGACCGTCTCGCAAAGACACCGGCTGGTTTTCTTTGAACACGTTTTTTTGGGAGACATAAGCTCGTGCAGCCTTGACTCTACACCAAT
>Ga0247837_1006725_pt1 | contig 15909 bp, 18 predicted proteins | sample LaCtaG_2_FD_187115 | JGI IMG/M metagenome (GOLD analysis project Ga0247837, IMG submission 187115) | Freshwater microbial communities from meromictic Lake La Cruz, Castile-La Mancha, Spain - LaCruzMarch2015_14.5m | ecosystem: Environmental > Aquatic > Freshwater > Lake | place: Spain: Castile-La...
CAGAGGCAACGGACATAGTGACCAGTTTGTAGGCATCAGCAAGGACAACTGTATAAGTAGCAGTCTGAGCGTTCAGAACTACTGGAATCCCCGCAGAGTAGGCAAGTCCTGTGGCTGCTCCACTATCCGCTACAAGTGTGAAATTGTCGGTCCCAACAGGAAGGCGGGCAAAGGTATCTGCGCCAGTGCCAACAATGAGGTCGCCTTTGGCATCTATCTCGGTTGCCATCGAGTTTGTGATGGTCACAGTTCCGCTTGTTCCGCCACCTGAGATTCCTGTGCCTGCGGTGACACCTTCGATGTCGCCCGAAGCAGGTGTTGCGAACTGGAAGAAGATAGCTGCGCTTGCACTTGTGAAGCGAAGAACGCCACCTTGATTCTGAGCAAGAGCAAGTGATCCTGAAGTTGTGACAGTTGCGGTGCCTGCGGTAATTGTGCAAACACCTGCGCCAAGATTGATGATTGTGACAATGTCACCTGCCGCAAACAAACCTGTGTTCACAGTGATTGTTGTTGCGCTGCCATTGCTCATCGTTATCGCATCACCGGCATCGGCAGCAACTAGAACATAAGAGGCAACTTTTGCATTTGCTGCGCCACCAAGCATTGCAGTTTGTTGCAGCGATGTCATTTGCGCTGCGGTCAAAACTTGACCTGTTGTGAAGGTCTGTTTAGCCATCATTTCTCCTTAGTATGAAAGAACTCCCACAGTTCCATCAAGCAGACCTTGGATTGCGGAATCCAAGATGAATGCCTGAATTATAGGTTCTGCGGTGAGGAAGCGTGTTGTCCAAGTGTTCGGTGTTATGTCGTGCTGAATACCTTGAACGAATAGCTCAAGGGTAAAGGTTGAGGATGCCTGACCTGTCTTGGTGACATTTATCAGGGTGAACAAATCTGATTCAAGGCCTGCCACAATGCGATTTGAGGCGGTCGAATCCATAAGGTTTAAGCCAATGGAATCAATGCGAAGAAGGGCATTTTCGCGGGCATTTAGAAGCATTGAAGCCTGGTCTAAGGCCTCAACATCGGTCTGCATTAGAAGGTCAGAGCGCGATCCTGAGTGAATGAAGAAGGTTTCAATCGAGCTTGTGGACTGCACATTTTGAGCAGTTCCGCCAAGGCGAGTGACAGTTATATCGTTGAAAATCTGTGTGTCATCGTAGGCAAAATCGATGCTCTGATAAGAGATATTGGTGCCATCATCGTTAAACAATAAAGGCGTTTCATCTGCCTTTTCTGAAACTGTTGACCTTGATAGAAAGACCGCGTTGCCCTCGTCATCAATGAAGAAGCCACCAAGTTCGGTCTGCTCTATATTCTGACAAGCGCCAAGCAGACTTCGTGAGGTTGCAGGGTCGGCTTGAACTAGCGTGTCGCCTACATCAATCAGTCTTTGACTTACAGGGAAACTTGCCAAATCTAGCAAGTTCTCAATGCGCGCCCCCGTGGTTTGACCGGCGGAAGAACCCGCAACAGTCGTGATTTGAACATTTTGTAAAAGGCGGAAGGCATCGACACATTGGAAAGTCACAGTTGAAACTTCATCGTTGCCAAGCCTGAATGTGTTGTCAAAACTTGTGATATAGCCTGAGAAAAGATAATAGCGGTCAGTGCCACCGCCATCGTCATAATCTGCATAAATACGAATCTTGCGAAGAGGCAAGAGTTTGCCATAGTAAGGCGATGAAGTATTTTGCGGGTTATAGTCGCCATTTTCGTCTTCTAAGACGACAGTGGCGGTGCCTGCTTCAAAGCTATTAAGAACTCGGTTGCGGCCTCGGCGGATGGAAACGCGAAGGGCGATGTCACTTACATCAACGACATCTGCCGGTGCATCTGCCAAGATGCCCACGCCAAGGGGAGTTGAAGGATCATCTAAAATTAAAGGGTTTCCAAAGGCAGGGCCATTTGCGAAGTCAATGCTGACTCCAAGAAGCGGAGTGCCTGGCATTACAGACCGCCAACAAAGAGAATCGGATTACCGCTTTGTTGTTCTAACAAGATTCGCTGACGGATGGCATTAGCCAAATCTGCCTCTGTTTGGACATTGCCTTCGACAGTGACATTGACAGTCATTCCTGCATTCTCTGCCATACGGAAAGAGCCAGGGTCAAAGGTTGAAGGTGTGGGAGTGTTAAAGGTTCCCATTGCCGTCAGCCTTGCTCGCTCATCGCTAAGAGCGCCAAGACCCGATGTGGTGATTGAGTCGGCAAGAGTGTCAATTTGTTCTTTAAGTAAGAAGCTAATTCCTGTGCCTGCTTCAGTGCTTTCGCGTAAGGCGGTCAAGGTGTCAATTTGTTCTTCGACTGCGCTTTTTGCAATAGCAGGTGAAAGAGGATTGAAAGGATTTGCTACAAAGACATCGCCGCCACTTGTTGTGGCACCGCCACCTCCGCCGCCTCCGCCTCCTCCTCCTCCTCCTCCGCCGCCACCGCCTGTGGCACCAGGCTTGGCACCGAGGGCTGCGAGATAGGCGTTTAGAGCTGCAAGAGCATTGCGCCAAGATTGCGCTGCTTCATCGCCTGGCATAGACCAACCCTTAGAAAGTGCTGCTTGTAGCGCAGTTCCATCTTGAACTGTCTTTCCATAGGCTAGAACTTCAGCGCGGGTCATTCCCCACTTGCCCATCAACTTCTCAATTTCTGAGTCGTCAATCTTTTCATCTTTGAGGGCGCGGGTGAAATCTACATACTTCTCGGCTTCTTCTTTTGTCAGACCCCACTTCATTAGCAGGTTGACAATTGGGCCGTCATTTAGGTCTGTTGAGTTGGCAGCATAGATTCGGGCGATATATTCAAGAACTTCGCCTTTTGTAATGTTCCACTTTTGAGCAAGAACTGAAACTTCTTCATCACTAATTACTGCATCAGAAAGAACTTGCAAGAGATCGGTATAACGCTGCGCAGCCTCATTGAGTTTCATCTGCGCTTCCATATTGGCAATTAGCGCATTGACTCTTGCTGCTTCTTCTAAGTTTGATTGCTTGAGAAGATTTAGGCGAGCAGCCTCAAGTTGAATCGGGTCTTTCTCATTAGTTGGAGCAACGCCCAACTTCTTCAAAGCTGCAAGAGCCTTCTCAAGTTTAATCTGCTCTGCGGTCTTTTTGTTCAAGTTTGTTGTGATTTGAACATTCTTGAGATTCTTTAGGTTGGCATTGGCAGTCAATTTTGCAAGTCTGTCAAGGTCTTTTAAGTGGCCAGCAACAACGCTTGTCTCCTTCTTAAGGGCGGCAGTGTTGTCGTTGAGGCCCTCTGTCATCTTGTTCATTGCAATAAAGGCAAGGCCTGCTGCCGTTGTAAAGGCTGCAATTCCTGCGGCTGCTGCTATTGCTGAGGCTCCGCCTGTTGCGAAAGCGGTGGCCGTGCCTGCGGCCGTGCCTGCGACCGCCTGCTTCTTAAATTGATTCGTTAAAAATATAATTGCGCCGGCTAATACTTTTACGCCTGCATATACTTTGGTGCTGACGAAGAGGCCAATGAGTAAAGCACCAAATGCTTTGAAGGTTCCTAAGTTATCCGAGATGGTCTTAAACATTCGAGCAAGACCCTTGGCAGCATTTATTGCAAAGTCAGCAACATCGCGCAAGGTATCTGCAATCTGATCCTTGTTGTCAGCAATGAATTGCTCAAAGACAGGCAGAACATCTGCGCGGAAAACTTCAGCGAGTTCTTGTAAGACAGGGATTAAGGCATAACCCAAAGTGTCAAGGGTTTGGTCAAACTGTAAGCGAAGGCGCTCAATTTGAAATTCAAAAGTTTCTGCTCGATTTAGAGCTTGCCCGCCGAAGGTTGTAGAAAGAACTGAGAGTGCGCCATTCAAGTCTTTATTCTTGACAATGGCTTCGTCAAGTGGAATGCCTAATCTTTTTAAGGCTCCGATGTTTCCGCCAATGGCACGAACGATGCCATCGGTCACTGCGATAAGTGATTTCCCTGTGCCTGCGCTCACATCAAGGGCAAGTGCTTGCAAAGCCTGAGCCTGCTCGATGTCGCCTGTGGCTTGGGTCAACTTCTGAAGGCTTGGAATCAACTCATTGTTGTTGATACCAACTTGCAGTTCTAAGGCATCAAGATAAGTGACAGTTGAAGCAATTTGTGCATCGGTTGCGCCAACGGTATTTCGCAAAGCGGTCGCAAGTGAAATCTGCGCCTTTTGGTCTTCCATCGCGCCTTGGACTGCATCCTTGCCAAGTTTAACTGCCAGTGCGCCTGTGGCGAGCGTAGCAAGGCCAATGGCCTTGGCAATCTTCTTGCCAGCATCAATAAAATTCTTCTCAAGTTTGTTGAGGTCTTTGAGAGCTTGCTTTGAACCTTTGTCGTTATAGACGGTGACAATGCGTTCAATAATTGCCATTGTCTAACCTTCTCTCTGATTCAAATTTGCATCCATCCGTGCCTGTGCTTTGTTTTCAGCATCTTTAATCGCTTCAAAGATAGCACGCTGTGCGGTCTTCTTGTTGTCATCAACTGCTCTGATAAGAGCGCGACCTTTATCTTGACCCAAACCTTTAGCGGTTGGCAAGACTCCATAATACTTTTCAACTGCTTGGATAAAGTCTTGAGAGGCAGTTGGATTTGTGGATCGTGAAGCGCGGGTTCTTGCGCGACTTGCTTTGCTTCCGCGACCAGCAGTTTCAAAGATAGCGCCTGCGGCATCGCGCTGGATTACGCCATAAGAATTGCGAAAGCCTGTGGCACTTGATTTAGAACTTGGTGATGTTGATTTAATTCCTGCTTTAGCTTTAGCGGCATCAAAGCGCACAAAACTTCCTCGGCCTTGACCCTGTTGTAATGGGCCAATTAAGCCTGCATTTTTATTCTCACGCGCCCATCCTGAAGGCCTTATGTCAAAAGGTATGTATTCGCGCGCTTGTGTGACAACCTTACTCAATACACCTTTGACTTCTTTATCTAATTGTTTCTTGAGGTCAGGCGCGAAACGCTCAAGGGCTGAGATAGTAGAACTCATCCCTTGAATGGAAAGCCTGTAATTTGGTGAATCCATTATTTGTTCCGCGCCTTTGCTCGTTCTTTCACATAAACGAAAATTGCTTCCAACACTCCGTCAGGGGCATCAAGTAATGCCACCGGCGAAATTCCAGACTCCACAGAGAGAGCTGCTATTTGATAGGTCAGGCTATCTCTGTGGATTCGGAAGAAGGGTCTGTCACCAAGGTCACTTCTTCAAGAGTGTCTAAGAAGTCAGGGCCGAAAGGTTTGACAACGCGACCATTGTGCTTCATCGCTGACCAAGCCAGGAAGTAGATATGCTCTAGTTTCTGCTCTTCGGCAATAAGTTTTGCCAAGCCCTTTTGATATTTCTGCTCAAACTCCACAATAACTCTTGGTCGAAGCGAATAAGTCGCATCGGTTCCATCGGTAGTGCGAACACGGATTTTTAAGCCATCCATTTGTTTCCCCCTAATTGATTTAAGTTGTTGATTTTGTGATTGCGCCCGAAATAGGCCAAGTCACACTCGCAGTTGCTAATTCTCCCACAGCACCGTTGAGAGGTGTCCATTCGGCAATTAGAACTGAGAAGTTATACTTTGGATTTGTTGCGCTAACTGTTGTGTTGACAGGTCTGACCTCACAAGCGACTGCGGTTCCAAGCAACGGATAAATCGTTGATTCAACCGAGCCTGAAGCGTAGTCCTGGTGGAACTCGAAACTTACAGAGTTATCTGCAAGTCCGGCCACTCTCTTTTTTGCCGTGTCACCAAACGCCGTTGTTTCAACGATGTCGAAGGTGGTGTTTAGTGACACGCTCGCAATGTGATCCGACAAGTCGGTCGATGCAAAAGTCACATAGGCATTAGTTAGAACAAGTCGTGCCATATTATGCGGTTGTCGTCTTTGCGATTGCGCCGCTTACTGGCCAAGTCACAGATGCAGTTGCAAGTTCTCCAACTGCTCCATTAAGTGGTGTCCACTCAGAAACAAGTGCGTTTGCTGTATAGAGAGGATTGCTTGCGCTTGTTGTGGTATTTACAGGCTTGACGGTGACAGCGGTGACTGTTCCGATTAGCGGATAAATTGTTGCTTCAACTTCTCCTGAAGCATAGTCTTGGTGAAATTCAAGACTGATTGAATTGTCTGCAAGACCGCCGATGCGTGTGCGAGCTGCGGTGCTTGAGAATGCTGTTGTTTCAACTACATCGATGGATGAGTTGAGTGTCACTGATGCCACATAATCAGACAAATCAACTGCGTTGACTGTGACTAGGGCATTTGTTAGAACGATGCGTGCCATTAGTTTTTGGCTCCTTCTGATAGTGCTGGTTTGATGGTTGGTTGACTTGCTTGACTTGCTTGAATGTGGCCACTTGCAATGAGAGCATCAATGTTTGCGCCTGCATTTTCTAGCTCTTTCAAGGTAAGAATCTCACCTTGTTTTTTTCCACAGACCTCGCGGCCTGAGATGACCTTGTAAGCCATTAGGTTCTCCTATCCCCAAATCGTGAGTCTGTATCGGTATGAGAGAAATGTGACTCCTTGTGAGTCATAGGTGCCTGCTTCGGCTCCTGTGACACGCAGGGTGTTCACTGCTCCCGACAAAGTGCGATCACTTTCAAGCGCGGTCTTGATAGAGCCAGAGCCACTTCCTGCGAGGAAGGCATCCAACTTGTCTTGTCCTGAGCGTTCTGAAAAGCGTTGCACAATCACAAGAACATCAACTTGGGCTTGGTCTAAACCACGCGCGTTGTCGATGTCGAATGTGAAATCTAGTTGGCCTACAACTGCGGCAGGCGGTGTCACTGTGTCAGGGATTAAGTCATAAACCCGAAGCCCTGAAATAGTTTGAAGATTAGTTTTAAGACGATCTCGGACTTGGCTTGGATTCATACTGCCAAACCATTGTTTCTCTTGAGTGGGCGAAGGAATGCTTCGACATCAGGGTCAAGGCGAGATGAAAGTCTAACAGTGCCAAGTTCAGGAGTTCCTGCGATTCCAAATGGCGATTGTTTTCTAACAAAGATTCTTGAGCTTTGAATGATGCAGGCTTGATTCACTTCAGAAGGAACGGCAGGCCATCCCCAAACGCCTGTGATCTTGCAGGCTTGAGGCAGATAGTAAGGCCAAACATAGCGCCCTGTCGCTAGAAGTCTTGTGTAAGGCCAACCACGGCGAGGGTTGTTGATAGGTTCGACCATAAAGTCAGAAGTCGCCCAAACAGTTGACCAAGTTTGATTGAAGTTGTCATCAGTTGCAATTTCAGAGATGGAAACGAAATCATCCACTGCAAGGCTCCAAGGGTCATTTGGAGTGTAATAGCGAACAACAGGACTTTGAGAAGTTCCGTTGGCATAGAAGAAGCGACCTGTAAAGTCATCAATCATTCTGCTTGTTGAAGTTATTGCAAGTTCAAGCAAAGCATCATCGCTTGTGTCAGTTATCGTCAGCGATGACTTTAGTTCCGCGAGAGTCGCGTAGCCGTTGGTGATTGCCACTAGATTTCCTCTTCTTTGGTGTTGTTTGAATTGCTCGTTCTAACTTAGGCAGAGCCATTGCCGTTTCCTTGCGTTTTAATCTCGCCATAATTCGTGGTGTTCTTCCTTGAGCCAATAAGACTTTGAATGTGGAAGGATTGCTGCGGTGTTGACATAGATTGGAAAACCTAGCGATTTGATTCGGCGGCAGAAGAGCAAGTCTTCTCCGATCCATTCTCCCTTGATAGGGCCATCCCAAAACCAACACCAATCTTTGCCTTGATTTGGGTCTGCTGCCTCGCGTATTGCTTGAAGAACGCTTCTGTGAACCATCAAGCAACCTGTGCCTGCGGCATCAATTTCAAAAACTGCGTTCTTGTCGTATTTGTAAAGCGGTAAAAATCCATCAGGTGAATCTTGAAATATCGCTGGCACAGGCTTTGGATAGGGCTTGCCTACCACGCCGAAGCCTGCGAAAACTAGACCTGCAACAACAGGTCGTTCTTTATCGTGTGCAGTTTCGCATAAGCGATCAAAGGTAAGAACATCGAGCTGCTCATCTGAATCAATCATCAGAAGCCAATCTGAATCAGTTGAGTCTAAGAAGTGCTTGACAACACGATTGCGTTGTTTAGAAAGTAAGCCTGAACCTTTGATGCGAACAAAGGGGCCGAGTTTGTTAGAGCGTGCCGATGCTAATTGAATGAGATGGTAGGCAAATCCGCCATTAACCATCCCTGGGTCGCAAGACCCAATTGAAACTTTGTGACCTGTTTTCATTGATTCCCCCGAATCGTTCAGAAGTGTAAGAGCGCCCAAGTCGGGGGGCCTTGAACGCTCTTACACAATTTAGTTTTCTTCTATTGACTAGAAGGTTGGTGCTGACAAGCCTGTTCCCGAAATAATTGAGTTCGCTAGTGGATAACGACCTGCGGTGAACGCGGCATATCCATAAACAACAGTCTTGATTGTTAGGTTTCCTGCACCTGTCGCATCGTAGCGAAGGGTGAATGGTGAACCTGGTTGTTCCCACAGATGGCACTCAGGAGCAGTCACAACATAGATTTCATCTTGGTTTGTGGTTGTTCCATAAGTTGTTCCAATGTTTGCATCTGTAATGATAGGTAGACCCATCATCTGATAGCCAGAGTTGCCATAAGCAACTGAGCCTGCGCCTGTTCCAATTGAGTTGGTTGGGCCGCTTGCTGCTGGAACTACAAGTGGGCGATTTGTTGTATCAACCGCAGCAAGTAGGAATGCTAGGCGGCGTGGGTGCATAACGAAGTGAGTTGGATTCACAAATGCATTGGTCTGAATCTGTTGGATCGCATCAGCGAGCTTTGGATATAGCAATGCAACTGTTGGAGCAGTTGATGTGAAGGTGATTGCGTTTCCGCTTGATGCACGAAGTCCGAGCATTGTTCCTGCGGTGCCTGCACCATTTAGAATCTGTGCATCCAATGTGGTCTGCCAAGAACGGATTAGGTCTTGAGCAACGAATTGGTCAATTCCTGTTCCGCGCTCAATAGCTTGACGGCTTAGGTCTTGCTGACCGGCAATTGTGCGAACATTGATTGTCAATAGTGTGTCATCAACATCTGTTTCGCTAACTGCATCGTTCTGTGTGACCTGAACAGCAGTGCTTGATCCAGTGGTCATTCTTGAGATATTCAAGGTCATTCCGGCTGGTGGCAGTGTGTGCTTTGAAGTTGCAAAGTCTGCGAATGGGCGACCTGCGCGTGCTAATGTCGCTGCAAACTCTGTGAGGTATTGAGGAATAACTAAGCCCTCAAACTGTGCAGTTCCGACATCGCGGCGCTCGATTTCTTCCTCGCGCTGATGGCGAGCAAGTCTTTCCTGCGCTGCATAGTCAGACTTAAACTGAGCATTGTAAGCATCCTTGAAGAAGGATGAATCTGAATCAGGGGCATAGGTGCGTGATTCTTTTGTGACTTTGAAACCGCCAACTTTAGGTGTTGCGATTTCTGCTACTACTGAACGAGCTTCTGCGGCCTTTGCATCGGCTGTTGCTTGTGCAGTGAGCTTTTCAATTTTGTCATCGAGTGTGCGGGATTCAGCAACTAGAGCATCAACCTTAGCGGTTTCCTCTGCGGTGAGATCGGTGCGATTCTCTGAAGCTACTGCCTCAAGAACTGCATCCATCTCTGCCTTGACTGCATCACGGCGCTCGACTACTTTGTCAAGATATGACATTGAGTTTTGCTCCTTATGATTTAGGTTTTCGAGGTGGTGGCCAAGATGCTCGCGGCGCTTAACGGGGTGCGAGGTTGGCTCCGACTTCAATCTGCTCTGTTGAGCAGAAACTTATTTTGTTGAGTTGATTATTGCTTGAGCGAGGCGCAGAGAAATCTTGCGACCTGCTTCTTCTTCGCTTGGTTCAGGAAGTGGGTCAATCGCGCGAAGCTCTGATGCCTTGTGACCGACAAGAGTGTCGGTTGCGACATAGCCATCGCGGAGTTCACGATAGAGGCGAATCAAGACCGCAGGGTCGCCTTCTTCGGCGGTTATTGTGAAACTTGAGCCAGGAACATTGATGCTTCCCTCTCTTGCTACACGAACGATTCTTCCGCGAGCAGTTCCGCCTGATGAATCCCATTCGACAAAATCGCCCACAACATCAACGGCGCGCTTCTTGTCTTTCTCGTCTTCATCCATTTCATAATCTTCACCATACTTGCGGTCACCCATCAAAGAATCAAAGACTCCAAGAGCCTTCATAATATATTCGTGACCTTCGCTCATATCATCAAAGATTGTCTGCAAGACCATCATTGTCGCATCGTCAATGTCACGGCCTTCTTTTAGGGCCTTCATTGCTTGCCTTATATGCTCACGCGCTTCAACTGTGGTTGTTGGGTAAGCAGGATAGGTGACCACTGAAACATCGCCGTCTGCTAGAGAAACTTCTGTCAAGACTCGGCGACTTCTATCATCGTTCCATCTTTGACGAATAACTCGGAAGGCGAAGGACATCTGGTCAACATCGCCGCGTTTGACGAGTTCGTAAATATCACGGCCCTCTTGAGTGTCTGCAAGGTCTGCTTCAAAGCGAAGGCCTCGGTCGTCTTCTTCTAAAGTTAAAGTTCCATTCTTGGTTCGAGCTACTGGCAGACCTTCGTGGTTGATTAACATTCTCACATCAGGTGTTTCGCTCAAGGTCTTTCTAAAAGCGCCAGGAGCGATGCTCTCTTTGAAAGGTAGGGGAACACTTGAATCATTAAAGACTGCTGCATAACCCGCTAGGCGCATTCCATCGCCATCGGCTCTCGCTTCTACATCGCGCACGGTATATGTGCGGCGTTCAATTTTCTTTGCCATTTTGCTCCTTGAATCGGCTTCGGCATCTAGGGCATCAATCTTGCGTTGCGCCCAATTTTGCGCTCTATCACTGAAGTTGGAATCTCCGCCCCAAATCAACCAAGCAACTAAACCTGCGCCTGGATACTGAGGATTTGATGAGTCTTTGTTCTTTGGCGCTTGGCCGTCAACTTTATGACGAGCAAACCAAGGTGCCATCTTGCGAACTTTGTTTTCGGTGATCCTACCTGCTGCCATTTCGCGTGCTTCGCGTTTGGCGGTATCGGTTAAACCATCGCCCCCAAAACCTTCTCTTACATATTTCAAACCGCGCTCTGCGTTGTCACGGATGAATTGTGGAACTGTTAAATCAACTTGTCTTGAGGCTTCATCTGCTTGCCACTTGTTGCAGTAATAACCGCCATCAACGAAATCTTCCCAAAGCTCACACCAAGCCTTTGTTCCTTCTTCGTTTTGTTTTGCTTCATTATAGAAGAAGCAATTTCCACAAGCCCGACCTTCAGGCACATCATCTGCAAGTGCTGGTCGGTAGTTATCAGGCAAAGCTCTTGTTGCTACTTCTCCGCCTGGCTCAATGTCTTCTTCAATACTGACGGCAACCATTTGGTCAATGGCATCTTGCTTGTTGTCGTGGCAACCGATAGTCGTGTAAGAACCATCTGATTCTTCTTTGACAGTTGCCCAACCTTGGCAATCACTTTGCTTGTCGGATATTAGATATGGCATTGGATTCCTAAATCAGAAGCAGAACTTCTGCATCATCTTCCATTATGGAGAACGAAATCTCAGACATTGCTTGTGCATTGACCGCGCCTAAGCCTGCGACCGCGCCTGCATAAATTGTTGAGATTTTTATTTCTTGCGGTGGGATAACTGGTGGGAAATAAGGTTGAACGAACCCGTGAGTTGTTCCGCCCTCATCTCCGCCTGGTGTGTCAGGTGCGGTGTTGGCATTTGCTGATAAGCCACCAAGCTCTGCGCCCATAATAACGAGGTGCGTGACTAATGAACTCCCGCTTGATGATATGCCACCGAGGTCGGCATTTGCCGAAACAATGATGACTGGCCCAAGTAAGTCTGTGTCTAAGACACCTTCATCAAGAAGGAATTGTGCTGGCATTCTAAGAAGCCAAAGTCAATGATGCAGTCAGAGAGCCGCTTGCGATTGTATAAGTATCACCCGCAGTGTAAGCATTGCCAGTGATAGTGCCACTGAATAAGAAATTGCCAGCACTAACATTATCCCAAGCAGAAAAATGAGTAGCATCTTGAGAGCCAGCAATGTTTGTCCAAGTGACGGCAGCATCAGATGCAACCGATCCACTTGAAGCACTTGCAAAGGTTGCTTCTTGACGAGTCGTTTCAGTAGCAGCATTGGCAGTTCCATTCGCCCCTGGCTCGCCTGTATGAAGTTTGATATACACATTCGCCGCAGAATAAGACACGGCGTTTGCAACGGCATCAAGGAATTTGTTTGCTAGATAAGAACTAAGACCTGTCGCCATTATTCATCCCCTTCAATGAACTCTTCAATGACTTCAGAGATTCGACCTTCTGAGTCACGGATAACTTTCTTGCGAACCTTGCGCCGGTCAATCTGATTTGTGACCTCAACTGTTGGCGAAGCAACATTGACAGTTGGTGCATCTACGCGAATCTCAGGTGATTCCAGCATAACCATTGCAGGTTCGATGTTGACATTTGGAGCTGCGACATTGACAACAGGCTCAGGAACATTGACAACAGTTCCATTATTGCGACCCTCACGAACATCATAAGCAGCAGCAGGGTCATTAGGGTCAATCTGTGAGATAGGTTGTAGCTGAGAACTTGGAACGCCTGTGTGTGAAATAGGAACCATCTCAACCGCCTTAAGGACTTCTTCAGGGTCAAAGCCAACTTGAACAAGTTTGCTCACGATGTCAGCTCTTAGATTTAGACCGACATCCTTGGCATCTGCGGCATCAATGTTCTGCAATGGAACACGGAACTGATCGCCTGCTTCGCCGATTGGTGCAAGGTCTTCGACTGAGCGAACATCGTTCAAAGATAAGAAACCTTCGCGAAGGCCTTTTGTATAAGCATCATAACGCTCGATGGTTGTGCCACGAAGTAGGGCATCAAGATTGAACTTGATAAATCCATCAGGCTCAGGCAACAAGTTAGAGAAGCTCTGCTCTAGGCGCTCAAGTAAAGGGCGCAAACTGTGTTGAACAAATGAAAGATTCTGCGCTTCAACAGATGCAAACGACATTGCGCCAGCAACAGGATGACCAAGAAGTGAGATAGGGCAACGGAATAATCTTGCAATTTCCTCAACACCGAACCTGCGCGAGTCTAGGAGCTGCGCATCTTGGGCGTTTAATGTCAAAGGTTTGAAAATTGCTCCGCCTGAAAGTATGCCAATCTTGCCTGCGCGATAAGGGCCTGTGTGAGTTATGTTCCAATCACGGCTGATGTCTTGTGCTTGCTCTTGGGTAAGTTCGCCAGCAACTTCAATGACACCGCCAGGGTTTGCAGCGTTGCCAAAGTAAGCAGCAGCATAAGTTTCTGCTGCCATTGCGCCACCTATTGCAAGGCGACAAGCTGCGACAGGGCCAAGACCATAATGCGATCCTGGAAGTCTGAACATTGGGATGTGCAGAATTTCCCTGCTTGTGAGAATCTCAGTTCTGACTTCGCCTTCTTCACGAACTGTTATCTCATAAACCAAAGGCTCATTTGGGCCAAGTCTGCGGATGCGCACTTCGTTTGGATTCAAGCAATAAAGCTCAAAGACTTCATCATTCTCATCTCGCACTGTCAAGATGTAGGCGTTGCCGTGCAAGTTGAGAGAAGCCAAGACTTGCTCGAAAAACTCAATGCGTGAGGCTTCAGGGTTTGGTCTATTCACCCAAGCAGGAGTTTCGCCATAGGCAGCAGCATAAGAAATCCGATTGCGACCTCTGCGCACATAAGCGCCAAGAGGAAGCGATGAAATCGTGTCGCCAAGCAAACGCACACAAGCATAAACGGCTGACATTCTGATTGCAGAATCAGGTGTGACATCGACTCCTGATGGAGCCATAAAAGCAGGGCGACCAGGAATGATTGGCTCGACATATTGCGAGTTCATATTCTGTCGCTTCTCGCCTTGAACGCGAATGCGCTTTGAAATTCCCATCAGTTAGCCTTCTCCGTAATCCAAACTAGAAATGACCCCAAACAGACAAGAGCAAGAGGAACTGAGAACATTGCAAGACCTGTTGTTGCGATAATCAAACCGCCGATTCCAACTAGCATTGACACATCAAGTTTTTTCATAACGCCTCTCAGACTTGAATTGAAAAGAATTTGGCGACAGGGGGCTTAGGCGGTGGCGGTTGCGTGGCTCTGTCATAGCCAAAGATTGCAGCAACGGCGGCATCGACTTTGCGCCGAGCCGAGGCCTTTGCCACCATCACACCGCGACTTGATTGTTTGGTGACACAGTTTGCGATGTGCCTTGCCAAGCCTTCATTGCCATCGTGAGTGAATGACTCATTGACAACTGCCTCGTAGAACTTTTGTGTTGCAGGAACCATTCGCTCTGCTGAGTTGGGATAAGCCACAACGGGCAAGCCCTCTTCATCGAGAACCATAAATGTTCGGTTCCATCTGGCGGGGTCGAAAACAATCTCTCGCACAGTGATTCGATTATTTCGTGCAGTTGAAATGATGGCTGCTTCGACTTCGGCCACCGGCACAAACCAACCTTGTTCTGCATTATCTGGTTTCTCCCATAATCCAATGACTGAGCAATGAGGCTTTTCTCCGCCTAGATACCAAGCGATTAAAGCTGTTGAGTCATTAGAGAAAGAACCATCAAAGGCAAGAACTACATCTTCGCCAGGAATGTGTGGTCTGCCTTCATAAATTAAGTTTTCCCAAGAACCTTGTGGAAGCCACGCAGTTGTTGTGCTGACAAAGGTGTTGCATCTCTTGGTTCTAAATTCTGCTTCAGGTGTTCGTAATACTGCCGACTCAAAATCACCGATGTCAACAATATCGCCAAGACCAGGATTAGCTTCTGCCCAAACTTGCGGGCTTCTATGGTCGGCATCAACGGCAGTTGGTTCCCACCAAGCAAAGAAGAACGAAGGGTCTGTCTTTTCGCCCTTGACTAATTGTTGTCCGTATTGATAGAGCGAATAGCAGAGTGAATCTTGGCCCGCCGAGTCGCTCTTGATGCCCGCAGTTGTAATGCCGAAAAGTAAAGAATCCGCGCGAGCGCCACCGGCAAGAGATAGCGTGTTCCATAAATCCCACGATGGTTGCGCGTGGACTTCGTCAAAGATAACAAGCGGTGAAGGGTTAAGTCCTTCTTTTGTGTAAGCCTCGGCAGATAGGACACGATAGACACTTGCCTTCTCTTTGAACTCAATTGCATCGCGGTAGAGAACAAACATTGATGAAAGTTCTTCATCAAGTTCAATCATTCGCTTCGCAGTGCCAAAGACGATTCGTGCTTGATCTCTGTCTGCTGCGCAAGAATAAATTTCAGAGCCATTGCCACCAAGAGTTAAACCTGCAAGACCCATTGAAGCTGCAAGGGCCGACTTGCCATTCTTGCGAGCCATTCCAACGAGTGCGGTTCTATGGCGAAAGCGCCCATTTTCACCGCGAGCAAGAGAGTGGCGGAGAAGTTCTTTCTGCCAATCACGAAGGACTATAAGTTTTCCGGCAGGAGAAGCGACGGAATCCTTTGTCACTCGACAGACGGCCTCTGCAAACTTGGCATAGACATCGCCATCGCCCGCATTCTGTTCGACTTGTGGCACTGGCGTAAGCCAGCGCGGGGGCCAACTACTTTGAGTCATTCTTGTTTTGGATTATCTCTTCGAGCTTGGTTCTCGCTTTGACTTCAGCAACTCCCATCTTGCTACGATCTACGGGAGTCAAACCAAGTTGGCAAAGAAGTTTGAAGATTTCAGTTTCTATCGTTGAGAGCATTCCAAACAAAGGGTTGGCATAGGCATAGCCCTTGTCGGTGTAAAGGACAAACTCGCTCTTTTTCATTTTTTTAGAAAGTTCTTTTTGACGAGTCATCTTCTCAACAAGCGAGGTCAGCAATGGTTCATCGGTGACGGCTATCCAAGGAGCAAGTCTGCGCAGCTCGG
>Ga0247837_1006728_pt1 | contig 15903 bp, 35 predicted proteins | sample LaCtaG_2_FD_187115 | JGI IMG/M metagenome (GOLD analysis project Ga0247837, IMG submission 187115) | Freshwater microbial communities from meromictic Lake La Cruz, Castile-La Mancha, Spain - LaCruzMarch2015_14.5m | ecosystem: Environmental > Aquatic > Freshwater > Lake | place: Spain: Castile-La...
TAAACTTGGTATTAGATGCAAGAGTTTCTTGCACTTCACCAATTCTTGGCGGAATAAATTTAATATCATTTGAAATCATATTAGCAACATCAATTATAGAATAGTTACTTCCATACCCAATGTTATACATTTCTCCAAATCCATGATCTACTTTAGATGCAAGTATATTTGCCTGTATTACGTCTGATATGTGAGTAAAGTCTCTACGCTGAGATCCATTTCCAACTACCGTTAAAGGTTTTCCTTCATGATGTTGTTTTAAAAATAATCCTATTACTGGTGCATACTGACCCTTTAATGGCTGTCTATCTCCATACACATTAAAATATCTAAGAGATATTGTTTTTAATCCGTAAAGATCATGATAAACCCTTGCAAGGTTTTCACCAAAAACTTTAGCAGTAGAATATGGTGTCAATGGATCAGATGGTTGTATTTCTTGGTTTGGAAGAATTGCTTTCTTACCATAAGCAGAAGATGTGCTTGAATAGATTAGCCTATCTACTTTGTTTACCCTACAAAGTTCAAGAACATTGGCTGTTCCTACTGCATTTGATTGAATAGATTTTTTAGGATTTAATATTGCTGGCTGTATTCTTGCATCAGATGCAACATGAAATACACAGTCAATGTCTTTAAATAGTGGAGAAATTAAATCATAATCACAAATATCATACTTATAGTTTTGTGCTTTATTATTCCAATAGAACTGCTCATGACATTCTGCAGATTCATCATCAATACAAACAACATCATGACCAAGACTAATTAACTTATCAACAAGGTTTGAACCAATAAAACCAGCACCACCTGTAACTAAGTATTTCATTTTATATTAAGTGTTTCTAGTATGCTTGCCCACCTATGAACGTATGTGTGTTCTTTTTTAGTTCTTTCATGTCCATTAAGTCTTATTGTTTCTCTTGATACTCCGTCTAATAAATAATTATCTATCTTAGTTTTTAGATCTTCAAGATTGCCGTGTTCATAAAATACAATCTCGTTCTCATCTTTAAAGTATTCCTCAAGTCCTTTAATACGAGGATAAATAGTAAACCCACCACGACCAGTACTCTCAAATAACCTATCACTAGTGTAGTAAGGATAGTTAAAGTTAATGTTTAAACTATCACCTATTGCTATCTTACTTCTTGCATAAATTCGGTTTAAATCATGACCACGGACAGTTCCAGTATCACCATCTCCGCCAACGTGTAAAAATCTTTTACCATAAGTGCTTCTTAAAAAGTCTATCAATTCTGGACGGTATTTATGTTCATGATGATAACCCTTACTACCAACAAAGATAATATCGTTTTCAAAGTTATGTGGATCATAGTCTTCATGGATATAACATTCTTTATCATATACACCAGCAGGTATAAAATGTCCCTTTACTTCTGTATTTTCATTAAACCAATCAGCCATTAGTTTATCTACTGTAAAAAAATGTCCAATTGTTTTATAGAAATTATCTTTTTCTAAATCTTGTTGTCTACGCAAACCAAACCAAAGATCAAGATGATATGTCATTGTTGGTATGCCATGTCTATTTAACTTAGCAAGAACTACATCCATTCCTGTATTACCAGGAGTTTTCCATCCATGTGTATGTACCCAAATAAAAAGATCACACCTAGACGCTTCTCTATAGATTTCTTGAGCAGTCGCATGACGCTCTTGCAATTTTACGACGGTATGCCCAATAGATTCCAAAGACTTTACATGATGAGTCTCACTACTATAGTCAACCTGAAAGTTGCCAAGAAAAGCAATTTTAGCCAAGATTACCCCTTTTTAACTATTATAGCATTGTCTATTAGTTTTTTAATGGCATGTATTCTAGAGTAGGCATCACCGCCACCTTCCAGTATGTCCGCTACTTCTTTTAATGCTTGCCTTCTGGCTTTAGCACAACCATTGCAAGGACATATCCAGTTATTGTTTTGGCTTATCTGGTTGGGATTCACCTGGTCTTGGCTTTCTGTTAACTATCTTATCTTGTACTCCACGCCAATATACATAGTAGTAGTTGAAATCAAATGAGAATGTCTTCATGTGTTGAACTACTGCACCAGTATGAACATACATTTGAATACCCGCTTTTTTCAGGTAGCGACAAAATGCAACATCTTCACTAACAAATTTCTTACCAGGATTTTGTTTCTCTCCAAACACAGAGTGTCCCTGTGCGATTTCTTTTACTTTTGGAATGACAGACTTGTGCATCAAGATCAATCCAAACCCAGTAATGTCTACTGGTATTACTTGATTTTGTGGAAATGGATGAACTGGCTGAGTTAAAAATTCATCGCCTGTTTCCATATACATAGCAGGCAAAGGCTCCATTAAAGTCTGTTCGTTTTCATTGCTTACAAAATATAATCCAGAAACCACTGGCTTTGTAATCTTGTCTGCTGTATCCCAAATCATTTTGAAAACTTGCGGGGTAACAATAATATCTGAATCAACCCACAACAACCAATCTGTTCCCATTGCTTCCCATGCATCAAACAATGCCTGTCTTTGTCTAGCAATTTGATTACCATTTACACGAAGATGGTTTACTACATTAATTCCAGCCTTTTGTCCTTCTGTCATTGTTGCAATAATTCCTGTGGCAAATCTTCCTTCTACCATTCCATTATCACACCAACCAATACTAACTGTTTCTTTATTGCTGTGTCCAGATGTTGGTTTGTCTACTATCTTTTTTGATTTACCCTTGGCCATTGCCATGCTCCTTTAAGTGACGAGAAAGTGTCTGATGAGCAAAGATCCCCCAACGCACTTCAATTTCTTTATTGCACAAATCACAAACTACAACTCTACCCTTGTCCATTCAACCATTATACACCTATTGGCTGAAAAAATCAAATCACATTTTCACCTGAGTGACCATGAAACTCAGGATTATCTAAAAAGAACCCTGTTTTATTTTCTTCATCATAATATTCTAATGTTGCATATTTTAAATGTGGATAAGATTCTTCATCTATTCTAAGATCAAAATCTTTAAATCTTAACAAGCGATCATTTGGTCTTGTCTCATAATCAAAGTATGTCTGTTGCTTTAGATTATTATCTGCATCAGTATCTGCAGTAATTCTTAAAAAGAAAGTATGTTCTGGCATTATCTTTTTATTTGCTTCCATTAATTCAACAATCTTTTTCTTTGCCTCTTCAGTTATTTTCATCCTCTACCCCTCTTGATATAGATGCTGCTATTTTAAATGCCCTTAGTGTATTACGACTTTTTACCTTACCAGCCATTTTCCAATCTGCTGCGGTATTCTCAATCTCTTTTGCAATCTCTTCACGCATTTCTTTTATGGTATACACAAGCAGTTTCCACACCTCATTGCGCTGATCTTCTGTTAGTTCATCTAAAAAACTTTTATCTGTCATTGTGCGATTAACGCTCCTATAATAAAGCCAAGAATAAATGCACCAATAATAATTTCTTTAAGAAATGTTCTTGGATCCCTTAAGTCTGGAAGTTTTTCTTTTTTCATTACTCTATGATACCAAACAAAATGTCATTAGTCAATGAACTCTTTCAATGACATTTTATTTTGTTTCCAGAAGGTAATCACAGAATCTTTGCACTTAGTATGTAGTCTAAGCCCAGATGGATTGATATCAGAAGGCATAGAAACATCATATGTAAATAATCCACAGGCATAGGCTCTATCAGTACCGCCCATAATAACACCGTGATCTACTATTACATCATCTCTTTTTATGTTTACATTGTATTTACCATCAATAATCATCCTATCAATGACTGATTGTGCATGAGATCTTTTTAACATGTAAAGCCCAGCGCTGTAGTCTGTTCTGTATCTTTTATGCATTGACAATTTCTTTTGATTAAACTGTGTTAAACAAAGTTGTAGAACATCATAATCAAAATATATTGCATCTAAAAATTCTTGCCAAGTCCATGGCCAATATTGAACGGTATCCATAGAAAGATCATCTTCTGCAAACATAGCATACTCAGTATCACTGGTATCAAGCCAATGTTTTATGGCTTTAAGATGAGACATGCAGGCAGCAGTTTCTGCTCTTTTTGCAGCCTTGTCATTCTTTCTTTCTCCCTCATACATATGCTGATGAATATTTTCTTTTCCATCAAAAGCATCTATGAAAGTGTAATTAGTTATATCATAATCTTTAAATAGTTTTTCCATATGCTCACGCCTATCAGTTCTACGTGGCAAATTAATCACATATATAGGACCAAACCCACCCAGTTTATTCATCTTTGTTTAGGCTCCAACTTATCCCAATTACCAGAAGGACTGCCCTGATACACCTGTCCAGTTTCTCTATCTACAAGCAACCATTTTGTTGGAGATAATGTTTGTACAACTAAAACTACTTCGCTTAAAGTTTCAGGAAATTCAAAAGATTCTCTCATATACCATTATCTTCCATATACTTTAATCTTTCCATAATGACATCAGTATTTGGATCAGCCAACAACTTATCAAGAGCCTCTTTAACTACTGGGCGCATTTCATCTGTGTTCGTAATGTCGTAATGATAGGCATCTGAATCTTCTGTTACCCACTTTGCAGCATCTTCTACATCCCATTTGCGTGTATTGATAAGGCGATGTATGACAGGTTTGCCAGGCTTAGTAGTAAATGAAGGCTCTAAAGCAAAGATACGGTTATTGGGTTGGATAGCAAAGTTACCATCATCACGCTCAATAACATGACCACACTTATGCTGGCCAGGATTTTCTGAGTATCCATCATCAAGACTGTTTGCATCTCCGCTATACCAATCTAAAGTAAATAGATACTTGCCAGATATCTTAGTCTTAGTTCTGTCCATATAAAACATGCGAAGGTTTGCAAGGTTTGAGAATTTTGTGACGGTAACAAAAGGACTAAATGAATTCCACAATACTAGGTTATGTATATCTTCTTCTTTAACACCAGGCTCAGTACAGAAAGCATTGATAGGCATTCTCCACCAGATACCTCCATCTTCCATCATAAAATGAAATAAAGGGCTTCTGTTTGGTACGCTGGATACACCAAAGATCACACATGGAAAGTATTGATCGTGGCTATCCTTTTGGTTCCGCAAAAAATTACCACGGACATAGCATTCAATCGGCGGTATATTAGCATTCAACTCTGGCATATTATCAATTATACCCCATCAAGTTCGGCGCAAAATAGAACAATAAAACCACCATTTGCCCCTTTGCGGGGCAATATGGTTTATTACTTTCCTTTTGCTATATCTACAGCAATCATTTTCATACCTAAAGCATTTAAGGAAATATTGCTACCCTCACTTAAATCAAAATCTTGAATTTCTTTTGCTATCTTATCTCTTAGTTCTTGTTCATTCATAATCTTCTTCAGTCTTTACTTCATAAAATGTTCCGTATTTATTGTAGATAGGCCAAAATGTATTCCACTTCCATAAATGAAACTTGTATCTCCAGCCTTCATACCCTTTGTCTTGCATGTAGGATACATCAAGTAAACCGCTACTTGCAATTGATCCTGCTAGATTTGCTATCCACCGAAGTGGGGGACGAGAATTATCAATACGCCTCGTCTCCCACTCAATGGCATCATCGTCAAACATTATGCGTTTACTGTTTCCTTAGCCCAAGGATCATTTACAGGAGTTGTGTTCATCTTGGATAAAGTATATACCGTAACGGCAATGCTTTCGGCGTGTACCTCATTTGTGACACGCTTCTGGCCTTCTTTATCAACCCACTCATCTGCACTGAATGTTCCATAAACAATTACTTCTTGACCCTTTTTCAAAGTAGATAGAGCCTGTTGTCCTAGCGTTTTCCAAGCCTTAATGCTATGCCAAGTAGTGTCACGGTCTTCCCATTCGCCCTTGTCATTTTTTACACGGTCTTGTGTTACTACGCTAAAACGAGCACCTGATGTGCCGATTGCTTCAGGATCTTTTCCTAAGCGCCCTACGATTGTCATTTTTGGATTCATGTTATTCTCACTTTTCTACGATATATAATCCACGTACTTTTAGTGTATCAGAAATTCGGCGGTATGTCAAGAAGAACTAAGTTCCCCCATTAATCTTGCTGATATATGACTAGCCTCATCTACATCATGAAGAGAGCCTGATATTAATAACTCATTGATCTTAATAAGTTCTGACTTGATATATTCATTAGTTAGTTTCATACCTTAATTATCCCATGTAGGGGGTATGTCTGTCAATAAAGAAAGATGAGCAGTTTATCGCTCATGCTCAGGAGCGCATCCCCAGAAAGGGAGGGACGACTTGCATCGCCAGAAAGGGGGCGATGAGAAGGGTTTCTAAGCCCTTCTATATCCAATTATACACAACTATGGGCAGGTATGCAAATTGAAGGGGTATATCAAAAAATACCACGGTATACCAAGAACTGCTATACTAACCCTATATGAGTAGTATATGTACTAGATGTAAGACAAAGTTAATACCTATAGTCTATGGAGTAGTAAGCCAGAAGACTTTGGAGATGAGTGAAGCAGGTTTGATATTATTGGGTGGATCAACTTTAAGAAGTGGAAGATTGCCTAATTCCTATTGCCCATTATGTGAAGAGGCATTTGATAATGTTACGGATATGCCTTTGGGTATACCGCCTAAAAATTAGTCTTTAAAAAAAGACTCAGATTGAATAACTTCATTTACTCCTGGATGAATATCACAGGCTGGATATAGTCTTTCGCCTATAGATTTTATGGCTACCGCTTCTGCGCCACAATAATAACACTTGGACATAAATTCCATATTGCGTTGGCGCATATTGTCTAAAGCCTCTACTAGGCGTTTATCCTTATACCATTTTGTATGTTGACTAGGCATGTAAAAAGTATAGCAGATATACCTGGATTTGTAAAGTTATCCACAGGTTTATTCACAAGTTATCCACAGAAAAATCTTACTGATATAAATATCATAGGAAATAGGTGGAGGAAAGTGGAGGAAAGTGGGGGATGGAGCACTTTCTAGAGTGCGTTCGTAATGCTGGCAGTTCAAACCAAACCTTCCCAAACCCTATACCATATAAAATTCATATTGTCAAACCAATTTATATCCACAATATGGACAAAATCATCTCAATATTTGATATTAAAATGTTATAAAAACTGTCCAAAACTGTGGAAAACTATAACAAAAAGTTATAAAACATATGAGAAATATCCAGAAAATATTCAAAAACTTTCAGGGATTTTTTAGAAAGGGTTCTTAATGTTTTTTATATAAATGGTTTGTATACCTATAGGGATATCAGGGTATTGTTTGTATACCCTGGGATTTTTTGATCCCCTTCGTAATGTTTAATAAGATAGTTAGACAGCGCCGCAGCGGGGCGGCAGAAAAATAAAACGGTATATAAAAAGAATACCCATATCCCCTAATAGTATATACCTATAGGATATGATTTGACAAAGATATAAAGGTTTGATAGAACTTTCTGGGATTTTTTTAATAAGGTTCTTAATGTTTTTTTGGAAAAATCTGGTTTGTCCTTAATGTCCTATTTGTTATGGTTTGACTCGGGGGGTTTTATTTATTATTACTCAAACCAAACATTTCTACCAATGAATCATAGTGTTTATCTATATCTATTTCTAAAGCAGCACATAGTAAATCAAAGGTTTCTGTTATATACATCATACCCTGATCTGTAGGGGTAGCAAGTTCTGTATTTATTAAATACCCCAGCGGCAAACCTAAATCATTATATTCAATAAAATCTTTAAACTGTTCATCATCTCTATAGTTTATCCATAGGTCTGCTAATATTGCTACCTTGTTAGAAAAGGGTGTCGCCATAGTATTGTCCTATCTGTCTATATTCTGCTACCGTTTTGTTATAGTGAGTTGCTTCTAATACTTCTACTGCACGAGAATAAACTACGTATGGTTGAGTTGTGGCAAGATATTTTCCTACCGCTTCTAAATCCAAAGAAAAGTCAGATAGCAATTTGCCCATGGCATTAGCAACCTTCTCCTCTTTAGAAATACCAAGTCTAAGTGCTCTCATCATAGTTCCTCTCATTGTATCAAAGATGTTGGGGGAGCGCAAGCCTTAGTCCTGCGCCCCACCCTTATATTACGTGAGGGACCCCACCCCACGCATTCAGCCTAGGTCACCACTCTAGGCCCTCAGTTAAGTCTTTGCTAAAGAACTGTGGTAATTAATAAATTCTTCAAATGAATGTGTGCCAGTCTCATCTTCAACAGTCTTATTAATTAAATTAACAGTGATATCTGGATGGTCCCCGCCATAGGCACCATCACTGCTGCTAGCCCATATGCCAAACCCCAGTTCCTGGTTCCACTGGTCCCCAATCAACTGCGATATGATGATACGAGTTGCATAGGACCCGTCATTCCAACGTGGCTCTGCAGCCTGTAGTGCACGTGCTAGGTCAACAAATCTATCATAGCCACCCCAGTGGCAGTACAGGTTAACAAATAAATCTTTATCTTGTTTGATTGAATAAACTATTCTGTCTCCCACTACTTGGCCTCCTCTTCTTCAATGTCTGTGATTTCTAGTGGAAACCAATCATAAGCATACTCCTCTACATTTTCAGAGAGTTCTCTGCGATTCATTTCCTCAATGGCTTCCGCCTCTGACTTTGCTTCAATGTCAAACTCATAGTGAGTTTCTCTAGTTGCGGTTATTCTGTATAGTGGCATTTCTTTCCTTTCTTTGGTTTGTGTCAATTCTATCAAAATCTAGGGGTATTGTCAATTGTTCATACATTTGGCTCTACCGCCTCATCTAGCCACTGGTCATCCTCCAGGGCAACTAGAAAATCGTTGTCCCTCATCCAATCTCTAATAACCTCTTCTAATATCTCTCCACCCTGATCCATATTTAGATCTAATGAATCAATGTCTTTATAGAATTTATCAAAGATTTCCTTTAGAGTAATGCCGCTAGGAATAGCCTCATCAGCAATGTCTGTTTTAGCCAAATGATCAAATTGATTGTTATCAAATATATCTTTTAGAATATCAAAGGTCCATACCCACACTAATGACGGGAACAGATGTAACTTGCTAATCTCTGCATTGATGTACATTAATTGTTCAAATGAAACATCTCTATTAATATCACTCATTCTTACCTCTTTCTTGAATAGCAAATGACAGGTCATAGGTTAGTTTGTATACCGCCGTTAATCCGTCTGAATACCCTTCCCAATACCGCCGCTCTATAGAATCCATGGCTTCGCCTGACTTGTCTTCAGACTTTTGGGCAAGGAGGAACTGCTCCTCAGCCTCAAACATCATATTCTTAAGTTCGCCATGAATAATATCTAAACCAGAACTATACATGTCTACCTGTTTCTGCAGTCTTTCTTCCATTATTGTCCTTCCTCTGTTTGACTAAGTATATATCTCATACCCATAATTTGTCCACTTATGTGTGTGTGTTCTATATCTAATTCTTTACAGTCTTTTGATTCAGGGTCTAGTGAAGCCATTTCTTCTGCTATACCGTCCAAATCTTGCTCAAGACTAATAATAGTAATCTTAATGAATTCAATTAATGTTGCGAGGTTCATCCTTCTACCTTTCTATATTCAGGAACGTTGTCTAAGTATATCTTGTGGTCTTCACATTCCGCAACTTGGTCAAGGTCTGCTTCGCCCATATAGTTACACTCTGAGCAAATCTGACCACAATCATTGTCACAATATTCAAGGGTATCTAATGAATCACAATCCATACACTTAGTCTCATACTCTTCACTATTAGTAATAAAACCATTTTTGAATTCTGTTTCTCCACCCCAACCAGTTTCTTCTTGATAGTATAGATTAAAATCTAAGTCAGGATACTGTTCAGACAGTTTGATAATAGCAGGCACTGGTGGAGACCAAGCGGTATTAAAGCGGTATGAAAGAGAAGTCTCATCTTCTTCCATTAACTCAGTCTCAGGATACTCCTCACCATGTCTAATTCCTACATCCCATTTGGTTCCCCAGTTTCTTACATTCCAGTCATACCAATGGTTGCCTTTGAACATCATTGCTTCTGCAATTGGCAGGGTATGGTCAGGTTGCTTTAAATACTCCTCATCAGAGACACCGTCCTGAATATGATTATATATATTATGAAAAGCAAAGACAGGATTGGAGTATGCGGTTTCTGATATTTCCATTTGTCCTGTAGCCATGTTCCATGAATCATGAGATTTCTTAAATGGTTCATTAAGCATACGCTTAACATCTGCTATTAGTTCTTTGCTACCCTCTATGGATAGAGAGTTATATACCCAATTTGGCATGGGGGTCCTTTCTTTTGGTCGTAATACAATTGTCTCAAATAATGGGGACTTTTGTCAAGTGTTCGTAAAGCCCTTTTTTGTGATATAGGTCACAATCCTTCTGCACCCATTTCCCATGGCTCCACGTCATAGTTGGCACAGATCTCTTCTATGCTATCTTCAAGGGCATTGAAAAACAAACTTGCTTGATTATCATCCATATGTTTAAGCATATTTCCAGTTACCTTGAATTCCCATACTATTGCCATTATTGCACGTGCCCTTCCTGAATCATCCCTTCAATCATATCCCAAGCCTTTTGCAGATTGAGACGTGAGTCATCGTGATTTGAAGGCGGTAGATAGAAAACACCCTCTTCAATAGCATATTGCATATCTTTAAGGTCATTAAGTGTATATCCTAACATTATATCCTTTCTAGTTCTAACTCTTTGTGGTATGCGTTAAGAGAAATCACTGATAAGTCAAATGTATCATAAGGGTGCATAATTAGCAAGTGGTCCAATGCGTGTCCAGCGGTTTTAAAGTCTGAATAGCATTTATTACCAATAGTCATTTCCCAGCAATTTACACCGCCAGGAGATACGGAATATTCCATTTCATATATTTCTACGTTTAGGGTCATAAATAAATTTTAGCAAAATTTGGGGAAAAAAGCAAGTCCTTCTTAATGAAAAGTCACTAAAAATATTAGGACAAAACGGACACCCTCGGGGGGCATTTTTAAGATCAATAAAAAAATTGAGCAGTTTATACTCTTACTCAGGAGTTGCGATTACTTATGCAATCGCTAAAGTATTTTTTACAATACCTAGCAGACGATTTTTTTCTGCTGTAATTGTTGCGTCAAAACCAGAAGCAGCAGCGAGTAGAGATTCGTTAGAACCACCACGAGCATTTCTGTGCCAATCAAGGCGTTCAGTTAGAGCATTGAAAGCACCCCAAGCATTACCAGCAATCATGCCATTGAATTGCCCTGTGTAAATATCATTGATAACATCAACTTTATTTTCCCATTTCTTTACCGCACCCTTAGAATCTTTTTCAGGCTTAGGATAAGCAGCAAGAATGATGTCATTGAATTGACCAGCAGTGATTTCTTTTTCAATCATAGCCTTAGCCATAACATCAAAAGCGTCCATGTATTTGTTAGCAAGACCAAGAGCCTCACGAGCAATAGCAACCTTACCATTAGCCGTCTGTGTATGACGAATCTTGAATGATTGCTTGATTTTATTACGCTTAGAACCAAGAGCAAGATTGAGAGTGTTAGCGCATACAACACGAACGGGTGTTATTGACGCTTGAATAGCAATAGAGCCGTCATGACTTGTGTTGATAAGTAAATAGGTTTTTACTTTATCCGCAACACCATTAGGGTCTAATACTGTTTCACGCTCAAGAGCAAGAGAGCCAAATACTACACGCCCTCCACGAATAGAGCCAGCAGTTTCCCAACGACCTCCGCCGTCTAGGATATTATCACCAAATGAAAATAAATCTTCATTCTGTAAAACGTGATAACGCTCACCAACGACACCTAAGATGTCTGTCTGTGTGTTATCAGTAGGGTTAGTTCTTACGACATAAGAATAATTCTTGTCTGAGGTAAGAGTATCTGGAATCTCAACATCAAGTAATCTAACATTCCAATTATTTAGATTAGCAGCAGCAAGCATTTCGCTTGTTGTTTTTTCATCTGAGAAAACTGTGCCAAGACCATGCCAAGCAGGTTCTCTAAATGAGGCAAAAGAAGCAACGCCATTTTGCGTTTCTAATTCATGAGCCATTTTTATTTCCTTTCTATTTGTTTAGACAATCATATCAGGCAGGGCTGACAATGTCAATTCATACTATTAAGAATCTGGATAAAACGGACATCGTTCTTAAAATGTGATTTTGATCACGCCCCCCGAGATTTTTGTGGAGCAGTTTTAAGACATGCTCAGGTCTTGGATAGCCCCACTATCACACTTTATAGATATTGTCTATCTCAACATCAACATCTCCGTCATACGAATTTAATTCAGCATAAACATTGATATCAATATCGCTAACATCAAAGTTAGCAACTTCATCTAACGGAACTGATACTGTTCCTGTAATTGTGGCGGTAGCCTCAAATTGAATTTCCTTAGTAGGATTAAATCCAAATATACTACAAATATCAGCAACGATTTCCTCTGAATCCATATCAAGGTAATCAGGTAGGCGACTTTCTAGCATATTTACATGCTGAGTATATTTATTAAGTTCTCGCCTTTCTCTGCGGTATTGGTGTAATTCCCACTCAAGGTCGCTAACCTTTACTGTTGGATACCAATTTGTATAGTCGCTTGGTAGCGCACCAGAATCAATAATCTTATAGGTTACGATTTGATTTGGGTTGTAGTGGTTTGGCACTACTATTTCATTAGTTGTTTCTGTATTCATTTAAGAGTTCCTCTCCTACTGTATCCATTTCTTTAATGGTATCCAGCATATCGTTTAATTGTTCCTCTGTCAATAGTGCGTGGGCCACTAAGGTTGTTGTCATGGCAGAGAGCATAGCAGAATAGTTATACATCTCTTTGATAAAACTTTCATCATCTACTACATCTCTAATACTGACAATGTGTTTGACAATTTCCATTACCATTTCATCATGAACTGCGTCTCTTGACGCTTCTTGTAATTTAATAGCGGTTGCTATCATGGGGCGTTCCTTTCTGTTGGTTATCTATTAAGTTTAGCAGAAATGTGGGAAAAATACAAATCATGCCGTAAAGCCCTGTGTGATGTTGGTCACAAATCTCGGGGGGGTTTATGAGCAGTTTATTGTCATACTCAGGACAATCTCTCTAGGAATAACTGCAAGGATTTTTTAGATCACTTCATTTGTTAGCAGTGCTTATCAAGAGAGAAAAGTTTAGCCCTGCCCCTAGATAGTGAGGCAGGGATAAAATTATTAGCGAGTTTTTACCATAGCAAATCTTGTTTGGTTATTTGCTAAGCGTAGCATTACCTTAGTGACATTGAGAGTTTGTGGCACAAACTTTTCAATGCGACCTGTGATACCTGTTCTTGAAGTAGTGAATAAATCGCCTACTCTGTAAGTATAGCCTTCAAGGGTCATTTGTTTATCCTTTCTGTGATAATCAAGTTTAACATTTTTTAGGGGGGAAGTCAAATACCCTTCCCCCATAGAATTACAAGTATCTTGCGATAGTGTTGTAAGTAGAAGTAGAAACTACTTCCTCATCTGTCATTTTGAGAATACGAATTGCGTTCTCAATTTCATCTACCATTTCCTTGTATTGCCAATCGTTCATGCTATCAAAATCCCTCTCAGGTTCAGTAGGTAGTTCAATCGCATTTTTTGGAAGGTAGAAATCAACATTAACTCTGCCGTCATAACGAACATTAGCAGATAAGTCCTCTGCCTTAGAGATAGCATTAAGAGAAAGTTTAGCAACTTCCTTAGTCCAAGCCTCTTGAGCCTTTGAGAACTTCTCCTCATTTACTTTCTGATTAGCCTTGTCAGTTTTGACTTGTGCTAATTTTGTTTCTAATGCCTTGATTACTTTAGGTGTAGCAATCTTGACATTTATACTTTTGCCATTTCTAGCCATTTGTGTTTCCTTTCTGTATGGGGTTCTATCTTAGCATTTCTATGATAGAAAATCAAGTTGAGCAGTTTTAATAGACTTGCTCAGGTCTTTAGCCGTTAGGCTAAGATTACTTGTTTGTCCAAGTAGTCCAGCGAGTTGCGCCATTTACATCTAACTTAACTCTTACTGTGTTTTTTGTAGTTGGCACGATTTCCTTGATAATACCAGACACCTTTGACTTCTGTGTGGTATAGGTATCGCCTACTTTATATAGTGCGTTTGCTACTGACATTGTTTCTCCTTTTTCTGTTGGTTTTTCATTACTGTATTATTATGACATTTATTTGGAAAAATGTCAATTCCTATCCCCCAAAAATCTCATTATTTGAGATTTGTGAGATAAATTACTTTCTATGACCCATGCCCGCAAATAGCAGGGTAGATAAGATTAATAAGATAATTAGTAGTTCCATTATTCCCTTTCTATTTTTTCTTAGCAGAGAAGACTATGTCCGCTTTATTGTAGACACATAGACTACATTTTACACAAGCAGAGCCCTCTTTGTCAATTAGGGGAATGGCCTTTAGGTTTTCAGGACACTTAGCACCAGGTCTTCCTATCATTGCTTTCATATCTGCCTGCCCAATTGCAAAAGTATCTGCAAGGTATGCTAATCTAATTCCTTTATCTTTATTAAGATTAATAGCAATATCTTTGTTATCTTTATCTGTTGAGAAATAGAGAGATAGGTTTTCAATATCCTTAAGCATATCTGCGGCGGTAGCCACACGAGTATAAACCCAAAATTGAATATCAGGATTATTTAAGATTACATGCTTCCATGCAAAAGTATAAGTATCATTGAAGAAATCGCCGTCCCAGTGAATACGGAATAATTTAGGAGCATTGCGCTTATCACAATCAATCCTAAAGTCATTAATCATATCTTGCAATAAGTTTTCCATAGTGTCATGGTCTGCGTCTTTAAGTAGGTTCCAGTTATGGAGCAGATTATCTCTTACTCCTTTGTATACCCTTTCAAGTTTTCCTGCGTAGCAAACACTTTCACAAGTATTGGTGGCACCAGGGCACGAGAAAGCCTTTCCAGCAGGCAATCCAAAAGTGTTGGCAATTGTTGGTGTTTTTCCATTTGGTGAGACGGCATTAGCAACCTTCCTATCATTAGAGCGTTTTAGTTTCATGGGGTTCCTTTCTAACTTTATATAATAACATTTTTATTCTAAATTGTCAAATTTTTTGTGTTTAATTTTTCGTGAATAATTTTTTTTACTACGTAATGGGGAGGCAGCGTTAGATCTACGCAATTCCATTAATCTACGTAATTCTTCTTTAGGTTTTTTCCACATGAAATAATCTTATCATAAATTAGGAAAAATATCAAATCCTACGTAAAGGGCAAAACGGACAAATGGGGCGCCTCGGGGGGTTTTTATTCTAAAATAAAAAAATCAAACTTTTCATCATCAAGAATTTCAACATCTTCTTTTTCATTGAATTCATTTTCAATTACAAGTAAGAATCCATCTCTAGTTGGAGCAATTGAAATAATTTTTACAATTCCAACAATGCCTAAACCAATTAGATCTCCTACTTCTAATTGGTCAGCACGAAGGATATCTACAAATCTGTAATCCATAGAAGTTAGTGTAGCAGACATTTATTTAACTGACACTTTCCCATTAGCATAAAAGTTTTTTGTATACATTTTACCTGTTGGGTCTGTAAGATTATAGGTTGCGTATTCTTTAGCATTTCCGTGGTCTGAGCATTTAGCCCAAGCCTCATGCGCTTCTAAGAAATCGCTAATTCGCAGGGTAGAGAATAATTCTCCGTCATACGAAGTAGTCAATACATAGTTATATTCCATTTTAGTATTCCTCTCTTTCAATAAGCCACGCATCAAGGTGGTGTTGTTCAACAATAGCCCAAGCAGGGGCAGTAGTCAAACCCTTATAGGTTATTCCTTCAGGCATAGGT
>Ga0247837_1006735_pt1 | contig 15891 bp, 7 predicted proteins | sample LaCtaG_2_FD_187115 | JGI IMG/M metagenome (GOLD analysis project Ga0247837, IMG submission 187115) | Freshwater microbial communities from meromictic Lake La Cruz, Castile-La Mancha, Spain - LaCruzMarch2015_14.5m | ecosystem: Environmental > Aquatic > Freshwater > Lake | place: Spain: Castile-La...
GCCTGCGCTCCACGAGCCCACCGGCTCCCGAGGAGGTACGCCATGAATGCCTGAAGCAGCGTGGGTTGACAAACCCCTACATAGCTAAAACCGCAGCGTCTGCCTGCGGACGGCCGGTGAGTTGGCGCCGAGGCCCAGACACGCCAGGCCAGTTCATCGCGTTGACCTGCCGGGTTCGCCACCGTCATCAACCGTATCCTCTGGCGATCACTTCGCAGTGCCGCTCCTCCGGAGACGTGCGGTCGCGGCGAGCCCGGCGATCGCGACCGCGCCGAGGGTGCCCAGCATGCCCGGCTCGGGTACGGCGGCGATGCTGCCCGTGCCGAGCCCGCTCCCGCCGCCCAGAGACAGGCCGCTGGTCGGAGCCGCTGGGAAGTAGGAAGCCTGACCGTAGCGGCCGGCGGTGATCAGCCCCTGGATGTCGGTAAAGTTGACCCGGCCGTCGTAGTTGAAGTCACCGACGTTCCAGACGCCGGTTGTGACAGCTTGGCCGTAGCGCCCGCCTGTGATGATCGCCTGGATGTCCGAGAAGTTGACGAGACCGTCGAGGTTCGTGTCGCCCGGTGCGGCGAACGAGACCTTCGCCGAGCCGTCCCCCGCCACCGTGTAGCCGACGGCCCGCGTGGCCGCGGTTGCGGCGGCCGCCGCTGACGCGATCCCGGCCGCACCATTCCAGGCGCCGCCGTTCCGCCCGGCGATGATGTCGGCCCGCAGTTGTTCAGCCGTCGTGCCTCCCGCGGCGATCGACAGCTGACCGGCACCCAGGTCGATCCGGCCTGACGCGTCATCGACGTCGAGCGTGGACAGGCCGGCCACGATCCGGGCGCTGGGCGACATCGTCAGACTCCCGCCGGCCAGCACGGTGAGCGACGGAGTGCCGCTGACCGAGCCCCCGTTGATCGTCAGCGAGCCGATCCCGCCCGGCCCGACCGTGAGGCTCGAGGCATCGATCGCCCCGCCGTCCACGACCACGCTCGGGGCTTGGGCCGTGACACCGGCCGCGACCTGCAGGGAGCCGCCGGTGACGGTGATCGCGCTCGAGGCCAGGCCGCCCGCCGCCGCCAACTGGAGCGTGCCGGCTGCCACCGTCGTCGGGCCGGAGATCGTGTTCGCGCCCGCGACCACGAGCGTGCCTGGGCCCGCTTTCCGCAGCGGTCCCGTGCCATCGATCAGGGCTGTCGCCGTGACCGTACCCCCGGCGTCGGCCACCTCGACGGTCGCACCAGGGCCGCCGACGAAGGTGTAGCGGGCGTGGGTGCCACTGCCGGCGCCGTCCACCCGCAGCGTGGCAGGGCCGGTGTCGCCCAGCAGCACCTCGCCGGCCCCCGTGGGCTTCAAGGCGGCGATGTTCAAAGCGAGCGTGCCGGCCCGCACGTTCACCGGCAGCGTGTCGGCGAGCGTCACCCCGGCGCCGAGCACCAGCGTGCCCGGGGTCGTCTTCTCGAGGATCACCGACGCGCTGTTGGGCCGGATTTCGCCACCGGTGGCCGTGCCGGTGAAGGCCGCCGTGATGCTCCCGGAGCGAAGATCGAGGCCGTTGGCCAGTTCGGCAGTGAAGTTGACGCCGGTCTTCGTGTCGCCCGACAGCCGGAACTCGCCGCCGTCGAGGATCACACCACCGAAGTTCTCGGCCTGCTGCTGCTCGTAGAGGCCGCCCGCGTTGAGCGTGATCACCGTGTTGCTTGGAAAGTCGGCGTTGCCGTTGGGCCCGAACCGGAAGGTGCCGCCGTTGTTGACGACGATCCCGGTCGCGTACAGGTCGCCCCCCACCCCGAGATCGTCGACCAGCACCGTGCCGGCATTGACGACGACGTTGCCGGTGAACGTGCGGTTGTATCCGAGCAGGCTGAGCGTGCCGCCGCCGTTCTTGACGAGCGTGCCGGCGCCCGAGAGCGTCTGGGAGTAGCTCAGGTCGTCGGCACGGTCCACGGTGATCTGGCCGCCGGCGGCCACGGCGACGTTGCCGGAAAGGCCCCCGGCACCGATCACGAGCTCACCCGAGTTCACGGTCACGCCTCCGCTCAGCGCGCCGCCGGCGAGCCGGGCGGTGCCGCCGTTGACGGTCACCGCGCCACTGACCGCGCCATTGACCGCCTCGAGGGTGCTGCCGAAGCCGATGCTCACCGGGCCCGAGAGGCTGCCGGCCGTGTCGGCAGTGCCGACGGCGAGCGTGCCGCCGGAGATCGTCGTCGCGCCGGTGCGGGCGTCGGCTGCGGCGAGTGTCAGCCGCCCGGTACCGCGCTTCGTCAGCAGACCCGTGCCCCCGAGCGAACCGGGGCCGGCCAAGATGTAGGCCAGCGCCGCGTTGTCGACCGTCACCTGGGCCGCGTCCTGCATTGCGGCCAGCGACACGACGCCGATGGTCGCCGTGTCATCGAACAACACACGGTCGCCGACCACGAAGTTGGTGGCCGACGCGGTCGACGTGTCGATCCAGTTGCCCGTCCCGCCGACGTCGATCGCCGTGCCCGTGTCCCAGGTCGTGGACGTCGCGCCCAGCCACTTCACCTGGCCGGTGCCGGTGATGTCGAGGTCGATCTTTGTCGCGGCGGTGTCGTACACGAGGCTGGCCGTGACCCGGGGCGGCAGCGAGGCGAGCGTGAACCCCGAGGTGATGGGAGCGCCGTCGTAGTCGATCAGCGTGAACCGGCCCGCGGACAGGGCCTGCACTGACGAGAGCCGGATGCCGTGCGTACCACTACCGATCGCCAGGCCGTCGGCCGTTGTCACCTGCACGAGTGGCACTGACGGGTTGCTGGAGCCGGACACCGCGAACCCGATCCCCGACCCGGTCGCCCCCAGGGTGAGTTGCGGGAGGCTCATGGTCACGGGCGTCGCACCGTAGGCGACGGCGAAGGTTGCGCCGTCGGCCACCGTCACGCCGGACGCGGCCGTGTGCGGGGCCACCGCCAAGGTGCCGGCCTGCACGCTGAACGGACCTGTGGATGTGATCGATCCCACGAGGGCGGCGATACCCGGGCCGGACTTCGTCAGTGCTCCGGTGCCCGTCACCCCGCCGGTCAGGGTCAGCGTGGCCGCGGAATCCGTGACCGAGATCCCGCCGCCACCGGCCGAGATCGCAAACGTGCCGCCGCGGCTGGCCGAAGGGCCGGCATAGGCGAACGTCCCCGCCGTGGTGTCGCCGCCGAGCGTCACCGGGGAGGTGCCGAGGTTGGCGGCGGCGGCATGGGATACAACGCCGTCGCCGATGTAGAAGCCGCCGGTCACCGTCACCGAGGCGTTGCCCGTAATTGAGACGATGCCGCTACCCGTCTTCACCACCGCTGCCGCGCCGTTGAGCGTCTGGGCCGGCAGTCCGGTGCCGGTGAGCGTCCCAGCGGTCCACTGCTGGGCCGTCGCGCCGCTGGCGGTGAAGCCGCCTTGCTGCAGGTCCACCGTGCCGCCCGCGAGATTGACGCCGCCGAGATCCTCGCCCTCCTGCCAGATCACGCTGCCGCCGGTGTTGGCAGTGACATAGGTGGTGGTCGGCAGGTCCGGGTTGCCGGCGGTGTTGTTACCGAACTGGAACGTGCCGCCGTCGTTGACGACGATGCTCGTCGCGTTGAGGTCACCACCGACCGACTGGTCGTCGAGTACGAACGTGCCGCCGTTGATCGTCAGGCTGCCCGTGAACGGGCTGATCCCGGTGAAGACGACGCGGCCGGGGCCCGTCTTGGTGACGGCCCCGTCACCCGAAAGTGCGTCGGCGTAGGTGAGATCCCCAGTCACGTCGAAGGCAAGCAAGCCGCCCGCGGCCACGCTCACGGCTCCGGCAAGTCCCGAGTTGCTGCCCAGCGCCAGCGTACCCGTCGTCACCATCGCGCCTCCCGAGAGGGTGCCGCCGGCCACCTCGGCCAGCCCTCCATTCACGGTGACAAGGCCCGCCGCGGTGCCCCGCCGCACGCGAAAGGTGCTTCCGGCGGCGACCGACACGGGCCCGGCGACGCTGCCGGCGGTCGTGGCACTGCCGATCTCGAGCGTGCCGGCAGTGACGGCGACCCCGGCCGTCGACTGGTGGGCGGCGAGCAGTGAGAGCGTGCCCGGGCCGGCCTTTGTCAGCAGGCCCGCGCCCCCGACCGAGCCGCTGCCGCCGAAGATGTAGTTGACGGAGGTGTTGTCGACCCGCACGGACCCCGGCGCGAGCGTGCCGACGAGCGACACATTCGCCTCGACACCAGTGTCGTCGAAGATCACCTGGTCACCGGTGATAAAGTTGGTGGGAGACGCGAGCCCGTCGATGGCCCAGTTGAGGACGCCGCCCACGTCCACCGCCGTGCCCGCATCCCAGATGTTGGACTCGTCACCGGCCCACTTGGGCGTCTGGATTCCGGTGACGTCGAGGTCGATCGTGGTGTTCGTCTCATCGAACACGAGCGTGGCCCCGAGCCGCGACGGCAGCGAGGCCAGGCTGAAGCCCGCCGAAATCGGCGTGCCGGCGTAGTCGATCAGCGTGAAGCGGCCGGGCTGGAAAGCCCCGGCGGTCGCGACCGAGATCGTGTGGGCGCCGCCGGAGAGCACCAAGCCGTCGGCCTGGGTTACGGCCAGAAGTGGCACGGCGGGGTTGGTCGCGGCCTGGAGATCGAAGCCTAGGCCGGAGGCGGTCGAGCCGAGGGTGAGCGTCGTGGTCGAGAGCGTGGCCGGGGTCAGGCCGCTGGCCGCGACGAACGTGGCACCGTCGGCCACCGTCACGCTGCCGGAATGGGTGAATGGACTCAAGGCAAGGCTGCCGGCGTTCACCTGCACGGCTCCGGTAAACGTGTGGCCCCCGTCGATCGTCACCCGCCCGGTGCCGTTCTTGACGAGTCCACCCGTACCTGAGAGCGGCCCGGCGACCGCCAGCGTGCCGGCCCGATTGAACTCGAGCGTGGCCCCGACTGCGACCGCCAGCGGGCCCGAGATCGTGCCCGTGGTGCCGCCCGAGCCCACGCGGAGCGTGCCGGCCGTGATGGTGGTGCCGCCGGAGAAGGTATTGGCCGTCTCCAGAGTGGCGGTGCCGACGCCGGCCTTTTCGAGCCGGCCGGCGCCCGCGACCCCGCCGGCCCCGGAGAACGTGTAGTTCCGCGTGGCGTTGTCGATCGTCACCAGTTGCGGTGCCACCGCGGCGGCCACGGAGACTGCCACGTCACCGCTCCCGGCGGCCGAATCGCCGAACACGACCCGGTCGGTGTCGATATAGTTGGTGGTGGTGCCGGCCGTCTGCAACTGCCAGTTTGATGTGCCGCCTGCGCCAACTCCGGTGCCGACGTCCCAGGTGGCCGAGACGTCGCCCTTCCAGATGAGCGGATCGATCGTGTACGTCACCCGGAAGTCGGGGCGGCGGGCCGGGTCGACGTTGCCGGCGGCGCCGAAGTTCCAGCCGTCGGTGGTCGCCGTGGTGCGGATCAGGAAGCCGTTGTTGGTCGTGCCCGACTGCCAGGCCCGCGCGTCGGCGGTGATGTCAAACCAGGCCTGCTGGTTCTTCTCCATCGGCGCGACCGTAGCGACGGCGGTGGCGTCATAGTTGGTGCCGGCGACCGGCCCGGCCGGGCCGTAACTCGAGTACAGGGTCGAGGCGCTCCAGGGGGCGTTCATCCGATAGAGGGACCAGGGGCCGTTAGACTGGTCGTTGCTGCCGTTGCCCGTCGTGGCGACGAACCAGCTCTTGAGAATCCCCGCACGGGCGGGCACTTGGCTGGCCCCTGAGCCGAAGATGCCGTCAAACTTCACCATCGCGATCAGGTCGGGGCTGCCGGCGTCGCCCGGAGCGGTGCCACCCGTGGGCCCGTCGATGCCAGAACTGGTGGTGTTCGTGACGTCGAGCGAGATGTTCGTGAGACCGTTCATCTGCACGATCTGCATCCCGGAGTACCCGTTCACACCGGGCACGAGCGAGGCGGTCGTGGTGGGAGCTGTCGTGTAGGTGACGGAGAGCTTCGGCCGGTAGGCGACGGTGGTGTCGCCGTTGCCGAACACCTGCCAGGCGTCGGTCGTGTGAGCCTGCACCGCGAGGCCGTTATTGGAAAGCGTGCCGCTCGACCAGCCCTGCACGACCGGGGCCACGAAGGCTGAATAAAAGGCGTTTTGGGCCGGTTCCCGGTAGCCGCCGACGGGCAGGGTCGCCCTGCCATTGGCGTAGACCGGCCCGTTCGTGGCGAGGGCGGCCGTGGCGGTCCCGAGCTCCGACAGCGTGGCCACGCTCGTGAAGGGCACCTGCATCCCGGCCACGACGAATCGGCCGCCGGACTGCGAGTTGCTCGTGCCGGTCGTGCGCAGCGTGAGTTGGGCGTCGAGGATCGTCGCCCCGAGCGGCACGAGCCCGGCTGTGCCGCCGAAGATCTGGTTGAACTGAACGAAATATTGCCGCTCGTCGTTGTTCCCGCTGCTCACGCCGTCGATGCTGCTCAACGTGGGCGCGGCCGTCGCGCTCGTGACGCCGATGGTCCGGTCGATGCCGCTCAGGTAGGGCGTCGTGGTGCCGCTGAGCGTGCCCCCCTGCTGGAACTCGACAGTCACGGGGTCGGTGGCAAACGCCGACCAACCGGAGGCGAGCGCCGTCACCAACGGACCGACTCGCACAATCCAGCCTCGAATCGAACGCTCGACGCTTCGCATCTCCACGACTCCCGGGTGGGGGCGGCTGCGGCCTGTCCAGAGCCACTGCCGCCACACGCTGCGGAGCCTAGGCGACCTTCGTCAGGAGATCATGTGCAAAGCGCATGAAAGCGATGAGGAAACGGTCAGAATTTGATGAGCGTCGCCCAGAGTGTTCAGCGGAGGGAACCTGAGCGGAGGGACCGCGGTAACGATGGCGAGTCGCTCCACGCGCCTGCCAGCCGCAACGCGTCGAGCCCGGCAAACAGCCGCGCGGCCGCCGTCGGCGCGACCGGAATCGGAGTTCTTGCCGTCAGGGATGCCGCCGGCGTCCACGTGACTTCGAGTCGAGGGCGGGCCGCCGCGACCGCGTATTCAGACGATGCGAGCGACCACGATCCGGAAGCGGCGGCCTCGATCAGCCAGCCGTGGTTCGCCCCGCCCGCCGCCCAGTCGCGGACGCTCGCCGTCACGTCGATCGAGTGCGTGCCCGCTGCGGAGGCCGCCACCAGCCGATCGGCGGCCGCCCGGGCCTCCAGGCCGTAGGGCTGCACGCCATTCCCACCGAAGCTCGATGCCCACGTGGCGGCGGTCGCGAACGGCTGCAGGAGGCGAAACATCCGGGCGGCTGTTCCGGTCGTTCCCAGCGTCGTGAACCGCAGCCGCGCCGAGCTGATCGTCGCCCCAGGTGGAATCTGGCCCGCCGCGGTGCCGAACAGCCCACCGAACGTCAGGAGCGACTGGGAGACGCGGCCGGGTGTCGCCTCCACCCGCACCGCGCCGGACGCCGCAAAGTTGCCATGGGGGCTGCGCTGGGCAAGCGTGGTGTCGGCGGCTTCCGTATAGCCCCCGGCCGCCTGCTGGAACGTGGAAACAGTCGTGGCCGCCGGCACCCACTCGACCACGAGCTTTGGCCGCAGGTCGATCGGGGCAACTTCCGACGGGGAAAATGCCCAGCCGTCAGTGCCGCCTCCCCACGGGAGGATGGCCCAGCCGTGGTTCGCGCCGCCGGCGACCCAGTGTCGCACGTCGGCCGTGACGTCGATCTCGGTCGTGCCCAGCGGCACCAACGGGGTGCGGTGGATGAAGCCCGCCTGAGCGGTGCTGGTTCGCGTTGCCTCGCGGCCGTCGGTCTGGATGCCGCGGGAGAGTGAGTTCCAGGTGGCGGATTCGGACCAGGTCTGGGCCATCCGGTGGAACGCGCCGCCGGCCCCGGGGTTCGCCGTCTGCACCACGAGCCGCGCGGCGAGCACGGTCGCCCCCACCGGAACCTGGCCGGGTCCCGAGCCCATCAGCCCCTCGAACCGCAGCAGCACCTGGCTGGCGTCGGTCGCCAGCGGGCTCGCCGCATCCACGAGTAACGTGCTGGAGCTGGTGCCGTGCTGGGTCGTCGGAGCGGCCTGGCGAACTTGCGTGTCGACCGTGCCGGAGTAGATCGCGCCACCCGCGGTTCGGCCGTCCTGGAAAACGCTCACGGCATGGCCGGCAGGCAACGGCTCCCCGTACCGGCCGCGGAAGTCGAATCCAAGTGTGAACTCGCTGTCGGCGTCGCGTTCGAACTGGTCGAGCTTCGGGGAGTAGGTCTGCACCCGGACCTCGCCTGCGGCGGTGTCGAGTTCTAGCAGCCGCAGCCAGCCGTCGCCTCCGTTGGTGCGGCCCTGGTAGTCGGCGGCCAGTTCGAGGACCGGCTGGCCGAAGGCGTTGGTCGAGACCTGGTGAAACTCCCCGCCGAAATGGCCGTTCATCACCAGGAAAATCTGCGGGCTCGTGCGGACCAGCTTTTGGAACACCTGCTCGCCGCTGTTGGCCGGATCGGCCGTGGTCCCCGGCTGTCCTTGGAGCACGGCATAGCGGCCGGCTGACGAGGGCTGGATGTAGGAGTGGGTCGAGAGGATCGTAGGCAGGCCGGGGTGGCGGGCCATGACGCCGCGGGCCCAGGCGAGGTCGCTGTCGAGCGGCTCGAACTGGAGCGTGAGGTGCAGGAATCGGTAGCTTCCAGCAGTGAATAGCTGGGCGTGATTGCCGGTCAGCCCCGAGTTCTCCACGTACCAGCTCCGGGCCGCGTAGCGAGCCGCCCCGAAGTACTCGTCGTAGCGCGTGGCGATGCCGGGCTTGGCCCACATCACGTCGGTGTCGTGGTTGCCGAGCGCCACCGAGTAGGGCAGGAGTCCGTCGGGGTTCGCCGCCAGATCGCCGTCGAGCAGGTCGAGCGCGGCGTCGGCTCGTTGCCACTCCACGAGATTGCGGGTCGTGCCCGTGGCGTTGTTTTGAACGATGTCGCCAAGGTGGGTGACAAAGGCGATCGAGCGGGCCGCGCGGTTCTCCGCGATCCAGCGGGTCTGGGCCAGGAAGGTCTCGGGGTAGGTCTGGGAATAGAACTGCGTGTCGGGAAGGACGGCCACGGTGAACGGGCTCGCCGTGGGCGTGTCGCGACGCTCGAGCCGTTCCGCCGGGATGAGCCAGATCCGCCGATCCTGCCGCATCATGTCGGCACCGCCCCGGGCCGGCCCGACTCCACAACGAACGAGGCAATCGCGCCCACCGTACTGTCGGCGCGGGCCACGTCCTCGACCAGGAGGTACGTCGTCTCAAACCGGTCGCGGGTGGCCGAGCAGGAAGCATAGCCGTTACCGCCACCATGCCAGACCAGGCTCGGGTTCTCAGCCATGAGTTGCTCGCGCTTGGCGGGGTTCGTGATCCCGTTGGGCTTGCTGGAGATGGCGGTGCCGACGAACTCGGTGGCGAGCACGGGCGTTTCGGGGCGGCGGTCGTCGGCCCGCAGGTCATTGACCCAGTTGGAGTGGATGTCACCGGTGAGGACGATTGGATTAGCCACCCGCCGCTCGTGGATGGACTCGAGCAGCCGGCGCCGGGCGTCGAGGTAGCCGGGCCACTGGTCCATCGCATACAGCCGCCGCTCGCCCGGCGTGCGGTCCACCATCCCGAGCATCACCTGCTGCGCGAGCACGTTCCAGCGGGTCGACGACTCGGAGAGGCCGTCGAGCAGCCAGGCCTCCTGCTCGACGCCGAGCAGCGCCCGGCCCGGGGCGAAGGCCGCGTCGTCGAGTTCCTGCTTGCCGTCACCGTTGGGTTGGTCGCCGCGGTACTGTCGCGTGTCGAGCACGAAGAAGCCAGCCAGGTCGCCGAACGCCGCGGCCCGATGAAGCCGCATGTGGGGGCCTCGCGGCAGGCAGGCCCGCCGCAGCGGCATCATCTCGTAATAAGCCTGGTAGGCGGCCGCCCGCCGTACGAGAAAGGCTGCGGGATCGACACCGGCCTCCTCCGAGACGTCGCCGGCGTAGTTGTTGTCGAACTCGTGGTCGTCCCAGGTGACCATCCACGGACAGGCGGCATGAGCCGCTTGCAGGAGCGGATCCGAGCGGTATAAGGCGTGTCGAATCCGGTAGTCGTCGAGCGAGTGGATCTCCGGCATGCCGTGTGGGCGGACCACGTGCGGGCCCTTGGAAGCTCCTTCGTAGATGTAGTCCCCGAGATGGAAGACGAGATCGTGGCTGGCGTCGGCCATGTGGCGGTAGGCAGCGTAGTGGCCAGTCTCACGGTTCTGGCAGGAGGCGAAGGCGAAGCGAAACCTCTTGGGCGCGGCATCTGCCGCCGGGAGCGTGCGGGTGCGGCCCGGGGGGCTGACCGCGTCGCCGCAGCGAAAGCGGTACCAATACCAGCGATCGGGCTCGAGGCCTTCGACTTCGACATGCACCGAATGGGCAAGCCCCGGATCGGCGACGGCCACACCGGAGGCGGCAGGCCGCGTGAACGACCCGTCGTGGGCCACCTCCCAGGTCACGTCGAATGGCCGAGGTTCGAGGCCGCCGCCGGGCTCGAGTGGCCTGCTCGCCAACCGCGTCCAGAGCACCATGCCGTGCGGGCTCGGGTCGCCCGAGGCGACGCCCAGACTGAACGGGTCGGCTAAAAATCGCGTTCCTGCGGCCTCTCCGCGGCGCTGCGTCGCCCAGGACGCGGCGGCAAGGCCAGTCGCGTAGGCCAGAAACCAACGTCGGCTCCAGCCGGCCTGGACCACAGCCGTTCGCAACTCATCGGGTGTCATCGGGCGTTCCCCGCTGTCGTCGAAACGCGGCCCACGGGCGGGTTCAACGCGACGATGCTCAGAGTCTCGCGGCCCACATCAGGGCGTCAACGGCGGCTGGCGTGAGTTTTGCGTGAGTCCCGCGAACGGGGGTCGGCCGGGCGGGGTTAAACTCTGGGGCTCACCGGGTCCATCTCTCCCGCGTCGCTGTTCGGATCACTGTGCAGACCATTCTCGACGAAATCGTGGCTCGGAAGCGGCGGGAGGTGGCGGTGGCCCGCGAGCGCGTGCCCTTGGCCGTGCTCGAGGCGCTCGTGCCCCACGCGCCGCCCGTGCGGGATTTTTTCGCGGCCGTCTCGGCCGGGCCGCCGCTGCGGCTGATTGCGGAGTTCAAGCGGCAGAGCCCGTCGGCCGGCGAGATTCGGCCGGGGGCCACGGTCGCCGACGTGGTGACGTCTTACGCCGCCGCCGGGGCTGCGGCGCTGTCCGTGCTCACCGACCAGGCCGGCTTCGGCGGCAGCCTTGCCGACCTCGAGGCGGCGCGGGCGGCCGTGAGCCTGCCGGTGCTCCGCAAGGAGTTCGTGGTCGACTTCTACCAAGTGGTCGAGGCCCGGGCCCACGGGGCCGACGCGGTCCTCCTGATCGCCGAGTGCCTCGACGACTGCCACCTGCGGAGCCTGTACCGGGCGATCATCGATCTCGGGATGACGCCGCTGGTGGAACTGCACGACGAGGAGAACCTCTTGCGTGTGCTCGACCTCGGGGCCACGCTGGTGGGTGTGAATAACCGGAACCTGAAGACGATGACCACCGATCTCGGCCACGTGCTCCGGCTGCGGGAGCGGGTGCCCGCCGAGGTGGTGCTCGTGGCCGAAAGCGGGATCAAGACCCGGGCCGACGTCGAGCGGCTCGAGGCCGCGGGGATCCAGGCCATGCTCGTGGGCGAGTCGCTCTTAAAGCAGCCCAACCCCGGGGCCGCCGCGGCGGCGTTGCTTGGCCACTGACGCAGGGGGCACGTCTTCCTCAGGGTTGCGTGGCCCGCCCGGCCGCCGTCAGCGGGCTGCCCCCCAGATCTCCGCCAGCAGCGCGTGGAGTTCCGGAAAACCCGTCTTGAGCTCCGCCCGGTTGAAGGGGGCGAAGTCGTTCGAGCCGAAGTAGGCTTCGGTCATCTCGGCGAAGAACTCCTTATGGTTGGTGAGGCCGTAGTGCCGGGTGCGCGAGCCGTTGTAGAGCAGCGCGTCATCGCCCGCGCCGCTGCGCTTGAAAGCCTCCCACGCGGCGATGATCCGCGGCTCGTCGAAGCCGAGCACCTGATCGTGGTAGGCGTGGGCGAGCTCGTGGAGGATTACCCAGGGTTGCTCTGCAACGTTGCGGATCGTGGCCACCTGCTCGGCCCGGGGCAGGTGGACGCAGCGGGCCAGGCTCCGCGGGTAGCCGTGGTTGGCAAGCCAGTCGGCGCTGGGGTGATATTGCATCGCGCCCAGGTCGCCGCAGGACTGGTCGAGCACGATGGGCACCTCGCGGAGCCGAGCCAGTTGGTCGGCGGGCATGACGATCCGGATGTCAACGAGCTTGCCACGGAGGAACTCCAGGGCCTCGTGGCCGAGATCCGCACTCCCACCCCCCGGAAGCAGGCGGTCGTCGACGAGGATTCGGAAGCCCTCCAGGCGGCGCTCCGACCGCGAGGGGGGCTGGCCGGGGCGGGCCGTGTCGTCCGGATCGGCGGCTGCGGGCGACGCGGCCGCCGCCGGGGCGCCTGCCGGGGCCGCGGTTAGCCGCGTGGTGGCCGCGGCCGGCTCTCCCGAGAGCAGCGACACCATCGCCTTGCCCAGGGCGTCGCCGACGAGCAGGTAGGTCTCGGCGTTGCCGAACTCGTGGTGGCTATCGCCTGGATTCGGAGAGTCCTCCCAGGATTCCAACGCGTCGACCCACGGCCCGGTGAGCAATGGGCGGTCCTCGTGGGCGTCGCTTACGGACACGTCGTCGCGCGTGCGCCAGTCACCATCCGGGCTCCTGAGGTGGGCGAGCCGTGCTGCGGCGGCGGGGTCGCGAAGGATCGCGGCCAGGGTGCCCTTGCCGTTGTTGGAGGAAGGGCCGCCGAGATCGACGACGGCCTGGCCTTCCATGTTCGACTGCCCCGCGAGGACGAACACCCGCGCCACCCGGCCGGAGGCCGGTTCGGCAGCAGCCGCATCACGCGGGGAAAAGGCTGCGGCGGCGAGCACCGCGAGCATCGCGGTCGTGCGGGGCGAGCGGTGGCGGGAAGTGGGCATCGTGAGCTCCAGGATTCGCCGCCGTCATGCAACGCGCGGGCGGGTGAGTGAGAACGCTAGGGCGCGGCCACAAACCGGTAGCCCGTGCCGCGGACGGAGAGGAAGTGGACCGGCTTCGAGGGATCGACTTCAAAATATTTTCGCAGCGCGAGCATGAAGGTGTCGACCGTCCGCGTGGCGGGGGCCCGGGTCAGACCCCAGACCCTCTCCAGCAGCTCCTTGCGAGACACCACCTTGCCTTCGTGGTCCACGAGGTATTTGAGCAGCTTCATCTCCAGGCTCGTCAGCCGCACCGGCTCCGCGCCGACCCGCACCTCCCAGGTGTCGAAGTTCACCTCGGCCCCACCGAAGCGGTAGACCGCCTCGGGCGCCGACCCGCCGGCCGATGCGGCGGGCCGGTCAGCACGGCTCCTGCGGGCCAGCAGGTTTCGGACCACCGAAAGCAGTTCCTCCAGGTCAAAGGGCTTTTGCAGGTACACATCCGTGCCGGCGTCGAAGCCGCGGATCCGGTCTTCGACGAGCGTCCGGGCCGTGAGCATCACGACGGGTAAGCCGTTGCCGGCTGCGCGGATCGCCTGGCACACGGCGTAGCCGCTCATGCCCGGCAGCATGATGTCGAGCACCACCAGGTCGACCGGCGGGGCGGCCGCCTCCATCTGCTCGAGGGCCGCCTGGCCGTCGCCGACCACGATCACGGCATGCCCCTCGGCTTCGAGGTTGAACTTGATGCCGAAGGCGAGATGCTGTTCGTCCTCAACGACGAGGATCTGGGACATGGGAGGCAGCCGCGGGGCGACGGGGTCGAAGCCCAAATCCTACCGCGCCCTACCGCGTGCTACCGGGTCACCGCCGGCCGCAGGGCCGGCGCGTAGCCGCGAGCCACGAACCAGTCCCAGGCGTCCTGCACCGTGGTGTCGAGCGGCCGAAACGAATAGCCCAGTTCGTCGACCGCCCGGCGGCAGGAGAAGTTGTGGGCGAGCATCGACATCGTGGTGGCCGCCGAGTTGACATCGCCTTCGCGGCGCCGGACGGCCGCGGCCAGGTCGCCGACCCAGCCGGCCAGTCGCACGAAGGGCTTGGGCGCGAGGCCCAGGGGCTGCATCCGGCCGGTCACGCGGGCCATCACCCGCCAAGCCTCGAGGTAGCTCAGGCCGTGGCCGCCGAGGATATAGCGCCGGCCGGTGCGCCCCTTCTCCAGGGCGGTGATGATCCCGGCCGCCACGTCCCGAACGTCGACGAAGTCGTTGCCGCCCGGCGGGGCGAAGAGTCCCTTGCCCGCCGCCACCTCCAGCAGCATCCGGCCGCTCGAGGGCTTCCAGTCCCAGGGGCCGAGCATGTACACCGGATTGACGATCACCGCGTCGAGCCCGAGGTCGACCTCCGCGAGCACCGCCTGCTCGGCCTCGCGCTTGGTGACCACGTAGGGACACTCGGGCATCACGCCTGGCGGCGTCTCCTCGTCGGCCGGCGTGCCGTCGGGCCGCAGGCCGAGCGCGTCGACGCTCGAGACATGCACGAGCCGGGCCCCGGCCCGACGGGCAGCGCGGGCGATCCGGCGCGTGCCCGCGACGTTGATCTCCCGCATCTCGGCGCCGTGTTGCCAGCCGCAGTGGACGAAGGCCGCCGCATGGATGACGCACGTCACAGAGTCCATGGCCCGCTCGAGAATCGCCTCGTCGCCCAGCCCGCCGGCGATTCGGTCCACGGCGAGCCCCGCCAAGGCGGTGTCACCCACCGGGCTCGTCTGCCGCACCAGCGCCCGGACGCCCACGCCGCGGGCCAGCAGTTGGCGGACGACGTTGTTGCCCACCAGGCCGGTGGCCCCGGTGACGAGGTAGTCGCTGGTGAGGTTGAAAGCGTGTGGTGCGGACATCGTTCGGACGCAATCTCCAGGCGGCGGTGACACCGAGCCGGGCCGATCGATCCGTCGGACGAACCCGGAGTAGTTGTATTTCGGATGGGGGGGCGGGGCGACTTTGATGCCACCCCTGTTGTGCCGAGGTTGACGAACAAACGGCCTCCAGCCGAAGATGCGCCGCAGACAGGCAAAACCCCTTGCGTGTCAAGGATTTACGGCGGCCTGCAGCCCATGGCGGCGCCGCTGGTTGCGGGCTGGAGCCCGCCTGGCCTGCGAATGGGCAAGGAGGGTGGTGTGTGACGGATGTGGTCGTCGAGCCCGTGGAGACAGCGGGTCAGCAGAAGCGGTTCGTGCGGCTGCCCTGGCGGATTTACGCGGCCGACCCCTGCTGGATGCCCCCCTTGCTGCATTCCCAGGAGGAGCTGCTGGGGTTCCGCAGGCACCCGTTCTATGAACGGTCCAAGAGCCGCTCATTTCTCGCCCGCCGCGGCGACCGCGATGTCGGCCGGATTACGGCCATCGTCAACGCCGGTCACATCGAGCGCTACGGCGAAAATCGGGGGTTTTTTGGGTTCTTCGAATCCGACGACGACCCAGCGGCCGCCCAGGCCTTGTTCGGGGCGGCGGCCGACTGGCTGCACGCCCAGGGCATGACGACGATCCGCGGCCCGGTCAACCCCTCGATGAACTACGAGTGCGGCTTGTTGATCGAGGGTTTCGACACCCCCCCGTTCTTCATGATGACCCACAACCCGCCGTATTACGCCGGGCTGATCGAGCGGTGCGGGTTCGGCAAGATCGAGGATCTGTACGCCTTCTGGGGCAAGACCTCGATGCTCGCCTCACTCGATTCGAAGCTCGGCGTGATGGTGGAGGGGGTCAAGGAGCGGTTCGGCGTCACGGTCCGCCCGCTCGACCGTCGCCGGTTTGACGACGAGGTGCGGATGTTTCTCGAGATTTACAACTCGAGCCTCGGCGGCACCTGGGGCTTCGTGCCGCTCTCACCGGGCGAGGTGAAGCATATGGCCGCCAGCCTCAAGCACCTGATCGTGCCGGAGCTGGCCCTGGTGGCCGAGGTCAACGGCCGGCCCGTGGGCACGGTGTTCTGCCTGCTTGACTACAACCCGCGGATCAAGGCGATCAACGGC
>Ga0247837_1006738_pt1 | contig 15890 bp, 12 predicted proteins | sample LaCtaG_2_FD_187115 | JGI IMG/M metagenome (GOLD analysis project Ga0247837, IMG submission 187115) | Freshwater microbial communities from meromictic Lake La Cruz, Castile-La Mancha, Spain - LaCruzMarch2015_14.5m | ecosystem: Environmental > Aquatic > Freshwater > Lake | place: Spain: Castile-La...
ATTGAGTGATGTCCTAAGAGGTCACTGAAGCAATATCAACAATTTCCTTCCAAACACTAAGGAATCCACTCTCATTGTATTGCGTATGGACTGCTTTATAGGTAAAGTCGCTGTTGGTAAAGGCAGTTGTCTCTTGCAAAAAAGCAAAGATAGGTACCTTAGCTAATAAAGAAAGCATGGACCAAAAACCCTGCTTCACCAGCCCTATCCCAACCGTTGCGGCTTTTTGAGGCCTTTCCCAGCCGACTGGTCCCTCTGTGACGGTGCCAAATTACTTATAGGATAGGCGTCCAAATCGAATCGGTACGTAGGCTTTATTCATTGAAACCATAAGCAGTACAACTCATTTGTCTGTCTGCGTATTATATATCCTTTATTAGACACTGCGGAAACTGATTCCACAAGCACAGAATTTACAAAGGGAATAGCGATATTATTAGACTTTTGCCTGCAGTTTGCCCAATTCGCCTATAATTGCTTGTTAATTACAGGCTGTTGTCTCCCATTGCAGCTACAGTGCAATCCCTTACCCATGCACTGATTTCAAGTCCAAACTAGTCCTTAACCCTGCAGCCGCACTTTCCCTCATCAGCCGAACCACTCCTCGAGTGCTTTTAGATGTAAGCCCTGTGTCCAATTTCCCTGCAAAGCACTAGAAATAAGCGTGAGTCTGAGACAGTGGCAAGGCAGAGTCTCTATAGCAGTGGCAGGTGCATGACTCATGCTAAATCTGCTGCCTGTGTAAGTGTGGAGGCCGCGGACACTCTAGCCACAAGTCTCCATTAGTAAATGGAAGACCGGAAGAAGTGGGCTCTGGTGGGTGCGGGCGTAGTGGCGGCTGGACTGCTCGCGTTCTATTTCCTCAGCGGCTGTCACTGTGCTGACTGCAAGGACAAGGCCAATTGCAAGGGCTGCACGGCGTGCAAGTGCTCTTCCACATGCTGCTCCAAATCTGCAGCTGCGGCTAAGAAGTAATCCCTAGGCTATGGTCTTCTGCCTGGAAACGCTCAATTCTGCCCTTTTCACATGTCTTTGCAAACCGGGCTGTAGGGATGTATCAGATGGGACTAAGGTTCAAGCGGGGATGGTGGGAAAGCGAGGAGTTAGTGACTGTGTGGGATGGGAGAGATTTCGATTAACACCGAGGAAAACTGCACTTCGGCTATTGAATGGAGCACTAAGAGGAAGAAACTGGGAAATAGGACTATCGTGCATTGAAACTAACTTTCCTCATATATTTGCGGTATAATCCTAAATTAAGGTAGTAAATACGCAATTATGAGTGTCTTCCCAGTCCATTTTCACCTTAATAGGCCATTAGCTACCTATTTACTGCGATTCAAGCCTGGCCGCCACTTCCTCGTACTCCTCATCTCGCTTACAAAGTGCGAAACGAGCGAATCGCTCCCCCAAATGCTCGTTTTCCTTAGTGAAGAAGGCAGAAGCCGGTATCGCCGTGACTCCGTATTGCTCAGTTACCCACCTGCAGAAGGCGAAGTCCAGTGCTGCCTTTGCCCTGTACTGCTGCGGCACTTCCCCCACTATCTCCGCCAGTAAGAAAAACCCTCCTTCCGGCTGCATTGTGCGCAGTTTGACCCTCTTCGAAGTCGTTAGCACCGTCGTCAGTCTCGCAAGCTTCCGCCTATACTCACTCAAAAGCCACTTATAGTACGTCAAATGCCCATTATACGGCTCTTCCGCCTGCTTTAAAGCCATAGCGACTGCAGCCTGGCAGGGAGTGTTGGAACAAAACACAGTCCACTGGTGCGCAACTGCCATTTTCCTGATCACTTCAGCGCCTCCGACGGCCCAGCCAGTCTTCCACCCTGTGACGGAAAAGATCTTCCCTGCGGAACTGAGTGTGGCTGTGCGGTTCCAGAGGTCTCCGTAGTTGGAAATGCTGTTTAAACTTCCGGAAAACACAATATGTTCATAGACTTCGTCCGAAATGATAGAAACTTGTGGCCATTTCGCCAAAATGGCAGCAATTTTCGTCATTTCCTCATCCGTATACACCTTCCCAATCGGATTCAAAGGAGTATTCAGCACAAATACTCTTGTTTTCTCATTAAAAGCCTGCTCTAATCGCGTAAAGTCGATATTCCACTTCGATTCCTCAGCACTCGGCGGAACCAGCGGCACAGCCACGGGAATTCCCCCCGCCATCCTGATCTGCGGTATGTAAATATCGAAATACGGGTCGAAAACGACCACCTGGTCCCCAGGGTTGACCAGTCCCAGGAAGGCAGACAGCAGCAGTTCCGAGGCGCCCATGCCCACTAGGACTTCGGTGGCTGGGTTGATAGGACGGTGGTGCTTGCGAGAGTAGACCTGGGCGATCTCTTCCACTAGGGGGAGGTGGCCTTGGCTGCGGCTGTACTGATTGAGAGGCAGTGTGACAGTGTGGCGAAGCGCAGACTTGACGAATTCCGGCGGTTCAAAGGAGGGAAAGCCCTGGCCGAGGTTGATGGCTTTGTGCTTCACTGCCAAGGGGCTGAATTCGTTCCAAACAGTGTATTGGAAGGGCTCCAGGCGAGAGGCGATTTTCCTTAGCATTCGTCCTTTCGGAAATGGAGGGTCCTGGTCAGGCTCCAATAATATGCCCTCCTCTATCACCAGCTCCCTATCCACCAACGCTGAGGTGGACTCATTCACTGATGTCCTCTCCAACGACCGAGTGCGTTACCAGCGCAAAGGCTACGGCCTAGTCTCCGCCCTACTGATAACCTGTGCCTTTTTCCTCCTCCTCCCCACCCTATTCCACCAATACTACCAACAGTTCCTAGGCCTGTGGAGCAGTCTGGAAGTCGGAGTCATCATGGGAACTGTGCTGCTGGACGTGGGCGTGTTCTGGGGACTTAATATGGCTATGGCGGGGATATACCATATCCAGCACCCTTTCTTCGAGAAGTACAAGACCAACCTCCACCCTTGGCCATGGGTTGCAGACCCTGCAGAGTGGACTTTGAGTCTGAAGCGGACACTGTGGACATTGGCACTCAATCAGATGGTGATGCTGCCTGTGATGCTTGCACTCACGGTGTATGTGGAAGGGGTGCAACTTAGTGTGGAGCTGAGGGACTTTCCGACGCTGGGCACTTTGGCAGCCCAAGTCACCTTCTGTATGTTCATCGAGGACCTGTCCTTCTACTTCGGCCACCGTATCCTGCACACCCGACACCTCTACCACCTAATCCACAAGCAACACCACGAGTACACCACTACCATCGGCCTGGCTTCCTTCTACGCCCATCCCTTCGAGTTCGTCTTCGCCAATATGCTGCCTGCGGCGCTGGGACCGAAACTGCTGGGGAGCAGCTGCCACTTGGTCACTTTCTGGCTGTGGAATATACTGAGGACGGCGGAGACGATTGATGGACATTGTGGGTATGACTTCAGCTGGTCGCCTTTCAGGCTGCTTCCTTTATCAGGTGGCGCAGTGTACCACGACTTCCACCACAGCCACAACGTAGGCAACTTCGGGTCCTTCTTCTCCCTCTGGGACTCCGTCTTCAATACGAACGCTTGCTACTTCCGCTACCTAGCAGTGCAGCAGAAAGAACAAGACAAGACTGCCTAGTAGCTAATATGGACAGGACTGGTCTGGCCTGGATGGACTCGATATCTGCCTCTGTGAGGGCGACAGAGGGCTACTTGCGGCCCAGGACTGCCTACTTGCCTGCTGACTTGAGGGAAAAACGAAGGTTTGAGGGGCATTCTGACCTGCAATACAGTCTGAATGCTACCAAAACCGCACTGCAAAGGCTGATCCCCGCCTCTTTTCGACCTTTAGAGAACGAAATGCAGGACGCAGAGGTGCGACTCAGAGTATTAGAGGCGAAAAGACATGAAGAAGTGGTACATTTCAGATAGGAGTTGCGGCCGAATGCTGTTTTCGAAAGGTTCAGAGCGGCGGAAGGCGAATTCGGCCAGAAAAGCGCTGAAATCGCCCGAAAAACGGACTTAGAAGCCAGAATTGAACGAGGAAAAGCCTACTTGACTGCAGCAAAAGGGGAGTTGGAGAGGGATTTGGACAGCAAATTGGGCTCAGAGGGTGGGAAAAGACAGGGAGAAATTAGCAATTTGCCTGAAAATGAGGTTCAAAGGGGCATAGAAAGCATGAAAAACGAAGTAAATGCGAGTTTTGAGGGCAGGAAAAGCCAATTTCGGACGAAAATTACTGCGATTATAGAAGAAAACAGGGAAATTTGTATGGAGGAAGTCGGGAAAAGGTCGCTGGAAGGGCTAAAAACGGAGTTTCGGGAGAGAAATACGCGAATAAAGGCCGATTTTGAGGAAATAAGTGAGAAAGTGATGGCTTTTAAGGCGGAATTACAGCGAAAAAGAGACTCTACAAGTCAAATTTCTGATTTATTGTCCTCAATTCGGCCTGAAACAGTGTCAAAATCCCTTTCCAGTCTCAAGTCTAAGGCTGAAAGCCTCAAAACCCCCTCGAATTTCCCTAATCTTGCTCATTTTGAAGCGCGTATTTCCGCTCTGCAGTCGAAATTATCCCACAAATCCCACATTTCTGCCCTAAAAGCGCGAATTTCAGTGCTAGAGTCACGCACTCCGCCCACAGCCCACATAACTGACGATACATCAGTGGACATCTCGGCAGGCGAAGTGCAGGCCGAAAGCGACACCATGCTGATTTCCATCCACGATCTAGGCGACAGTGACATGGACAGCCAGGGCTACATCTCTCCCCACCTGTCCCCGCTCAATGCACTGTTAGGCCAGTTCCACTTCGGGGAAAAAACCAACACGGGCACTTTCCCTGCCCTGGATGTTGCGTCTCCGAAGGCTACGTTAGTGAAAGTGGACGACTTCGTATCTGAACTCGCCAACTCCCTGATATCCACCGAGACCGAATCCGCCTTCCGCCTCTACTTCCAAGTCCTCTCCGAGCCCATTCTCCGCCCCACAGCCATTTCCCTCATGGGCAGGTCCACATTGCAGTACTCCGAAGCCAATGGCGACACTTTGGAGGACGACATCGACCTGTCGGACTTGGAAGAGGGGGAGCAGTCGCCCTCATTTGCACGCTTTCTCGAAGGGAAGTGAGTTTAATCTAGCGAAAGTAGGTCTTGGGAAGGGTCTGGTCGGGAGACTACTTCTTCGATAGAGAAGGTAGGAGTGGGGATGGGCTCGAGAGGGGGAGGCAGGTCGGGGTCGAGCTTCCAGATGGAGGAAGTGGACTCTGGGACTGCGGGAGGACTGGGAATGGGGGCGAATTTGACTTCTTCCACTATGGAGTCCACCTGATGTTCCTCAGTCTCAGAACTGCTGCTGGGCTGCAAGCCCTCAGACGCACTGCTACCCGCGTCCTGACTCTTCGCTTCCTCGTCACTGCTTGCGGGCAGACTGGGAATGGTGGTGCTTTGAGACCCGCTTTCCTCTTCGTTCCGTGCGGCGGGCGCTCTGTTCCTGGCGTCCGTTACCATTGCCTGGAAGGCTAAGTGGTTCCGCAGCCTTTCGTCCTCCTTTTCCCTCTGAAAAGCCTTCCTTTCCTCCCTTTCCGCCTCAATCCCGCCCACATAAAAGGCAGCCACGAACCTTCGGTCCTCAGGAAACACGGGTCTGTCGTCCAAAAAAGTCAAATTCCCTATGTCTTTTACCAGTCTTTTGCGGTAATTGGGTATTTTCTTGGCAATTTCGTTGTTTGTGAGGTAAAGCACTCTCAAAGCCGGCAACTTCACTATGACTTCAGGGAGGATCTCCGGGTCCGAGCACTTATTTTGCGCCAAGTCCAGCACTCTATATGGCACTTACGACAAATTGTCCAGTCCCACCAGCTCAATCAGGTCCGCAACGCCCAAACTCCCAATTTGATTCCTAGCCGCCAGCAAAGAAGCCAGCCTTTTCAGCATATTGACCCCTGAAATCCTCGTAAGGCAGTTATCACTGACATTCAAAGTGTCCAAATCAGCCAAAGTCTCCAGGCCGCTTATTTCTTTGAGGCAGTTTTCCTGGATGAAGAGACAGCGCAGCTCTGTGCACTGCTCCAGGCCTTCGATGCGACTGATACAGTTGCCTTCGATGTAGAGCACGCGGAGGCCAGTGAAGGGGTGCAGGTTTTCAATGCGGTGGAAGCCTTTGAAGTGCAGGTATAGACGGTCATTTAGTTCTTTGGTGGAGTAGTAGGTGCGCATGTCGCTTTTGAGCAGGTTGCGGAGGAACTTTTCCGAAATGCGAGGGTATTTATCGTCTTCGGGAGGACTCGGCTCGGGCAGTCCCGCCGGCGTGATAACCGCAGCTTCCATTATAATGCTGCTTTCCCCCGCCTCCTCCCCCAAATCCCTGCTCGAACAGCAGGTCTACACCCTTAGAACCGCCATATCAGCCCGAAAAAGCGCCTATTTCCGACTTATCGCCCTCCTCCAAGCCAAAGCCAGCACTGCCCAGGCACTAGAAGAGGGAATCGAAACGAGTCAAAGAGCTCTTTGCACTGAAAAACAGATTATAAATATCGATCCAAAGCAGCTAAATCAGGACAAATTGGCGATTTCCCAGGCTTTTAAAGCCACGGAAATGCGGGTGAAACTGCTGAGGGAAGGACTGGAGTCCGCTGATATGGCGCTGAGGACGAATAAGCAGGTGGCGGAGTCGAAGGCGCAGGAAGTATGGAGACTTTTCAAGATACATCGACTGCTGAAGGAGGAAATTCGGGGACTTTGCGACCCTTGCAAGGTGATTTCTCGCCTGTGTCCAGTTTGCCAAGCCCAGCTTCTCAGACGTGTAAATCTCTCTAACAAAGGCAAATAACTGCCTCCAGTCCCTCACATACGAGGAAAACTGCCTAATTCAGTCAAAATAACCTCTATTTCGGTACAGCAGTGGGGAATTGGCGATTGTTGCTTTTCTTAAATACCTTTTTATATACTAAATGGGTGTTTGCGTCTCGAAACCTGCCGTGCAGCCGGCAGTATCAGTGCCTGAAGTCAAGCCAGTCCTGGGAAAGCCCAAAATCAACCTAATGGGCAGCATTCTAGACCTAAAGAAGGTGAAGAAAGCACCCATGCTGTCCCTCGAGCAAAGTCCCCTCTACCAAAAGCGAATCGGCCCAGGCAGTCCCACCTCCCCAGAGACAGAGTCGCCTGGGTCCCTGCCCCGCAACGCAGACTACCCTGCTGAGGACTTCTAACAGCTAGCTAAACCAGCCCAGTTCTATTACATTTGGCTGAGTTGGAGACGAAAAGGGAGAAGTTTCACGAAAACTTAAAATTTGGGGGGAAAAGAGAAATTTGTGAATGTTCGAGAAGAAAACTGGAAAAAAATATATTGAAAATCGGCTTTTTTGCAACTTTTCAGAATTTTTGCCTCTGTTCGACAAATAAAATCCCAATTTTACCCTAAAATTCCGCTATTTCCCTACTAGTCTTCCACTTTTCTGCCTTTTTTTTGCTCTAATCGCAGTTCAAGGCGCTTTCTCTGCAGAAATCGCTGAAATTCCAACTCTCCCTTCTTCCTGCTGGCTTCTTGTTGCCTTTTTAGCGTCAATTCATGCAGAAAATCTGTATTTTTATCGATTTTTTCCTGTCGTTTATCCCTTTTATGGTCAATTTTTGATAGAAAAACCACTTTCGGAGGGCTTTTGGTCAAAATCGCCTCTTTAAAACTAGTATTTGCAAGCGATTTCCACAGTTTTTCCACATTCCTGCCGCGTAAATCGACCTTTTCCCCTGAATTATCGAGTCTGGGGAGCGTTATCCGCCTTATAAAGGCCCTTGCGGCTATCAACCTGCGTTCTCTAACCTCTATTTCCGAAGTCAAATGGCGTTTTTGAGCTGATTTGGGCTTAAAACAGACCTCAGGGACGTTAGAAACAGGTGAAATTCGCCTAGTTTGTCCACTTTTCCCTGTTTTCAATTTCCCCCTCAACCCCCACTCCTTCGAATCGCTCCTTTCCATACACTTCGCAGTACCCTCATCCCTCACGAAGTAGACAGGGTTGCTGAGGACGGTCTGGTAGTCCTCAGGGTCTAGCTGGGCGGAAAGGTACAGAGAGGGGTCTGTGGCAGGCGGGGAGATGGAGAGACGGCGGATGCAGTGTTGGCAGCGGGAGAAGGACCTGAGGAGGTGGGTGACTCGGGAGCGGAGGTGGCGAGTGGACCAGACTGGAGAGGTCATTGGGGATATAGGATTACAGTGGGAGTGAGGGATTGCTCCCAGGCCTACATTCATAGTGGTTTAGCTGCTGAGGATAGGACTGGGCGGAGGGTGGTAATGTGGAGGCTATTTGCGACCAAGCAGCCAGAGTTCAAGCAGGCCTTGAAGACTGCTCATCTGGCCAAAAGCCCCATGGGTCTCTCAGCCAAGCCCTTCCTCCGTACCGACCGTGCCTCCCAACTCCGCTCCCTGCTCCGCGAGCAATGCTTCGTCCCAGGCCTCAACCTCAGCGAGTCCGTCAAACAATTCGCTCGGCGTGACGAAGAGTTCAACTCCTTCCTACAAGACTTCCGCCGCGCTGATGAGCCGAAGTGGCGTTCTCTGATGGATGTTGAGAAGCCTGCGGATTTCAGGGACTTTGCGAAGGACTTTGAAAAGACGCCGCAGCAGAAGTTGGATGAGTTGCATATGCACGAGCAAATGCGGAAAAAACACATCGTGAAGGAGTACCACAGCACCCTCAAGACCAAGGAAGACAAAGCCCTTCACGACAACCCCAGCATGCTCGGCGACTTCGGCCTCAGCACTCAGCTCCTTGTGGACTTCGACGAGTTCGAAATGCTGTTCCTCGACGCAGGGATCACTACCAACATCACAACCCAACAGAGAGTCAATTCCCGCAGGATTTTGCTGTATATGGGGAATTGCGATGGGATGATTTCCTTCGGCATGGGGAAGGGCTGGGACTACTCCTCGGCCTATGAAGACGCAATTCGCCAGATGAAAAAGAACGTAGTTGCACTGCCTTTGGACCCGATTTACCCCTGCGTCCGCTACTTGGAGTACAAATACCACTGCACGACTATCCGCATTTTCCCCTCGATGAGTGGCAGAATCAAGGGGAAGCCGCTTTACATGAATATGCTGCTTTTGGCGGGATTGCGGAATTGCCAGTTTCAGATAATTGGCAGGAATGATGACATTTACCCGCTGACCAATGCGATTTACCAGGCACTGCTGAGGACTGTGAGTCCCAAAATCCTGGCGGAGCGTAGAGGCAAGAAGATCTACGAACTGACGAGCGGCAGGTCCATGCGGGCCACAGACTTCGGCCTGCTGAATACCACTTAGGGAAGTTTACGCTTGAAACGGGCTCGCGCAGTGCTGTAGCGGGGGTCTGCGCCTAGTTGCAGCAGGAACTCTTCTCTGTTGGTTAGTACATACACCCGGTACCAATACCCGCCCATAGTAGCACTCAGTCCACTCAGCCCACTAATCACACTCCACCTCTTCACTCCGCTCCACTTCCACCCCTTCATTCGAATAACAAAAAAGGCAGACGCGCCTCCCAGCACTGCGAAAGCAGCCATCGCGGAGACCAGTTTCCCCATCACATGGTCGATTTCCCGCACGACATCCGCCATCCTATTATTAGTCTAGTCTGAACTTGGGAGGCAGGTAGCGGTGGTGCTGGAAAATGCGGTGCAGCAGTCTTGGCTCAGAGACTCTGATGTTTTCCAACGTCTCCAGTCCCACCATAACTTCACTCTTCTTGACCCTCAACTCAAAGCTGAGCTTCTCCTCCTTGATACTCGCCAGCGCCTTCCTGACCTTCCCAAGCACCAAACTCGTATTGAACACCCTCTCCTCCGGCGCCTGCAGCAGCGGCTTCGGCTCACTCACCATCCCAAAGCTGTCGAACACGTCGCCCGGCTCAGCCAGGCGACTCGCAATGGACCCGAACATGAAAGTGAGCAAAGTCTGTATGTCCTCCTGGTGCTCTTTGGCGTAAATGGCGCTCTGTTGGCTCTGGTCTGCGCCTGTGTACATGTCGAAGTCGGAAACGAAGGCAGTGCGGGCGGAGGGACTGGGCGCACTCAGGGTTTTCTCCACGTCGAAATCCGCCAATTCCTGCAGCAACCGGTCCTTTTCGATAGCTGCCACCTTCGCACTCACCGATTCCAAAGGACTTTCGTCGGAGTCTTCGGGGTTGGGCGCTTCGAAGTCTTGCTCCCAAGTTTCCTCCTTTTCCCCGGCCTCCTGCAGCGTTTCCCCGCCTAGCACCGTCTGTTCCCCCTGCTTCTCCACACCTCCCAGTAGGTAGCCCTTCAATTCATCGTCACTCAGTCGGGCCAGGTGGATGTACTCGTTCCACTTGTAGAGGAGTTCTTGGCTGTAGACCATTTGTTCGTAGGCTTTTTGGATGTAGAGGTGCGGTTGTTGGTCGCGGCTGTCCAGGGCGGAGGCGAGAGTTAGGTATTTCTCGCGTAAACTGGTCAGTTTGGAGGATAAGTCGGGCTTTTCTTCGAGTTTTAGCACTGATTTGGCGGCCTCAAAGTCCTGATCCAGCTTCACCAGCTCCGAAAACGTCATTTTCCTAATAATTCCCTTCAAGTCAGTGAACAACGGCAGCATCAAAGTATTGCGCATCACTGTTTCCGCCCTGTTATTATAGTCCAAGTCCCCATTCAGCTTCAGTCCCTCCTTCCCCACCAGTATGTCATGCTTCAAGTCCTGGTAATAGTCCGTGTAATCGAGACTTAAAGGCACAATTAGCCCTTCTTTTAGCTTTTCGTCGATGTTAAAAGGCGTAATCCAGGTCGAAGAGTCGATATTGAGGGCTGTAATCAGTCTTTCGCGGGATGATTTTAGCTGTTCTTCGTGCTTTCGCCGGGCTTCGGCCTTTGCGGCCTGTCGATTTCGCTTTTTTTCGACGAAATCGAGTTTTTCCTTGGTCTTTTGGCAGTATAAAACGGTGTTTTCCTTGGATTTCACGAGTTGCCGGTGAAGTTTTTTCTCGGTTTTGCGGGTGTAGCTGTCCATCCACTGGTGTTCGACTTCAGTCTGGGACTGCCAGAAGGCGGTGCGGTGTGCATTTAGCTGGTCTTTGGTGGACTTCTGCCAGTTGCGCAGTTCGAGGGCGTAGGTGGAGGGCGGCTTGCGCAGGCGGGTGAGCATATGGGAGCGGCAGCCGGCTGCGGCTCGAAACATGGCGATTATGAGGCTTTGGGATCCAGCGATTTCGCTAGTGTTCTAGGGAATGCAGAGAAATCGAGGCAACTAACACCCTGTGTTCCCTTCATACATATATGAGTTCCTCTTGCGTCGCAGGGTAGTTCCCACACAGCACCGACCTATTCGCCCTGGTCTACCTCTCCATCGCTGCCGTGGAAGTGCTGACTTCCTGGGCCGTGTTCAAGTAACTCCTAGGCAGAGACTGCAGTCAGCCCATTCACGTCTGGCTGTTGGTGGCCTTTGCTCTGATGATTTTGGTGAGGATTGCGGATTTGGTGGCGTTCAATGAGGATAGGAGGGGGTGGAGACGTAGGGCTGTGTGCCACTTTCAAGTCTGTTTCTACATCCTTCTCTCCCTATTCACCTACTGGCTTCTCCGCGGCACCCTCTGGTTCTACGAGCTCAAGGCCCAGCCCAAGGTCTGCTTCGACCCTCGGCAGTTCTCAATCTGGGTGCTACTAATGTACGCAGTGGTCGTGTACTATGTGACTTTGGTGCTGAGGATGGTGTTTGGCTTTGTGCAGGCGAGGGAGGAGGAGGAGATTAGGCGGGTGCTGTTGGGGCAGTATGTGGACTCGATGCCGCCGGTTAGTGTGGTGGAAAGACACTGGGAAGCGCAAGGTCTCAGTCCCCGCTCCCTGTCCTCCCTCCCCGTCCGGCAACTCAGTGACTCCGAGGAAGGACTGTACGTCTGTTCTGTGTGCTTGGAAGAGGTGCGTACGAGGGAGAGAGTGCGGGAGCTGGACTGTGGACATGTCTTTCACATTGGGTGCATTGATGAGTGGCTGGTTAGGAGGTCGCAGTGTCCGAATTGCAATCAGGACTGTCATAGGAGGGTCGTTTTAGTATAATTAGGGGATTTGTAGCTATATGTAGGGTTGACTTTACTGTTTTGCTGGCTGATTTCGTCTGAAATCGCATATAAATTGCGGCTTTTGCAGTGAAAATTGGGCCTAAACCTTCCCCTGCTCGCACTTTCCAGGGTTCTAATATGGACAATCCACTCAGTGCTTCTGATAATCTCAGACGCACACACCCAATGCGCCGCCCCCGGCACCGCTTCAAGCCCTCCTTCCTGCAGCCAGACCCTGCGGCCTCCCTGCAGCTCCCCGCCCCTCGCCAACTCCTCACCCGGCCTGCCAACGTCCCTGCACCCAACTTAGTCCCTTGGATGGACGCCTATAACCAAGAAAGCAGGCAATTGGTCCTCCACCAGGGCGCCATCCGCGCCAAAGCCCGCAACCCCCCTCGCCCCCTCTCCCCCCTGAGGCATTTCCCTGCTCTAAACAGCGCCAAATCGCCCCACTTCATGCAGCGCTCCTACAGTCAAGCCACTATTTCGCTGGAAAAGCCGGTTTTCAAGGAAAAACTAATAGAAAAGGAGGAAATTCGCCTTTTTGTGCGAGGGTCTGCCTCTATGAGTGCCCGTAGAGTGCCGGAAACTGCCGAAATCGGACAAAAAGCGACAATTAGTCCTTTAAAAACCGCCTTTCAAGGACAAAAAGAGCCTTTTCTGCGGTCGGAATTGACAGGGTTTAAGTACTTCAACGCTACTGTGATTCCTACGAGAGAGAGCCATAAAGTGACGGTGGAGGACGTGCGGAAGTATATAGCGTATATGGAATCTAGGCATTTTCGGTAGATTTATAGCAGTAAAAGAGGGGGTTAGGGCTGATTTTGGACTGAAAGGGGCACATAACACCCTTCAAATAGGTGCATGTGGACTGGAAATACACTTCAACCAGTCCAAATTTGCATACATTTTGGCTATTATTGAACTCACCATATATCGCCTTTTCCCTGTTCAAAGTCCTTCAAAGGACTAGTTTATCCATACTATCGAGCCACTTCCCTAATGTATTGAGGGAACTAATGCAACCCTTGGTCTCAATTGTACCACTTATGGGAGATTAGTGACTGCAGCTGGTTTCTCTACCCGCTACAAGTGCTGTCCAATAGGGGCCTTTAGGACTTCATTCCTAGCTAATTAGACTTTCTGGAAAAGTAGCGAATTTATGAATTTGGAAAAATCGCGAAATGTCGACTTTGGTAAAACGGCAAATTTCAGACTTGGATAAAACAGCGAATTTTGTAGTTTGGAAAAATAGCGGTTTTTTATTTCGGTAAAAATAGCGATTTTTTCATTTGGTAAAATAACGCTTTATAGACTCGTGCAAAATCGCTAAATTTCGACTTTGGTAAATTCGCAGATTTCAGAGTTGGGTAAAATCGCGAATTTTTGACTTGGACGCTGGTCGAGAGGTAACAAATGGACGGCTACGAGGTCGACCAAGCGCCCTTTTACACCAGTCCCGACGGCTTCATTTCCGCCTACAACGGCCTTTCCAAAGACCGCGAAAACCGCCCTGTCACCCTCATCCGCTACGAACTCCTCCCAGAGTCGTTCAGAACTCAATTCCCTGATGTATTGGATGCAGTCCTGAATTCTAGTCTGCAGCAAGCCAAAAGCAAGAAGAATTCATGCAAATTGCTGGAGACGCAGTTGGACATCAGCGCAGCTCCAGGGAGATATGCAGTATTTCATGTAGTCGATGGGGGAGTGGAAGACCCGGAACGACAGGAACACTTGCAACGGATTTCGGAGAAATTCGCAGAAACCGCACAAAAGCGGCCTAAAGACGCTCCGAAACCATATCTCAGTTACGACATGGAGCCAGAGGCTTTCTATGCAAGTGAAGATGGCTCCGTGACTCTATTCAAAAGCCGTTCTCGGCCGATCGTCGTGAAGCGACACGAGTTTTCGCAACTTCGGCATAGGGAAGATTTAGCCAAGGAAATCGCAAAGGCCATTAATGCAGCCTCTGCCCAAGCCCGGACTGAACATCCCCACACTTGCAAAGTACTGGAAATTCACATTGATGTGGAAAACGCGCCCAAACTGTACGTTGTGGATCACGTCTTGGAGGCGCTGGATAGAGATGTGTACAGTGAAATAGACACTAGGAGAAGGGGGAAAAGACCTATGAGTGAGTATGAACTGTGGAGTTTTTTGGCGCAGACGGCTAGTGCGTTGGCTTTTGCGCATGAGCAGGGAGTGGCACATAGAGACATTAAGCCTGCGAATATCTTCATAGACCGGCAAGGGAGGTATAAAGTCGGGGATTTCGGGTGTTTTTTTGAGTTGAAATTGAACTCAAAGGCGAAGAGTGCTGCAGGCACTCTCCCATACATGAGTCCTCAAATAAGGAGAAAGCTAGCAGGATATGTGAGGGAGTACAGCGCTTTCAAGGCGGATGTGTTTGCTGTTGGTATGACCCTTTATTCTTTGGCCAGTTTTGACCATCCGGAAGAGTGGCCTTTGGATTCACTAGAGGAGGTAGCCAGGGCCAAGATACTGCCTTTGCCTTATAGTGAGACTATGAAGGAATTAATGCTTTCGATGATATTTGAGAGAGAAGAGGACAGACCTACAATTAAAACTGTCTGGGAACGTGCAGTAAAAGTGGTAATAAAGGAAGATTTGCAGGTAGCAGTGCAGGCGAGGGAGAAAGGAGACTATCGGAAAGCACTGAATGTACTAGAGAGAAGCAGGGCACTATTGGGAGATATGTGTAATTCTGAGGTGTACTTGGAACTAGGTCGGGTGCTTTCTCACTTTGGCATGTGGGCAGCTGCGCGGGCAATGCTAAATCAAGGCCTATCTTCGACCAGTGCTGAGTTAGCTATAGCTCTCGCAGAAACTCACTTTCACACTGGAGAGTGGACTGAAACTATCCAAATTTGTGAGCAGTTCCTGAGCCAAGGACAGTTTGGTGACTCCATGTTTCAGTGTATGTGTGCATATTACTACCTGACTAATGCCCATAATTGGCGTAGGGATGGACAGGAAAAGGAAGCAGAGGCAAAATGGAAAAATACACTGGTGCCAAACACTCCCGAATCCTGCTGTTTGGAGCTAATTATCGCAGCTGACAAGTCAAGGAGTGAAGGAGATGCAGAGTTGGCAATGGTACAGTATATGGAAGTACTTGAATTAGCACGACAATTGCTTCCTAACAGCTGCATCACTGTTTACTCAACGATTCATTTGGCCATTCTCTATAAGTTTCAGCGAGATTTCTCAGAAGCTGAGCAGCTCTTGGAGGTCGCAATAATAACCTGCCAGTCCCACTTCCCTCACTCTATAATACTCCCAAGATGCCTCTTACATTTGGGAAATGTGTATGCAAATATCAGCAGAGATGAAGAGGCTGAACAGCACTTGCTCCAAGGAATAGTAATTTGCCAGACTCACTTTCCTCACTCTGAAACACTTATTAATCTTCTCCTTAACCAGGGACAATCATACTTAAACTTCAGCCAATTTAATGAAGCTGAAAAGTTCTTTGTACAAGCAATAGCCATTTGTCAACCCTATTTCCCAAATTCCCGACTACTCGCTCGAGCTCTCTTCCATCTAAGAATGCTATATGCTGACACCAACAGATGGGAGGAAGCCAAGCAACTAGACCAGCAAATTAAAACTTTGTACGAAACTTACTTCCCTGACTCCTTAGAATTCGCAGACTACCTTTTCAACATCGGAACTGTATGCAAGGATACAGGGTGCGAGTCTGAAGCAGTGAAAAGTCTCGCCTCTGCTCAGCAGATATACACTCGCTTAGGGATGCAAACGCATGCAGAGGACTGTGAACGCCTGATATTGAGAGCTTCGCAGGGACTGCTCTATGATGGGTTTATTCTCTAATAATAGAAATGGGCAGTCTTAGCGCGCATTTTGCAATGCTCACTACTTCTATTTG
>Ga0247837_1006743_pt1 | contig 15875 bp, 13 predicted proteins | sample LaCtaG_2_FD_187115 | JGI IMG/M metagenome (GOLD analysis project Ga0247837, IMG submission 187115) | Freshwater microbial communities from meromictic Lake La Cruz, Castile-La Mancha, Spain - LaCruzMarch2015_14.5m | ecosystem: Environmental > Aquatic > Freshwater > Lake | place: Spain: Castile-La...
ATTATAAGATGGCTAAGTATACTCAGATGTGTCGACACTACAGACGAGTCCATAAACTTGAAACAATGAAAGCCCGAAAGGTAGCATTACGAAGGACTCGGAACCGTGCTTACTGAGATTAGATGGCGATGTTTTTTTAGGTTTAGGTTATAGCATGTATGAGAGAGGCTGAAAGATTACTCAGAATTATCATTAGGCCTAATTCATGATTAGCCCAGTCGCATATTTCCATCACTCAAGTAAATAGACTTTTTAGTATAGCTGCATTGACCTCTATCTCATTTCTATCGTATCATTCAATTGTTCCTTTTCCAATGCAGTCCGAGGAATTCTTGCCTCTCCAGCACCAAGTCTCTCGCCAGCACCCAGAAGTGTACTGGGACTACTCAGAACTCCAAGCCATCGCCTCAGGCAGGGCTCTATCCCGGCCTCCAGACCTACTGCGCACCTCCATCCCCGCCACTCTGCACTCCACTACCTTCGACTTCCCCCACACGCCTGAAACAAGGAAGGAGGGCAGGGCTTCGCTGCAGAGGAACTGCTTCCCTATCACTGTCCGTCCGAAAAAGTCCACATCTCCCCAGGGTGGGAGGGCCAATTATGCACTCAAACCGGACTCGGCGAGGACTAATCGAGCCTGCAGTGTACGCAGGAATGGCACTAGAGAGGTCCAATCCACTGCCAAACTCTACTCCCCGCGGCCCACTTTCCCCGTCTCCAAACATATCAAGAAGACTCAGACTTCTCCCTACCGTCTAAGGATGCTCACAGGCCATGGAAATTGGCTTTCGCCCACTCGAATGGCGACCATCAACTTAGGCTGCAAATTGCCTGAATTCGTAGGCGGCGAGGAGCAAGAAGAAGGGAACAGCGCTCCCGTTCCCTCCGTGAAGGACACAGAAATCCTAGAAAGACGCATAGAGGTGAAAGGCCTGGCACCCAAGGAGCCCCCACGAGAGCCGGGAAGGATCAACTCCATAGTGAAGGAGTTGATGCATCCACTTAGAAAGCTGAAAAAGGCAAAAACTATACGCGATGACTCAGTTTCGCTTTCAGCTTGGAAGGTAGCGACCCCGCATAACTACTAATGCCTGTATTTAGTCCAATGGCGGGGAATAGTCCTTCGCACAGTACAAATAGTCTAGGTGTTGCTGCTTTTCGAGGCAGTGCTTTCCTGCTCCAGGGCTTCAGTCGTTTCCTGCGCTTTCCTTGCTATTGGATTTGACCTGTTTCTGCCCTGTTTCGCCTCAGATTGCAGGCGAAAGCTCCTTATCTGATCCTGAGCGAAGCGGAGATGATACGGACTTTCGGATATTTGTCCAGCACAGTAGTCCTTTTTCTTTCGCACTTCTGGGGACTTAGTGAAGGGACTGAGTTTAATGGGCAGTACTTTGGTGGAAAGCATTGGACGCTGGATTAGTACAGGGAAGTGAGAGGAAGCTGGGTGGCCGGAAGGCGGCTCTCTCGCGAAAATGTACTTCGGAGGCGACTGCGGACTTTTGTGTTTGTTGATCTGCTTCGGGTGGGTGTATTGTGGGGAAAGGGAGTGCTTCGGGACTGATAAATGCGCAGCATAGACACGAGACAAAGTGCGAATGCGCAGTTCTTTGGGTGCAAAGCAGACTTCGTACTCCTCTTCAATCTGCTTGGGCTGCAGTTCGCCCAGCTGAGTAGGGCCTTCTCTGCTGTTCATAGTGGCTTCTTGTCCATTCCCCCTTCTTTTCCGGAAGGACATTATATGTCCCTCGGGCGTAACGTACCGAGTTTCGATACGTGTGGGTAGCTGACTCAGGCTAGACAGACTGCGGGAGTCAGCTTTGATGGAGATTTCGGGGTGGGAAGGGGACTGCACGCTTGGGAGACGCCTCGGCCGCACTACCCTGGCCAGCGGCAGGTCCAGAATTGGTACTTCGCCAGCGCCTATGTCCATTTTCCACCTATTGACTCTCCATCATTACCGCAGAAGCCGAGACTCGCTGGAAACTGCGCTTAGCTAGTGACCAGCAGGGCCCAGTCCTTCGCCCACCCTTGCACTTCCGCATCTCCCAAAGGACCGCAGATCAGCAAGTTCGTAGCAGTCCCTAGCAGCGCTGAGAAGATATGCAGCAGGCCGTTGGTCACATCGTCCTTCACTGTCATATCCACACTCACTACGAAATAAAGCACCAACAGCAGGTAGGTCAGACTGCACCCCAGGTAGCCCTGGATGTCGTTGATGAGGAAGGGAACGCGAGGCACGTAGACTAGCAGGGAAATCAGGGCTAGGGGAAGGGAGTACTCGGGACGGAATTGAAGGGAGGTGGAGACTTCCATTTTTGCACTAGAATGAGGGGAGACGTAACTGTTTCTAGGGGGTTAGACCTGCTATCTTTGTACTTATCACAAGCTGAGTAAGTCTCTACTGCATAGTGACATTATATTTCCCTCAGGCGTACTGAGTCTTGATACCTGAGGGTAGCTGACTCAAGCTAGATAGTGCGGAATTCGGCTTTGATGGAGATTTCGGGGTGGGGACTGCACTACCCTAGCTAGCAGCAGGTCCAGAATTGGTACTTCGCCAGCACCTATATCCAATCTCCACCTATTGACTCTCCATCATTACTGCAGAAGCCGATACTCGCTACATCCACACTCACTACGAAATAAAGCAACAGCAGAGGTAGGTCGGATAGCACCCGATGTAATCCCCGAGGGAGCCGAAGATGAATAGTGAGAAGAACAGGGAAATCAGGTCTAGAGGTAGGAGATGTTTGCACTAGACCGTAACAGTTTCTAAGGTGTTAGACACCAAGTCATATCAACCCTGCTATTTCCTGCAGTTATCACTGCATGCCTAGGGTAAGGATTAGACTACTGGGTCGGGTGCGGCGGGAGGGAGCATCTCCCTGTCGATTTTCTGCTTAGCCAGCAGACAGGCCTTTTCCGAGGCTTCTCTCTTGCTCCTGGACACATACTTCCCTACTATCCGGTCCTTGTAATACACCTCCACGCAGAAATTCTCCACATTCCTATAGGCCACCTTTTCCCCGGTTCTGATGATTTTGAGGTTTTTCAGACCTTTCGATTGCGCCCATTCGAAGAAATCGGTGTGTGGGTGTTCGCTGATAGTTTCAGGACTCGCCCTGGCTGCTAATGTCTCCCCAGCTACTCTGATATAGACTTCCTTGGCCGTATCCAGGTCATAATCCATCACAATCGCTCCAAATAACGCCTCAAACAAGTCCGCTAGCAGCTTTAACGTCTTTTCCGGGATGATATTCAGCTCCGTGGGGTTGGTTAGAAAGGTGGCTCTGGCGGCCTGAATAGGCACCAAAGCATCGGTAATTTCCGGCGAATGGGACTGGAGATAGGGAATCAAGTCCAGTTGCACTGCAAAGCAGGCCTGCTGCAGTGTGTTGTTCATCTGCGACTTCAGCTTGCTCAGCACGCCAGGACTGGCTTCCGGGAACCGCTTGTAGAAGTACTCGACTGATATGAGGTCTAGCACTGCGTCTCCCAGACACTCTAGACGCTGGTAACTTCTCTGTTCATTCATAGAATCGTGCAGAAAGGCCTCTACGTACCACCCTGGACTTTTCACTGAGATTCCCAGTTTCCCCTCCAACTCGGAGAAATCGCGAGTGGCTTTCAACTCCTTCACCAGTCGCTTCCCTGGCGGCAGCACTTCCAGCTTCCTAATCACTTCCTCTGCTAGCGCCAGTCCGCCGGATATGTACGCCGCTCCGATCAGTGATTCCACCACGTCTGCTAGCTGCTTGTGGGAGATGTCTGCGACCTTTTGCCCGGGGTTGAGGTACAACTTGGCCTGGGCGTCTGCTCGGTCATCGTAGAGAAAGTGGTTTTGTTCGTATTGATCTGCGTTGGGACCTTGGTGGGCTAGTAGTTCCTCCTCATCTGAGAAGTCTTGAGGGATTTCAGAGAGGTAAAGGGCGCCTAGGCCGGGAGGGACCCAGTTTTTGAGGGAAAAGGGCAGGACTTGCAGGTACCTGTATAGTTCCTTTTTGACTGAAACGTTGTACAGGAAAGCATTGGAACTGTGGTTTTCCCTCAGCTTCGAAAGGACTCCTTCGTGACTATCCGGCTGGGTAAGGAAGAAAAAGCGAGTAGCCCTGTATTTTAATACCGAGTCTCCCAGCGTTTCCAGTCTCTGGTAGTCAGTTTCCTCGTGAGCGGAAGGACAGGTCAGTGCAGTCTGCACGAGTGAGGGCGATATCCCATACTCCGCACTCACATTGCCGTACAAGTACTTGTGCTGGAGTTGGCAGAGCAGCGTAGGCACGATACGGCCGAACTGAACTAGGGAGACAGGCAGAGGGAAGGGGGCGAGTTGTTGGGCCAGCATAGGCAAAATGCTGACCAGTCGCTTGCCTGCAAGCAGCCAGTTCGCGTTCCTGAACTTCCCGATGTTTTTGACCAGCAGCACGGACTGCTCCGCTACTTCTTTGCCTTTGGCTTGGAGATGCTCCCGCAAAGTGGTCCTTTTCCCTTTCTTTTCGAGTACTGTGCTCAGTCCGTCTGGGGATATTTCTGTCACTGCGTAAAGGTAATTTTTGTCTTTCGACTGCACGACTTTCCATATAAAGTCTGTAAATCCGCTGTTTGAGGCAATGGAGTCCATCGGATCTCTGCGCAGTCTGGCCTGTAAGTAGCTCACAGAGCTGTTTACAATTTCCCAGTCAATGCTTTCGGTGGAGTCGTTCCAAGGGATGCAAAGCAGTGAAGTAGTGAAATTCTCCCAAGATCCGCCTGAGATTTCCCCCAAATTTATCTGCTTTTCCTGCAAAATAGTCAAAAAATCGCCTAATTTTCCTCCTAAAGAAGCCATCAAAAGACTATGAAAAGCCTTCAATTTCCCCAATTCCGCCGCCTCAAAAGTCCGACTTTCCGCTTCTTTCGGCACAGCCCAAAACGCAAACCCATTGCAACTGGGACAGTAGTCCTCACTTATGCCTTGCTGTTTCCCATGCTTCCCACATATCGGCATAGTCTTATTCTTGGTCAAGTTCCCTGGGTAGAAGCGGAACGGCTCGATATTGAGTCGAAGAGGACTGAGGACCGCCAAAGAGTGATGTTCGAAGTCAGGGTAGGCCGGGTGCACTCCGAGTATGTAGACAAAAGCAGGGGCATTGGGGGTGTTGAGGGCAGTGTCGAAAGGACTGTCTTGGGGCAAACTAGTGACTAGCTTTTTCCCCAGCTTGATAGTGGGGCCTTTCCGCGGGCCGAAAACCTCCATAGAAACCGTGGAAATGGGAATCAGCTCCCGCTCAAAGTCGCTGGAAGTCAGCCACACTGCTCGCAGGTTGCTATTGAGCAGCTTTCTGTTATACATTTCCTTCAAGACCTGCAGAGCCGCCCCAGCCTTCGCTTCGTCCTGACTCTGGTACAGGCGGGAAGAGAAGGTGTCAGGGATGTGTAGCTCGTTGGGTACTTTCACTATGCCTAAATGGCCTGAGTTTTCCCACCCGCCTACATCTGTCAAGGGACAGGTTTTCGCAGGGAAAAACTCACTGGCATATGTGGCCTTTTTCTCGCTGAAAGCGTCTGTTTTCAGCGTCAAAATGAGTTCGTCCAGGTAAATTTTACTCCAATTCACCGATATTTTGGCTCCTGTGAGCTCGCATGAGAAGTTCTCAAGTAGAGGTTTCTGCGTGAGTCTCGGCCGCACGCCCGAATCAGCCAAAACCTTAAGGAATTCTATTGCTTGGTCGAATTGGCCGATTATGTTGATGTCTGTTTGGTCGCTTTTTTCGTCGACGAGTAGGTAAAACTTGGAGTCTAGTTGTCGGGCGCGGCCTCGAGACTGGACGTAGGAACGCAAGTTCGAGGAAAAGGACTCGTACCGGATCACTAAGTCGCAGGAAGGGATGTCCAGTCCTTCCTCCACCACACTCGTCGCCACCAATATATTGGCCAAATCCGAGCGAAAGCTGACCAACGTGAAATCCTGCTCCCTGTCCGTCATCCGCGTCACGTCATACTTCCCATTCGCATTGACGCCCACCAACGCCTTAGGCTTTAGTTGCTTAGTCTTAAAAAGCGGGTCCTCACCTAGGAGTTTGGAGAGGTAGTAGGCCACCACTCGTCTCTCTGTGAAGACTATGGCTTTGCCTTTGTGGTTCTGAGTCTTCATGAAGTGGCTGAAGATGATGGCTTTCAGCTTCTTGTACCTGCTGGAAACCAGGGTGGGGTCTTTGTCCACGGTCCCTAGTCTCTTTAGCGTCTTGCGCAGTTCTCGGCTGTCCACCATATCCGCTAGATCCTGCAAATACAGCGAAAGTGCGTACTTCCCCAGCAGGTCGTAGATCGACTTGCAGTCTCGACTGATAGCGGACAGGATCTCTTGGAACTCCTCATACTCACCCTCACAAAGCACTGTGTCCTGTACAGGGTGCAGCACTTCCAGGACCAGGTCGAGGCCTGCCTGCAGTTCGGAGAACAGCTCGACTTGCACTTGGGGCTTGTTGGCGATTAGGTCGACGCTGGAGCGGTCTACAGGGGCGAAGGTGCACTCTAAGGCGTCGGCTAGGTCTTCGATGCGTTCCTTGAGTTCTAATCGGCTGGTTTGCTTGGAGGTCACAGGGGACGCAGTCATACCAAATATTTTCGGCTTCGTCTGCAAGAAGTAGACAAACTCCCGCATGATATTGCTGTACGGGTGGTTGCCATAGCACCAGTGGCATTCGTCAAAGATGAGCAGCGAGAAGTCCGAGATGTTGAAGAAGCCGAAGCGCAGGTTGTTGAGGAAGAGCTGCGGAGTGAAGAAGAACACTGAGTGCTTTTCCAGTTTCTTCTTCCAGTGCAGATTCGTCACAAAGTCGTACTTTTTGCCCTGGTAAATTCCCGCATTGAGTCCCATTTTGCGTGCGACGAGGCCTTGCTGCAGGACCAAAGCTCGAGTCGGCGCCAGGAAGGCTGCCTTGCCAGTGCACTCCTGCAGCAGCATGACAGCGATATAAGTCTTGCCGGTGCCTGTATCTAGGAAGGCAATTGTGTTGGTGGTGCGGGCTTGTGCTAGGACTTGCAACTGGTAGTCCCTGGGGACGTAGGTCAGAAACTGCTCCTTCGCTTCTTCGGCTTGGCGTTCGATCACTTGTAAGTCGCTCTCTAGCCCGTCATCCGCCATGCGTATTATGGAGATACCAGTGAGAACATAGAGGCAACAGGCGCTTGGACAGGCTGTTAATCCGCTTATGAGTTCGCTTCGAACTACCTCGAGAGGAGCAGTCTGATTCTCCTAATAGGGATTAGCTAGTTCGAGGAGAGAGCCTCTGTGGTGCGAGACTATGACACTCTTGAAAGTGGACAAGTGGTCCATAGCAGCCTGCGCATCTTCCTCACTCGCGCCCTCAGCTGCAAACACTCGCTTCACTTCCTTCAGATACACTCCAAAGTCCTTTTCGGAGATTTTCATCTTTCGATGGATTTCCTTGATTTTGGAAGGATATCGTCCTTGCGAAAAGACCTGCTCAATGGCCGTTCCCATGTGGTCCACATCTACATCTGCTTGAGAGAAATAACGGGCGAGTCTGGGCTCTGACAGAACCCGCTCATATAGACGACGCATGCAATTAGCAAGGAAATTCGGGCCGTAGGCTTCAAAGCGCAGCTTGGCTGTCTGTTCCTTCTGCTTCTGAGCCGAGAGCCTCATCTTCTCCATATTCGTCATTACGTTGGAAAGATGCTCTGCAGCGATAGCAAAGAAGCACTTGCTCTTTGCATAAGAGCCACTAGGTTCGGCCTGGACACTGGCCTTTAGAGGAGCCTTTTCAAGCGGTAATGGCGGCAATTTTGCAAGCGGCCGAGACAGCATTAATTCTGGTAACGACGACCTTCTGAACAAATTCACACTTCGAAGTTTGACCAACACTTTGGTACAATTGAGGAAGTATCGCTGTCCGTCCAGACCCGTGGTGTAGCTGACCACCATTTCCTCCAGCTGCTCCTCAGGTGCCAGTTCCTCTCGCTCCAATGCACTCCTCACAGTCTGCAATAACTCCGTCTCCTCGTCCTGAATTCGCTTCACCTTCTCCACTTCGCAAGAGTCGAGAAGTTGGAGTGAGGCGACGAAGGGTAAATCCAGGGATAAGGCAGAGGGTTGTTGGGGGTCACTGTCGAAGGCAAGGTCTTTCGCTAGCAGACGGACTCGCATGTCTGCACGAGATGTAATGCAGTGCTTTTTGGTACTTTTCACGCGGCTCCAGTGAAGAATGGTTTTGGAGACATTGAAGCCTGAGAATGGGATGAAGCGCTGGATCATTTCTGAGGAATTCCAAGTTGTTTCGATGGTGCTTTTGTGCCTCAGCGTATACTGCGCACCACTTTTCGAGAAGGTCACGTACTTCGGGTAGTGAATCGCCATGGGATTGCTCATTTTCACCTTTTTCCCAGTACTCGGCAGTATTGGACGAAGAAAATTTTGGACTCCGGGCCGCTCCTGACTCGCAGTACTCCTTCTTTTTCCGTATAGAGACTCACCATCTCTCCTTTCAGTCTTACCAGACTTTCAGGTACGGTAATGCGGATCATCCCCCTGGCCGCCGCCTTCGCCAGCACTTCGAACACCTTGACAGGCCGGTTGAATCTCTCGCTGGCCATGTCCTCGATCAACTTGCTCTTTTCCGCGATTTCTAAGCTGATTTTGCGAGAAATCCGCTCTGAAATCGCTTGATGTCTGAAGGGTTTCAGTCCCGACATTATTTAATAATTCCCGATAAGTCGAGGAATGCGGGTAATGGAAATGCATAGACCTATCTCCCAGTCAAATATCGAACTTAGGAGCTTCTTGGTGAACTCAAACCGGAGTCTGCTGAGAGTTCTTTCATAGGAACTGTAGAAAAGAGCTCCTATAGAGGAACTGTTGAGATCGTTTTCAGTTAATATCGTCTTCTTGATCTAGGAAAGGGAACAAAGGCAAGATTTCCTTCTTTTCCTTCGCTAAAAGCCTGTAGGCTTTAAATACCTGCCCCGTGGCAGATTCGTGCAGGCGTTTCAACGAAGCTGAGACCTTAGCAAATGCACTGAAAATTACGAAGTTTCAGCTTTGCCTAGGTTCTGAGGAGCGCTTTCCTCGATATTTCGGGTTTTAAGCAGAGTTTACCGTCCCAAAAAGCCTATAAAGAAGTGCCTAGAAATCTAAAGAGGCGAAGCAGCGCCATTTCCATCCGTTTTCTCCCAACCCCACTCTCCAAGCGCAGTCCGCCAAGCCAACAGACGAGGAAAAAACCTTCGCCACAGTGTTCTTTTACTTCTCCAAGTCCGCCAGGCTATGAAATCACTCGCAATGTGGATGATGTTCATCAAGCAATTCTTGGAAACGCCCTTGCATTCCTGCTCCACAGAGCGCTGCACTCATATGGTAAAGCGGTTTCAGGTGTGTGGCTGTATGTAGTTATTCAGCACCCGCTGCAGGGTGGACTGGTGAAGGAGCAGGACGTGTAGTGCTCAGAGGAAGTTATGAAGAGGGTGATGGACGGGTTTTACCAGGGCTTTTGCCTGTTTCCTAGAGCTCTCAGCAGTGAGGAGGAAATGGAGAGACTCAGGGGACTGCTGAGCGACTACAATTCTATTTTGGCTGGAGTTCGCCAGCGAAGAGAAGTTCTTCCCCGGCTTTTACTACTGTCCCATGGACCAAAAAGCCTTCCTATACGGTCTTGTGACTGATGGGGAAGCCTTTGCTCCTTTGATCCAATTCCCCTTCGACCCTGAAGGCACAGGGTATCGCCTGGCAGTATGGGCAGAAGACCCAATATGTGCTCCTACTCAACCCTTACACTGAAGAATACTGAGACTACGACTCTCGCTACTTCCAAGAACTAGGGGAACGGCTTCAACTGCAAGTAGCTGTCATCCAAGCCTCTGCACTCGAAAGACTCTACTTCAACCACATCCACTTCGCTATAAAAAGGAGGTCGCACCTCAAGACTAAAGCCCGAGAAGGCGCAAAGAAGGCTGTCTTGCCGGTGCCTGTGTCTAGGAAGGCGATTGTGTTGGTGGCGCGGGCTTGTGCTAGGACTTGCATGACTGGTGCATAGCAAATAGACTCTGTGTATGCGACTAATAGTAAATTGCTCATATAAGTCTGCAGAGTTCCGCCCTTAAGCCCCTTAGTTCCTACTAACACTGCAACTTCATCTCTTTACGACCTGAGTTAGCCCGATTTATCCTAGGGGATTAGCTAGTTCGAGGAGCGAGCCTCTGTAGTGCGAAACCACCACACACTTAAATGTAGCCAAGTAGTCCGTAGCAGCCTGTGCGTCTGCGTCACTCGCGCCCTCCTCCGCAAACACTCGCTTCACTTCCTTCAGATACACTCCAAAGTCCTTTTCTGAGATTTTCATCTTTCGGTGGATTTCCTTGATTTTGGAAGGATATCGTCCTTGCGAAAAGACCTGCTCAATGGCCATTCCCATGTGGTCCTCACCTACATCTGTTTGAGCGAAATAGCGGGCGAGTCTGGGCTCCCCAAGAATCCGTCCATATAGACGATGCATGCAATTGATGAGGAAATTCGGGCCATAGGCTTCAAACCGCAGCTTTTTTGCCTCTTCCCTCTGCTTTTGAGCCAACACCCTCATCTTCTCCATACTGCTCAGCACACTGGAAAGATGCTCTGCAGCGATAGCAAAGAAGCACTTGCTCTTTGCATAAGAGCCGCTTGGTTCTTCCTGGACTTGGGTTTCCTGGGGACTGCTTTCAGGTTGCAAGGACCGCAAATCAACATGCGTCCGGGATATCATTAAGTCTTGCAACGAAAACTTTCGGGTCAAGTGTATATTTCGAAGTTTGACCAACACTTTGGTACAATTGAGGAAATAGCGCATCCCGTCCAGACCCGTGGTGTAGCTGACCACCAGTTCCTCCAGCTGTTCCCCAGGCTTAACTTCCTCTCGCTCCAATACACTCCTCACAGTCTGCACTAACTCCATTTCCTCCTCCTGAATTCGCTTCACCTTCTCCACTTCGCAAGAGTCGAGATGTTGGAGTGAGGCGACGAAGGGTAAATCCAGGGATAAGGCAGAGGGGTGTTGGGGGTCACTGTCGAAGGCAAGGTCTTTCGCTACCATGCGTATTCGCAGGTCGATATGAGACGTAATATGGTATTTTTTTGTACTTTTCACGCGGCTCCAGTGAAGGAGAGTTTTGGATACGACGAGACCTGAGGGCGGAATGAAGCGCTGAATCATTTCTGAGGAAGTCAATGCTTGGTCGACGTTGCTTTTGTGTTTGAGTGTATATTGCACGCCCTTTCCTGAGAAGGTCACGTACTTCGGGTAGTGAATTGCCATGAGATTGTTCATCTTCACCTGTTTCCCCAGCACTCTGCAGTACTGCACGAAGAAGTTCTTCGCCTCCTGTCCGCTCCTGACTCTCAGTACTCCTTCTTTGTCCGTATAGAGACTCACTGTCTCCCCTCTCAGTCTTACGAGACTTTCAGGTATGGTGATGTGAACTTTCTCCCTACTAGCTGCCTTCGCCAGTACTGCGAACATCTTGACAGGCCGGTTGAACCTCTCGCTGGCCATGTCCTCGACCAACTTTTCATTTTCAGCTCTTTCGAGACGGGCTTTGGATGGATGTCGCTGGGAAATCGCTGGATGCTTGAAGGCTTTCTGTCCCGACAACATTTTATAATTCCCGATAGTCTAGGAAAGTGGGTTAAATCGAGGCTAATAGAGCATTTTCAGCCTTGCACTGGACTGTCAGTACCGAACTTTGGAACGGAGAGCTTGGGTGAGGAGGAATTGAGTACAGAGGGCTCTTTGTATTGGGAGTCGTGCGAAAAGGCGCCTTTCAGGTCTTCTGTCTTCGTGGTATGAGGAAAGAGGAGAAAGGCAAGATTTAATGTGTTTCCCTTCACTATAGACCTGCTCTGTGCCTAAACTTGTCCCAGGTGGCAGTTGACTGCAGGCTTTTCCTACTTCAAAGCTGCTTTTAGCGAAATACACTCTAAACTCCAAGGTTCCAGTCTGGAAGAAGGCTCTGAGCAGCACTTTCCTCTCACAAAGAGCCTATAAAGAAGTGCCTAGGAATCTAATGATGCGAGGCAGCGCCATTTCCACCCTGTTCCTCCTCAACCCCACTCTCAAGGCGCAGTCCGCCAAGCCAACGGATGAGGAAGAAACCCTCGCCAAAGTGTTATTCTACTTCCCCGAGTCCGCCCCAGGGTATGAAATCACTGGCAATGTGGGCCTTGCGGAAGGCTTGATGATGTTCGTCAAGCAATTCACGGAAACGCCCTTGCAGTCCTGCTCCACAGAGCGCTGCACTCATATGGTAAAGCGGTTTGAGGAGAGTGTGTGGCTGTATGTAGTTATTCAGCACCCGCCGCAGGGGGAGGGACTGGTGAAGGCGCAGGATTTGTACTGCACAGAGGAAGTCATGAACAGGGTGATGGACGGGTTCTACCAGGGCTTTTACCTGTTCCACGGAGCTTTGGAAAAGTACAGCAGTGTGGAGGAAAGGGAGAGACTCAAGGGACTGCTGAGCGACTACAACTCGACCTTTATGCTGGAGTTCGCCAACGAAGAGGAGTTCTTTCCCGGCTTTTACTACTGTCCCATGGACCGAAAAGCCTTCCTAATGGTGCAGTTCCAGGTCAACCAGATACTAACGGAGCGGCGAGAAGTCAAGCACATAATGATCCTATACGAAGGGTACTACGTGTCCTCCTCCCTGCCACATGCCCACAGTTCCCTGCTGTACCGCTACCTCGCCAAGGAGCGGAATTGGAGACGTATTGCGACTCTCAACAGAGGCTACGACCCAACAAAGTGCCTATATGGCAGAGTGAAGGGCTATCCTGAGCGAGGCTTCCTATACGGTCTTGCAGCTGATGGGGAAGTCTTCGCTCCTTTGATCCAATTCCCCTTCGACCCTGAAGGCACAGCGTATCGCCTAGCAGTATGGGCGGAGGACAGCACCCAATACGTGCTCCTACTCGACCCAGACGCTGGAGAGTACCGAGACTACGACTCTCGCTACTTCCGAGAACTAGGGGACCGGCTCCAACTGCAAGTAGCCCTCATCCAAGCCTCAGTCACTAAGCAAGTCTCCCAAGCCTCTGCACTCGAAAGTCCCTACCGCTTCTTCTACTTCAACAACATGAACTTCGCTATCAAAAGAGGAGGCCGCATTGCAGACTTCGACCAAGACTTACTGCACGTTGTCAGGTCCGTCTCTGCGCAGTTCTGTGCAAGTGGAGACAGTGCGGACACGATGGTGAAGTCGGTGGTGAAAGTGGCGGGCGGCTGGGTGTGCTGTTTGAACTCGATGAGTAGCAGACAGGTGTACTTGCTGGTGCCTGGGACGCAGACGGTGCAGAAGGTGGAGGAGGAGTTGGGACGCTTTGTGCAGGACACGCTGCAGAACATTTTCCTAGGAGTCAAGTACTAGCTTAATTCCAAATGTCAGCAAAGGGGTTCAGTGTATCGCCGGATTCCTTGTTTGAAGCATCAATTTTTACTATCTAAATCTTTATTTCGCTATGGGCAGTGCAATTGCCTCTTTAGCCTCAGTCCAGCTCGCCCTGAGAAGCAGCGTCAAAACTAGCGATATGCCCATCAAGCCACTCAGTAGGAACAGAGACACTTGATACCCAACCGCCTATTTAGATCTTACTTTCCCCACAAAAGTGAAAATCAGCCAGTTGATGAGGCAAGCTAGAGTGAAGCCTTGGCTGATGCAGGAAAACACTGTCGACCCAGTTCTGTATGGGGCTTACTTCGGACCAAAGATTGTGGAGCACTCCATTGCGGTCATTGCGAATTGCCCACCAGAAGCGAAGAAACTGGCGCAAAGCCAAATAGCGAAGAGAGTTCGATGTTCCGCAATTGAGTCGAAACTTGCTGCAAATGCGATTTGGGCAATTAAACTAAGCCCAAATACGCATTTGAAGGAAACATAGTCCAGAGACGCAGGGAGGAAAAACCGTCCCAACGCATTAAATAGGATTCCGATAGCACCCAATACTGAGAGGTAATAGTCGTCTGATTCGTACTTCTGTCCATATGCTTTGAAGACTATGAGAATGTAATATCCATAGGTCACTCCCGTGGTTACCAAGGCCAATAGTTGCCAGAAAGAGAGTGTCTGAAAGGCAGTTTTCATGTCTGGACATTGAGGAATGCCAGGAGAGGAAGGACCAATGCTAGCAATTGAGCCTGTGATACGCTCTCCCTCGGTACTAGGGTCAGAAATAAGCAGCACAGAGACTGCGTAGATAGCGCCCAGGATGAGTGCGAAGTAGCGGAGAGTGCTGGGGATGTTGTCCGCCACATTGTGGTCAAAGAGGTAGTAGGAAGTGGCTCCATTGGTCACGTGCACTGTGGCTTGGTCGTTATTGGGGTTCGCTAGGAAGGTAAACACCAGTCCGAACACTGAAGGACCAAAGCCATAGCCTAGTAGAACTGCCCCTGTGGCAGTGCCTTTGTGAGTAGGGAAGTACTTCCATGCACTCCACACAGGCGTCATTAGTGTGAGTCCCTCCCCTACTCCCAACAGCACTCCAAACACTACTAGGAACAGGTACGGGTTTGTGATGAAGGAACACACTAGGAAGCCTGAGCAGAACACACTCCCTGCCACTACAGTCGCTATGCGCACTCCAAAGCGTTTGTATATAATCTCAGAGGCGTCTACCTAAAGGATACAAAGTCCTGGGCCGTTTAGCAAGCAGAAGACTGTGTAGAGTATCAAGAATAAGTCCAGAGTGACAGCAGGATCTTGCAGATAGTAATAGGAAGCAATGTATATGCTCAGAGTGCCCCAAGCATTCACAGTACTTGCGCACTATATGAGTCTTACCAGGGTCATCAGAAAGCCTCCTAGGACTGCTAAGTAGGCCCTCAATTTCGGAGACTCCATTACTATGCAATTTCAACTTCTGGGAGACATTAGCCTACTTAGCTAAGGGAGTCACTATGGAGTCTTTCAGACTGGTCCAACTCTGTCGCTGGAACAGGGTCAGAATCAGTGCTGCAAACGTAATTCCGCACAGTACATAGAAAGACACTTCGTAGCCTGAGGCCTGACTAAGGCTTACGCTGCCCACGTATAGGAAAATCAGCCAGTCTCCCAGTGCTGACAGCATGAACCCCAACTCCACGAAGGAGAAAGCCGTCGAGCCTGTCCTGGGTAGGGCTTACTTCGGACCAAAGACTCGGGAACACTCGACTGCGAACATAGCGAAGTAGCCGCCTGAGGCGAAGAAACTAGCGCACAGCCATACTGCAAATAGAACGCGGTGCTCCGCAATGGAACAAAAAGTGGCTCCGAGCACTATTTGCGCAGTCAAACTCACACTAAAAGTCACTTTAAAGGAGACATAATCCAAAGATGCAGGGAGGAAAAACCTCCCCAGTGCATTGAAAAATATCCCTACAGAACCCAGAATTGACAAGTAATAGTCATCTGATTCGTACTTCTGTCCAAAGGCTTTATATACTGTAAGAATGTAGACTCCGTAGAACAAGCTGAGGGTCATCCCGGCTAGAAGTTGCCAGAAGACCACAGTGCTGACTGCGGTTTTCATGTCTGGACATTGGGGAAATCCGGTTTGAATAGGGCCAATGCTAGCAATTGAGCCTGTGATACGCTCTCCCTCGGTACTAGGGTCAGAAATGAGTAGAGCAGAGACTGCGTAGATAGAGCCCAGGATGAGTGCGAAGTAGCGGAGAGTGCTGGGGATGTTGTCCGCCACATTGTGGTCAAAGAGGTAGTAGGAAGTGGCTCCATTGGTCACGTGCACAGTGGCTTGGTCGTTATTGGGGTTCGCTAGGAAGGTAAACACCAGTCCGAACACTGAAGGACCAAAGCCATATCCGAATAGCACAGCTCCTGTGGCAGTGCCTTTGTGAGTAGGGAAGTACTTCCACGCA
>Ga0247837_1006749_pt1 | contig 15864 bp, 8 predicted proteins | sample LaCtaG_2_FD_187115 | JGI IMG/M metagenome (GOLD analysis project Ga0247837, IMG submission 187115) | Freshwater microbial communities from meromictic Lake La Cruz, Castile-La Mancha, Spain - LaCruzMarch2015_14.5m | ecosystem: Environmental > Aquatic > Freshwater > Lake | place: Spain: Castile-La...
GGCTTGAAAAGACGCGCACGCACTTCGTCGGCGATGCCAATGCCGGTATCTCGAATGCAGAAGCTCAGCCGCCAGCGGGGCGCGGCGTTGCTGACCACCTGCACGGTGAGGGAAACCTCCCCCTTGGCGGTGAACTTGAGACCGTTGGAAAGTAAGTTCAGAATCACCTGCTTGATCCGAACGCGGTCGCCGAGGAAGTGAGTCGGGAGCGCGGGATCGATGTAGTACGACAACTCGATGTCCTTCTCCGCGGCGGCATGGGCGAGGATATCCAGCGGTTCAAGCAGCGTCTCCCGAAGGTCGAACGGTGCGATGTCCAATTCGACCCTTCCGCTTTCGATTTTGCTGTAATCGAGGATATCGTTGATGAGTTCCAGCAGGGTTTCGCTGGCGGAAACGACGGTCTTTGCGAACTCGCGTTGTTGTTCGTTGAGTGCGGTCTCCAGGAGGAGGGACGACATGCCGACGACGGCGTTGAGCGGGGTTCGAATCTCGTGGCTCATTGCCGCCAGGAACGTGCTTTTCGCCTTGTTGGCCGCTTCCGCGGCGGCGGCGGCTTCTTTTGCAACCGCGCTGGCCTGCTGCAGGGCGTCCTCGTCACGTTGCATCGATAGCCGCATGCCCACCGATGTGCCCGCCGTGCGAACGAGCGCCATGGCGGAACGTCCCAGAGGAAAGGCGCCCTCCAAACGGATCAAGCGCAGGAAACCCCAGCAACTGCTGGACCCAAAAATCGGGACAAACAGAACCGCGTGCGCCCTCTCGTCGGGCCAGAACGGGATCTCCTCTTCCGTCAACGCGGATCGGATCCGCGATACGACGTCGCCCTGCCTGAGCCGTTCCAGCCAGACCGGAGCAATCTCCCGCGTGCTCGCCGCTAGCGATGCTCCTGCTTCCGAAGCCCAACTCGCCAGGAGTGGAAACGACGACTCGGTGATCCGCTCATTGCCAAGCACATCCACAAAATCGGCGTCCGCCGCCTCTGCCAGCAGCGAGAGAGGTTCGCTCCAACTGCCCCCCTCCAATCGTGTCCCGAGGAGCGCAGAGCCGATGTCCGACACCGCCTCGAGCACCAGGAGATTTCGCCGTTCCCGCGTGATGTCCCGATAGTGCCAAAGGTAACCGAGAGAGGATTCGTCATCGTGGATGACAACGAAGTCGCGCTGGAGAAATCGACCGTCTGCCAGTTCGAAAACCTCGCCCGTCCGAGGAACGCCCTTCGATCTCAGGTTTTCGACCCCCGCCGCGAACGCCTCGGGGTCTCGAAATGCGTCCGCCATCTGCCGTACCACGGCCGGACAGTGACGTCCGACAATGTCGTCCGGATTGACGTCAAAGATTCTGCAAAAACCCTCGTTGACGAGGATGACCCACTCCTTTGCATCTTCGACCAGGACGCCGCCCTCGAGATTGCGAACCAGGGCATCCAGTCGGGCGCGCTCGGCGGTGAGCTTCTGCGCCATCGCCCGCTCCACGGTGACGTCCCGCATCGTGCCGATGTACCCCGTCAGTTGGCCGTTGGCAGCGCGGAATGGTTTGGCGTTCACGCGAACCCAACACGTTCCGCCGGCGACGTGGCGCAACCTCGCCTCAAACATCACCTGGGAGTCCTCCGCGGAGGTCAATTCTCCCACCCGGGATCGAACGGTTTCCCGATCCTCTTCGGCAAAGTAGTCCTCGAGAGCGACGCCGAGCGACGGCGGAATCGGACACCCGGTCAGTTCCGTCCACGCGAAGTTGAGGAACGAGAGCTTCCCCTTCTCCCCTGTCTGGAAAATGATGTCCGCGACGCTGTCGATCGCCATGCGGTACTTTTCGCGGCTGTTGGCAAGGACGACATGGAGTTCATCGAGTTCGCCGTGACCCACCTCGATCAACGCGGCGCGGTCGTGCAGTTCCATCGTCTGCCGCTCAAGGCGCTCTCGCAGTTCGCGATTCTCCGCCCGCAGTAGTTCAAGCGTTGTCGCTTCCGGTACGTCGGAGTTCACGGGGGAATTGCCAGCAAGCGGATTCAACGGAAGGGAGGACAAAGTGGAAGCGTGAGAGGATGGACGAAACTAAAGAGAGGCGTTCACGGTCGGATATCTTTCCCCGATCGCGGCTAATCCCGCGATCGCGGCGTCCCTGGCGGCCGCGAGGGACACCCTTAGCTCTTCCATCGGTAAGTTGCCCGGTTCGATCTGACGCAAAATCCCCGCGCATCGGCACAGTCCCGCGCTTGCGCAAACGCCGGAAATGCGGTGGACATCCATCTTCCATGTCGGTCCCCCCGCTTCGGGAAGCAACCTTTCGAGGAGTTCGAATTCCTCCGGCAGGTCTTCGTGGAGTTGCTTCCAAAAAAGGGCAATAAGTTCCCGTCCCTCGTCGTCATCGGCCGCAGCGAAAAGCTCGTCAACCAAGTCAGGATGAATCAATTCGGTGGTTTGCCAACCGGAACTTGTCATCGCGCGAGTATGGACAACCTCGCGGGAAAGACAAACCTCAATAAATGCGACTGGGCGTCGAAGCCCCGGGACGGCTTCGCGTGAGTCCGGTGACGGCGAAGGGTCGTCACTCCGTCTTGCAAGTCGGAGCCTAATAGCGCAGACTAGTCGGTTATGGCACACGCCAAAAGGCAGGGTTTTTGGAACCAGACGGCGGGCGTTATCATGCTCATCGTCGGCATGGTGCTGTTCTTGTCTCTCGTTTCTTACGATCCGCGCGACGTTCCTTCCTGGAGTTTCTTTTCGACGGTCAGTCCGGCGAACAGCACGCTTTCGAACATATTTGGGATCGTTGGGGCGCTGATCGGTGGGTTTTTGTATTTCATCTTTGGAGCGGCGGCATTTTTTCTCGCCGTGGGCCTCGCGGCGCTTGGAGCGGCGCTGTTTCGATCCCGGCGGTTGAACCTCGGTGAAAGGCTGGCTTGGATGCTGCCGCTCCTGATTTCCGGTGCCGCACTGTTCCAACTTCAGCCGTGGTTTTTGTGGAGCTGGAAGGAGGCATTCAAACTCGAGGGTCCGGGCGGGTGGATGGGCTATTGGGTGGGTCAGCGCGCCTTTGCCGGGGCGTTCAATCCGACCGGCGCGTTTTTGATGATGATGATGGTTTATCTTGCCAGCGTCATTCTCGTGATGGGTCTTCACCCCATCCTTTTCATGCGTCATCTGGTCGAGGCCATGGCGGAGCGGCGCGCCGTGGCAAATGCGCGGCGGGCGGAGCGACGCGAGCAAAAGGCGCGCGAGGCAAAGTTAATCGACCCTGCCCCGGTGGCTGAGAAAGCGACGCCGCGGAAACGGAAAAAAGCGGAGCCCGCCCCGGCGCCGGAGGAAATCTCGTTGGGCGAACCGGAGATCTTCGATTATGCCGCGCCGAAGCCGAAGAAGCCCTCGCTCGCGGAACTCGACAGCAAGCGCGGCAAGAAAAAAGCCGAGGGGCCCCTTCCGGTGTCGACCGGCGAGTTCGCCGACTTTATCCTGCCGGGACTCGATCTGCTCGATCCCATTGAGGAAAGCGAACGCCTGCCCGCCGACCAACAGGAATTGGCCGCCACCCAACGTCTGATCCTCGATACGCTGAAGGAGTTCGGCATTGAGGTGAAGAAAACCGGACCCATCACGAAAGGTCCCAGCATTACACGATTCGAGTTTTATCCGCCCACGGGCGTGCGGGTGGACAAGTTCTCCGCGCTGGAACGCGATCTGGCCCGCGCTACCGCCGCGGAGCGCATTAACATCCTCGCCCCCATCCCGGGGAAGGAAACGGTCGGCATCGAGATTGCCAACCGCAAGAAAATCAAAGTCACGTTCCGCGAGATTCTCGAGAGCGACGACTGGGCGGAGACGAAACATCGGCTCCCGATCGCGCTCGGGAAGGACGTCTACGGCAAGACGATCCTCGCGGACCTCGCGCAGATGCCGCACTGCCTCGTGGCGGGAACCACCGGAAGCGGTAAGAGCGTGTGCGTGAACGCGATCGTCGCCAGCCTGCTGTGCCGCTACACGCCGCGCGACCTCCGCTTCATTATGATCGATCCCAAAGTGGTCGAAATGCAGATTTACAACCAACTGCCCCATTTGTACGTCCCGGTCGTCACCGATCCCAAGAAGGTCCTCGCCGCCTTGCGCTGGGTGATCTACGAAATGGAGCAGCGTTACAAAGTGTTCGCTAAATGCGGCGTCCGCAACGTGGCGGGCTTCAATGGCCGACCAAAGCCCAAGTCGCAGGCGGAACTCGATGCGGAGGCCCTCGCGCAAAAGAATGAAAAAGCCGCAGCAGATGCCGAGGCCGGAATAGAACTCGCGGTTGACCCCGAACCGTCCCTCGAGGGAGAGGATGAGATCGAACCGGAGGAGGCCCCGGCGATGCAGGTTCCGCGTGACGACGAACTCGTGATCCCGGACCACATGCCGTACATTGTGGTGATCGTGGACGAATTGGCGGATCTCATGCAAACCGCCCCGGCCGACGTGGAGTCCGCCATTGCGCGCATTACGCAAATGGCACGCGCGGCGGGTATCCACATGCTCGTCGCCACGCAGACACCGCGGGCGGATGTTGTTACCGGCATCATCAAGGCCAATATCCCGAGTCGGATCGCGTTCCAAGTGGCCTCCAAAATTGACAGTCGCGTGATTCTCGATGAGAACGGGGCGGAGAGGCTTCTGGGCCAGGGAGATATGCTCTATCTCCCTCCTGGCTCCTCGAAGCTCATCCGCGCACAGGGAGTACTGGTGACGGACGACGAAATCAAGAGGTTGGTGGAGTTCTGCTCGTCTCAAAAAGGACCTTCATTCGACCGATCGATCGAGCAGAAGTTGGCGTCGGCCGAGGAAGGGGAGGGGGAGGATGTGACGGAGGAAGAGGAGGAATTGATCGACAAATGCCTCGAAATCATCCGTCAGGAGAAGCGAGCCTCAACATCCATGTTGCAGAGGCGTCTGCGTCTGGGATATTCCCGGGCTGCACGGGTTGTGGATGTTCTCGAAAGACGGGGCGTGCTGGGCCCGAAAGACGGAGTGAAAGATCGGGAAATTTTGGTAGATTTAGACACGCTGTGAAAGTCGAAAGTAATAGGGGTTCCCTCGGGGCCTTGTTGAGCGATTTACGGGAGCAACTGGGCATTTCGGTGGAGGAAGCATCCCGGGACACGCGCATCCGGGCGGACTTCCTGCGCGACATGGAGGCCAACCAGCTTTACCGGTTCTCGCACCCGAGCTACGCGCGACTCTTCCTCCGCGATTACGCCAAATACCTCGGGATGCCCGCCGAGCAACTGCGCGACCTGCTGCCGGAAACCGGACAGTGCGTTTCAGACGGGTACTCGTACCTTTCGAGCATGGAGCAGGACACCGCGAAACCCGGTGCTTCCCGTTCCGGACAGCGCAACGCCGGTGCCAGCGCCGGCAGCGGGGCCACCGTGCTGTTCGCGGTGGCATTCTGCGTGTTGCTTGGTCTCGGTGGATTCCAAATCTGGTCGACTTATCGCAGTGCGTCCTCCGCCCCCGCAGCCAGGGGGGCAACCGAATCGCCGGCGCCCACAGCAGATAAAGACGCCGCAATCGAAGCGCGATCCGCTCTGACGGTTTCCGAAACCGTGTCCGAAACGTCGTCCGAAACAGGATCGATCGATCGTGTCGAAGTGGTCAAAGACGAGTCGGTTGTGTCTGAATCCCTGACAGAAGCTCCCGCGAAAACCGTCCCCGCCGCCGGGGCGACGCCGCTGGATACGGCCGCTGATCACGCCATGCTTCTCGCCACCCCCCCCAATCTCCCGGACGTCTCCAACGTTCGCTAAACAGCTCCGTCCGGTTTCTTCCGCCACCATGCCGCTGACCTCCTTGCCAACGAAACCGCGTCGCGTCGGGATGATCAGCCTCGGCTGCGCAAAAAATCTCGTCGACGCAGAAATCATGTTGGGCGACGCGAAATCCCGCGGCTACGAAATCACCGCCGACCCGCAGGACGCCGACGTGCTCATCGTCAATACGTGCGCATTTATCGATTCCGCCAAGGAAGAGAGCATCGACGCGATCCTGGAAGCCCACGCGCAGCGTGGAATGGCGAAACGACCGGGTCAGCGCCTGGTGGTGAGCGGTTGTATGTCGCAGCGTTTTGCGAAGGAACTCGCGATCGAGTTGCCCGAGGTGGATGCGTTTATCGGCTTGGATGAGATTGCAAAAGTAGGCGAGGTGCTCGACCGCGTTTTGGAGAAACCGACGGAATCCGTTCCGTTCGTCGACGTTTCCCGACGTTCGACGTATATCCCGGACTACGATGTCCCCCGCTACCGGCTCACCCCGGCGCACACCGCGTACCTCAAAATCGCCGAGGGCTGCAACCACCCTTGCACGTTCTGCGTCATCCCGCAGATGCGCGGGAAACACCGGAGCCGAACGATTGCGTCCGTCGTTGGGGAAGCTCGACATCTGGTCGGCGAAGGGGTGAAGGAGATCAATCTGATCAGTCAGGATACCACGTATTTCGGCATGGACCTCTGGGATGCCAAGGCCGGCCCGCGTCAGGAAGTGGATCCGGAACGTGGTCCCACGCTTTGTGCGCTCCTCGATGCGCTGGGGGAAATCGAGGGGGAATTCTGGATCCGCCTCCTCTACACGCATCCTGCGCACTGGAGCGACGCGCTCATCGCGGCAATCGCCCGAAATCCAAAGGTCGCACGGTACGTGGATATGCCCCTCCAGCACATTCACCCGGTGATGCTCGAACGCATGCGACGCGAAACCTCCCGCGAACACATCGAACGCCTGATCGACCGCATCCGCACCGGAATCCCGGGGATCGGGCTCCGCACCACGTTCATTGTCGGCTTCCCGGGCGAAACCGAGGAGCACTTCGAGAGCCTGTTGGACTTCATTGAGCAAACGCGGTTCGAACGCCTCGGCGTTTTCAAGTACTCGCAGGAGGAAGGCTCCCGTGCGGCTAAGATGGAAGAACAAATCCCGGCGTCTGTGAAAAACCGCCGCCACCGCCGGGCGATGCTGCTTCAGCAAAAAATCGCCGGTTCGCTTGCGGAGTCGCAGAAGGGCAAAACCCTCCGCGTCCTCGTGGAACAACCCCGGGTGGGACGCTCGGAACATGATGCACCGGAAGTGGATTGCCGGGTCATCCTGACGAGTCCCGCTCCGGTCGGGACATTTATCGACGCCCGGGTGGTCGGGGCGCAAGTCTACGACCTCGTGGCGGAGCCTCTCGCTTCCTGATCCCTCCGCTCGCCCGCGCCTGCGCGGCTCGCGACGGCAACAGGGGATTGTGAAAACTTCGTTGCATAGTGCAAAGCGGCTTTTCGCGTGCCCGGTAAGCATTACCATCCGAGGGTGATCAATGCTGAAAGCTTCGCGGAGGGATCGTCGGCGCAGGCTCCGGCTATCGGATTCGGTCCGAACACGGGCGCCCCGTTTTCCCAAAAGGACTACCACCATCCCGCTGCCGGTTGGGGCGCAGCCATCAGCGTCGGAAAGGTGCTTCTCCGGGAAGGCGAACTGATCGATGGCACACGGCTCGTGTTCACGATGAACCACGAGAACGGAGGCTACGACTGCCCCGGTTGCGCGTGGCCGGACGATCGGAAGGGGTTGCATCTCGATATCTGCGAAAACGGCATCAAACACGCCGCGTGGGAACTCACGTCAAAACGCGTCGGGCGGGAGTTTTTTGAAAAGTTCACCGTCACTGAACTCTCGGGCTGGAGCGACTTCGCGCTGGAGGACGCGGGCCGGCTTTCAGAGCCAATGCGCTACGATGCCACAAGCGACAAGTATGTACCGGTATCGTGGGACGACGCATTTGCCCTGGTGGGTCGTCACCTGAACGCGCTCGAACATCCGGACCAGGCGGCATTTTACACCTCCGGACGACTGGGAAACGAGGCGACCTTCCTTTACCAGTTGTTTGCACGGGAACTGGGTACCAATAACCTGCCGGACTGCTCCAACATGTGCCACGAGTCCAGTGGCCGCGCCCTCGGTGCCGCGATCGGAACGGGCAAGGGAACCGTGGATCTCGTCGATTGGGAAAAATCCGACTGCCTCATCGTGATGGGTGTCAACGCCGCGTCGAACGCACCCCGCATGCTGACCGCCCTCGCAGAGGCGTATCGCCGCGGCGCTCAAATTGTGCACGTCAACCCCATGATCGAGGCCGCCTCGAGGGAAACGATCGTCCCGCACGAGATCCCTAGCATGATGCTTTTCCAATCGACCCGCGTGGGTACGATGAATATCCAACCGCAGATCGCCGGCGACATGGCGCTCATGCGAGGCATCGCAAAACATGTCCTCGAAGCGGCAAAAACGGAGCCCTCCGCAATCGATCGCCATTTCATCGAAAGCTACACGTCCGGATTCGATGCCTACGCTCAGACGGTGGAAGCGACCCCCTGGGACGACATCGAGTTCCGATCCGGTGTCCCGCTCGTTCAAATCCGCGCGCTCGGCGACGTGTACCTCAAATCCCGCGCGGCGATCATCTCATGGTGCCTCGGGGTGACACAGCAGGAACACGCGGTCGATACGATTCGCGAAATCGTCAATGTCCTGCTGCTGCGGGGCAATATCGGACGCGAAGGAGCCGGTCCCTGCCCGATCCGGGGTCACTCGAACGTCCAGGGAAACCGGACGTGCGGCATCGATCACCATCCCAAAGAAGCCTGGCTCGCCAGGATGGATAAGGCGTGCGGGATTCGTTCGCCCCGAAAGCAGGGCCTCGATACGGTTCGCGTCATTCCGGCGATGGATCGCGGAGAAGTGAAAGTGTTCATCGCCATGGGCGGGAATTTCGTCCTCGCGGCTCCGGATCAGGCGTACACTTATCCCGCCGTCCGGAAGTGTGATCTCACCGTCCAGGTAAGCACCAAGCTCAACCGCAGCCATCTGGTGCACGGCCGGGACGCGCTCATCCTTCCCTGCCTCGGCCGAACGGAAAACGACCGGGGCAAGGACGGATTCCAGGGAATCACCGTCGAGGATTCCATGAGCATGGTTCACCTCTCGTACGGAATGAAGAAACCATGTTCACCCCATCTCCGGTCGGAAACCGCCATCGTCGCCGGCATGGCAAAGGCATCGCTCCCGGGCTCGGCCACGCCTTGGGATGCATACGCGGCGGACTACAACCTGATCCGCGACAAGATGTCCGATGCCATCGAAGGCTTTGAATTCTTCAACAAGCGGGTTCGTCAGCCGCTGGGGTTCCGCCTCAAACAACCCGCGCGCGAATTGGTGTTCCTGACCGATTCCGGACGCGCAAACTTTTCTGCGGCCGCGCTCAATGATCGACCGATCGGGAACGGACGGATCCTTCTGGGCACGATCCGTTCTCATGACCAGTGGAACACGACGATCTACTCGGACGACGATCGCTACCGGGGAGTCAAAAATCTCCGGACGCTCATTTTCCTCAACGAGTCTGACATGCAGTCCCGCGGCTTGAAACGGTACGACTTGATCGACGTGACGAGCTTTGCGAAGGACGGGTCGACGAGGTCGGTTCACGGATATCGGGCCATCCCATACGATCTGCCGGTGGGGTGTGCGATGGGTTACATGCCGGAGCTCAGCAGCCTTTGCGCCATCGGCGACTACAGCGAGCAGAGCGACCAACCGCTCATGAAACATCTGGTCGTGGAAATCAAAGCCTCCGCTTAGACAAGCGTCGAGGGCTTTGGGTTTGGAGGGAACCTGAATCCCCCGGTTGGAGGAGGAATTTCACCATGAAGAGCAGGGAGGTCATGAAGGAAGACCAAGCGTTCAAAAGACAGTTTCATGGTTTGACCCATTTGGTGTGCGACCCCAAGCCCGGTCAAAGACATTTCACTTATCCACCTTCATGCTCTTCATGTCCTTCATGGTTTAAGCAACCTCACCCGATATTGACCATCTCGCCCTGGATCAGAATCGTGGGCGAAGAAAGCATGAGATCCGCGTCAAGGAAAAGCGACGGTCCGAAAACCGATTTGATGAAAACCTCTCCGCCCGTGATGTTTTTCATCCCCACCACGGTCTCGTTGCTGTCCGCCGCAACATTTTCCGTCACCGACGCATAGGTGCCGGTCAGGTCGCCGAAGGTTTGGGTTCGCGCACCAGTGACCGTTAGCGTGTCCGTGCCGCCCACCACCGTGGTGCGCGAAACATTGGCGGTGACAAGGATCGCGTCGGATACTTGGACAATGGAGGGCGTGGTGTGCAGATCGGTCATTCCCCCCTTTGACACCTTCCATCCGCGCGAATATTCGAACGCAAACGGCGCGCTGATTTCGAATTTTCCCCCGATCGTGAGGCCGACCAACGTTGCCACCGTGATCTGCGTGTAGTTCCCGATGTAGGAGTTGAACGATGAGCCGAACACAGTTTCCGCCGCGATTCCAAACACCCACCCGTTCCAGTCGCCCCACGTCCAACTATGCGAATCGCTTTGGTTTGTGTTGTTTTGATCACCCGGGGTCGTCGTCGTCACCGAGCCCGCGGTGGGATCAAAAACAATCTTGCTCGTGCCATCGGTGATCGTGAGGCTCTCGGATCCCTTGGTGGAATCCATCGTGATTTGGTTTTTCACGTTTTGCAGCACCACCTTTTGCGCCCCGGCGGTGGCGTCCATGCTGAGAAAGTTTTCGTTCGAGGCATTCTCGATGTACGAGACGTAGGGCGACGTCTTGGGGCTAATCGGAGGCAGAATGTCGGCGTTGAACACCCGACCGGTGATGATCGGACGGTCGGGATCCCCGTATTGAAAAGTGACAATGACTTCGCTCCCCACCTGTGGAATGAACATGGAACTCCCGGAGGTGTCTGCGGAGTTTTGTTGGACGCGGATGCGACAGGACGCTTCCGAATCGTTGGAGGGGTCGTGGTCCCAATGAAACCGCACGAGTACACTGCCCATGGCATCCGCATCGTAATCGGTTTCGGTTGCATCCTTTGATGCAACGACAGTCGCAGGTTGCGGCCCTGTGATCAGAGGCTTCACGGCCCGCTGAGCGGATCGGAAGATACGGTCGGAGGTCAGCGTGGTAAACTCGCAAGTGCAGGCGAATCCCTCATCCACGAACACGAGTTCTCCTGCCGCGAAGGAGGCACTCGTCAACCGCATCTCCAGAGCGGTGGTTCGCATTTCCACGTTCTGGTCTCGGCGACGATAGCCGGAAAAACGGAACTTGTACCCTGCCGCGAGCCCCAACGCATTCGACTTCCCTTGCTGGATTTCCTCCCGCACCTGCCTCTCTTCGATGCGAACCTTCACCTGGTCCTCTCCTTCGTCGTGTGTCCGATAGAGCCCCGGGAAATAAAAGGCATCGAGGTGGGCGTGCTCGGTTCCATCGGAGGCAGACGCCGTTTCGAACAGCCGAGCCTTGGGTTGCATGAAGTCATAGTCGCTCATGGAGAAGCGCTCGGTCTCCACACGATGCGTGATGACCCAATCGTAAATGCAGGTCGCCGTGTTCCTCGTGGCACTGTCCGGGTTGTACGGGATCGTCTCGTAGCCTGGAAACTCGGGCTGCACGGAATCCCCATCGCAGAGCACCATGATGTTCTCCGTCTCCGTGTGGTCGAAGTAGTAGAAGATTCCGCTCTGCTCCATCAACCGACTCACGAAATTGAACGCCGTCTCGTTGTACTGCACGCAGAACGGCACGGGGGGATAATCTGCCGTCAGATGGGGTTGGACCTTGCTGGAGGGGACCTTGGAGAAAACCTTGCTTAGAATCTCCGGAATCGTCTTGTTTTGGAAAATCCGGCAGTCGGACGTCCTGGTCAGCATCCAAAGCCACGGCACAATTGTCGCGCGATAATTGGTGAGGTTGCCGGAGAAGCCCACCTGCCGGAACGTGCTCACGATTCCGTTGAAGTAGCGCAGATTGTACGTCGGCAGATTTACCTGGATCGTGACGTTCTTTCCGATGATGGAGTCGAAATCGATGTCCGCATCCGTGCTCTGGAGATCCGCCCGGATGACGAACGGGATGCCCAGGCGTTCCGAGAACGTAAAGTTGCGGAGCAGCAGCACATCCGTCCCGAGCGGCGTGGTGATCGACATCTGACGGTCTGCTTGAGTGGGTGAGTCCGACATAGGGAAACTGTCTTCGAGTAGCTCGATTTGTTCAATTTGAAAGACGTTACGGAGAGGTAACAACGGAGAACGGACTTTCCAGTCCGTTTAATTGTTTGACTGACACGGGCAGGAAAGCCCGTGCTCCTTTAAGGGTCCCCCAGCGCTCTCGCCGACATCTACCCGATGTTCACTAACTCTCCGCCGATGTAAATCGACGGTGAGGAGAGCGTGATTCCCAGGTCGGAGACAGCGATTCCCGACATCGCTCCCAAAAGATTGAGTTCCGTTGCGGCGTCGATGGTCTTGACTCCCACGACCGTCTCGGTGCTCGCCCCGGCACAAGAACTGTTAATCGATGCATAGGTGCCGGTGAAATCTCCGACCGTCTCGGTCCTCGCGCCTGTTACGGTCAAGTCATCTGTTCCGTTGATCACCGCGGTCCGGGAAACATTGGCTGTGGAAATGAGCGCATCGGCAAGCTGAACAATCTCCGGGGCGGTGTGAAGATCAGTCAGCCCTCCTTTCTCCACTTTCCAACCCTTCGAAAGGACGAACGAAAGAGCGGCTGTCAGCTCGAGCTTCCCCGCCAGGGTGGTTTCGATCCTGGTGCCCGCCGTGATCTCCGTATTGTTTCCGCCGTAGGCATTGATCGTGGCGCCGAACACGGTCGTCATGTACGAGCCCAGCACCCAGACGAAGTAATCGCCCCACGTCCAATTCTTAACCTGGCCATGGTGTGTGGCTTCCATGTTGCCGGGGGTGTGGACGGTGATCGAACCCGAGACGGGATCCAGGACAATTTTGCTCGCTCCGTCCGTGATCGCCAGGCTCTCCAAACCATCCGTCGAATCCATGGCGATCTGGTTTCTGAAGTTTTGCAGAAGCACCTTTTCCGCTCCGGACGTGGCATCCAACTTGAGCACATTCTCATTTGCCGCATTTTGAATGTAGGAAACGGACGGATGCTCCGCAGGGTCGATCGGCGGGGCGATGTCGGCATTGAACACCCGGCCCGTAATGATGGGCCGGTCGGGATTCCCATATTGAAAGGAAACCATGACCTCGCTTCCCACCTGCGGAATGAACATGGAACTCCCGGTGGCGTCCGCCGAGTGCTGTTGCACTCGGACCCGACACGACGCCTCCGAATCATCCTCAGGGTCGTGATCCCAATGAAATTTCACGAGCACGCTGCCGTACGAGTCGGGGTCGAATTCCACATCCCCGGCATCCTTCGAGGCAACGACGGTGGCCGGTTGAGGCCCGGGAACCGCCGGTTTGATGGCCCGTTGGGAAGAGCGGAAGATGCGATCAGATTGAACAGCGGTGAATTCGCATTCGCACTTCAACTCGTCGTCGGACGGCGCTCCTGCCTGGAAAGACGCACTGGTTAACCGCATCTCCAAAGCGGTCGTCCGCATGTCCACATTCTGATCCCGACGGCGGTACCCTGAAAAACGGAACTTGTGTCCAGCCGCAAGTCCCAACGCATTGGACTGCCCATGCTGGATTTCCTCCTGCACCTGCCTCGCCTCCATGCGAACCCTCGCGAGCCCGCCCCCCTCTTCGTCCGTCCGATAAAACCCAGGGAAGCGAAATGTGTCGAGGAGCGCGGAATCGCTGGCGCGTGGGGAGGATGCTCTCTCGAAAAGCTGGGCCTTGGGTTGCGTGTAATCGTAGTCGCTCGTCGAGAAACGTTCCACGTCCACCTGATGCGTGATGACCCACTCGTAGATGCAGGTCTCCCGGTACCTGGCCGAACTGTCCGGGTTGTAATGGATCGTCTCGTAACCCGGGTAGTCCGGTTGCGGGGAGGCTCCATCACAGAGCACGATGATGTTGTCCGACTCCGTGTGCTGGAAATAGTAAAAGATCCCTTCCCTCTCCATCAACCGGCTCACAAAGTTAAAGGAGGTCTCGTTGTACTGCACGCAGTAGGGCACCGATGGGTAATCCTTTGTTAAATGCTCAACGACTTTGCTGGACGGGACTTTCCCGAAGACCTGCTTAAGGATTTGAGGCACGGTCTTGTTCTGAAAAATTCGACAATCGGAAGTTCGCGTGAGCATCCACAACCAGGGCACAATGGTGGCCCGGTAATCGGTCAAGTTCCCTGAGAACCCCACCTGCCGGAACGTGCTCACAATTCCGTTGAAGTACCGAATGTCGTTGGTCGGCAGCTTAAGCCGAATCGTGACGTTCTTTCCGATCACCGCCGCAAAATCGATGTCCGCATCCAGGCTTTGAAGGTCGGCATGGATGACAAAAGGATTTCCAAGACTCTCCGTCACCGTCAGGTTTCGAAGCAGTAGGACGTCGGTGCCGAGCGGGGTGATGATGGCCATCTGACGGTTCGCCTGGGTGGGTGTCTCACTCATCCCACAATCGTCATCGACCTCTCCATTTGGATCAACTCGATTCATGGGAAGACGACGCAACTTGAGTCTTTTGAATGAACAAAGCGTACGCCCGGGTCCTTGCCGGGCTTTTGATGTTTCCCGGTGCGGCGGGGTCTGATTGAGTTTTGCCCATGTTGCCTCCATCCGCCATTGCGGTGCTTTTCGACTGGGACGGGGTCGTGGTCGATTCGTCCGCGTTCCATGAAGCCTCCTGGGAGTTGCTGTCCGAGGAAATTGGGCTTCCACTACCGGAAGGGCATTTCAAGCAGCACTTTGGGAAAAAGAACCAGGCGATCATCCCCGCCCTGGGATGGAGTGACGATCCGGAAGAGGTGGAATCCCTCTCGCTCCGCAAGGAGGAAATCTACCGCGAATTGGTGCGACGCGAGGGCACGGAACCGCTCCCGGGTGTGCGCGAACTCCTCGCCGGGCTTGAGGCCGCGGGCATTCGCCGCGGGATCGGTTCTTCGACCCATCGGGAGAACATTGAACTGATCCTGGAGCTTATCGACCTCCGCGGCGCGTTCGAGGTCATCATTTCTGGTGAGGACGTTCACCATGGGAAGCCCGACCCCGAAGTGTTTCTCCTCGGTGCGCAAAAGTTGGGAATCGACCCCGCACGCTGCGTCGTGATTGAAGATGCGTTCGTCGGACTCGAAGCCGCACGACGCGCAGGCATGCGCTCCATCGCCGTCGCCACCACCAATCCCCTTGAATCGCTCATCGAAGCGGCAGACCTTGCCGTGGAGCGGTTGACGGAAATCGATGCCACAGCCATCGCATTGTTGGTCGCCCGCGGAAATTGAGACGCACGTTCCCTCCCGATTCCCCTCTTTTATGAAAACGACCCTCGGAATTGACTACGGTACAAATTCGGTTCGCGCTCTGCTCGTTCGCACGGACAACGGCGAAGAGTTGGCGTCCTCTGTCGTGGAGTATCCCAGCGGAGACCAGGGAGTTCTGCTGGATCCGCACGATCATCATGTGGCGCGCCAGCACCCCGGCGACTATCTCCACGGCTTGGAGCGCAGTGTCATTGGTGTCCTGACCCACCCCGCCGCAGCGGGAGCGGAGGTGATTGCGATCGGAGTCGACACGACCGGATCAAGTCCGATTCCAGTCGATTCGAATAACCGACCGCTTGCCTTGGACCCTCGCTGGCAGAGTGAACTTGCGGCGCAGTGTTGGTTGTGGAAGGACCATACCAGTCACCGGGAAGCGGCGAAGATCACCGCCTTGGCGGCAGAGCATCGGCCCGACTTGATCGCCAAGTGCGGCAACACGTATTCGTCGGAGTGGTTTTGGTCAAAGATCTGGCATTGCCTGAACACCGCCCCGGAGGTGTTCCATGCCGCTCACAGCTGGGTGGAGTTTGCGGACTGGATTCCGTCCGTTCTGGCCGGCGTTCAGGACCCGACGAAAG